>Ga0182013_10008815_pt1 | contig 10782 bp, 8 predicted proteins | sample 612S2MmetaG_FD_120487 | JGI IMG/M metagenome (GOLD analysis project Ga0182013, IMG submission 120487) | Permafrost microbial communities from Stordalen Mire, Sweden - 612S2M metaG | ecosystem: Environmental > Terrestrial > Soil > Wetlands > Permafrost | place: Sweden: Stordalen | collected...
ACCCCACATGCCCAATGCCCGCATTGTTGATGAGAATATCGAGACGCCTCACGCGCTCAACCGCCGCGGCAATCGACGTCGTACTGGTCACGTCGAGCTCAATCGCTCGCGCCGCCGGCAGCGAGGCAGCCAGTGCTTCTGCCGCGCCTGCATGAATATCTGCGATCCAAACCGTCGCGCCCGCTCGGCAAAGCTCCTTCACGGTTGCCGCGCCAATACCGCTGGCGCCGCCCGTGACTAAGGCATGCCTTCCCTCAAGGCAATAGGGCTGCGAAGAATTGAATGCGCGATGGAGGTCTTCGGTCATCAGAGTGCGCTGTGCCGATTTTCACCGGAAGGTGAAGTATACCCCGGCACAAAGTGTGAAAGCTTTTGGCCAGTAAACTCAGCGCGGCTCGGCGACAAGCCTAAAAGGGACCGCGCCTGTGCGTCCGTGCCATCAGCATCGGAACAAGCCAAATCAACGCAGCCATTCCAAAGCCAAGAACGAAACCCTGCCAGAATCCGTGAGTGAGCATGGGGGCCCCCAATGAAAATTGAAGAAACAAGGCACTCTACTTCGGCCTCTGCTCGCTATTCCGGAATCTGGTGATGATTTCTAAATATACACGCGCCGCAGCCGTAATCACTTCAGGCCTGCCCTCATCAATGGCCGCAAGGTTCACCAGGTCGCTTCCCACGCCCAGCGCCCGCGCCCCCGCCTCAAGAAAACCAGCCGCCGTATGATGCGTGACCCCACCTGTCGGAATCAATTTCAGATGAGGAAACGGCGCCAGCAGCGATTTCAAATAACCGGCACCACCCACCGCCGAACAGGGAAAGATCTTCACGTAATCCGCACCCGCGTTCCAGGCCGTAATCACCTCGGTCGGCGTCAGCGCCCCCGGTATCGACAGCTTCCCGTGCGCCTTGGTCGCGGCAACCACATCCGCATGAAAGCTCGGGCTCACCACGAACTCCGCCCCCGCCTCAATTGTGTCTTCCGCCTGCCCTCCTGTCGTCACTGTCCCTGAACCAAGCAGCAGTTCATTGCCGTATTCGCTTTTCAGCTCGCGCAAAAGCTCCACCGCCCCCGGAACAGTCATCGTCACTTCAACAACGCGGATACCGCCCGCAAGCATCGCCTGCACCACGGCATGCGCCTGTCCGGCGTTGCGCGCGCGCAGCACTGGGATCAGGGCCGCGCGTTCAAGTGTTTCGGCTGTCGTCACCTTCATACGTTTCCTCGATGCCGCTCAATTCTCCTACCGCGAAATCCGCGCCGAGTCGCCCTTCATCAAGCGCTCCACCTCGGCCAGCGTTGCCATGCTCGTGTCGCCGGGAGTCGTCATGGCCAGTGCGCCATGCGCCACGCCGCACCGCACCGCCCAGTCAATCGGCTTGCCCGCCAGCAATCCGTAAATCAACCCCGATGCGAAACTGTCTCCGCCGCCCACGCGGTCCAGAATGTCGATTTCGCGCTGCGCCACGTGCACAATCTTGTCTTCGTACAACGCAATCGCGCCCCACGCGTTGCGGCTTGCGCTCGACGCCGTGCGCAGCGTGCTCGCTACCAACCTCAGGTTCGGACAGAGCGCAGCCACCGCACGCAGCATCTGCTCATACGCAGCAATCGGCAACTCGGCAAAATCCTCGGCAACGCCCTTCAGCTTCACGCCCAGCATCGCGGAGAAGTCCTCTTCATTGCCCAGCAAAACGTCAACCTTCCCCACGAGGTTTCGATTCACTTCCTGTGCCTTCGTCTTCCCCCCGATGCTCTTCCAAAGACTCTCGCGATAATTCAAGTCATACGAAACCGGCGTCCCGTGCTGTCGTGCTGCGTCGATCGCCTCCGCGGCCACCTGCGCCGTCGAACCCGAAAGCGCCGCGAAAATTCCGCCTGTGTGGAACCATTGCGCTCCGTTGGGGCTCGCAAAAATTATCTTCCAGTCAAAGTCTCCGGGATTCAGTTGGCTCACCGCCGTCAACCCGCGATCCGAGCATCCAGCCGCCGCACGCACGCCAAAGCCGCGTTCGGTAAAATTCAGCCCGTTCCGCACCTGCCGCCCGATCCCGTCATAAGGAACCCACTTGAGCAGGGAAGTGTCGACACCGCCCTGCAGCATCAGGTCTTCCACCAGCCGGCCCACCGCGTTATCCGCCAGCGCCGTAGCGATTGCCGTTCGCAGTCCAAAACAACGCCGCAGCCCGCGCGCCACGTTATACTCGCCACCGCCCTCCCACACCTGAAAGCTTCGCGTGGCATGAATGCGGTTTTCGCCCGGATCAAGCCGGAGCATCACCTCGCCAAGGGAAAGACAATCCCATCGGCGGGAAAAATCGGGAAGAGTAAGCGGCTTCATAGATTGGTCGGAATTTCCCTCAAACTTGATCGCATCGGGCGGGCTGAGTGCAGGTTGCGCCAGCGCAACTAAATCGCCTTACATGATACTGTTTTTTGTTGGAGTACGGCTCGCAGGCTGTCATCGAACTTCGCCGGCGGCCCTGGTGGTTCTTCCGGAGGGTTTGGCTTTCCATGCGCCTCGATCTCAAAGGCAGGGTTGCGGTCGTGCTGGGCGGGAGCTCCGGCTTAGGCCATGCTATCGCCCTCAGCCTGGCGCAGGCCGGTGCCGATGTCGTTGCCAGTTCGCGCCGCCACGAACAGGTTGAAAGTGTTGCTGCGGAAATCGAGTCTCTCGGCAGCAAAACCCTGCGCATCCCGAGCGATGTCACAGACCGCGCGTCCATCCAGTCGTTGCACGACCAAGCGCTCCAACACTTCGGCAAGGTCGACATTCTCGTCAATGCCGCTGGAATCACCTTGAAAAAGCCGGCAATCGAACTCGAAGAAGCTGACTGGCAGCGCGTCTTCAATACGAACTTGACCGGAACCCTGCGTTCCAGCCAGATTTTCGGGAAGACAATGGCCGCCGCTCGCTATGGCCGCATCATCAACATCGCTTCACTCTCCACCTTCGTCAGCTTTCACGGGGTCGCCGCGTACTCCGCCAGCAAAGCCGCCGTTGCCTCCCTCACCCGCAGTCTCGCCGTCGAACTGGCGCGCGAAGGAGTCACCGTCAACGCCATCGCACCAGGAATATTTCCCACGCCGCTGAACGCCGCCCTGGTGCAGGGAACTCCGCGCGGTGAAGAATTGTTGATGCGCACGCCGATGGGCCGATTCGGTAATGCCGATGAAGTTGGTGGCGTCGCGGTTTTTCTTGCCTCCGACGCCGCATCGTTTGTCACCGGCCAAGTCATCACCGTCGACGGAGGATTTCTCGCCAGCGGCGTCAATCAGTAAACCCAGTGTCCGCCAAGTGAATCGAGCGGGAAAGACTCGCTGAGATGAAGTTTGGAGAAGTAAGTCGATGAAAATCACGAACGCGAAAGTGAATGTAACTTGCCCTGGACGTAACTTTGTTACCCTCAAGGTCGAGACGGACGAGGGTATCTACGGCCTTGGCGACGCTACCCTCAACGGGCGTGAGCTATCCGTCGCAAGTTATCTCCAGGATCACATCCTTCCCTGCATCATTGGTCGCGACCCGTTTCAAACTGAGGATATCTGGCAGTATCTATATCGCGGCGCCTATTGGCGTCGCGGCCCTGTCACCATGTCCGCGATCGCCGCCATCGATGTGGCGCTTTGGGACATCAAAGGCAAGGCCCTCAACACGCCGCTCTACAATCTGCTCGGCGGCAAAAGCCGCGAAGGCGTCCTCGTCTATGGCCATGCGAATGGCAAAGACACCGACAGCGCGCTCGAAGATGTCGCCCGCCACATCGACGCGGGCTACAAGGCCGTTCGGGTCCAGAGCGGCATTCCTGGCCTTGCTTCCACGTACGGAATCGCAAAAAACGCGGGCCGCTACGAGCCCGCCGAACGTGGCCTTCCATCCGAGCACGCGTGGTCTTCCGAACTCTATCTCCGCCACGTGCCCACCCTGTTTGCGCGCGCACGCGAAACCTTTGGCGAGGGACTTCATCTGCTTCACGACTGCCATCATCGCTTAACACCCATCGAAGCCGGGCGCCTCGGCAAGGAGCTTGAGCCGTTCCACCTCTTCTGGATGGAAGATCCCACTCCCGCGGAGTTACAGGATGGTTTCAAAATCATTCGCGACCACACCACAACGCCCATTTCCGTCGGCGAAGTCTTCAATTCCATCTGGGACGCACACGACCTCATCCGCAACCAGTGGATCGACTACCTGCGCATGACCATCGTTCACGGAGGCGGCATCACCCCGCTCAGGAAGGCCGCCGATTTCGCATCCCTCTATCACGTGCGCACCGGCTTCCACGGCGCAACCGACCTGTCGCCCGTTACCATGGCAGCGGCGCTGCACTTTGATACCGCCATTCATAACTTTGGCATCCAGGAACTTATGCCGCACACCGAAGAAACCGATCAGGTCTTTCCGCACCAGTACTCTTTCAAAGACGGCATGATGTATCCCGGCGATGCTCCCGGCCTCGGCGTCGCTCTCGACGAGAAGTTAGCAGCAAAATTCGAATATCAACGCGCCTACCTTCCCATCAACCGGAAGCTGGACGGAACCTTGACAGACTGGTAGCGTTACCCGTGAAAATTCCTAAGGAGGCAACGGCGTGAGCAGGAAACTGCGGATGGGTATGGTTGGCGGCGGCCCGGGAGCCTTCATTGGCCCCGTGCACAAGATGGCTGCGGAACTCGACGGCAAGATCGCTCTGGTCGCAGGCGCATTCTCACAATCTCACGAACGGTCTCGAGCAGCCGGCGAAGCTTTTAACATCGACCCAGGGCGCGCCTACTCAAGCTACTCCGAGATGTTCGAGAAGGAACGTCAACGCGCCGACCCCATCGACCTCGTCGTCATCGCCACGCCGAATCATCTCCACCTTCCCGTCGCCGAAGCAGCTCTGGCCACGGGGTTCGCCGTGATGAGCGACAAGCCCGCGACCGCAACATACGACGAAGCCCTCAAACTGCAGGACGTTGTCGCCCAGGCTGCGCTGCCGTACGCTCTCACGCACACCTACGCTGGATACAGCCTTGTCCGCGAGGCCCGCGCCCTGTGCGCCGAAGCCAAGTTCGGCAAGATTCGCAAGGTTGCCGTCGAGTATCTCCAGGGCTGGTTGAGTAAACCACTCGAAACGACAGGGCAGAAGCAAGCATCCTGGCGATCCGATCCCGCTTTGAATGGTCCAGGCGGCGCCATCGGTGACATCGGAACGCACGCCTTTCATCTCCTCGAATACGTGACGGGGCTCGATGTCATTGCGATCAATGCCGCGCTGCGCTCCGTTGTTCCGGGGCGCAAAGTCGATGACGATTGCAATGCGCTCCTTCGCCTTCAGGATGGCGCAAGCGGCACACTGATGGCATCGCAAGTGGCCGCCGGTGAGCGCAACGGCCTTCGCTTGCGTGTCTACGGCGAAACAGGATCGCTTGAGTGGCATCAGGAAGATCCCAACCGGCTGACCGTGAAAGGTCTCGACGGCCCGGAGGAAATTTATCACGCTGCGGGCGGTTATCTCGGCGCGGACGCTCTCGCCGTGACCCGCCTGCCCGGCGGCCATCCCGAAGGATACATTGAGGCCTTCGCCGTGCTCTATCGCGAATTTGCCGACGCCGTTTCCGCATGGAAGGCCGGCGCCGCCTACGCGCCTCCAGCAACACTGCCCGGTATTCGCGCCGGCGTCCGCGGCATGCGCTTCATTGAACGCGCCATCGAAAGCAACCGCACCGAAAGCTGGGTCAACTTTTAAATCAACACAGTGCCGCCGAGGAGAACCATGAAAACAATCAAAGGTCCCGGAATCTTTCTTGCCCAGTTTGCGTCGGACGACGCGCCATTCAACACGCTCGCCGGCATGACGAAATGGGCTGCCGGACTGGGCTTCGTCGGCGTTCAGATTCCCAGTTGGGATGCCAGGCTATTCGACCTGAAGCTTGCCACGGAAAGCCAGACCTATTGCGACGAGATACTCGGCGTAGTTAGCCAGGTCGGTCTTCGAGTTACCGAGTTATCGACCCACTTACAAGGCCAACTCGTCGCAACCCATCCTGCTTACGACACAGCCTTCGCCGATTTCGCTCCCGCCGAACTCGCCAGCGACCCCAAAGGGCGTCAGGCCTGGGCCGTCGAGCAACTCCTTTATGCAGCCAAAGCAAGCCGCCGCATGGGGCTCACTGCGCATGCCACATTCTCTGGCGCTCTTGCGTGGCCGTTCTTTTATCCCTGGCCGCAAAGGCCCGCCGGCCTCATCGACGCGGCCTTTCTGGAACTGGGCAAGCGTTGGCTGCCCATCCTGAATGCCTTTGACGAAGCAGGCGTCGATGTCTGCTATGAACTCCATCCCGGCGAAGATCTCCACGATGGCGTAACCTTCGAACGCTTTCTCGCCGCCGTCCATGGGCACAAACGCGCCAACATTCTCTACGACCCCAGCCACATGATCCTCCAGCAAATGGATTATCTCGGCTTCCTCGACACCTACCATGACCGCATCCGCGCCTTTCACGTGAAAGATGCCGAGTATCGGCCCAACGCGCGCAGCGGCGTTTACGGCGGCTATCAGGACTGGATCGATCGCCCCGGTCGCTTTCGCTCGCTCGGCGACGGCCAAATCGACTTCAGCGCAATCTTCTCGAAGATGGCCCAATACAACTATCCCGGCTGGGCCGTCCTTGAGTGGGAGTGCTGCCTCAAGCATCCTGAGGCCGGCGCCGCCGAAGGTGCGAAGTTCATCCAGGAAAAAATCATCCGCGTCACCGACCGTGCCTTCGACGATTTCGCCGGCGCCGCTGCCGACTCCGCAAAGAACAACCGCATCCTCGGCCTGAGTTAGTTCGCCCTGGGCATCATCGAGGGGAGCGGCGGCTTCGCGGCTTTGCCGTGATCGTCGTTAGCTTCCCCGTCACCGCATAATTGCGCCGTTCTACCGGACTTGAAAGCACAAGGCTCGTAACCGGGTTTCCATACGGCAGCAACGCTTCGATAAGTGCCTCCAGATCATTCATCGATGTCGTCGTAACTTTCATCAGAAAGTCATCGCCGCCCGTCAGATGATGACACTCCCGCACCTCTTCCAGTCGCTGGACATACTCAACAAACCGGCGATAATGTTGTCCCGGACAACTCATGCGGATGAACGCCATCACACCCAATCCCAACGCTTCTCGGTCGATCTCCACGGTAAACCCGCGCAGAATTCCCGACTCCTCCATCTGCTTCAGGCGTTCGGCAGTGGCTGTCGCCGAGAGACCGATGCGCCGGCTTAGCTCGGCCAGCGATAAACGCGCGTTCACCTGCAGTTCGTGGAGCAGCGTTCTTCCGTAAATATCCAGTAATACCGTCGAATCCATCGTCATAACTAAGAATCATAGTGGATTCGTCTATAGAAAACAGCATCTAAATCAGAATTGCGCTGTACTCTCGCCCTCATACCCCCTACCATCTTTCTCATGGAATCGCTGCTCCTCGACGGCCAATCGCTCACTCTGGCGCAAATTGAAGCGGTCGCACTCCACGCGCAACCGGTCGCTCTTGCCCCCCAGGCCAACCACCGCATCGCGCAAAGCCGCAGCTTGATCGAGAGCATCCTCGCCGCGGGCCAAACCGTCTATGGCGTCAACACAGGCTTCGGCAAGCTTTCCGATGTGCGCATTCCAGATGGCAGTCTTGCGCAGTTGCAAACCAACCTTGCCCGCAGCCATGCCGGTGGCGTCGGCCAGCCTCTCTCCGAACCCGAATCGCGAGCCATGCTTCTGTTGCGTGCCAACGTACTCGCCAAGGGTTTCAGCGGTTGCCGCGTGGAGTTGGTCGAACTTCTCCTGGTCCTGCTGAACGCCAGCGTGCATCCCGTGATTCCCGAAAAAGGTTCGGTCGGCGCCAGTGGCGATCTCGCTCCTCTCGCCCATCTGGCCCTCGTCGTCATCGGAGAAGGCGAAGCCTTCTATCGCGGCGAACGCATTCCCGGAAGCGAAGCCCTGAAGCGCGCCGGACTCAAGCCTCTTGCGCTCGCCGCCAAAGAAGGCCTGGCGCTCCTGAACGGAACGCAGGCCATGACCGCCGTCGGCGCTCTCGCCGTTGCGCGCGCCATTCGGCTTGCCCGCCTCGCCGACGGCTCCGGCGCCATGGCTCTCGAAGCCCTCATGGGGACCCCCGCGGCGTTCGATCCACGCATCCACGACGCCCGTCCACACTCCGGCCAGAAAGCAGCCGCTGCGCACCTCTTGCAATTACTTCATGGCTCTGAGATTCGCGAAGCCCATCGTGAGCACGACTCTCGAGTCCAGGACGCCTATTGTCTCCGTTGCATGCCCCAGGTACACGGCGCAGTGCGCGGCGCGCTTGAACATGTGCGCTCCATTCTCGAAATTGAATCCGGTTCCGCCACCGATAATCCGCTCGTCTTTCCCGGTCCCGATGGATCCACGGAAGGGAGCGTTCTCTCCGGCGGCAATTTCCATGGCGCGCCCCTCGCGTACGCCTTCGACTACGCCGCCATTGCCCTCACCGATTTGGCTTCTATCACTGAGCGCCGCATCGATCGCCTTCTCAATCCCGATATCAACGAAGGCCTGCCCGCTTTCCTTTCGCCTGACCCAGGCTTGTCTTCCGGCTTTATGATGGCGCAAATCGTCGCTGCCGCTCTCATCAACGAGTGCCAGGTGCTCGCGCATCCATCCTCCACCGGCAGCATACCCACCAGCGGGGGCAAAGAAGATCACGTATCGATGGGAATGACCGGCGCCCTTAAGTTGCGCCAGATCGTCGAGCACGCTGAGCGCATCGTCGCCATCGAACTCATGTGCGCCGCGCAAGGCCTCGAGCACCGCAGGCCGCTCATGTCAGGCAGGGAAGTAGAAGGTATCTACAAGTCCATTCGCGCAACCATCCCTCGCCTGGAACAGGACCGCGTCCTCGCAACTGACATCGACGCGCTTGCCGCGGCAGTTAGAGCCGGTGCCTTCAACGCCTGGTGTTGATCTGCCACCAATTGAGCGGACATCAGTGTGTTGAGCGTGTGGCTGAACTCGCCGCAACGGCGGGGTTGCTCAATGAAACCAGCAGCGGAAATTCGGTCGCACCTGTGTGGCCGCTCTCGCTGTCGACTAATCCGGCGCGCAGATAAACCGTGCCCGCCGGAATATCGAGGCTCTGCTTCATCGGCAACCCGTCCTTGAGCAGCCTGCTGTATTGCGCGTCGTTCAAGTTGAGCGGCAATGTCGAGTAGATATTGTTAATCACCTTGCCGTCCACATCGTAGGCAGCCACAGCCGCGTCCACCTCTGCGTGATGCAAGCCATTTGCTGTTGAAGTAAAATTCAGTAACTTTGCATCCACCTTCCAGTGGAAGTCGTAACGCGTCAACGCTCCCTTCAGCGTTGCCGCTTGCTCTCCAAGCCGATCAGAAGCGCGTGCAGAATTGGGTTGATTCTGCGCCACCACCGCCTGAATCGTAAATGGAATTTGCGTTGCATCGGGGCCTCCACGCTGCATCACTCCCCGTAGCGCGCTCGAATAGACAATCCCCGCACGCTTGGCGGTCTTGGCCGGGTCCTCCGCGAAATAAGCCCGCCGGTAGTCCAGCTTCACGCCTGGTTCGCCGACCTTTACATTTAACTCGCGCACCCCGCCGTCATACACCTTGTTCTTGGGCGAATACACCACTGTGTAATAGCTCTCCGCAAGATCGCGAACCTTCGCCACCGCGAGTGAGAGTCCATTCGTGTTGTAAAAAGCGCGGCCGCCCGTCGCTTCCGCCAGGTTCGTCATCGACATGTGATTGGCCGCCGCATCCATTTGCGCATTCAGTTGATTTCTTCCAAAGGTTCCGCCCATGCCTCTGCCGCCGTAAGGCGACCCGGAGTTATCGGTCGACCCCAGCGGATTGGATGTCCGCTGGCCTGTGCCGGCGATCGGTGCGCTATCGGCGCTGAATCCGGAATCGGCGTCCAGCGCATGCGCATCCACGGGATAGATGGCAACGCGCCCCACCGTCATCGTGTTCGCCAGTTGCTTCAGCGCGTCACTGTAATCCACGCGTCCCGTTACGCTCGTCGCCAGTGAGAAATCCGGATTGATTGTCCACGGAACCGAACCGGCAAACCAGACCAGGCTCTTGCGCCCAGGAATCGCCGACAGATAGATCGCCAATGCGTTCAGAGCGTCGAGTGTGTAGTTATTCACTAACTCCTGCGTCAGATCGGTAGACCCGTTCGACCAGTGCTCCAGGCTCGCGCGCACCGACGTTGATGTAGTGGAACTGCCCGCCATCAGCGAAACAAATTGGGGATACGAGCGGTTATCGAGCGCAGCCTTCAAAATGTTGGGGTCGCTCGTGAATCCCTGGATCAGTTGCAGCTTGTCGCTCAACGTAAAGATCGCCATCCGCGTGCCCGGCGGAATTGATTTCAGATAATCCAGCGCCTGCGCGCGCACATACGATTGAAGCGAGGCACGCGTGTTAAGCGCATCCAGCAAAAGCACAATCAGCGGTCCGGGCGGAGCCGCAATCATATTGCTATGCACGCCCGGTGGCAGCGTGGGCATGGCCGCCGTGGGCGCCTGCTCAACTTTGTGCTCTTCGAAGAATGCAACATCCTGCGCTACGCCATTCTCAAACACCTGGAAGCGCGACTTGTCCAGTCCGTGTACAAATTCGCCGTGCTTGTCCGTGACCGTCACATCGATCACCACGTTCCGCACTTCCTGTTTCAGCGTGAACGTGCTCAAGTCCTGATACGAAGAGAGATCGATCGCGGCCGAAGGCGCAGTGGCCGTGGCTTGACCGAACAGTGCCGTCGCC
>Ga0182013_10008816_pt1 | contig 10779 bp, 8 predicted proteins | sample 612S2MmetaG_FD_120487 | JGI IMG/M metagenome (GOLD analysis project Ga0182013, IMG submission 120487) | Permafrost microbial communities from Stordalen Mire, Sweden - 612S2M metaG | ecosystem: Environmental > Terrestrial > Soil > Wetlands > Permafrost | place: Sweden: Stordalen | collected...
GCAAGGCCCGATGCCTGGTTGTATCTGAAAAAGTTAAGTTTCTCCTCTTGCTTCGGATTGCAACCGTTACACGAGGTCAGTATAACAGCAGGGAAAAAAATAAAGAGTATAAACTTAAAATTTGCAGACATGTAAAGTATTTAAAATTAAAACCCAGATACAAGCTCTCCCGCCCCTCGCTTCGCTGGGGCACCCTCTCCATCGCAACCGATAGCGAGGGCAATACCAGCATAACAGTAAATCTGCCCTCTCTATGCGTAGCATGGAGAGGGTGGTCGCACAAAGTGCCGACCGGGAGAGGCCTGTATTTACAGATTAAAGGTAACTGCCTGCCTTTCATAAAAAACATAAACCACCTCAAAAGTTTTACCGCAGGCTTAGTTGATAACTGCAAATGCCACACTTGAACACATGAACACCTTAACACATGAACACGCCAAAAGCTATTTAATAACAAACGGTATAGATTGAATATGCTCGGCCACAAAATCGCCATACCCGCCATTTACATTACTATAAATAAAAACGGGCTCGGCCGAATTACTGGTGGTGCGATATAAATTAAGCGTTTGAAAATATTCGTAGTGCGCATACGAAACTGTGTGCAGTTCAACGTAAAGCGTAAGGTTTGAAAAACCATAAGGGTTGATGGTGCCAAACGAAATCTGCAAAGCTTTCTCCTGCCCGTTAAATCCCCGGTCGCTGAACAGAAAAAAATCGCCATCGCGCACCGTATCGTTCACCAGGCTTATAGGATAAGTCATCATAGCAAAATTCTGAAAAGTGTAGGTGGTGTCACCCTGCCTGTTAATGGATATTTGATTACCGCTTATCCAAACATTAATGCGGTAGTAATTTTGCACGGCAGGGTTATCTTTAAAAACCATGGTCATGATGCCCTGTTGATTGGCGCCGGTATCTATATATTGCTGCAGTGATGAACTGATAAGTTCTGCGGGCACCGGTATTTGGTCCGAAGCCGTGGCCTGGGTATAATTAACTGCTGTTGCTTTTATAGTGTACGTTTTGCCTGGCTTAGGCAGGTAGTTGGATACATAAGAGCCAAAAGCATTTTGTGTATCGGAGGGAACGTAATGCATTACTTCTTTAAAAATACTGTCTTCATATAATTGTATTTGCGCGCCCGGTATGGCAGTTATATTACTGGTATCAGCCGTTACCGCATAAGGCTTCGTCAAAAAAACCACCACCGGCGACCCATCATTAAAAAGGCTGTTTATGGCCATTTCATTTCCTGCACCATTGGCGTTAATATTAAAATCCTTCTCGCACGATGAGAGGAGCCACAATAGAATAGCCACAACACAAAGATGCATAGCAGCCAGCCCCTTCGGTCCCCTTCCCGCGTAAGGCGGGATGAAACAAAAGGGGAAACCGGAGCCGGCTTTGGTTTCCCCTTTTGTTTCATCCCGCCTTACGCGGGAAGGGGACGGATGGGGCTGAGACTTTATATTCATACGCCAAATTTTACGGTGTAAGAAAATGAAGGCAGTATTGGAAACAGGCTGAGCATTTTATAGCTGGTTACTGAGTTTCCACTGGCATCTATACCGCTGGACTGGTATACTGCAAATACATTAAAATGATCGTATACATTATAAATGCTTACATTGAATAAATGCTCCAGTTTTTTCACTTTCATTTTGTAGATAAATGAAAGGTCCAGATGCTGATAAGAGGGTAGCCGGTAACCGTTTTTACCAGTATAAACAGGTAATTCCTCGCCCTGTTGCGGGTTAGGGTAACCGGCCTGCACCCCGCCGTTATACGAGGAAACAGCATTCCATGAATTATAATACTGCACAGGCAGCGTTACCATGTTGCCACTGCCATAAACCCAAACACTGCCCAGTTCAATATGCTTGTTTACCAAAAAATTTAACTGCACTGCCACATCATGCCTGCGGTCGTACTTGTAAGGGTACCAATCACCGTTATTTAAGTCAGTAAACTTCCGGTCGCTCCAGGCAAGGGTGTATGCTATTGAACCTGTAAGCCGGCCAAAATTCCGGGCCACATAAGTTTCAAGCCCGTAAGCTTTTCCTTTGCCACCGGTTGCAATCTGCTGGTTCCACGATGAGTTAAGAAAAGAATAATCTGCACCGCTTTTGTAATCAATCAGGTTTGTCATGCTCCGGTAAAAACCGTCAACACTCCACTCAAAATTTAAAGGCAGCTTTTGAATTACCCCGCCCGAGTAATTCCACCCCGTTTCCGGTGGGGCCGATGCAATGGCGGGCACATAGTTATCACTCAGTATATCGGTTGATGAAGTTGTAAGCAAGTGCAGGTTTTGCGAAGTGCCTGAAACAGATGCGCGGATAGTAAAATTTTTTACCGGGCTGAAGGCCGCGTTAACGCGCGGAAGAAAAGTAACAAAGGTTTTACCGGGAACAGTATATTGATTGGCATGAAAACCACAGTTCAGCTGCCAATTATCAGTGGGGCGAATATCGTCCTCAAAATAAGCTACCGATTGGATGGACCGCACAAAAAGATTGTCTGAGGGCGATTGTTGGGTAGTATATTTGTTCACCCCGTATAATTCTGTATCGTCACCCTTGCCGGTTTGAAAATTCATGCCGGTCAACTCAGCCCCCATTCTAAAAGTTTGTAAAGCACCGGCCTTATAAGCAACATCACTTTTTAACGATAACTGTTCAATAAACGATAATAGCGAAGTGCCGTAATCATCCTTATAATCGTATCCGTAAGTAATGTAGTTCTCCTCATAATCGCTTTGCGTTTTAGACAGGTTATTATAATCGCTGAAAGCAAGAGAAGTTTTCATGCTCCACCGGTCATTAAATGTATGCTTCCATACCAGCGAGGAAACATAATTGCCCCAGGTTAGCGTCTGCGAGGTCATATCAGTTTCCTTAATAACATCGGTGGTCACGTTACTGCCCGAACTGTTTTGCCTGGTAAAATTGTAAAAGTCGTTATTTGAAAAATAGCTCCATTCAATCCTGTCTTTCGCACTAAACTGGTGTGCCACTTTAATATTTATATCATCAAAATAATAACCTATATCACCATTGTAACCGGCCGCCTTATATTGCTGTTCTGAAATTGGCCCTGTAAACAAACCCACATAACAACCACGCACCGAAACTGCAAAAGTAGTAGCATGTTTTTTATCCAAGGGGCCTTCCAAATGAACCCGCGAAGTAATAACACCGATAGAAGCTGAGCCCTGTATACGGTTCGCATTTCCCGGATCAACATCAATATCCATCACCGAACCCAATCGGCTGCCGAACCTCGCGGGATAGGCATCGGTATAAACATCCAGTTTGTCAATGGCATCGCCGTTAAATACTGAAACAAAACCATAAATATGAGAGGGGTTAAAAACGGGTGTCCCATCTAATAAAATCAGGTTTTGGTCAGGGCTGCCGCCACGCACAAAAATACCTGAAGCACCTTCGTTACCCGATTGAACTCCCGGCTGCATTTGCACAGCCCTGATAGGGTCATTTTCTCCCAGCAAAGCCGGCACTGCCAAAAAATTTTCTTTCCGTAACGTAATGGTTCCGCTCTCATCATGGTCCGCCGAGCGCAGTTTGGCTTTATCAACTATAACCACTTCCGTCATCTGCAAATCGGCTTTCATTTGCACTTCAATAGCCGTATCCCTGGCCATAAAAAGATTAACCGTAATGGCGCGGTAACCAATGTATGAGAATGAAATCTCGTTAGCTCCGGGTTTAAGATTTAAAGTAAACTCGCCTGCTGAGTCGGTAAAAGTACCAGTGGAGAATTTAGCCAGGTATACACTGGCATTATATAAAGGGTTAAAGTCTTCAGCCAGTAATTTACCCGATAACCTGAAGGTAGATTGTGCATGCCCGCTTAAAGCGAAAAACACAACAGCAAATAACAATAGCCGGCAAGCTGATTTCATGGGCTTAAAATACCTAATTGCCCTCAATTGTATAAAATGCAAAGTAAATTAAGTGCAATAGAGGTAAACTAGTATTGCGGATTCGAACCAGGGTCAGCAGGAGGCGGAGGCGTTACATCGTTATCTTTCTTCTTAAAGTCACCGTTCTTCCAGGCCTGAATAAACTGTGCCCACGCAAGCGGATTAAAGATATTTTGTGGTGCCACCTGCCCGTAATAATAGGTCTGGGCCGATCTGTTACGCAAATTTTGCTGCGCTGCCTCTTGGCCGTCCGGTTCAAGTTTGGCGCCTGCTGCTGCTAAGCGTTCCCTGTCAAGGTTTCTCTTGGCACGGTCCATGTCAGTTTCTGGCGGATGTGTTTCAAGGAACACTTCATGAAAATCCTCTCTTCTCCATGGAAATATATACGTCGGCCTCAGGTATACATCCGAGCGGCTCATTAGCTGGATAATAGAAAACTTATCTGTTTCAAGTTTTTTAGGGATAATGTATACCGAAGGTTTGTAGCTTACACAGGTAAAATACAAGGTATCTCCCTCAACAGCAGCAAACGAAAAATAACCGTCGGGCCCGGCTGTGGCAAGCCTGCCCCTGTTCATTATGGTTACGTGCGCAAACGGAACCCCCATTAAACTATCTGCTGTTAGCACATAGCCGGAGAACTGAATTACCCGCACATCCTTCTTTTGCCCAAACACCTGCAATGTTATTGCCAGTAATAATATCAATATGACTTTGTATCTTTTCACGAAACGAATATATAAATGTTAAACACTTCCCGCCATAATTGTTTAATCCTGTTAAACCAAGTTGAGAAGATTTAACAGCCTTACAAAGGTAATAATTACAAATCGTTCAAAACCAAAGTATAATTACCTTTCAATCTGTCAAAAATCATAGATTCACAACATGAACGACTGGTTAAAAGAGCAAAAACAACTAAACGCCTTTTGGTGGATAAAATTTCTTTTACTCAGTTTTATTGCAGGCGCCATTGCCGGTACCACCGGCGATTTTGTGCATGTTATTACCCATACCGATGGCTATCCTGTGCCCGGCCCTTTTCCCTATTTACCCCTGCTCCCGGTTAAAATGCCAATATGGGTGCCGTTTTTGTTTGGCACCGCAGTTATGCTAATGGCCACCACGCATAAATTAGCCAGCCCGTATTACCACCCACGGTTAGAAAAGGATGTTGTGGTGTCAACCTCCGCACCCCTCATATTCATTATCGTTTATGCTATGACTGGCTTTTTGCACACCGGCACCGGAGGATTAGAAGACGTTTGGCTTGCTATCCTTGCAATTATGATATGGTATATTATGGACCGCACTGCAATGGGTGCAGCCCTCGCTATATTGAATGCCATTTGCGGCACCCTGTTCGAGATATTCCTGGTAAGCATCGGCGGCTTCTTTTACTACCCTGAACACTCCAATATGTTTGGTGTGCCCAGTTGGTTGCCGTGGTTGTACATGGTGGCAAGTGTTTGTATTAGTTTGTTTGTGAGGTTGATTAAATGAGAATCGAGAACCAAGCGATAAGAACCAAGACAATACCGGCATATCAATCTTTCCTCTCGCTTCTTGCTTCTAAAATCTCTTTTGTGCAAAACCAGTTGAAAAAACCTCCCAAAACCTATCATAAGTCACAACTTTAAATGCGCAGGTTTGTTATTTTTGCGCCCGCCTGCCGGGTAAGGCAGACCTTCTTAAAAACAAGCGCCTAACATGATAAATCTCCGTTCTACCGACCACTTTGTAAACCGCCACATAGGCCCCAATGCCGAACAAGTATCTGAAATGCTGAACATCATAGGCGTAAAAAGCCTGGATGAACTGATAGACCAAACCATTCCGGCCAATATCCGCCGCCACGGAAAGCTAAACCTGCCCGAGGCTCAAAGCGAGTACAACTACCTGAAAGAATTAAAAAAGAAGGCTGCCAACAATAAAGTTTTCCGCAGCTATATAGGCATGGGTTATTATAACACCATAGTGCCTGCCGCAACCCGCCGTAATATTCTTGAAAATCCGGGTTGGTATACTGCGTATACCCCTTATCAGGCTGAAATAGCCCAGGGCCGTTTAGAAGCTCTGCTTAACTTTCAAACCATGGTGAGCGACCTTACCGGTTTGCCGGTAGCCAATGCCTCGTTATTGGATGAAGGCACCGCAGCCGCAGAAGCCATGCACATGTTTTGGGGCCTGAAAAACAAAAAAGATGCCCTGCATAATAAGTTCTTTGTTTCATCGCTCTGTTTCCCTCAAACCATTGAAGTTATAAAAAGCCGTGCAGAGTTTTTAGGCATTGAAGTAATAACCGGCGACCATAATACAATTGAGCTTGACAGAAACTTTTTCGGTGCCCTTTTACAGTACCCGGCAAAGGATGGCAGCGTTCAGGATTACAAGGCATTTATTGATCTGGCACACAGCTTAGAGTGTTATGTATGTGTAGCTTCAGATTTACTGGCACTAACGCTGTTAACCCCTCCGGGCGAGTTTGGCGCCGACTGTGTAGTGGGCAACTCGCAACGCTTAGGTGTTCCTATGGGTTTTGGTGGCCCACACGCTGCCTTCTTTGCAACCAAAGACGATTACAAACGAATTATACCCGGTAGAATTATCGGCGTTTCTGTTGATTCGCAAGGCCGCCCTGCCTTACGTATGGCCCTCCAAACCCGCGAGCAGCATATCCGCCGCGAAAAAGCTACTTCTAACATCTGCACCGCGCAAGCGCTCTTAGCTATTATGGCCGGCATGTATGGTGTTTACCACGGGCCCGATGGCATTAAAAATATTGCATTGCGCATTCATACGCTTGCCCATATTTTAAACAGAGAATTACACCGCCTGGGCTTTAAAGTAACCAACCAGCATTTTTTCGATACACTGCATGTTGAACTGACCGACAAACCCCAACTGGTAGATTTTATTAAGCAAATTGCCATAAGTAAAGAAATCAATTTCTATTACGATGAAACCGGCATCTCAATTTCGCTGGATGAAACAACCCAGCCTGAAGATATATTGGATATCGTAAGCGTTTTTGCAAAATCTCAGGGCAATGAAGATGCTACTTTTGATATTTACCGCTATAACGAAGAGCCGCTTCAATTACCAGGCAATTTAATCCGTACCTCGGCTTTTATGACACACCCGGTATTTAATAGCCACCGGAGCGAAAGTCAGTTAATGCGCTATATCAAAAGTTTAGAGAACAAAGACCTTTCACTTACCAAATCAATGATAGCCCTGGGCTCATGCACCATGAAACTGAATGCAGCAGCCGAACTGGAACCTATAAGCTGGGCAGAGTTTGGAAATATTCACCCTTTTGCCCCTAAGGCGCAGGTTTCAGGTTACCTTGAAATTATTACCGCTCTCGAAAATTATTTATCAGAAATAACAGGATTTGATGCTACCTCGCTACAGCCTAACTCAGGCGCGCAGGGAGAGTATACCGGCTTATTGGTTATCCGCGCCTACCAGCGCGACCAGGGCCAGGGCCACAGAGATGTTGCATTAATACCCGCATCTGCCCATGGCACCAATCCCGCCAGCGCTGTAATGGCCGGTTTAAAGGTCGTTGTTGTAGCTACCGATGAACACGGCAATATCAACTTTGATGATTTATTAAAGAAGGTAGAAGAGCATAAAGAGAAACTTTGCTGCTTTATGGTAACTTATCCTTCAACCCATGGGGTTTTCGAAAGCAAGATAAAAGACATATGCGCTTTAATACATGCTAACGGCGGCCAGGTTTATATGGATGGCGCTAACTTAAACGCACAGGTGGGTTTAACGTCTCCGTCAATCATAGGCGCCGATGTAAATCACATTAACCTGCATAAAACATTTGCTATCCCGCACGGCGGCGGCGGCCCCGGCATGGGCCCTATTTGCGTAGCTAAACACTTAGCACCATACCTGCCAGGTAATGCGGTGGTAAAAACCGGTGGAGAAAAACCTATTTACGGTGTTAGCGCTGCGCCTTATGGCAGTGCCAGCATTTTGCTTATATCTTACGGTTATATCCGAATGCTGGGGGCCGAAGGTGTTGTATCAGCAACAAAACATGCGATATTGAATGCCAATTATATGAAAGCCCGCCTGGAAGAATACTACCAGGTTTTATACGTTGGCAAAGAACACGGCCGCGTTGCACACGAATTGATTCTTGATTTCCGCGCATATAAGCATACTGTTGGTATTGAGGTAGGAGACGTGGCCAAGCGTTTAATGGACTACGGGTTCCACGCTCCAACGGTTTCATTCCCTGTAGCTGATACCCTGATGATAGAGCCTACCGAAAGCGAGGACAAGGACGAACTCGACCGCTTTTGCGATGCCCTCATTTCTATCAAAAAAGAAATGGATGCTATTGAAAAGAAACAGATTGATGGTACTGACAATCCGCTCAAAAATGCACCACATACAGTTGGCGTTATTACGGCCTCTGAATGGAACCATCCCTACACCCGCGAAGAGGCTGCCTTCCCGCTGCCTTTTGTAAGTGAAAATAAATTCTGGCCAAGTGTAGGCAGGGTTAATAATTCGCACGGAGACAGAAACCTGATTTGCACCTGCCCTCCAATCGAAAGTTACGCCGAAGTAAACCCGTAGAGACGCAAGATTTTGCGTCTCTTGTATTCGCGGTGTCGACAAATAATGACTATCCGCATGATTACCTAAATACATTAACGGCTAAAGCCTTTCCTTCTTTTCCTAACCCTCGACTTAAAAGTCGGGGCAATATGTTGCCCCACTCTTCAGAGTGGGGGTTATTAAATAAAGAATTTTGGCTTTAGCCATTAATTTGGTAAACAAGCGGTTAGTCATCGTTTGCCTTGGTTACCAATTCAGGCACATTGCCATTTACTTATTGAAAGCTATGCAGAAGTAACACAATAGCCTGGCCAACATAAAGTGCTTATTATTAAGCATATAGAAGACAATATAGCCATTGAAGCTTTTAGCAAATCCCGTTTTTTTTGAAAATGCGGGATTTGCCTTTTTAACTATTGTGCATAACATAGCCCCTTTCCTTTTACCGGCGAAGGCTTTTATTATTAACTTTAGACTACAATAAATTCAGCCAAAAGCAGTTTTGCTTTAGTTACAGCGATTTTGAACTCTGAAACTTAACGTCATTAAACTATTTAACATGGGTCCCCATTTTGAAAATAATTTGCCCGACTCTTCCCGGGTATGGATATACCAAAGCAGCAGAAAGTTCTCGGCTACGGAAGCATTGGCCATTGAGCAAAAAATAAAGCAATTTCTGGTCGGCTGGAATGCTCATAAAGTTGAAGTAGCCGGAGATGGAAAACTACTCTACAACTATTTTATTGTTTTAATGGCCGATGAAAACAGGGTAGGCGTTAGCGGCTGCTCCATTGATTCATCAGTGCATTTTATTAAGTCCTTAGGTGTAGAGTACAAAACCAATTTTTTCGACCGCTGGAACCTGGCCTACATAAAAAATGGCGAAGTGGTACCTTGCCACCGCGAGGATTTTGAAAAGATGCTTGACCGGGGCGAAATTACAGATGATACCATTGTATTTAATAACCTGCTTCAAACCAAAGCCGATTTTAATACCAAGTGGCAGGTACCCTACCGCGAAAGCTGGTTAAAAAACCTGCGGGGCGCTCATATTTCGTTTGCGTCTATTTTATAACCCGGTCCGCCAAAGGCATTAAGTTAAGCCGATGTTCAGTTCTTTTTGCACTACGCTACCTCCCAGCCTCCGAAACGGAGGAGCGGCCACGCAGCAAAAAGAACAATTTTGCCCGGTGGTTGTATTTTGAATTTCCGGGCGGCGGTTCTCCCGCTTCGCATGTGGGTTAAGTTAAGCGCAGTCAAAATGGGCTGAAATTAAATCCCAATAAGCCTTTCATAATAAAATATGTTTTTGGCTTAAATGTGCCAACAGCCTAACCACCCCCAGGGCAGCCCCTCCTGAATCAGGAGGGGAACTTAATGCAGCAGACCCTTCGGGTCTGACTGCGGCTGCTAAAACTCCCCTCCTGATTCAGGAGGGGTGACGAGCGAAGCGATGTCGGGGTGGTTAGGCTGTTAGCCCGCAGGGCGGCTGATTGGCACATTTAAATGGTGATTATATTTTGCCTGAGAAAGGCCCGTCTTCTTTGGGTTTAATACTACAAAAGCAGAGCTTAACTTAATGCACATGTCCCGCCCCGGGAGTTAGACGGTTCGGGTAGATGTATTTCTTAACTTAATGGCATTGCCCTCCGGCAATTATAACCGCTCCATCATTTAAAAAAAACGCTTCACAAACTTTCGGTTAATTTTTTAGCCGAAATGGTTGGCATTTTAATTGTTAACATTTATCTTAGAAAAAAATTCCCTCAAATGCACGGAGCTTATATTTTACTTGCAATACCTGCCTTTTTTATTGCCATGGGTATTGAATACTGGTATAGTGCTAAAAACCATAAAGACTGGTACCGCCTTAACGACTCTGTAAACAACCTGGTAGTAGGTTTAGGCCAGCAATTATGGAGTTTGGTATTCAAAGTTTTTTTATTGGGTGTATATGCCTTTATCTATAACAACTACGCTATTGTAAAAATACCCCCAACATGGTGGTCGTTTGTTTTGTGCCTTATTGCCTTCGACTTTTTCTTCTACTGGGCACACCGGTGGGGGCATGAGATGAATATCTTTTGGGCTGCACATTCAGTACACCATCAAAGTGAAGAATATAATCTTTCAGTAGCCTTACGTCAATCGTGGTTTCACAGTATGCTGGCTTTTGTAATTTTTCTGCCCATCCCGTTCATGGGTTTCGATCCCGTAATTTTTGGTAGTGCTGCGGTAGC
>Ga0182013_10008818_pt1 | contig 10776 bp, 9 predicted proteins | sample 612S2MmetaG_FD_120487 | JGI IMG/M metagenome (GOLD analysis project Ga0182013, IMG submission 120487) | Permafrost microbial communities from Stordalen Mire, Sweden - 612S2M metaG | ecosystem: Environmental > Terrestrial > Soil > Wetlands > Permafrost | place: Sweden: Stordalen | collected...
GGTTGGCGGTGGAGTTTTCTGCCCTTAATTCTGCTGGTTCCTTCGCTTTTTGCAGATGGCGGGATGGTTTTGCAACATGTGGAGAAGGGTCCGTTCGCGATTACGATCTTTGCCACCCCCGCGCCAATCGATCTCAGCGTTCTTGTGCAGGACAGTAAAACTCTGGAACCGGTTCTCGACGCCGATGTTATTTTCACGCTGACGAAAGGCGACTCCCGGATCGGGGTTCGCGCAACACACGATCAGGCACAAAACAAACTACTGTATGCCGTTCCCGTCCGACTGAGCGATCCGGGCGAATGGCACTATACGGTTTCCATTCGCAACGTCGCTGTGGCCGGTATCTTGGACGTGCCGGCAGAACAGCCGAAGCTGGCGGCCTACTGGCTCTATCTCGCCCTTCCATTCCCCGTGATGGCGATCTTTGCCCTGCACCAGTGGCTACAACGCCGACAGAAGAACCTTTTCCAGAGCACGGAGACCGGACTGTTCGCCCATCACGATTAAGACATCGCCGGCGGAAACAATCGTTTCAGCAGGCGGATTGAAGATCATCTTACCGTCTGGCCTGCCGATCGAAAGAACAATCAGCCGCAAGTCACGCTGCATGAGTTCGCCCAGTTTGCGCGAGGCGAACTTCGATTCCGGCGCCACGCGGAGTTGCTCCATGGTCACGTCAAGTCCCACCGCCTGACCGGCGAAATCGAGAAGCTGCACTACATGGGGCCGGACCAGAGCCTGAGCCAGTCGATGCCCGGTAATGCTGTAAGGCGAAAGCACCGTGTCGGCTCCCGCCCGGCGGAGCTTCTGATCGGCGCCTTCCTCCGATGCCCGCGTGACCACCGTCAGATTGGGATTCAGCGTTTTCGCCGAAAGGATTACAAACACGTTGTCGGCATCGGTCGCAAGCGCGGCAATGAAACCGCGGGCCCGTTCCACTCCGGCTTCCTTCAGACCTTCATCGCGGGTAGCATCCGCGCGGATAGCCAGCATGCCCGCCAGCGTGGCCCGTTGTATACGCTGTTCGTCGCGGTCAATCACGACCAGAGACGCGCCCGTACGCTGGAGTTCGATCGCGGCATTGCGTCCGACGCGTCCAAACCCGCAAACAATGAAGTGATCTTTCATCTGCATAATCGTTCGCTTCTTTTTGCGCTCACCATACCTGTCCTCCAGCTGCATCTCGATGACGGTCTGCGTCACGGCGCCGACCGAAAAAAACATGGCGCTGACGCCAAACAAAATCAGGAATGAATTGAAAATCCGCCCCGCCTGGCTAAGCGGGTGCACCTCCTGATAACCGACCGTGGTGATCGTAATCAGGGTCATATAGAAGGCATCGAAGAGCGGATAGCCTTCAATCAGACTGAAGCCCAGCGTACCGATGAAAAGGGTCAGGGCCAGCAGCGCCGCGATCAGGACGATACGGCGCAGTATGCGGCGGTCCAATTACTTCAACTCAAAAACCCAAATCGCCCCGCCTTCGGGAATCTCTGGATACTTCCCGGGGAAGATCCGGTTCAGGTTCGCCTGCAGAGAGCGCGAATCGACGCCCCAGCCGGACTCGACCGCGATGTATTGTTTGCCGTCGATCATGAATGAAGTCGGCTGCCCGAGAATGCCCGAGTTGGTGGGGAACTCCCATAACAGCTTTCCGGTCGCGGCATCGAAGGCGTGGAACTTGCGGTCGTTGGTGCCGCCGCTGAATACGAGACCGCCGGCAGTGGCGAGCATGGGTCCCCAGTTCGGGGAGTCAGTATAGTTGTGGGTCCAGACGCGTTTGCCGGTGTCAACGTTCCAGGCTTGTACCTCGCCAAAATGATCGGCGCCCGGCACGGTAGTAAAAACTGTTTGCGCACCCATGTAGACCTGGCCGGCTTCATATTCGGTTTCCCGTCCGCTGGATGTCGAGCAGAAATTTTCGTTGGCCGGAATATAAAGCAGGCGCGTCTTCGGACTGAACGCGACGGGCGGCCAGTTCTTACCGCCCCAAAGCGAAGGGCAGAAAGAGACCGTCTTCCCGGTACCCGGCTTGTGCTCGGGATCGACTTCGGGACGTCCGGTTTTCGGATCGAGGCTTTTGAATACGTTTTGTTTGACGTAAGGCTTGCCTTCCACGAAATTGATCTGCCCGTCGGTGCGTTCGAGGAACCAGAGATAGCCGTCGCGCGCTACGTCTATTAATCCTTTGACCGTTTTGCCATTGCGGTTGTAATCGACCAGGATGGGTGGCGATACTTCGTCCCAGTCCCAGGAGTCGTTGGGATGGTATTGGTAATGGCCTTTGATCTGTCCGGTCTCGGCATCGATTGCTATGGTGGACGACGTATAGTGATTGTCGCCAGGCCGCTGATCGCCCATCCAGGGTCCGCCGTTGCCGACTCCCCAGTAGGCGAGGTTTGTATCCGGGTCGTAATTGCCTGTTACCCATATCGACCCGCCGCCGGTCTTCCATTGATCGCCTTTCGGCCATGATTCGCTGCCGACTTCGCCGGGCGCCGGGACGGTATAGGTTCGCCATAATTCCTTGCCGGTCTCGGGGTCGAAAGCCGCGACGAAACCGCGAATGCCCCATTCGCCGCCTGATGTTCCGATCAGGATTTTTCCGTCAGCGACCTGCGGGGCGAGGGACATGTAGTAGCCCTGTTTATTTGCGGCGGTTTTTGTGGCCCATACTTCTTTGCCGGTCTTCGCGTTGATCGCTATTAGCGTGGCATCGCCGGAGCAGAAGTAGACGTTGTCGCCATAGAGTGCAACTCCGCGGCTGGTGGGATGCATCAGGACCACATCGTCGGGCAGGGGGCGGCGGTAGCGCCACAGAAGCAGGCCGGTCTTCGCGTCAATCGCCAGAACCTGATTGCCTGGCGTGGAAACAAACATGACGCCGTCATTCACCAGGGGGGCTGATTCGTGGCCGCTGCTCACGCCGGTGGAGAACACCCAGGCGGGCTGGAGTCTGGTGACGTTGGCGGGCGTGATCTTATCGAGCGGACTGTAACCCTGGCCATCCCACGTGCGGCGGATCATGAGCCAGTTTTCCGGCTCCGGATTCTTGAGGCGGTCAGTAGTTACGGGCTTGTAGTCTTGCAGGACGGGCGACTGCTGTGCGGAGAGAGTGAACAGAGGCGTGAGGGCGCAGGCCAGGAAGAAGTTTTTCATTGGGTTTCGAAAACTATGGGGGCGGTAAAAGGTTTGAGTACTATCAGCTTTCCATCGGCGAGGCCTAATGGCAGGGCCGGGAGCATTTTGACGGCTGGTCCGTCGATCACTTTGGCGGCGTCGGCGGGGTCGAAGGTCGATTCATGGCAGGGGCAGAAGAGAAGTTGCTTTTCAGGGACCCATTCGGTTACTTCACATCCGGCGTGGGTGCAGATCGCGCTATAGGCGACCACGCCGTCGGCTGCGCGCGATTTTGTTTCGGGAGTGAGTTTGGCGGCGTCGAGGCGGATCAGAAGGATTCGGTTGAGGCGGGAACCTTTACGTATGGTTTTGTCGGCAGGGTCCATGGCCCATGCCATTATCTGTCGGCTGCCTGTTTTTATGTCCGCGGGGGTCAGAGGTGTGGCGGTGGTGTCGGTTGTCTTTACGAGAAAGTCGCCTTCTTTGGGTTTGGATGCATCCTGGGCAAGAAGCGGTGTAGCGAAGCCGAGTGCGAGGCCAGCTTTGAGGATGTCGCGACGGCGGCAGTTACATGAATTCATTGAGCAAGTAAATCGTATCGCGGCGGGCGCCAAATTGCCAGTCAGGTGTTATGCTTCACCCTTCTCATCACGTCCGAACCGGTAGCGCCGGCGATCTTGTCGCCGGTGCCCTGGATGCACTGGACCACCGCCAATCGCTCACGCTTTCCGCAAGTCCAGCCTGTACTGGATTCGATTCAACGTAGCTGATCACCGAAGCCAGCTCTTTGCTGTTACGGATCCAATGGTCGTAGTACTCTCTTTGCCAAAAGGGCTGCCCTGCCTTGAACATCAGACGATTCGCCCGGTTCGCTGTCGTCGCTTTCAGCCACCGGACGATTTTGTGTAATGCTTCTTTGGGCTTCAGGACAACGTGGACATGGTTTGGCATGACTACCCGCGCGAGAAGCTCGTAGGCGCCGCGCACCTCTTCGCCGTGATGAAGGGCCTCTATAAAGATCGTTGCTATCCCGGGAATCTCCAACCAGAGGGGACCTTGCGTTGACCGGTCTAGTTCGTAGTCCTCTCGCTGGAATTTCTTTCCTGCCTCAGGTTCGGTAGTGAGCATTGGGATTGGTAGCGTTCCCGCCAGACGCCAGGTTACGAATACTATCGAGTCTTCTGGTGTCCAGTGCGGAAGTCTTCTTTGCCAGAACATGCGTGTCCGAGGCCGGCGACAAGATCGCCAGCGCTACTGCTACTGATTTTTGAGACGTACAGGAGTAGTGGTGGTGATATTGGAGTGGTGGGTAACCGCGTGGAAACTTCTCGAATTCTCGCTGAAAATCCCCTGCACATTAGAATGGTGTTGTGACCTCCGTCTCTGACCCGCCAGTACCGGTCAGCCCTTTCGATGAGCTGATTACAGCGGTCAAAGAAGCGCGTCCCAAAGAAGACGTCGCACCGATCGAGAAGGCCTGGCGGTTCGCTTCTCAGTACCACGCCGGCCAGACACGCTCATCCGGCGAGCCTTACATGATCCATCCGCTGGCCGTCGCGAAAATTCTCGCCGACATGCGCATGGATGTGGTCAGCATCGAAACGGGTCTGCTTCACGATATCGTCGAAGACACCACCGTCACTCTCCCGGAAATTCAGAAAAACTTCGGGGACGAAGTCGCCAAATGCGTCGACGGTGTCACCAAACTCAGCAAGATCGATTTCTTCTCCGCCGAAGATCGTCAGGCCGAAAGCTATCGCAAAATGCTTCTCGCCATGGTGAACGACATCCGGGTCATCATCGTGAAACTGGCCGACCGGCTGCACAATATGCGGACGCTGGAATTCCTGAGCCCGGAACGCCGTGAACGAATCGCACGCGAGACCCTGGAGATCTATGCACCCATCGCGCATCGCCTCGGCATGGGCAAGGTGCGCGGCGAACTGGAAGACCTTTCCTTCAAATATCTCGATCCCGAAGCCTGGGCGGAAATTTCCAAAACCATCGAAACGCAGCGGGCGGCCAACGAAGAATATCTCGACCGCATGCGCCGCACGGTGGAGTCGGAGCTCCGGCGCGAAGGCATTCCAGCCCGCGTCGAAGCCCGTGTGAAACGCGCTTATTCCGTCTATCAGAAATTAAAGAAGCAGAAAATTTCCCTCGATCAGGTTTACGATCTTCTCGCTATCCGCATCATCACCGACTCCGTGAAGAACTGCTACGGAGCGCTGGGCGTAATCCACAACGAATGGCGTCCAGTGCCTGGGCGCATCAAGGATTTCATCGCCATCCCGCGTCCCAATTTGTACCAGTCGTTGCACACCTCGGTTGTTGGCCCCGAAGGCAAGCATTTCGAAATTCAGATCCGCACCGAAGAGATGCATCGAGTCGCGGAAGAAGGCATCGCGGCCCACTGGAAGTACAAAGAAGGACGGCGTGGCGTGCAGGACGACCAGCGCGTAGCCTGGCTGCGGCAACTGGTCGAGTGGCAGCAGGACATGCGCGATCCCGGCGAATTCATGTCCACCCTCAAAGTGGACTTATATCCGGAAGAAGTTTATTGCTTCACGCCCAAGGGGCGTGTGATCGTACTGCCAGCGGGATCGAGTCCGATCGATTTCGCCTACGCGGTTCATTCCGAAGTCGGTAGTACGTGCGTGGGCGCGAAGATCAACGGCCGCATTGTGCCGCTGAAATATGTACTTCGTAATGGCGACGTGGTCGACATCCTGACGCAGGCCGGCCATGAGCCGAGTAAAGACTGGCTCTCGATCGTCAAGACATCCAAGGCGAAGAATAAGATCAAGCACATAATCAATGCCAATGAGCGCGAGCGGGCAATCGAAATTGGCCGCAAGTATCTGGAGAAAGAAGCGCGCAGGTTAGGCGTGCAACTGGCGCGCATTCAGACCACGGAACTGGATCGCGTGGCTTCCGAGTACGGCCTGATGAAAGCGGAGGATCTTTACGCCGCGCTTGGATACGGCAAGTTTTCGCCGCGCCAGGTGTTGCAGAATGCGGCGCCGGGGCAGGTTGCGGAGGAACCCGCAGTCGCACCCGTCCAGGAACCTTCTCCGTCGAACCGCAAAGATGACGATGCCGTAATTCACGTCCATGGCATCGACGACGTCATGGTCTATCGCGCCAAGTGCTGTAATCCGATCAAAGGCGATTCGATCGTCGGTTACGTGACGCGGGGCAAAGGCATCGCGGTCCATTCGCGGAGTTGTCCGAACGTGCAGAACCTGATGTACGACGCCGAGCGCAAGATCCAGGTGGACTGGGCGCGCGATGCCAGCGACACTTTCCCGGTCCGCGTTGTTGTCCATACGGACGACCGGCCGGGGCTACTGCATCAGCTGACCTCTATCCTGTCGGATGAGAAAACGAACGTTCGAAGTCTGGAAGCGAAGGCAGATGCGAGCCAAAGCAACGACGAAGCTCTCGTGGAAATGACGATCGACGTGCGGGACAAAAAACAGCTTGAAAAACTCTGCTCCGCGATGCGCCGCATTTCGGGCGTCCGCGATGTAGAACGAATAGTACATCAATAACAATGAGGGCGCATAAGAGCATTACCGGGGATTCCGGTACCGCTCCTTAACAGTCGCGGCTCGGATAGATTCCGGTGATTCCGAGCCGCGACTGTTAAGGAGCGGTACTGAACAGCTACGCGAAAATAAACATGACGACACAGTTGACGACAGACCCTGAACATATCGCCGTCTCGAAATCGAAAGGCATCGAGATCGACTGGAAGGATGGCCACCACAGCTCCTTCGGCGTCGAGTATTTACGCGACTGGTGCCCGTGCGCGCAGTGCACAGGCGCTCATGGCACGGAACCGCGGGAGAAGACGACAAGTAAGCCGGCGGTGGCGGCGAACCCTTTCCAGATGTACAAACCCAAGAACAAAATGGTGGGTATCGAGCCGATCGGAAACTATGCGATCCGCATTACGTGGAATGACGGCCACGCGACTGGGATCTATTCATTCGACCATTTGCGCAGCATCTGCCCGTGCGAAACTTGCAGGGCTGCGCGCGAAGCTACTGCGAGCAAAGCTTCGTAAAACTCATGTCCAAAAAAGTCGCGGTAGTTGAGGACGAAGCAGAGCTTGCATCATTGATTGAATACAATTTGACGCGCGGAGGCTTTCAGGCACAGATCTTTGGCGGCGGTGCGGGAACCGTGCCGGCGTTGGAAGCTTTTCAGCCGGATCTGATTTTGCTGGACGTAATGCTGCCAGGGCAGGACGGGTTCGAACTTTGCCGCCTGATTCGCCAGACCGGGAAATTGTCGCGCACACCGGTCGTATTTTTAACGGCGCGATCCGATGAAGTCGATCGCGTCCTCGGGCTTGAGATAGGCGGCGACGATTACATTACAAAACCGTTCAGTCCGCGAGAACTGGTAGCCCGGATTAAGGCTCATTTGCGGCGTGTCGATACGGATTCAGCTCCACAGGAGGCCCTGGCAACCGGGCCGTTCCGGCTGGACAGAGCAGCCCGGCGCGTGTTCCAAAAGAAGGAACACGGCGAGCACGAAATCGAGCTAACCTCCACGGAATTCAAGCTGCTGGAGTTTTTCCTGACCCATACTGGAACCGCGTGGTCGCGCGAACAGTTGCTCAAGGAAGTCTGGGGTGAGCAGCACTTTGTGACGCCACGCACAGTCGATGTCCACATCCGGCGTCTCCGGGAACAAATTGAAGACAAACCGGATGAGCCGGGGTTTCTGGTTACCGTCCGGGGCTTCGGATACCGTTTCGAGACGCAGTAAAGGCGGAAGTAACTTCACCCACCGTTTATGGTCCGTTAACCCATCTGTAACAGTATTCCCGCTACGCTGAAAGTGCCGTGACAAAACGAATTGTCCTGATCGAAGACGACGCCGATCTATTCGCCCTTCTCAAGTACAACCTGGAAAAAGAGGGCTTTCAGCTGACGGGATCGCAAACCGGACTGGGTGCGATCGATCTCTGCCGCCGTGCGCGGCCTGACTTGATCCTGCTGGATATCATGCTGCCGGATTCCGACGGCCTCGATATCTGCAAAGGGATCCGCAAGGATCCGGAGCTGGCGCAAACGCCCATCATCTTTCTGACTGCCCGGGCTTCGGAGACCGACCGCATCGTCGGCCTCGAGCTGGGCGCGAACGATTACATCGTCAAACCCTTCTTCATCCGCGAAGTCATTGCGCGGATCAAACTGCAGTTCCGCACACAAGCGGTGCCGTCGCGTCTGCTCAAGGCGGGCGGGGTGGAACTGGACCGCAGCAGCTGCCAGGTCAAACTCGATGGCGAAACTCTATCCCTGACCGCCACCGAATTCCGCCTGCTGGAGTTTCTGATGAGCCGGCCGAGCGTGGTATTCAGCCGCGAACAACTGCTCAATGCGGTGTGGGGGCAGGATCGGGCGATTACCGATCGCACGGTTGACGTCTACATCCTGCGCTTGAGGCAGAAGATCGAAAAGGACGCTGCCGCCCCGAGGCTGATTCATTCGGTCCGCGGCTTTGGCTACTCCTTTGAGCCGCGCAATCAGGAAGCGGCGCTCGAAGCTACCGTTTAGCCGAAAAGTTGGCTGGGCCGTGGGGCGCGCCCTTATGTTACTCTGACCCACGTGGCCACCGATCTCGTCGAGATAGATCCTCTCGAACCCTCATCGGAGGCGCTGGACCGGGCCGCTGCGGCGATTCGCTCCGGTCGCGTGGTGGCAGTTCCCACCGATGCGCTTTACGCTTTGGTAGCCGATCCGTTCAATCTTCGTGCTGTCCGGCAGGTTTATAAAGCTAAAGGCCGCGAAATCAATCGTGCCCTGCCTCTGCTGGTGCGGGATTCCATTATGGTCGAGGAACTGGCGCGCGATATTTCCACGCAGTTCAAGCTTCTGTCGCGCCGGTTCTGGCCAGGCTTGCTGACCATCATCATGCATGCGTCGGCCAAAGTTCCTTTGCGGGCTACTGGAAACACGGGGCGTCTGGCGGTGCGGCAGTCGGCATCGCTGGTTACGGATGAATTGCTGGCACGGCTGAATCAGCCTGTGATCGCAACGAGCGCGAATATCTCGGGGCATCCAACCTGCCGCAGCGGCATCGAAGTGTTTGGCGTGCTGGACGGGAGTGTGGATCTTGTGCTCGACGGCGGACTGTGCGCGGGCTTGGGAGCCAGCACGGTCGACATTACGGAAGGCGACTGGAAGATGATCAAGGAAGGCGCGATCAGCCGGGCCGATATCGCCGAGTGCCTCGAAGCTTCGGCCTAGGCAGGTTCAGCTACCGCGCAGTTTCTCGGGCTCTGTGGTTCAAATGCCAACTTCGACTGATAAGGCGGCCGATAAAGATCAGAAGCACTGGAAATAGTGGCGTCGGGAGTCCCGGAAAAAGCGCAAATGGAACTCCGATCAGACTGGTTTTTGCGTACTTACCCCCTGCGACAAGGCAAGCCAGGAGGGAAAGGATCCACCCCGCGTAGAGCTGTTCCATCTGAGAGGCTGAAATACCGTTGGCCGCCCAGTGCATCACACCACAAGAAATAGCTAACAGAAGAGTAAGGATTAACAGCGACGTTCTAAATCGGGCCACAGGCAACCTTACAGAGTTTCCGGCGCGGAGCCCAGTTGCACCGTAATTTTCATCGACTTCCCACTGCGGAAAATCGTGAGCGACATGGAATCGCCTGGCCGTTTCTGACTGAGAACCCGGCGCAACGCATCCTGCCCGTCCACAGCTTTGCCGTCAATCGCAGTAATCAAATCGCCGCCAATTCCCAGCCGGTACATCCCGACGATAACCGTGCGGGACGGGCCGCGCAAGCCAGCCGCCGCAGCCGGGGATCCTTCGTCGATTCCCTCAATCAGCAGCCCGCCGGACGATGGCATTTCAAGCGCCCCGGCCAGATCGCCCTGGACGAGAACTACCTGCGAAACTCCCAGCACCGGATGCGAAATGTGTCCGGTGGACCGGTACTCCTCCAGCTTTTCTTTGGCCCGATCGATGGGGATGGCAAACCCAATCCCGATACTCCCGGCCTCGCCGCGAGACCCGCTTTGAGGACTGTAGATCGCGGTATTGATGCCGATCACATTACCGCGCGAATCGAGCAGCGGTCCGCCGCTATTGCCTGGATTAATCGCCGCGTCGGTTTGAATGAGACCTTCCAGCGGATCGCCATCCTCATTCGCCAGGCTGCGGCCAAGCGAACTTACAATACCGGTTGTGAGCGTGCCTTCGAGACCGAACGGATTCCCGATCGCCAGCACCTTCTGGCCAACGACGACATTGTCGGAAGTACCCAGGTGCACATATGGCAGCTTCCGGTCCGCTTTGATATGCAGAATCGCCAGATCGCTGCGGCGGTCGAGCCCCACCACATTCGCCTTGTATTGCTTCTTGTCCCAGAGCGTAACGGTGACATTGCGCGATCCGGAAACCACGTGATTGTTCGTAACGATATCGCCGTCGGCATTAATGATGAAGCCGGAACCGATGCCTTTCTGCGGAAACACCTGAAAAAAGAAATCGCGCTGGTAAACGATGCTGGTGATATTGACCGTGGCCAGGCGGTTGGTTTTATAGATATCGATGTTGTTCTGTTCGTCGGCTTCGAAACCGGAACCATGCGCTGTAACGGGTTCGGACCAAAGGCGGCCGCTA
>Ga0182013_10008823_pt1 | contig 10769 bp, 10 predicted proteins | sample 612S2MmetaG_FD_120487 | JGI IMG/M metagenome (GOLD analysis project Ga0182013, IMG submission 120487) | Permafrost microbial communities from Stordalen Mire, Sweden - 612S2M metaG | ecosystem: Environmental > Terrestrial > Soil > Wetlands > Permafrost | place: Sweden: Stordalen | collected...
ACCTGGTAGAAGCCGGTGGCGCTGCCCGTCTCCGCGGTGGGCACGGCGCGGATGATGAAGCCGGGCATGGCGGCGAAGGTGAAGCCGATGCCCAGCCCGCACACGCCGAGGGTGAGGAAGGCCTGCCACAGCGATCCGTGGTCCAAGGCGAAGTAGGCGGACGCCGCGGCGAACACCAGCGACCCCAACGGGATCATGCTGCGCACCCCGAACCGCCGTTCGTAGGGGACGAGGAGCCGGCTGGCCAGGAACGTGCCCGCTGACAGCGGGGTGAGGACGAAGCCCGACACGACCAGCGACGCCCCGAAGCCGAAGCCGACCGACGGGGGGATCTGGATGAACTCCACCACGATGGGCAGCACGAGGTAGAGGGACATGCTCATGAGGAACCCGGAGATGTCGGCCATGAGCACGGCGCGGTTGGCCAGGTGATGGAGGTTGACCAGGGGGTGGGACGCCCGCAGCTCGTAGGGCACCCACAGCGCCACCACGACCAGGCTCGCCACCACGAGTCCGACGCTGCGGAGTGAGGTCCAGCCCCACGAGCCCCCCTCGCTGAGCACCACCGACACGCCCGTCACGGCCAGGCTGAGCAGCACCGCCCCGAGCGCGTCGAACGGGGCGCGCACGGCGGTGGACGGGGGAGGCAGCACCACGGCGGCCGTGGCGAGGGCGGCGACCACCATGACGGCGCCGAACCAGTAGGCGGCGTGGAGGCCCAGGACCTGGGCCACGACCGCGGTGATCGGGTAGCCCAACCCGGCGCCGATGGCCGTCGACACGGACAGGGTGGCGATGGCCCGGCCGGCCCGCTCCCGGTCCAGGTTGCGCCGGGCGATGGCCATGTTGACGGGCAGCAGGCCGAGGCCCACCCCCTGGAGGGCCCGCCCGAGCACCAGCACCACGAACGACGTCGCCACGGCCGACAGGACGCACCCGACGAGGACCACCGCGAGGATGGACAGGATGACGGCCCGCTGGCGGGGCCCGTCGGCCAGCTTGCCCAGGACGGGGGTGGCCAGCGCCCCGGTCAGCAGGGTGGCCGTCAGCACCCACTGGGCCGTGGAGAGGGGCACCCCGTAGGTCTGGGCGATCGTGGGGATGAGGGGCGCGCCGAGGCTGCTCACGATGGCGACGAGCAGGCCGACGAAGACCAGCGTGGGGACGAGCAGCGAGGTGCGGCGTTCGGAAGTCATCAAGCGATGACATTGTAGTCACCCCGACCGGGTGCCCCCGGAGCCCGCTGCGGTGTGGGTCCGGTCAGGCGGCGCGGGCGCCCCGTGACCACCGGCCCGGATTGGACAGCACCATGGCATCGTCGACCTTGGCGAAGCGCAGCAGCCACGTGTCGCGGAGGTAGTTCTGGTGGAGGCGCCACGGGGTGGTGGCCCCCTGCTTGGGGAGATCCGCCACCGCCCGGTTGACGTACCCGGACGAAAAGTCGATGAAGGGCTCGGTGGGGAGCGCCGGGTCGGGGGCGAGGGGCGTGGCCTGGCGCAGGCCGCGGGCGTCGAGCTGGTCGAGCAACCGGCACACGTACTCCGCCGTCAGGTCGGCCTTCAGCGTCCAGGAGGCGTTGGTGTACCCGAACGTCACGGCCAGGTTGGGGACACCGCAGAGCATGATGCCCTTGTAGGCGACGGTGTCGCCGGGCACGACCGGGGTGCCGTCGACGTCGAGGCGCATCCCCCCGAGCAGCTGCATCGACAGTCCGGTGGCGGTGACGACGATGTCGGCGGCGAGCTCCCGGCCCGAGGCGAGCCGGATGCCGGTGGGGGTGAAGGTGTCGATGGTGTCGGTGACCACGTCCGCCCGACCGGCACTGATGGCGCGGAAGAGGTCGCCGTCGGGGACGAGGCAGAGGCGCTGGTCCCACGGGTCGTAGCGCGGGCCGAAGTCGGTGTCGACGTCGTACCCCGCGGGCAGGGCCTCGACCACGCCCTTGCGGATCCCCTTCTTCACCAGCTCCGGTGCCCGCCGGCTCAGTTGGAAGCTGAATTGGGTGAGCAGGACGTTCTTCCAGCGGATGACGGTGTGCGCCACGCCGGCCGGCAGGTGCCGGCGCAGCGAGTCGGCCAGATGGTCCTCCCCCGGCCGGGCCACGATGTAGGTGGGGGACCGCTGCAGCATGGTCACGTGGTCGGCCCCGCCGTCGGCGAGGGCCGGCACCAGGGTCACGGCGGTGGCCCCGCTGCCGATGACGACGATCCGCTTCCCCCGCCAGTCGAGGTCCTCGGGCCAGTGTTGGGGGTGGACGAGGGTTCCCCCGAAGTCGGCCTCGCCCGCGAACTCGGGCCGATGGCCGCGGTCGTAGCGGTAGTACCCGGTGTTCCCCCAGAGGAAGCCGCAGCTGAGCTGTTCCCGTCCGCCGGTGCCCGTGTCCTCGACGTCGACCGTCCAGCGGGCGTCCGCCGTCGACCACGAGGCGCCCACCACCCGTCGGTGGAACCGGATGCGGTCCTCGATCCCGTGGGTCCGGGCCGTCGTGCGGATGTACTCGAGGATGGAGGGACCATCCGCGATGGCCTTCTCGCCGACCCACGGCTCGAAGGAGTAGCCGAGGGTGAACATGTCCGAGTCGGAGCGGATGCCGGGATAGCGGAACAGGTCCCACGTGCCGCCGATGGCGTCACGGGCCTCGAGCAGTGCGTAGGTCGTGCCCGGGCGCTTCGCCTCGAGGTGGCAGGCCGCCCCCACCCCGGACAGTCCGGCGCCCACGATCAGGACGTCGACGTGCTCCATTGACGGAGTCTACGCAGCCCCCGGTCGGACGCTCCGACCCGGGGGGCGACGCCCCGCGTCGGGCCCCGGTCGTCGTCGGCCCACCCTGACTGCAAGAGTGGGAGGTGTGAACGTGCTCTTCGTCACCCTCGACCAGTTCCGGGCCGACTGCCTGTCCGCCGCCGGCCACCCCCTGGTCGAGACCCCGAACCTCGACCGCCTGGCCGCCTCGGGCGTGCGATTCGCCTCCCACTTCGGCCAGGCGGCGCCGTGCGCGCCAGGCCGGGCCTCGCTCTACACCGGGCTGTACCAGATGAACCACCGGGTGGTGGCGAACGGGACGCCCCTCGACGACCGCTTCGACAACGTGGCCCGGGTCGGTCGCCGGGCCGGCTACGCCCCCGCCCTCTTCGGCTACACCGACCAGGGCGTCGACCCCTCGACGGTGCCCGACGTCGCCGATCCCCGCCTCGACACCTACGAGGGCGTCCTGCCCGGCTTCGATCCCGTCCTGCCCCTCGACGGGCGGATGGCGTCGTGGCTCGCCCACCTCGAGTCGCTCGGCTACGGGACCCTGTCGGCCGACCGGGCGCTCGAGACCGAGCCCGACCGACCGGCCGAGCACAGCGCCTCCGCCTTCCTGACCGGACACCTCCTGGACTGGATCGACCGCCAGGACGGCCCCTGGTTCGCCCACGCCAGCTACCTGCGGCCCCACCCCCCCTACGCGGCGGCCGGGCGGTGGGCCACCCGCTACGACCCGGTGGACGTCGGACTGCCGCTGGCCCCCGACCCCGGGGTGCACCGGCTGGTCGACGCGGCCCGGAAGATCCCCGTGTGCTCGGCGCCGGCCGACCCCGCTGCCCTCGCCCACCTGCGGGCGCAGTACTTCGGCATGGTGTCCGAGGTCGACGACCAGGTGGGCCGGGTGCTCGACCACCTGGTCGCCACCGGTCAGGAGGACGAGACCCTGGTGGTCCTGACCGCCGACCACGGCGAGCAGCTCGGCGACCACGGTCTCATCCAGAAGCTCGGATTCTACGAGTCGAGCTACGCCATCCCCTGCATCGTCCGGGCCCCGGGCCGGGCCTCCGCCGGAACGGTGGTGGAGGACGTCACCGAGGCCGTGGACGTGTTCCCGACCGTCGCCGAGCTCCTGGGCCAGGAGGTGGCGGCCCCGTGCGACGGGGTGTCCCTCGTCCCCTTCCTCGACGGGGTCGTGCCCGCTCGGTGGCGGACCGCCGCCCACTGGGAGTGGGACTGGCGGGACATGCTGATGGGCCCCCACCGCACGTCCGGCGGACCCGACGCCCGGCTCGACCGGAACAACCTCGCCGTCGAGCGGACCGCCACCCATGCCTACGTGCAGTTCGGCGACGCGTCGTGGCTCTGCTTCGACCTGGCCGCCGATCCGGGGTGGCACACCACGACCACCGATCCCTCGGTGGTGCTGCCCCTGGCGCAGTCGATGCTGACGTGGCGGGCGAACCACCTGGGCGGCACCTACACCCAGCTGTTGCTGGGCCCCGAGCGCCGCGGGCTGTGGCCCGAGCGCGCCAGCGCCTGAGTCATACGGACCGGGCGGTTCAGACGCCGGGCGAAGGGCCCGAGACCCGTTCGACCACGGCGGCCGGGTCGTCCACCGTGAGGATCCAACGCTGGAACTCCTGGCCCGCGAACTCGACGACGACCGCCGGGCCCTTGCCGTGGACGGCGGCGAAGTCCTTGCCGAACGATCCCCTCCGGGTGCCCACGGCGATGACGCCGGGCAGGCCCGTCCCCGGCGCCCGCATACCGCGGAGCTCAGGCCAGGGGTCGTCGACGGCCCGCACCGACGTCACGGCGGACCGCGGCGCGATGAGGTCGCCGCGGAAGCCCTCCAGGTGCTCGATGCGGGACATCTCCAGCGTGAGGTCGTTGCCGTCGACGACGAGGTCGGCCATCGACCGAGCGTAGCGTCGGCGGTCCGGGTCAGCGTCCGCCCCGGATCACGAGGACCGGGCAGTGGGCATGGGCCGCGCAGTGCTCGGCCACCGAGCCGATCAGTGCCCCCGACACTTCGCCGTGGCCCCGGCTGCCGACGGCCAGCAGGTCGGCCCCGGCGGAGGCCTCGACGAGCATGGTGGCCGGCCGGCCCCGTGCCACCAGAGGGACGAACGACACCGAGGGGTGCCGGGCCCGGGCGTCGCGGACCGCGCCTCCGACCAGGGCCTCGGCGTCGGCGTGCGGGTCGTAGTCCGAGGACACGACGAGGGTGGCGCCGAAGTTCGTCGGCCACTCCCACGACGCGAGGACCTCGACCGAGGCACCGGTCGCCTCGGCGAGGTTCGCGACCCAGTCCAGGGCGGCCAGCGACTGCGGCGATCCGTCCATCCCGACCACCAGTCGGTGGTCGCGCCCCGCCGTCCGTCCGGTCGAGCCGGAACCCCCGGGCACCACCTCTTCGTCGGTCACGTCTGACTGTTCGGGCACCGGACCTCCCGGGGTGCTCGCCCACGGTTCCTCCGTGACGCGTCCGACCCCGGAAGGAACGCTAGGCACGCTCGGGGTGGGCATGCAGGGGATGCGTTCCTCCGGACCCCGGGATTCAACGCGTACCCGGGGCGCTACCGACGGTGTCGGGGGCCATGGGGACCTCCCAGACGAGGGTGGTGCCCCCGGTCGCCGGGTGCGTCACCTGGAAGCTGCCCCCGAGCAGCTCGGCCCGGTGGCGCATGTTGGGGAGGCCCATGCCGCCCCCGGGGGTCGTCGGGCCGACGAAGCCCCGACCGTTGTCGGTGACCTCGAGGACGAGCAGTCGGCCGGCGACGGACAGACGCACCCGGGCCCGGGTGGCCTGCGCGTGGCGCCCGACGTTGGTGAGCGCCTCGCGCAGCGTGGGGAGCAGCTGGTCGGCCACGGTCGGGGACACCCAGGTGTCGACGGCGCCGTCGAAGACGACAGGCACGTCGAAACCCACCACCGGCCGCAGTTCGTCGGCCAGGGCCAGCATCCGGGTCCGGATGCCCCGGCCGTCACCGGTGCCGCCCAGCTCGAAGATGGTGGCCCGGATCTGCCGGATCGTCTCGTCGATCTCGGCGATGGTGACCCCCAGCTGGGGGGCGACGGCGTGGCCATCGGGTGTGGCCGCCAGGCCCTGGAGGGACAGCCCGATGGCGAACAGGCGCTGGATGACGCCGTCGTGGAGGTCCCGGCCCATCCGGTCGCGGTCCTCGTAGACGGCGACCTCGCCGGCCCGCCGGTGCAGACGGGCGTTCTCCACGGCGATGCCCGCGGCCACGGCCAGGGCCTCGATGACGGACTCGTCGTCGGGGCTGAACTCGTCGGCGTCGATCTTGTCGGTGAGGTAGAGGTTGCCGTAGACGCGGTCCTGGACCCGGATGGGCGAGCCGAGGAACGACGTCATCGGTGGGTGCCCGGGCGGGAACCCGGTGCTGGCCGGGTGGTCGGCGATCACCGGGATGCGGATCGGCCGGGGATCGCGGATCAGGACGCCGAGGACCCCCTTGCCCGTCGGGAGCGGACCCTGGAGGAGACGCAGCTCGTCCTCGTGGTCGAGTCCGGAGACGAGGAACTCGGTCGTGGCGGTACCGTCCTCGTCGAGCACCCCGAGGGCGGCGTAGCGGGCGTTGGCCAGCAGGCGGGCCTCGACGACGATGTGGTTCAGCAGGTCGCCGAGGTGGAGATTGGACTCGAGGAGCAGGGTGGCCTCGAGGATCCGGCGCAGCTTGGTCGGGTCGTCGATGGTGTTGTAGGCGGCATCGAACCGGGCACGGTCCTCGCTCATGCGACGATCCCGTCCCGACCGGAACGACCTTTCGCTGACGGGGGTCCCCCCAGCGTGCTCAAATGGGGTTCCATGACCATCCGCGTCTTCCTGCTCGACGACCACGAGATCGTCCGCACCGGTCTGCGCTCCCTCCTGGAGTCGACCGACGATCTCGAGGTGGTGGGGGAGGCCGGCACGGTGGCCGACGCCCTCAGTCGCATCCCCGCGCTCCAGCCGGACGTCGCCATCCTCGACGTCCGGCTGCCCGACGGCAGCGGGGTGGAGGTCTGTCGCGACATCCGCGCCGGGTCACCCACGGTCGCCTGCATCATGCTCACCTCCTACGCCGACGACGAGGCGCTGTTCGCCTCGATCATGGCGGGCTCCTCGGGCTACGTCCTGAAGCAGGTGGGCGGCAACAGCCTCGTCGACGACGTGCGCCGGGTGGCGGCCGGCGAGTCGCTGCTCGACCCGGCCCTGACCGACCGGGTGCTGCGGCGCCTGCGGGAGGGCCCTGAGGAGGAGCCGCTGCTGGCGACCCTGACCCACCAGGAGCGGCGCATCCTCGACCTCATCGCCGAGGGGAAGACGAACCGCCAGATCGCCGAGGCCATGTTCCTGGCCGAGAAGACCGTCAAGAACTACGTCTCCAACCTGCTCACCAAGCTGGGCATGGAGCGCCGGACCCAGGCCGCGGCCTACGCGACCCGGATCCAGGAGCGGGCCGAGCACGAGCGCCGCACCGACGCCACCGGCACCTGAGGTCCCCGGCGTCCCGTTCGACGGCGTCACGCCGTCGGGCCCGGCGCCGTCCCCGGGTCCTGGGCGGTGGGGCGGGGCAGGTCGACGCCGATGGCCACCAGGGCGTCCTCGACCTCGGCCCGGCCCTGCCCGGGGTTCTCGAAGCGGGCCGGGTCGGTCGGGATGCCGCGACGTCGGGCCAGCCGGATGAGGGCGGCGTCGTAGGCCAACTGGTCGGCCACGGCCTGCATCGCCCAGCCGGGGTCGCCGTCGGCCTGCGCGGCGCGCCGGTCCATGGCGTGACGCAGTCGCATCACGTCGGCCAACGGGCCCTGCGACCGCGGTCGCGCCTCGGGATCCTCCTCGTTGGCGAGCACCGCCTCGAGCAGCTGGGAGTACATCACGTTCACCGTCGTCTCACGGTCCTCGGGTGCCGGAGGAGGGTCGTGGGTGACGGGAACCATCGTGGCGACGCCTCCATCCGGTCCTGTTACTCGCCCCGGCCCCGGCGCAGCGCGGCCTCGGCCGACTCGTAGGCCCGGCGGAGGTCGTCGATCAGCTTCTCCACGCCGGACTTGAGCGATCCGATGTTGGCCCCGGCGTCGCCGGGGATCCGCTGCAGCTGGTTCTTGGCCGCCAGGTAGGCGTTTGGGGGGGCGTCGGCGTCGGCGCACACCGCCCCCGAGGCTCCCTTGGAGGCCAGGTCGGCCCGGACCAGCAGGTCGTCGATACGGCCCCGCCACTCGTCGAGGACGTGCTCGAGTCGCTCGATCACGGCCTTGTCATCGCTGGTCGGCTGCTCCTGGGTGGAAGTCATCGTTTCTCCTCGTCGGGACGGTCCGGTAGGTCTGTAGGGCCAGAGTGGCTGCTGGACGAAGGACCCGGTAGGGCCGAACGTCCCCTGGGGACAGCTGTCCGGACCGGGGCCCGCACCCGGCCCGGCGCGGGTCCGTCGTCACCCCGGTGGGACCCCGGATCGCACCCGGAAAAGTGACCTTCGGCACCTGGTTCGGGGGGTCCGCCTCCACGATCATGAGGGGACGGAACCCGGGGGCCCGGCGGCGTGAGCCGTCGGTGGGTCGGTCGGGTCGTACCGGAGCGGCGGCGACGCCCGAGCGGAGGTGGAATCGATGGAGGTCGAGCAGACCCCGGCGACCGGATGGGTACGTTCGGAGGTGCCGGGTCGCCCACCGGTCCCGACCGTCGGGACCGGACGACCGCGGGGGACGACGGACTGGAGGGGGGACGTGGCCCTCGAGCTGTGGGTCGAGGTCGACGCCCGACCGGTGCGCATCCGCATGGCCGGACGGTTGGACCGCTCCACCGTGTCCAACCTCGACGACGTGGTACGCGAGCTGCTCGACGAAGGGACCCGCGACATCGAGCTGTGCACGGAAGGACTGCGGGTGGTCGACGCCTCGGCCGTCGGGGCGCTCGCCGACGTCGAGCGGCACATCCGCGCGGCCGGGGGGACCATGCATCGCGTGGCGCCGTCGGCCGGACGACCCGGTCGCCCGTCCCGGCCGTCGCCACCCCCGCCCGCCGTCCGCTGACCCCGAGGCCGTGTGGCCCCTGACCCCGGGGCCGTGTGGCCCCTGACCCCCCGGGGACCCTGTGCCGACCTCTCCGGCCGACCTCCGGCCCGACGGGCGTACGATCGGAGGATGGGCGACGGCACCGACAGCGGACCGGCGCCCTTCGCCGGCTACCCCTCGGGGCTCGAGTCCGTCGAGCGGCTGACGGACGGCACCGAGGTCGTCTTCCGTCCCATCCGGGGGACGGACGGCACGGCCATGACGGCCTTCCACGAGAGCCTGTCGGCCCGGTCGGTCTACCGTCGCTTCTTCTTCGCCCACCCCCACCTGTCGGACGGCGAGCTCGAGCGGTTCACCCACGTCGACTACGTCGACCGGCTGGCCTTCGTGGTGACGGACGCCGACCGGATCGTCGGCGTCGGCCGCTACGAGCGGTTGCCGGGCACCGACGAGGCCGAAGTGGCGTTCGTGGTCACCGACGAGTACCAGCACCGGGGCATCGGTTCCCGACTGCTCGCCCACCTGGCCGAGGCCGCCCGGCCGCAGGGCATCACCCGGTTCTGCGCCCAGACCCTGAGTGAGAACCGGGCCATGTTGCGCGTCTTCCTCTCCTCGGGCTTTGCCGTCACCACGGCATCCGAGGGTGGGACCGTGACCGTCACGTTCCCGATCGACCCCGCCGCGTCCGACTGACGCTTCCACGGGTCCACGGGTCCACGGGTCCACGGGTCCACGGGTCCACGGGTCCACGGGTCCCCCGGGTTCCGGCCCCGGGTGACCCGGTGCCGGCTCAGGTCCGCCGTGGTGGCCCGACCGTCACGCGCCCGGCGTCGACGACGGCCACGTCGTCGAACGGTGCCAGCTCCTCGTCCCGGTGGGTGATGTAGACCCCCGTGGTGCCCCCCGACCCTGCCGTGCCGCCCCCGAGCAGGAAGACGGCCAGCACCAGGCCCCCCGGCCGGGAGGACCAGCGTCACCACGGCCACCGTCGCCACGGCGGTGACGCCGGCCACCAGCAGCGGGGCCACCCCTCGCAGGTAGACGTCCTGCAGCAGGTCCACGTCGGCCGTGGCCCGGGCGAGGAGGTCGCCCTCGCGCCAGCCGGCCACCCCGGCCGGTGACCGGGGTGCGATCTGCTCGTAGAGCCACAGCCGGGCGCGACCGAGGGCGCCGAGGGCGGCGTCGTGGGAGACGAGGCGCTCGGCGTAGCGCAGGGGCCCCCGCGCCAGGGGCGAGCAGCTGCACGGCGGCCATCAGCACGGTCAGCGTGTAGAGGGGGGCCGGAGGGCGGCCTTGTCGATCAGCGCGCCGGAGCAGGCGAGGAGCCCGACGGTGCACAGCGCGGCGGCCACCCCAGCGCGGTGCTGACGGCGAACCTCGCACCGTCCGGGGCGCCGATGCGCAGGATCCGGGCCAGGGGACCGCGGCCGACCCTCACCGGGGGCTCCGGTCAGCGACGGGATGGTGAGCGGGACGAAGATGAAGTGGAAGACGGTGGCGATACCGAACTGCCAGCGGGAGAGTAGAAGTGTCATCACCGACGATGAAATCAGTCACATCCGCAGCCACCTAGGGTCGAAGGTGCTGATGTGAAAAGGTGCACAAGCCGATCATCGGCATCGGTCCCGGTGATGTGCGTGCCGGGGCGCCCGGCGGGCCGCCGGCGCCCCTTCACACCAGGTACCAGACCTCCTCCTCGTCGTCCGGAGGACCCTCGTCGGGGACGCGTCCGTCCCGTCCCGTCGCCCCTCCGGCCGACGCGACGGTGGGCGGATCGAAGCCGATCAACCGGCCCATCTCGAGCAGGGTCCGCTCGAAGACCGGGTCGACGTCGTCGACCACGTTGTGGAAGTGACCGAACAGTTCGAAGGAGATCATCCCGAACAACTGGGTCCAGGCCGCCACGGCCCGGACGGCCACCTCGTCGGAGGCCGCGGGGAAGGCGAGGCCGACGAGGGTGCGCACGGCGACCGAGGTCTCGGCGTCCACCGGCCCGAGGTCGT
>Ga0182013_10008824_pt1 | contig 10769 bp, 10 predicted proteins | sample 612S2MmetaG_FD_120487 | JGI IMG/M metagenome (GOLD analysis project Ga0182013, IMG submission 120487) | Permafrost microbial communities from Stordalen Mire, Sweden - 612S2M metaG | ecosystem: Environmental > Terrestrial > Soil > Wetlands > Permafrost | place: Sweden: Stordalen | collected...
GCGGCTGCGAAGCGCTTTTAACGAGCACTTTCGCGAACCGCCCGCATAACAAAACCCGCGCCGATCTTTCATTCGCCAATTTGCGCATAATTTCCCGGCCTTGTGCCACAGTGAACCACAGAAGCGAAGTTCATGTGTGTACTCCTCGAACGGCCGGGAGACAAGCTCCCTCACGGAAGCCTCTTCCCGGCCGTTCGTTTTTTCTGCATGGGGAGCTACGACGTTCCTCTGAATCTCTCTCCAGCTTCACTTTGCACTCTTCTCGCTGTCCAGGTTTGGTATCGCAAACATGGCTGTGATGCAGCGGATTGACGGTCTTGTTATCAGGGTGGTTAAATGAGCGGGTTCGGAGCGTGGCCCTTCGCCAACTCCCTGAACAGATGCTGTATTTGGAGAGACCAGGCCAGTGAAAGCTTTGATTGGCAGCGCAACAATTTGTTCCGTGATCCTCCTTCTTGGTTGCGGAGGCGGAGGCGGCACTTCCGTCACTACGACGACCACGACAACCGCCGCAACGCCCACCATCACCACCTCAACCAGCAATGGCGCGCAGAATGGCGCGGCGATTGTGAGCCTGGCCAGCACGACGGCCGGAGCTATCATCTACTACACGACCGACGGCAGCACACCGACGGCGACCTCAACCCAATACATAGCGCCGTTTCTGCTGACGTCAAATGTTACGGTCAACGCGATTGCCGTGCTATCGGGCGACAACAACAGCGCGGTGGGCAGCAAGGCCATTACAGCCAACGTGCCCAGCGGAACGCTTGCGTGGAGCGATGAGTTCGCGAATTCGACGACCGCCAACGCAGCGCCCAATCCGAACACCTGGACCTACGATACGGGCGACAGCGGATTTGGCAACAGCGAGCTGGAGAACTACTGCGCGTGGGGCTCGAACACTTCGCCCTGCTCGGCCTCTACTCCGAATGCCTATATTGCGCCGGGTGGCGGCCTGAACATCGTGGCCCTGCACCCATCTGCGAGTGTTTACACCTCCGCGCGCCTGAAGACGGAGGGGCTGTTCAGCTTCCAGTATGGGAGGATCGAAGCGAGGTTGCAGATACCCGAGTCGCAGGGCATGTGGCCGGCGTTCTGGCTGCTGGGCAACAACATTACGACCATCAACTGGCCAGCCTGCGGTGAGCTGGACGTGATGGAGCACATTGATGGGAGCAACCCGCCTGCGTCGGCCGGCGGAACACCGCTGGGCTACGACTGGATCGCCGGCTCGGTGCATGGCGGCACCAGCAGCGCCGAGCTGAACGGCAGTCAGTCGTACCATCCCAGCGGCTACTCGGCTGCGGTCGTTCACACCTACGGCATGATCTGGACCAAGGGCCAGATCCAGTATTACGTGGATGATCCGGCGAAGATCTATGCGACGTTTAACACCACCAGCGGCAGTTTCAGCGCGACCACGTGGCCGTTTGACCAAGGCCCGCAGTTCATCCTGCTGAACCTGGCGGTGGGCGGAAGTTGGCCCGGCAACCCCGACGCGACGACGGTGTTTCCCAGCACGTTCCTGGTGGATTACGTGAGGATCTACGCGAACTGAACCTCAGATTTGCATCAGCGATATACTTGTATGTGAGATGGCGACTCGTTCCGGCTGGCTGTTCGCCTGCCGGAGAGGAGGGAACCGATGACTACGACCGCAGCAGTGGGAGTTGGAAGCGATCTTTGGAATGCGCGCGTGTACGCCGGCCTGTCCGTAGCCTCGGAATTGGCAGCAGAGCTGGACGGGCCGAAACGTGCGGCATTTTCGTTCTTTGATGCGTGGAGAATATATGGCCGGCTTGGCAGGCTCAACCGGGATCTTGACGAAATATTCAAGGAGTATGACCGCCCCGTTCCGTTCCCGTCAGAGATGCCGGTCGAAATGATTCGGGAGGGCCGGGATATTTTCTTGCAGTTGTATGCCGAGTGCAAACGCCTTCAGTCCCCGCTCGATGGTATTCCCTTGCAGGGGCTGCTAGATAAGAGGCTGGCGCGTTTGCAGGTGCAGTCGGAACGCATCCTGGACTTGGTGGATTGGTTTGACGCGATGAGCACGCCTGATGAAATGAACTCCAGGTTCAACGCCCTTGAAGCGGACCTGGCCCAAGGCGATGTCGTCCCTTGGTCCGCCATGCAATGATGCTGCCGCTTGAGATCGTTCTCAGCAGATCGGCTGCAAAGAGCCTGAATTCTCTGGACGCACCGACCCGCAAAAGGATCAGGGAAAAGTTGGAGGCGGTAGCCGCGGACCCGTTCAACCCGCGGCACTCCTATCCGCTTCAAGGAACAAACAAGCGCTCGGCCCGCGTTGGTGGTTATCGGATTCTGTTCTTGATTCAGGAGCCGAACACCTTGGCAGCAGATGTGATTGAACCGCGCGGACAAGTTTATCGTCGAATCTGATCTTTTGAGATCGGTCTCCGTTCCCAGTTTCGGGTCCCGAAATGACATTCTGCATCCTGTTTCGCGCCGTTCGCTGTAAACCCCCTTGTGCGCCATTTTTCCGTGTGTTACAACAGAAACATTCAAGCCTGTCCTCTTGGACGGGCCTGAGTTTCATGCAGAGTGGCTGAGGGACGAGCCCAGTCACGCCACGACAACCTGCCCGCGCAAAACGGGAGTATGGTGTCAACTCTTGCTCGCCACGGCGAGGAACATGAGATTCGGGGGTCGCTTCAGCACTCTTCGCTTGGGCGATTCGCACGGTTTTTCGAGTCAATATCACGTTCGCTCTTCTTGAGCCAGTCACACGCTCGTTGCTTCAGGTCACTCGTGCCGATGCGAGGGACTCTTGACGACTGCTTACGAACTGCGATGTCGGGAATGCGGACGGTCCTACGGGATCCAGCCGCTGTCGATCTGCGACGAGTGTTTTTCACCGCTCGAGGTGGTGTTTGACCTCGATGCCGCGCGGAGCCGCTTTACCCGCGAGGCGATTGCGCAGGGCCCGCTGAACATGTGGCGCTATCGAGCGCTGCTGCCCATCCCGGAAAACTACGATCCCCAGACGCCCGCGGGCCTGACGCCGCTGATGAAGGCTCCCCGGCTGGGCGCGCACATTGGCGCCACCAACCTCTACATCAAGAACGATGCAGTCTGCCTGCCCACGCTCAGCTTCAAGGATCGCGTGGTCGCCGTGGCCCTGGCCAACGCGCAGGCATTCGGGTTTGACACGGTCGGCTGCTCGTCTACCGGCAACCTGGCAAACGCCGTTGCCGCCCAGGCCGCTCGCCTTGGCCTGAAGACGTTTATCCTCGTGCCCGCCGACCTTGAGCCGGCCAAGATTCTCAACACCCAGGTCTATGGCGCGACCCTGGTGCGCGTGGATGGAAACTACGACCACGTCAACCGGCTCTCGTCGCAGATCGCCGACCGCTATAACTGGGGCTTTGTGAATGTGAACCTGCGGCCCTACTATGCCGAGGGCTCGAAGACAGTGGGCTTTGAGATTGCCGAGCAACTCGGCTGGCGTTTGCCCGACAACATTGTTTGCCCCATGGCCGGTGGATCGCTGATCACCAAGATCCGCAAGGCCTTCAGCGAGCTGGTGGCGCTGGGCCTCGTCGAAGACAAGCAGGTGCGGTTCTTTGGCGCGCAGGCCACCGGGTGCTCGCCCATTTCGACGGCAGTCAAGAACAACACCGAGGTCATTGAGCCGCAGCGGCCGCATACGATTGCCCGCTCGCTGGCCATTGGCAACCCGGCGGACGGCGCCTACGCTTCGAGGGCGATTCGCGCCTCGGGCGGATGGGCCGAGGATGTGTCGGATGTGGAGATTGTCTCGGCCATCCAGGAGCTTGCTGAGACCGAAGGCGTGTTTGCCGAGACCGCCGGCGGCGTGACCACGGCCGTGACGGCGCGCCTCTATGCGCACGGCCGCATCCAGCCCAACGACCTGACCGTTACCTGCATCACCGGCAACGGCCTGAAGACGACCGACTGCCTCCAGGGCGCTTATGAGCAGGAGCGAGCCATTCGCCCGCGACTCAGCGACTTTGAGGCTTATGTGGAAGAACGCACCTCGTTAGGCCAGGCACTCGCCCTGGCAGGAGAAAGCAATGTCCGTTAGGGTTCTGCTGCCCAATGCATTTCAGAAGCACACAAACAATGTCCGCGAAATCTCGTCGAACGCAGCCAACCTGCCCGCGCTGATTACCGAAATGGAAGGCCTTTTTCCCGCGCTGCGCCAGCATTTGCGCGGCGAGGATGGGCAGATTCGCCGCTTCATCAACTTCTATGTGAACGAAGAAGACATTCGCTTCCTGGGCAATGAGACGTACGCCTTCAAGGATGGCGACGAGGTGCTGGTGATCCCTTCGATTGCAGGGGGCTGATCGGGCTGGCGTGGTTTCCCACCCTTCGCTGGAAAGAAGCGAAGGATGGGGCACCCAAGATGTATGGAACTTGTGATCAAGCCTGCCCTATATCCGTCATCCACCGGCATTGCCGACCCGCGAGCGACCAAACGCGCCGTCGGCGCAATGTTGGCGCGCCGTAGGCGCAATGATGGTTAGCCCCGCGCTTCAGCGTGGGGAAATCGGACACGATAAGACCCCAGTCCCGTAGGGACTTTCCTCTTTGAAAGGGCACGGCTTCAGCCGTGCCGATTGCGAGGCTCCAAAGGACCGGGCCTTAGCCGCCGAGGGATGTTTTTTGTCGATTTCAAACCTTCCCTCGGGGGCTGAAGCCCAAAATCTCCTGACTTTTTGCGGCACGACTAAAGTCGTGCCCTTTCAAAGCACGTATTACGCTACTGTGCTATCTTCATGCGATTAGCAGCCATATTCGCATCGCATTTGCATCCGCTTGACATTCCTTTTACAATTCCGGCGGATACTAAACCCGTGATACCGCAAGCTGGGCTTAAAGTTCCTCTGAAACTCGCGTTGCATTCGAACCCAATCGTGGAGCTTGCGCTCCCCACCTACTCCCCAGTTCTGTCTCTACCGGCGGCCACGTCAAAGCCGCGGGTTCACGCCGAGGTGGGCCGTTATCGTCTGCGGCTGGCGGAGAATGCCGAAGACCGGCTCGCCGCGTGCCGTCTGCGCTTCAAGGTCTTCAATATCGAGTTGGGCGAGGGCCTCGAGAGCAGCTACCAGACGGGAATCGACACGGACCGCTTCGATGCCATCTGCGAGCATTTGCTGGTAGAGGACAAGCAGGAGAGCAACCCCGCCCGGCGCGTTGTCGGCACCTATCGCATGCAGTCGGGAATCACCGCTGGGCAGAACCTGGGCTACTACTCCGAGCAGGAGTTCAGCTTTGCTCCCTATGAGCCGCTGCGCCCCGGAATTCTGGAGCTTGGCCGCGCTTCCATCGACCGCGAACATCGCACCCCCGAGGTGCTGACGCTGCTGTGGCGGGGCATCGCGCAGTATGCTACGGACATGGGACTGCGTTATCTTGTCGGTTGCTCGTCGATCAATTCCAAAGACCCGGTTGAGGGTTGGCAGATGTATCGCCAACTGGAGCACTACCTGGTTTCGCCGGAGTTCGAGACCTCGCCTACCGCGGCTTACGTGTGTCCCACCGAGCTAGAGGGCGCGCACGCACAGCCGGAGCCCTCGACACAAGTTGGGGAGGGGCCAGAGGCTTCGCAGGCCAAGGCTCCGAAGGTTCCCAAGCTGCTGAGGACGTACCTGACGATCGGTTGCCGCATCGGCGGTCCGCCAGCCTGGGACCGCGAGTTTGGCACCATCGATTTCCTCACCCTGCTCGATCTGAAGATGGTTTCAGCCTCGGCGCGCAATCGCTTCCTGGCTCCGCTGACGCAGTGACGCTGCGCGCCGCCCGGCGTGCTGTGACGCTGGGTCTGGCACTCTTCTATTGCCTGTTACGCTTCTGGTTTTTGTGCCTCACCGGGCGCGACAGCCTGGAGCGCCGCGCGCAATGGCAGCATCAATCGGCGCTGCTGGTGATGGGCATCTTCGGCATCCGGCTGAGGGTCACGGGCAACCTGCCGCGGGGCGGGCTGATGGTTTCAAATCATCTGAGCTATCTCGACATTCTGGTTTTTTCCGCCGCGCTGCCGGTGTACCTCGTCTCGAAGGTTGAGATAGGCAGTTGGCCATTCTTCGGCACACTGGCGCGTGCGGGCGGAGCGCTGTTTGTCGATCGCTCGAGCCGCGCCAGCGCGGAGGCCACCACCGAGCGCATCGCCGAACGGCTGCGCGGGCCGGTTCCGGTACTCTTCTTTCCTGAGGGAACCAGCACCGACGGAACCGGTGTGCTGCGCTTTCATTCGCGGTTTTTCATTCCGGCTGTGGATGCCGGGCTTCCGGTAACAGCGGCCGCGGTCCGCTACGTGGCCTCGGACGGCAGCCCGGAGAGCAACCTGTGCTGGTTTGGCGATGCAGCTTTTGTGCCACACTTGTTGAAGCTTCTCGCCGGGCCTGATTTCGCGGCGGAGATTCACTTTGGCGAGGCGGCGATCTACGAGAATCGGCGCATTGCAGCCCAACAGACTCACGACGCAGTGGAGGCGATGCGCGCAAATGGTGGCCCGGTGGGCCAGTTGGGAATGCTGCAGGAGCCGGTTGTGCAATAGCGGGTGAGTCGCGTGCTCTGCTGGAAGCATCGGAAGATTTGAAGGAGAAGCAAATGCAAAAGCGCACATTAGGAAAGAGCGGTCTTGAAGTATCGGCGATTGGCCTTGGCTGCATGGGAATGAGTTTCAGCTACGGCCCGCCCAAGGACAAGAAGGAGATGATCGCGCTGCTGCGCGCGGCAGTCGATCTCGGCGTCACTTTCTTTGACACGGCGGAGGTCTACGGGCCGTGGACGAACGAGGAATTGGTGGGCGAAGCGCTCTCGCCGGTGCGGGACCGCGTGGTGATTGCGACGAAGTTCGGCTTCAATACAATTGCGGGCGGGAGGCCAGGTGCGCAGTCGGTAGACAGCCATCCCGAGCGCATCAAGGCGGTGGCCGACGCGTCGCTCAAGCGGCTGAAGCTGGAGACGATCGACCTGTTCTATCAGCACCGTGTCGATCCACAGGTCCCGATCGAAGACGTTGCCGGCGCGGTGAAGGAGCTGATCGCGGCCGGAAAGGTGAAACATTTCGGCCTGTCCGAAGCGGGGGCAAAGACCATTCGGCGGGCTCATGCGGTGCAGCCGGTCACGGCGCTGCAGAGCGAGTATTCGCTGTGGACGCGCGGCCCGGAGGCGGAGATTATTCCGACCCTCGAAGAGCTCGGCATCGGCTTCGTCCCTTTCAGTCCGCTAGGCAAGGGCTTTCTGACCGGCGCGATGGATGCCGGCACCGAGCTGGGCAAGGATGACTTCCGCAGCACGCTGCCCCGGTTCACGGCCGAGGCGCGCGAGGCAAATCAAGCCCTCGTCGATCTGCTGGCCACAGTCGCGAAGAAGAAGAACGCGACCGATGCGCAGATCGCGCTCGCATGGCTGCTGGCTCAGAAGCCATGGATCGTGCCCATCCCAGGCACTACGAAGCTGCATCGGCTTGAGGAGAATATCGGGGCATTGAACGTGGAGTTGACCGCTGCCGACCTCGCCGGGATTGAAGCAGCAGCGGCAAAGATCAAGGTGCTGGGAGCGCGCTACCCTGATCACATCGAGAAGATGACAGGGCTGTAGCGGACGGAGTTGTCTACGCCGAGATCGATGTTCTCCCAGGTCTCAAAATCGAGACCTGGGGCACCCGGCACAAACCCTTCCGGCATCTTCGTTTGCACGGCTAGCTAGGGTTGGCGCAAAGCACAATGATTAGAACCATTACGGCGACGGGGTACGACTGTCTTTCGTTTGGTCGATTAGGCTCTCAATTTGCTTCGCAACCTGAATGGATGACGACTTAATGAAGTAGCAATGAAGGCCGTCGCGCCTGATTGTTAGGAATATCTTTGTTTTCGACCCATCCCTAGAGATCCCTTGTGCCAACAGTCTTTCGCTGATTTGCTGGGCACCCTCATTCTGGTACTGCTCTCGACACGTTATTTCATTCGCCTCTTTACTCCACTCGTTAATTTGCTGGCGTGCCGCGTCAAGCGAAGTGAAGTCTGCCATGACAAGTCTTCCAGTAGAGCCATCAGAAGCTGAAAAATCTCTGAACGGTAGGTAGTGACCACTCGCTGCTAGCAAATTTCCCAATATTACAACCGTGAGAGCCGGCTTTCTTTCTTCCTGATGAATCGGGCACTGTGCAGAGGCGATTCGCGCAATGGTAAGGCACAAGAAGCAGAGCATTGCGGCACGATGTGGAAAGCTAAACCCATTAGCCATGCTGCCCTCCCGCTATGTTCAATTCATGTGAAGTGTACTCCTGTTCGATTGACGGCACACCGTTAGAACTGGATGACCCTCCACGTCAGGCGGCAGTGGGCTGATCGATTGGCTCAACGTCGACGCCGACTTTGAGGGTATGGCTGCCGCCGCCGAGGATGAGTCCGCGGAGTGGGCTGACATCGCTATAGTCGCGGCCCCAGGCGAGGGTGATGTGATCGCCGCTGGGCTCACAGTCGTTGGTCGGGTCGACGTCAAGCCAGACTGGATTGGGAGAGACTGGGCGGGAAGAGCTTTCGCCGGAGCCATTCGACGCCGGGCCGGGGCTGTAGACGGAGAGCCATGCGTGGGAGGCATCCGCGCCGACGAGCCGCACTTTGCCGGGAGGAGGAATGGTGCGCAGGTAGCCGCTGACGTAGCGAGCGGCGAGGCGCAGAGACCGCAGGCAGGCGATCTGCATCTGGGCGAAGTCCTGGCAGACGCCGACGCGCTTGAGAAAGACTTCGTCGACGGTGGTGGAGACGTTGGTTGAGGCCGACTTGAACTTGAAATCGTCGTGGATGCGGGTGGTGAGTTCGAGCAGCGCCTCGCGCAGGGGACGCTGGGGCGTGAAGGACTCGAGCGCGTAGTCGGCGAAGGCGGGGCGGAGCGGAATGCGCGGGGATTCAAAGGTGAATTGGTAGGCGTCGAGCCCAGTGGACGAGCGATCCTCGGGCATGAGGTCGCGAACGGACTCCCACGGAATCGCGGTGGCGGATTCGTCGGCATTCGTGTTGGCGGCTGTGGTGTTGAGGACTTCGACAAGGCTGCTGGAGCGAACCAGCAGCTCGCGATGGGGGTGCTGAATGGAAAAGATCTGGTGCGTGTTGCCAAAATAATCTTCGCGCTCGATGAAGATGGCAGGTTTGGGCGTGATGGCGAGGTCGAACTCCAGAACATGCTGGTGAGGCAGCTCGCGCGGGCGCAGGCAGGCCACGTGATTGGCCACATCGACGTTGGCGCTGTACCGGTAATGCGTCTGGTGAGTTATCCGATACATCACTCCCCGATTTTAATGGGCAGTACGCTTACGTGGCTGAAGTAGCGGGCGTTGAGGTTCTGCGACCAGGAGATGAGCACTTTTTCGAGATCGTCGAGGAAGCTCTGCAGCAGCTTGAAGCCGGAGCCGCTTCCTTGGTTTGCCGGATTGGGGAGCGGATAATGCAGCTTGCCCAGGTTGAAGCTGCGCAGGCCGATGACCGCTTCGCGCATGGTCTCTAGATCGGCGGGGACGTGGCGCGGAAGCCTCTGGTAGAGCTCGACCAGCTTGGCGAGTTGAAAGTCGAGCGAGCGCGGATTGGCGCGGGCCTTGAGCAGCAGATCGAGCACCGGAAGCGGCTGCAGAGTGGTGTAATAGCGGGCGCGATACGTCATCGAGCAGTCGGCAGCCTCGAGCATCTGCTCTAAGAATGGCCAGTCCGGCTCATGAAAGGGCTGCGCCATCTGGCGAAGCCGGCGACAGAGCGAGAGACCGCGCTCAAGACGGCGGCCGATGGAGAGAAAGACCCAGCCCGGACCACGATGAATGTTTTCGCGCTCGAGGCCGGCGAAAGAGGCGAGCAACTCCATGCAGTTGGAGAGAATGAGCGGATAGTCGTCGAGCGGTTGGGCCTCTTCGGGAAGGCAGCAACGCAGCTTGGTGAGCAGATGAACCATATCCAGCGAAAGTCGCTCGCGGACGCGGTTGCCGGCCTTGAAGGCGCGCTCGATGGAAAAGGCCAGGCCGTCGACGCGCTCGGGGTCGGAGAGCACGGAGAGCAGCTCCTTCTGGAAGCGCGAGGGAAGGGTGCGCGCGTTTTTGTCTTTGGGCAGCTTGCTGTCGCTCAGCTCAAGCGAATTGTAGAGACGGACGAGGCACTGCAACTCGCTCCATCCGGCTTGGGAAAAGTGTGTGACGGCGGTGCGAAGGACGCGATTGGCGCCCTCCGAACGCTCAATGTAGCGGCCCAGCCAGAAGAAGTTCAGAGCCGTGCTTGAAGGGAGCGGAGGCGTGTCGTGGCGCAGCTCGATGGGGACGTTGCGCGGGCGCAGCAGGCTGAAGTGATCGACAGGCTCGTCGGAGAGCACCCATGCGTCCTTGCTGTGGCCGCCGCGCTGCATGGAGACGACCTGCCCGTCTTCGCCCGCCACGCGGACCAGGCCGCCGGGCAGGACAGCGAAGCCGTTGCCGGTGTTGAGGACATACGCGCGCAGGACAAGGGGGCGGGATTCGAGCGAGCTTGAGTCTGGTGAACTGGCTTCGAACGAAGTCGCCTCCCAAATAGGCAGGCGCGAGAGCGTGACCTGCTCCTGCGCGACAAAAGCGTGGGGCTCGGCTTGAATGCGCGCAGTGAGGGCCGCGCGGGCTTCGGCATCGAGGTTGGCGGCGAAGACAGGCTCCATATTGCGCGAAGGAAAGGCGGGCTTGACGACCACGGAATCGAGATTGTCGAGTACCCAGTTGCGCGCCGCGGGCTGACCGCACCACCAGGTGGCGACGGAGGGAA
>Ga0182013_10008830_pt1 | contig 10762 bp, 10 predicted proteins | sample 612S2MmetaG_FD_120487 | JGI IMG/M metagenome (GOLD analysis project Ga0182013, IMG submission 120487) | Permafrost microbial communities from Stordalen Mire, Sweden - 612S2M metaG | ecosystem: Environmental > Terrestrial > Soil > Wetlands > Permafrost | place: Sweden: Stordalen | collected...
AGGCTTTGCGCTCGGTGGACCCGGTACACACGTGTCGTTTGCCGTCCAAAATCTGTTCAACGACCGCTATGCGATCGTGCTCGACAATTCGTTGCAAGGGACCCACTATGCGCGTCCGCGCACCTTCGAGGTTCGTTTGTCGGTCGGCGGCACGTAAACCGCAAACCCAGGAGGTTCGGCGGCGTGCCGGGTCTCCTGGTTTTTGCGCGGAGCGGGTTTCGTGGACCCGGTCTTCGGTCAGGAATTGCAGCTCCAGCTCGGCATCTGACGGCCAGCCTGGACTGGGCACGCCCCTGCCAGAAAAGCCTTGCGTCGACTGATGCTGTCGGGATTCTGCGACGACAGGATCTCCGCAACAACACGGCTTGCGTGAATCACCCCTGCCGTTTGCCAGGCTCATGGGAAGCATGCTGCATTTCGCTGCGGAGTCGGCTGAACTCGACAAACCAGCGATCCAGAAGGTCGGAATCGGAAAGGCCGCGCAGTCCGTCGACTTTGTCGGCTGCTGGGCGTAAAACGCTTAGGATGCGCATATTACTCAGGCGCCCGAACCGGTGCCGCAGGCTGCGCTCAGCGACTTCACGTGCATCGGCATGTACGAGTGCCTGAAATTCATCCAGGGGTTGCATGTCTAGACATTCGACGCGTCGAGCAAAAGCCACTCGGTGGTGGCTCTTCTTTGACCCGACGCACGAGATTGTCGGCTGCCACCAATGGATGTCAGAGACCGCGAAGGCGGGACGATCCGCGACCGGAGCGTTCGAGAATCACTGCCGTTAGAATTTCAGGTATAGACTCGACCCGTCCGTCGGTGCCGAGCTGAGGTAGAGGTCGGTCGTGCTCAGCGACGCATGGCCCAGCGTATCCCGAATGGTGGCCGCCAGCGCGCCGCGCTGGTGGGCATGTGACCCGTGGGCATGGCGCAGCCAGTGCGGCGAGAGCTTCTTCTTCAGCCCCGCCGCTTCGGCCGCCGCGGTGAGGATCTGGCGGATGCGCTCGTCCGTGATCGCGATGATCCGGTCGTCGGCTCTTTTCCGTCACCGAGCAATTGCGGCGCGTCGCAGGTCCGCCGGCCGACCCGAATCGTGCGTCCGCCGTGTTTGCCGTAGAGCGTGACGTAGCCGTCGGCACCGTCGATGTCGGCCACGAGCTGCCGGCGCCGCAGCTGCACGAGCTCGTCGACCCGGGCGCCCGTACCGTACAGTGCCTCGATGATCGCGCGATCGCGCGGCGCTTCTCGACCGCGGCGAGCATCCGAAACAGCTCGACCTCCTCGTGCCGACGCTCGGCCCGACGCTAGACGACCTTCGGCAACCGCAGCACGGCGCCAACGTTGAAACGCAGAGCTCCCATCTTGAAGCCCGTCGCGAGCAGCGCCTTGATTGCTGAGAGCCTTCGCCGGCGCGTCCCGCCCGAGCCGGTCAAAGTTGCAGCAAAGTCCGACAGGTCGCCCAGCCAGACCGTGCGCAGACTGCGCGCCCCAATGAAGGTCCGGAAGCGGCCGTAGTCGCGCTCAGTCCGATTTACGGCAAAGACCGCGTTGAGCAGCCGTCGACTTCGCCGAGCGACGGCCTCTTTTGCGGCTGAGAGCAGCCAACTTGGCGGCGTAAGCCGGCGGCAATGGCAAGACGACGCCGTGAGCAGTCGAAAAGTGTCTCACATGAATGACAAAACCGCTATATTGTCTCAAGTACAGTGACAAATGCAGCCGTTATCGTCTTACGAGGTGTGACACATTGAGCACTATCCTGTCTCAATATTTGTGAAAACCGACAGGCGTGTAGACCTCCGAACTAATTGAGACTAACCAGCACAGGTTGAGACTGTCAACACAGAATGAGACTAGAGACTTGGGAGGCATTTGAAGCACTTTCCGCGGCCTACACCGCAGCCGGGTGCTTTAGCGCGGCCCCAAGGACCTACAGCGCCCAAAGCGGCTCGAGGCGACATAGAACTGAAGCTAGGTCTCGAAACGTTGGTTTACGCAAGCGTCCGCGACGGTGGCGTTGACTGTGTCACTTGGGACATGCCGCCGGGTGATCGGCGGCAAGGTCGTCATTCAAGCGAAGGACTACAGAAATACGGTCTGGGTGAGCGTCAGCCGCGACCTTTAGGACACGATGTTGAACGAGGTACAAAGCGCGGTGGCCATGTCAAGGCGTGTGCTACATTCCCAGACCGCACGCCCGGATCGACCGCCATAGCGGCGTCGGGCTTCGGCATCACGCGCCGCGAGCAGCAGATCCGCTCCGCGCGGGATGCCGAAAACGCACCCTCATACCTCTGATGGGTCGCATGACTGCCGAACGCCGCACGAGCCTCGCGACGACAGCCCGCGAACAACAGGCACGCCGCCGCACGGGAAAAGTGCTGCGGCCAGAAGACATTGATCGACTTCGACGAGCATTCGCGCCGACGCTCGGCCTGCGGCCATTGAAGCCTCGCCGGAATTTCGTTTGTCCGAGATCACCGCGGCGATCCGCCGTTATTGTTCGGGGCCCCCGAAGCTCCAATGGGCATCTCGGCGGCGGTTGCTCGCGCACGCCGAACGGCAAGCTGCGGGGGCGACCCCCAAATTACACGTTAGATATTGGAGGCACTTAACGCACGAAACCACCGTCGACGGATGGCCCGGCATCATGAGCTATGTTCACAAACACGAATGCCAAACCCCGCGATGCCGCGAAGCGCTATGACCACGGAACGCGGGCACCATAACATCAATAAGGCGAAACGCAAGGAGCGTATTGTAAGCCTCGGCTCAAAAGACGCCACACTCGGTTCAGATGATGCCGGCCAAAATGCTTTCAATTGAAATCGAGCAAAGTCGCCTTTGACAGACATATGGCTGTACCGGTCGAGAACAACGCTTGGTTATGCCGTCTTGCCTCGCGTCCATCGATCAATGAAGCGCGGCCGATGATCCCTGCAATCTTAAGAGATATAGTCATCTTCCTTCCCCGCATCGCAGGCAGTGTGTTGCAAGTGAACGGATAAGATGTCTGGGGACGTCGTCTCAGGCACAGTGGCAGGGGCTTTCAATTCGGCGCATCCCCGAACAGCTCGCTCTACGCGATGACGACCCTCTAGCCGATGACGTCGTTCGTTCGGTCGACGGCCGACGACAATTATCTTGGCCGGTCAGTTGTCGTCGAGCACTCAAGCGAAGCTCACTATCTCGGTGACGGATACAGCAGACCGTACGGTCCGGAATACGCTTTAATCTGGGCCGAAGTAAATCGATCGTGAAACACGATCATGGTAAACGCATCCGACATTGCCTCACTTAGAAACAGTCGTGTTTCTGACATATTGCCTGCCGGCAGTCGGCCAAAGCGCTCAATGATGAGGCGATTGGCTAGCGCCATAATTTCAAGCTGTTTTCGCGTGTTGCATACACCAATGGCCCGAGTAATACGTGTGCCTGCGTTTGTCCCGAAGGATGGCGTTTTGAGGTCGTCCTCAGCAGAAGCTACATCGACCAACTTATTAACATCAGACTTGAGGAATACATCTCTGGCTTTCAAGAGCGCAGCGTCCGTCGGTTCTATGGCGTACGGCTTGATTCTGTCGTTCAAAACATCGTCCTCGGTGACGCGCGTCGCTCCCGGACAGGAAGCCATCGCGTCGTCCGCGACAACGGGTGACCCGAGCATGATCAGTGATGTAATTCCTCGGCGGGCAGTCAAAATCGCACACCTGTGGGCAGTTGAAAACCGCACACGAGTCGGTGGGCACTGCGAAACCGCACGCTTGGTAACTCCGGCGTAGGAGTTCCCTCGATCAGCTCAGGCGCACCTTGGGTGACGCCGCGAAAGCGGCGCCATGAACGAACTGAGCGTGAGCGAACAAGAGACGATCCTAGCCCTGTTGCGGCTGGGCTGGAGCATCCGGCGAGTCGCACGCGAGACCGGTCGGCGCCACGAAACGATCCGTCGGTATGGCCAACAGGCCGGCGTGTTGCCCGCGGCCGTCGCGCTTTCAAAACCGCAAACCCCGGCGAAAGTGCCCACCGATCCGCCGGCAAAACCGCACAGCGCGAAAATCGAAGTGCCCACCGACCCGGTGGCGGACGCGGCGCTCGTCGCGATCGAAGGGCCAACTCCGAGTTCCGGTCAAAACGCGGCCGTTGCAGTCAAGCGCGATCGTAGCAGTTGTCGAGAACACGCTGCGTTCATCGAAGCGGAGCTGGCAAAAGGCCGGAACGCAACGGCAATTTATCAGGACCTCGTCGAGCATCACGGTTATGCCGGTTCGTATGATGCCGTCAAACGCTTCGCACGACGATAGCGCCCATTGGATTCCAAGGTCAGCTGTCGCTTCGAGACAGCAATGGGCGAAGAAATGCAGGCCGATTACGGCGAAGGCGCTCCGACTCGGCATCCGCGCACCGGGAAGTACCGGAAGCCAAGATTATTCGTCTTGATGCTCGGGTATAGTCGTCACCGATTTCTCAAAGCCGTTTGGAACTCGTCGGCGCAGATCTGGTGCGAATTGCACGAAGAGGGCTTCGCTTACTTTGGCGGCGTCACCCAGATCATCCGGCTGGATAACTTGCGCGAGGGCGTGATCGATCCCGATATTTACGACCCCGAGCTCAACGGCTTATATGCCGCGATGTTGTCTCACTATAGCGTCACTGCCGCCCCGTGTCGGCCATACGCGCCCGACTTGAAAGGCAAAGTTGAATCGGCGGTGGGACACACCCAAAGAACGGCTTTGAAAGGACGAACGTTCGAAAGCATTGAGCAACATAACGTGTTCTTGCAGCGCTGGAACGAACGCTGGGCGTTTACACGCATTCACGGAACGACGAAACGTCAGGTTCGCGACATGTTCGAGGAGGAGTGCTCAGCCCTTACAGCGTTACCGGCTACACGCTTTGAGTATTACCAGATCGTCGAACGTCGCGTCCACGGCGATGCTCACATCGAGGTCGGCGGCGCGTACTATTCCGCACCACCACGCTACGTTGGTACGACTGTGGTCGTGCACGTCGGGACGTTGTGGCTGCGCATCATCGATTCACGCAGTAAGCTCTGCGTGCGCGAGCATCTTGTCATTCAGCGTGGGCGGCGCCGGACAGTTGAGAGTGATGTTCCAAAACAAACGCCGCCGCAAGTCCTTCGTCTCGTAGCGCACGTCGGCGGCGCTGGTCCGTCATGCCGCGCTTTTGCCGGAGCGTTGGAAGCCGACAGGCGTGCTCTTGCTCTGCGACCACTCTTTGGGCTCATCGATCTGATAAAACGGTATGGCCCACTGCCAGTTGACCGGGCATGCGCTCTCGCTATGTCGGCCGGGAGCTTGCGTCTGCGCTTCATTCGAAAAGCCCTCATGGTTAATGCTTTGCAGCCCATGCTTATCAATCAACATGAACTCATCGAATCAATTGACACCTACCGAAAGCACTTCTCCGCACTCGCCAAAGGAGCTGCGTCCGATGACCAATGAAGAACTTGATCGTGCTCTACGACAACTACGACTCGGTGGAATGGCCGACGTACTAGCCGTTCGCGCTCAACAAGCGCGAGCGAACAACCTCGGCCCACTGGACTTCCTTGCGGTGCTCGTACATGATGAGCTTGAACGGCGCCGCGACCGGCTCGTTGCGCGACGTATAAAGAACGCTGGCTTCCGCGACGTTAAGACGCTTGATACGTTTGATTGGTCCTTTAACGCGGGTTTCGACCGCGCTCAGATCTTCGACTTGGCGACGAGTCGGTTCATCGAACAACACGATGACGTTTTGATGCTTGGCAATGCCGGCGTTGGGAAGAGTCACATTGCCCAGGCGATCGGCATGGCGGCGATCCATGCCGGCTTTGACGTGTTGTATCGAGAAGCTCACGTCCTGTTTGAGGAACTCTTACTTGCCGACGCGATCGGAGAGCGCGCCAATATGATCGCTGCTGCAACAGAAGTACAATTGCTCATAATCGACGACCTGGGAATGCGGAAGCTGCCCGCGAGCGCCGCCGAAGATCTTCTCGAAATTGTCATGCGGCGTTACGAGCGCTCTTCGACAATCATCACCTCAAATCGTCCGCTCGAAGACTGGCCACGAATGTTTGGCGATACTCCGGCGGTTACGGCGTTTCTCGACCGGCTCATGCACCATAGCCACTTGCTCGAGCTACGCGGCAAATCGTTCCGCCTACACCAGTCCAGCGTGGCGGCACGCCACCGGAAGGCTGGCGCCGCCAAGTAGCCAATCCACGGACCGCATCACGAGCCCGAGCGTGCGGTTTTGAAGTGCCCACGGGTGTGCGGTTTTGAAGTGCCCGCTGAGGTACCAGTTAAGCTACGAGACCGTGATGAACACAATCTTGCTCGCGACCAAAGTCGAGTCGGTGTGTCCTGGTTGGGAACAAAGCACTTGTCGGGTCGATGTCAATCAGTGCAAGTATGCCTTATCGCGCGCGATGATTTGACGCAGCTGGGCGATCCGAGCCTCGAGAGCTGCATTATCCCGGCGGGCTTGGGCGAGCTGATAATTCGCGCTTGACTGCGATGCGTGTGCGCCCCCAAGATCGGCTTGAGCGCCGCCGACGTCCGCCTGGCGAGCGCCGACGTCAGCCTGTAAAGAACCGACATGCGCCAACTCTGCGCCGGTGGTCGCGGTCGCCTTCGCGTCGTCAGCGATGTGTTGAGCCGTCACGACATCGGCTTCGCGCGCCGCAATCTTATTCTCCGCCACGGCCGCCTGGGCGCCGGCGCGAGCCACGGCGGCCTTTGCCGCAATTATCGCCTGTAACCGGGACGGCCGAAGCCCAATGTCGCGTTCCAACCGCATCGTTAAGTCCGCCAGCTCACTCTGTACGCTTGAGCGTTGTTGGACCGCGGCGTTCGTCGCGCGCACTTGCCCAATTGACATACGAAAGTTCGCGATCGCGGCATTGATCGTCTCATTGCTGGCACGCTCGAAGACCTCATGGTGCAGGTAGCCCCCTGTGGCTTGAAAGCTCATATCGAAACCGTTGCCATCGGCAACTGCCGACCAGCCTAGAGTCGACGAAAAGACGCCTTCTCCCTGACGAAAATTCACGCGGTCGCCGTCGGTTGTCCCGGACACATTGATCCGAGTCTCGCGTATGCCGTCGGGCGCGGTTGGATCAGCGCGAAGGCCATACAAGAAGCCGGCGACGAGAGCATCCGTTCGCGTTAGCGAAAAGTACTCGATAAAGCCAGGATGTGCGGACAGATACGTGCCTTCGAAAGTCTCGCGGGCAGTAGCCGGCGATATCGATGCGGCTACAAAGATGCAGACGCTCATAAGCGTGCGAAGAGGCGCATTAGACCAAGTGGCCATGCCCCATTCATCGGCAGGAAGTAACCAAAGCTAAAGCACTTCCGGACGATGGGACGAATGATAACAACGACGACTCCGAGTAATCCGACCAAGTCGGCGTACACCTATGCGGTTGCCGGAGCGATCCTTTCCGCTTTAACTGTTGCACTTCCTCATAGCCGTTGGCCCCAGCATCCGCACGACGGAAACGTCGCGGCCGCACCAAAGCCTGATCGGACACCCGGATCGCCTCATCGTCGGCGAGCTGGGCGACGGGAACGTCGTGGGTCCCATTGAAGCTTGATTTTGCCCGGCCGTTCCGCTCGGCGGGGTGACGGACACCCGCGACGGAAACGTCGCGGCCAGGCCCGCTCGAGTTCGCTAGTGATCGGTTGCTGGCTGCTTATCTCCAGGCTTGCCGGTCTCGGGATTTACATTGCCTTTCGTTGACCAGTTGTTGCCGGGAGCGCCGCCCTCCGCGGTGCGGTCATGCGCTTCGACGACCGTTCCGTTCTTTTTTGTATACGAACGGACGTGGGTTACGCCACCACTTGTACGGCTTGCGTGATGGCCGCCGCCATGACCATGTGCTAGTGCAACGTTCGGCGCGCATAAAATAGCGAGACTTGCAATAAAGGCAAGCCGTGTCGTAGGCATGAGTGGCACTCCAATTAATACGAGTAGGATGTGTCGGCTGTTGGCACGAGCCTCACTTGCTTCCTTGTTCCCAAACAGGTGACCTCTCTCTTGTTACGCAAGGGTCTCGCCACACAGCAGCACATTAAGGTGAACTACTCTAAGCCGGCTTTCGTTTCAACCTGTTCCGTGCGAACGATCGTGTAGCGATCAGTTAAAGCATTGCCGATAATTGATACGCACATAATGCCTGTAAGCAGCATCCCTCCTGCAATCAGCTTACCAGTAGTGGTAACGGGGTGATTGGCAGCCAGTCCGACGGTAAGCGAATACGACATCATCATCACAAGCGATTGGAAGTAGTTGTGCACCTGAGTGTTCGAGGCGTGCCTTTCGAGCGCGTAGAACAGGGCCGCCGCGATCGGAACGACAAACGGATAGACTAATAGGATCAAGTAAGGATTTCCTCGACTACGCGAGACTTTGTCGATGAGTTGAAGCATCCGACCGCTACTAACGATCAACCGAATCACTCGAGCGAACGTCACAAATATTAGGCTCGGAATGACGGTCAGCACCGAAATCGCGTCAAGTGCAACTAACGGATAGAAATGCCAAGGCCGCTTGTCGACTAGCGCCACGCGGAGCACGATTTCACACGCGAGCCCGCCGGCAAGGACATACTCTCCCAGCCATGTGAACCCGTTTGACGGAAGGCCGAGCAGGTCGTCGTTCCATGCCGCAAAGAGAATGAACATGTAGGAGAGCAGCAACGTAACGACATCGAAGTAGATGTTATCGTTTTGAAAGAATTGCTTGAATTCGTTCTTCGTGGGGAACCGGCCGAGGATTGATATCTTATTCCCGAGTCGTTTCACCGCGAGTCAACATAGCGAGAATAGCGGCCGTCCTCATACTCGATTGGAGCCCTTCCTGACAATAAGGAAAGAAACGCGATGCTCATCGGATGCCATCCTGCCCATTCATGAGTTCTTAGAATTACGGAGCAAGGATTCCGACTATTTGACGGTGCATAACATCAGATTTCGTTTGTAGCATCAAATTGCATCACGCGTCCAAGTTGGCATTGAAGGCTTCACTATCACAGCTGAAAAGACACGCCATCCATGTTACCCACACTGCACGTTTCCGCATTGCCCAAGACGATCGAAGGAATATCTGACTACTCTCCCAGTAGTCCGACACTCGTATCCGTGTCAGCCGCTTTAGATTCATCGGGTCACAAATATTTCGACGCGCCGATTCTTCTCACGTCCAGCTTCCGTCGCGTTATCGCGAATGGGCAATTCCTGACCAAAGCCGAGCGTGTCTTTGACCGCAATGCCCTGCGCTTCGAGTTCGCCGGCTGCTGCCTTCGCACGATTTTCGGATAAGCGCTGGTTTGTCGTCGGATCGCCAGTGCTGTCCGCAAATCCAACGAGTACGATCTTCTTCGATCGATTTGCCGCGGCTGACATAATGTCCACCAACCGCCCGACGTCGACAAGCGCCTTATTGTCAAGTGCATCGCTACCCGTGTTGAAGTAGAAATTAAAGCTCGCCTGATCGAGATGCTCGACCACTTCGCGATAGCGCGGAGGTGCGTTCGTCGGGAGGCCGCGGGAGCCAGATTTCGAGGTTGCCAGCGACGTCACCGTACCGACGAAGCCGTCCTTATTAACGATCGTTTGACCCGCGTCTGATTGAACGAACGACACGAACCTGCCGACAAGTGGATTTCCGGGCGTCGCAGCAGTGTACAAAAACAGTCGCCGCGTCAATGGATACGACTCTCGCCCAACGGTAAGCGGTGTAGGGGCCAGCGCGCTTCCGCCAGAGGAGATGCGTAACGCCTTCGCCTGGGCAACGTACGGTAGTCCGATAAACCCGATTGCGTCCGGGTCAGCGGCAACGGCTGACGATAGTCGCGCACTGTCCTCAAAACGACGCGCGGACCCCACTAGCGCAGAGCCGTCCAGGACGAGCGCGCTAAACGTATCGAACGTGCCGGACTTCGCGTCCCGTGCCAGCGCATGGATGCGGTGCGGGCTCCCGCCCAGCGGACTCCAGCTCGTTATTCTGCCCGTGAAGATCTGCTGCAACTGACTTACACTTAGCGATGAGAGCGGGTTTGCGGCATTCACGATAACGGCAATGCCGTCAAGCCCGATGACATGCTCGGCGCTGGGGGAAAGCATGTTGCCCAACTTATGCAGGGCGGCGGCTTCGCCGCTCTTGATGCGACGCGAGGCCATGCCGATCTGGCACACTTCGGACGCCAAACCCGTGAACGCGGTCGCGGAGCCGTGAGCGGCAATGTGGACATCAGCGGGTTTACCGTTAAGGGTCGATTTGAAGGTCTGCTCGTCAGCGTTTCCACTCGAGTCGATGTTCTGGCCACCGGCAGACACCAAGAAGGCGCGGACCAAATCGGGGCCAAGCTCTGAGCCGATCGTATTGGAGCCACAGAGCTCCAGTGCGTAGGCCGAGCGCGCCAGCGGATTCGGTTCGGTTTTGGCAGCCGCCGGAGCCCTGCTCGCGGACGCAACCGGCGCCGCGGCCGCCGACACGGGACTCGAAATAGGAGCCGCTACGGGTGCTGGCTTGGTTCCACCGCCCGTAAACCGCGACACGACAATCCCTGCTGCGAGGAGCACCACGATAGCGGCTACGATCGGCACCACCGGAAACGGTTGGCGTGCCTGCTCTATAGCAACAAGCGGCTTCCCGCATTCGGCGCAGACCGCATCGGTTGCCCCAAGGGGCATCGGCTGCTTTTCCTTCGTGTCAGCTTTGGTACAAGCACCAAAATTGACGCAGCGCCCAAATCGCATCGCC
>Ga0182013_10008833_pt1 | contig 10758 bp, 6 predicted proteins | sample 612S2MmetaG_FD_120487 | JGI IMG/M metagenome (GOLD analysis project Ga0182013, IMG submission 120487) | Permafrost microbial communities from Stordalen Mire, Sweden - 612S2M metaG | ecosystem: Environmental > Terrestrial > Soil > Wetlands > Permafrost | place: Sweden: Stordalen | collected...
CCACTCCACCGCGTTCCGCTCAATGCGCTCAAGCCGGCCCGGCCACTGCGTCTTGCCGATCCCCTCAGCGATGGCCGCTGCAGAGACAGCAAAACCATGCCGGGTTGCCAGCTCGACGGCGGCGGCTATTGCGAGCGCGACGTTGCGCTGCTGGTGCTCGCCTGCCAGCGGCGAATGAACGGAAATCTCCGTTCCCAAAACATCGAGGGTATAAGGCCAGCTTACGCCAGACGCCGGCAGATAGTTCGCTGCGCTTACAGCGCGCGTACCAAGCTCCACAGCTACCTCTCCCAGCACCCGATTCGCGTCAGGATGCTGCGGCAAGGTCACCATCGTCGCATTCGCCCGCAGGATTCCCGCCTTTTCGCGCGCGATGGATGCGATCGTCACACCGAGCCAATCCGTGTGGTCCAGCGAGATATCGGTGACGACGGAAACCAGCGGATCGACCACATTGGTTGCGTCGAGCCGTCCGCCCATGCCAACTTCGAGCACGGCCACGTCAACCTTTGCTTCAGCGAAATAGAGAAACGCGAGCGCCGTCAGAACCTCAAAAAAACTGGGCATCTGCGGCAGACGGCCGGCTGCAACCAACTCTTGTGCGACATCGTGAACGCGGAAGTAGAGGCGGCCAAAAGCGTCATCGTCAATCTCCGCACCGTCAAGACGAATGCGCTCATTGGGGCGCTCAAGATGCGGCGACGTGTAGAGGCCGGTGCGCAAACCAGAAGCTGTGAGAATAGAAGCGAGCGTAGCCGCCGTCGACCCTTTGCCGTTTGTGCCCGCGATCAAGACTGAGGGAAACCTGCGCTGCGGATCGCCCAGCGCGGATACCAGCGTGCGAACCTCCTCAAGAGAGAACTTCCGCCGCGGATGATCCCCGCTGGTATACAGCTCGGGAACCAAGGCGTTTAACTGATCGATAGCAGCACGATAGGACATGGGAAGCACCAGTATAGAAGGCTCGGTTGCCCCTTTGCCCGTAACCGTCGTGCCGGCGCTCTCCCCGCGCGCTCGCAGCCTCTTCGCGACGTACCGACTCAGCCCCTATGCTCGCAGCAACAATTCCAAAGCCTTGCGGGCGTTCTGCAGACAGCCGCGCGCCTCAACCTCAGAGAGCAAACCCTCGTGAACAGCCTTCTTGCCAACATCGTTCACGCGGTTGGCAAGCGCAGGGAAGTCGCCATCGATCCCCGTGGCCAGCAAGTTGTTGTTTACTTCATGCAGCAGATTCCCGAGCGTGGGTGCGTTCTTGTATCTCGTTCGAACCTGCCGCGCCAGATCGGCCGGAATCCTGCGCTTGATGGCCTCTTCCAACACGGAACGGCTCATGACCGCGCAGGCCGTGAACAGTCCGTAGAAATAACAGCGCGTGGCTTCGTCCAGGTACCGGTCGGCCTCCTCGGAACTTGCGGAAGCAACGACACACTCGCGCAGATGCGTTGCTCTGGAAACAGCCGGCTCAACCAGTTCGAGCAACTCCAATGCAAAGGCCGCGCGCAGCAGCTCGTTCTGCTGGCCATCGAGCGCACGCTGAATCTTCTGCCAAACCGGCAGCAGCTCAGGCTCGCCGGCAGCTTGCAACCTGGTGAGCGAGGTTAGACGTTGCCGCGCGTGCTCCACAAAGCCGTGGCTCATCTCCTCGGCCAGCATTCGCCAACTTCCGATGAACGCAGTCGGATCGCGCTCATACCTCTCCTTCAGCTCAGCGAAAACGACCGCGGGCACAACATCGCGCAGCTCGCTGAAGCGGCCGGTTGCGGCAAACTCAGAGATCGCCTCGCAAAACTCCCTCCCTGGAGCGCCTTCAATCGACATCTCAACCAACACGTTCTCCAGCCGTCCGATATCAATTGCCATTTCTACGACTCCCCGCAGCATCTCCCTGCCAAGTCTAGGTCCACGCCGGGTGATTCCAGCCTCGACACAAGACAATAAACCGGCCCGCCAAGCAATATGGGAAGCAATTCATGCACTCATCGCTTGCGGGAAAGCTCCCGCTAGAACCAGCATTTCTCGCTAATGTCCGCTCTTGATCTGTTCGTCACTCCTTCGCTTGCTGTGGACAGATCGCAACGCCGAACTCCTTTCTCGACCATCCTTTGAACGCGCTATTCACATAAACCGCCTGCCTTCCACACCCCTTTTTCGGCATCCTGTGGGAGTGGTGGGAAAACAGGAGCGCAACCCCACACTCCCAATCCCTTTTTCCAAAACTCCAGATTTGCACTGCCACGATTTAGAAAACAGGACACAGAGTCAAACGCAACTCTTGCAACCACTTCGGCAGATTTCCCACTTTTCCTCTCTGCCTACGGGTACTACTATCTTTTTCTTATATCTCTCTATCCTTTTTCACCCCCGAAAGACACCCTGCACATACCCAACAGCCCAACACCTCGGTTTCATCGCTCCCCCACCGCTCAAAAAGCGCCAAAACCTATTGGTGCCGAGTAATCCAGACAATCATCCTTGTTTTCCACGCGCACGCGAACGACAGGGTGTCTACAATCAAGAGGAACAAAAAGCAGCCATTTCCGACGAGCCACGCATTGTTGTAGAGTGTGGCCAGTACCGGAAAGCGGCTTCTAGGCTGGGGTCTGGGGATGCCAACAAGCGAAACCGAAGTGGAGAAGCCGGCCGTACAGGGGGCAGCGATGGAGATTACCGTAAGCCGCCAGGATCTGGTAAGGGAACTCACGGCAACGCAAAGTGTCGTGGAGAGAAAGACCACTATCCCGATTCTGTCGAACTTTCTCCTCGAGGCGGAAGATGACCGCCTGAACATTACCGCAACCGATCTGGACCAGGCGATTCGGACCAGCGCGCAAGTGAAGGTGAAAAAGCCGGGTGCCTGCACTATTCCAGCGCGCAAACTTTACGATTACATCAAGCTGCTGCCCGATGGAGACATCTCCATCAAGCTGCTTGAGAACCATTGGGTGCAGATCCGCAGCGGACGCTCGAACACGAAAGTGGTCGGCATGGCGCGCGCCAACTATCCCCAGGTTCCCGAGTTTCCCACAGTCGCGGTCACAAGCATTCCTCTGGTAGCGCTCAAGACGCTGATTGCCCGCACCATCTTCGCCATCTCCAACGAGGAATCGCGCTACACACTGAACGGCGCACTGCTGATTATCAAGGCGGAATCGCTGGCCATGGTGGCCACAGACGGCCATCGACTTTCGTTTGTCGAGAAGCCGAATGAGAACCTTGAAGGCATCAGCGGCGAAAAGCGCGTGTTGATTCCGCGCAAGGCGTTGCAGGAGTTGCAGGGACTGCTGAACACAACCGAGGTTGAGAAAGTTGAGTTTGCCGACGACGAGCGCACTCTCTTCTTCCGCATCGGCCATCGCACCCTGAGCACCCGCAAGCTCACTGGCCAATTCCCGAACTTTGAGGCGGTAATGCCGCGCGACAACACGAAATTTGCGGTGGTGCGCTCGAGCGAACTTTCGGCCTCAATTCAGCGGGTGGCGCAGTTTGCCGATGAGCGCTCCGGCGCGATCCGGCTGCGGCTGGAAGGCAACGAGTTGAAGATCAGCGCCAACTCCACCGAGTCCGGCGAGAGCGAAGACACCATCGACACGCCCTACTCAGGGGATCCGATTATGGTTGGATTTAACTCCATCTATATCATCGACTTCCTGAAAGCTCTCGGCAACGAGGGAGAGGTGCGGCTGGAGTTCAAGGACTCGCAATCCGCCGGCCAGATGCGCCCAGAGGATCCGGACGCCGAGTACAAGTACCGTTACGTGTTGATGCCGATGCGTATCTGATAGAAATATAAACTCTTAGCTTCTTCAGGCAACCCGTGAACCGCCGTGGATAAACCAGCAACTCTGGAGCGGCGGGTATGCCCCGTTTTGACCACTCCTCGCAATGTTCTGCATTTGGATATATTCTTTACAAAGCAGTTAATGGGACGAATACTCTCCCTAAACAGGTCCGCTCCGGCATCTGGACTCTCCTAGCTTCTTCCTGATGGCGGCTCGGCCAAAAGAGAACGCCAAGATAATCAACGTTTGCTTGTCCCGGAAGCTGAGGACGAGAGGAAATCATTTTTGGAGGAGAAAACTTTGCGCATACCCAGGATTGGTCTTCTCGCATTACTAGCATTCGCAACCACGATCTTTGCGGGTGCTCAGGGCATCACGACAGGCACAGTGTCGGGCGCGGTAGCCGATCCGTCGGGTGCCGTGATTCCCGGAGCGGTGGTCGAACTCACGAATCAGGCCACCGGAGTCAAGTCCACTCAGTCCACCGCGACCGATGGCACGTTCAAGTTCTCGAACGTTCCGATCGGGGCCTATAAGGGGCTGATTACCGCGGGAGGATTCTCCAACCTGAACGTGGACGATATCCTGGTAACCGCCGGCGCTACGACCAATCTGAACCAGGTGAAGCTCTCCATAGGCGCTGTCTCGTCAGTTGAGGTGAATGCCTCTGCGGCATCGTTGCTGGAGACCGCCGACTCGCAGGTGACCACCAGCTTTGACTCAAAGGCGATGCAGTCGCTGCCACTGAACAACGGTTTTGACACCGTCACCGAGGTGATACCCGGTATCGTGAGCACGGGCTCCGACAACTTCTCGAATGCCAACGGCGACAACTTCTCGGCAAACGGACAGAGCGGCCGTTATAACAACTTTGAGATTGACGGCCAGTCAAACAACGACAACTCCATCGGCGGACCCCAGGCATTCTTCGGCAGCCAGGACGCCATCCAGGAGATCCAGGTAATTACGAACGACTTCAGCGCGCAATACGGGCGCAACGCCGGCGCGGTCGTGAATTACATCACAAAGTCGGGAACAAATTCGTTTCATGGCAGCGGGTTCGATTTTTACCAGAGCGAGTTCCTTAGCTCAATGACCAACTCCGACAAGAACCCGTTGTTCGGCTACTGCCCTCCGGGCGTGAGCGCCAGCACAGGCTGCGCCGCACCCGTGCTGCCGCGGTACGTTGAGAACCGCTTCGGCGCAACGGTCGGCGGTCCCCTTCTCCGCGACAAACTCTTTTTCTTCTTCAGCACTTATTGGGACAGAGTTCGCCAAGGAGCTTCACCCTCCCAGAGTTTTCCCGATCTAACTCCTGACTCAAACGGCCTTGCGACCATCGCGTCAAACTTCGCGGGCGATCCGGGAGCTGCCACAATCGCCGACTTCGGTCCCTACGCCCTGACCGCGGGTAGCCCGCAGGCTATCGGCGTTCCGGCCGCCCTATGCCCCCTGAGCGATACTTACACTGCAGCCGGCACATGCCTCGAATCCGTAACAGATGGCCTGGGCAATAGCGCCCTGGTTGAAGTCGCCGGAGTGCAGCGCACCATCCCCAGCCTCTACAACGACCAGGAAGAACTTGGCCGTCTCGATTGGCAGGCCACCACGAAGGACCGCTTCTTCCTGCGCTACTACTATCAGCCCACCATGTCGACCGGAGTTGCCGGAAACTATACGATAGCCGCGGGCGACTATGTGGATCTCCCTGCGTCAGTGCATTCGGTTGGCGCCGATTGGACGCACACCTTCTCCAGCCGCTTCGTGGATCAGTTGCGCTACAGCTTCCAGCAATCGAAGGTCTACTTCCAGGGCGGAGCCTACCCCAACTGCACTGCGACCGACTTAGGCGCTTGCCCCGCTCAGATGCATTTCTCGGGTACGACCAACGACTCGGCATTCGGCGGAGACTACCTGTTTCCGCAGGGCCGGACGGTGAAGGTGTCGCAGGTGCAGGACAACGCCACCTTTACGCATGGCAACCACACCCTACTGTTTGGCGGAGAGTTCGACTACCAGAATTCACCGAATGTGGGACTTTTCTTTTATAACGGCTATTCGACCTACGGTTCGCTCAGCAACCTGCTGGGAGCAGGCGATCCCTCGGTGTACGGCGCGCCTGGATATGCGAACCTCGCGGATGGAAATCCTGTGATTCCGTTCACTGAACCCGATGTTGCCCTTTACGCCCAGGATGACTGGAAGATACTGCCAACGCTCACGCTGCATGTAGGCGTGCGGTGGGAGTTCTTCGATCAGGCGATCAACAAACTGCACGACGAAACGGTTGCCCGCGAAAGCAGTCCAGCCACGGCGTTTTGGAGCACCGCGTTGCCGCTTTCAACTCGCACCACGCCGCTGGTCAACCAGGTGTATACAAACTTTGAGCCGCGCATCGGCCTGGCCTACAATCCGGATTTCGACAAGAAACTCGTTATCCGCGCAGGCTATGCCATTAACGCCAATCCAGCTTTTTACAACATGGCCAACCTTGTTGCCGGCGGAGCGCCAGTTACCAACTCGGGAGCATTTCTCTGCGGTTCCGATGCATGCCTGCCTTCGAATGGATCGATTCTGGGCTCAGACTACCGGGCTCATAATCTTCCTTCTCTTCCCACCGGAGGCGATCCGGGCCAGGATGTCGTAACCACTGTCCCGAAGGGTTTCCGCACACCCTATGTGCAGACCTACACCCTCGGCGTGGATCACCAGTTGGGCAGCAACGCAGTGCTTGAAGTCCGCTATGTAGGCTCCAAGACGACCGACGACTTCCAGTCGATTGACTCCAACCCCTTCCTGCTTCCGGTGGCCGAAGCTTTTCCAAACATGATCTCGACCGCGTCGCTCTGCTCTGACCCAGCGGCCGACGGATATGGACGCCCCGATTGCAATTACTCCAACGTCTCCACGTTCATCAACGGCGGCTGGGCCAGCTACAACGCGCTGGAGTTGAACCTGACGACGCGCAATTATCACGGTCTGAGTTCGATCTGGTCTTATACGCGCAGTAAGAATCTGAACAATGTGACCGACGCATTCCGGAGCACGGGCGGCGGCGGAAGCACCATCGCTTACCCGCAGAATCCTCTTGCGCCTTCGGCTGCCGAACGCGGATTGAGCGGCAACGACTTTCCGAACATCGTAGGCATCGGATTCGACTATGACCTGCCTAAGTTCATCAAGGGCGAGAGCTTGTTGGGCCGGGCGGTGAACGGATTTGAACTGAGCGGAATCTATCGCTATCGCAGCGGCCAGGACTACACTCCGTATCAACCCATCGATCTGGATCCGAACACGGGCGATGAGAGCTTCTGCGACGGAGCATTCAACGCTTACGTGATTGGTGTCGACACCTGCCGGCCGGTGCTCTCAAGCAAGAGCGCGCCGATCGACACGGTGGCCTACCTGAATCCCTACGTTGCCGATCCTGTGTCGGGTGCGCCGACTCCTGGCACGCCGCATTACATTGTCTACAACAGCGACGGTTACGACCAGAGCGGCAACTACCTGCCTGGCACTGCGACCGATCCGACCAAGGCGCACTGGATCATCAACAACCAGGCGTATGCGCAGCAGGTCAATAATCCATATCCCGGCTCCAGCAGAAGCCTGCTTCGCGGACAGGCCTACAGCGACCTCGACCTGACGGTGACCAAGACCTTTGCGATCACCGAGCGTGTCTCCACTCAGCTCTCTCTGGCCGCGTATAACGCTCTCAACCAGATGTACCTGGGCGCGGGCAACCCCTCTATTGCGTCGAGCAACTTTACCAGCAACGCAGAGAATTCGTCGGGCAGCGTCTCCGGTGACTCGTCTGGAAACAGATTTGTCATCCTGGGTGGAAAGATCATCTTCTAACTGCTGAAAATGAATCCGGCCTCGGCATGAAAAAAGCCGAGGCCCAAAAAACAAGAAGCTCCGGGCAATTGCCCGGAGCTTCTTGTTTTTGGCGCGAGGACCGCGCCGATCGCGGCTTACGCCTTCATGAAATCGAGGGCGCGCACAAGATAGCTCTTCAGATTGCGGCGATGCACAACGGCGTCGAGAAAACCCTTCTCCAGCAGGAACTCCGAACGCTGAAAACCGTCGGGCAGCTTTTGCCGGATGGTCTGCTCGATGACGCGCGGGCCGGCAAAGCCAATCAGCGCGCCCGGTTCGGCAATGTTCAGGTCGCCGAGCATGGCAAAGCTGGCAGTGACGCCGCCGGTGGTTGGGTCGGTGAGCACACAGATGTAAGGAACATGGGCGTCAGACAACTGCGCCAGCGCCGTGGCAATCTTGGCCATCTGCATCAGGCTGACAACGCCCTCCATCATGCGAGCGCCGCCAGACGCGGCGACGACGATGAGCGGTTTGCGGGCGAGCCTGGCGCGATCGACCGCGCGCGCAATTGTTTCGCCTACGACTGCGCCCATCGATCCGCCAATGAAGCCGTATTCCATGGCGCTGACCACAACAGAGTGCGGACCCATTGTGCCTACGGCATTCAGAATTGCGTCGTCGAGTCCGGTGGCCTGCTGAGCCTGGCGCAGCCGCTGCTTGTAGGGCCTTACATCGGTAAAGTTCAGCGGATCGGTCGAGCGCAGCCCGCCGTCAACCAGCTCATAGCCAGGCTCGAGCAGCAGGGCGATGCGCTGCCGCGCGTCCAGCTTGAAATGGTGCTGACATTTGGGGCACACGTTCAGATTGGCTTCAAGCTCAGCCTTCCAGATAACGGCCCGGCAACCCAGGCACTTGATCCACAGCCCTTCGGTGCGGACGGTCTTGCCCGTGGCATCCGCGCTGCCTTCGGGGCCGGGGCCACCAGGCCCCTCGGGGAAATCGCCGTTCTCTCGCTTGAACCAGGACATACCGAACCTAATTGTAAATGGAGTGCGCACGCCTCGGGTCAGTACTCGATTCCGCGCTGCGCCAGAATGCCTTTCTGGTAAGCGTGCTTCACCTCGCGCATCTCGGTCACGGTATCTGCCAGCTCCACCAGCAGGGGATGGGCGTTGCGGCCGGTGAGGATGACATGCACCATCTCCGGCTTGCCTTTCAGCGCTTCGGCGACAACGGCCGGATCGAGCATCTTGTAGCCGATTGCATAGTTGATCTCATCCAGAATCACCATGTCCCACTCGCCGGAGTAGATTGCCTCGCGCGCCTCTGCCCAGGCAGCTTCAACCAGGCGAACATCCTCGGGATCGGTCTCGGCCCCGCCCACCTTCACAAAACCGCGGCCCATCTGCTTCATCACGAAGTTGCCGGCGAAGGCCTCCACGGCATCGAGTTCACCGTAGTGCCATGAGCCTTTCAGGAATTGCAGAACCAGAACCCTCATGCCGCAGCCCACGGCACGCAGTCCGGTGCCCAGAGCCGCGGTCGTTTTGCCCTTGCCGGGGCCGGTATTGATCAAGATAAGTCCACGCCGCGCGTCAGTCATAAAACCTCAGGTGCCACCCATGATCCTCCGGGAAGCTCAATGCCCCGAGTGATAGGGATGTCCAGTGAGAATTGTAACTGCCCGGTAGAGCTGTTCGGCCGTCACCAGCCGCGCCACCGCGTGCGCCATCGTCATTGGCCCAAACGACAGCAGCAGACCGGCGCGCTTGCGTGCTGCGCCGGACCATCCGTCGGACGGGCCCACAGCAAAAACCAGGTGTTGCGAACCCTCATCGCGCCGCGCGCCGAGCCAGGCGGCAAAGACCTCGGAGCTCATCTGCTTTCCCCGGCTGTCAAGCAGAACAGCGACGGCAGGCGTTCTGCCCTGTTGCTGGTCGAGCCATGCGAGGAACGCATCTTCTTTCTTGAAACCCTCGGTCTGGCAACGCGCGAATCCGGAACAGCGCTCCAAATACGCCTGTACGAGGGGCTCCAATTCATCTCTTGAGCCAAGCCTCGCTCCAATGTGGGCCAGTGTCATCTGCATCAAGAAGGAGCATAGCGCACCGCTGCCGTGCTGCGCCTGCAAGCCTGCGTGTGACGGCCTCCAAAAAACGGGAGGTTCTATCCAATTTTGGATGGAGATTGCAATATTCTACGAGTTTTCATATTCACGGTTGTGGCTATGCAAAGCTGATGAAAATAACTGCCATTTAATCCAAGAGATGCTCCCATTTGGGAGATTGGCACGGTTATTGCAATAAGAACCACCCAAGAGAGTCCCGAGGTCGAAAACTTCCCATAGAGGTCGGGAACTCTTCAGTTTCCCCAGGTGGCTAGCTAAACAGCCCAAGCGCAAGATCGCCGAACGACCTGCCCGGAAACGGCACGCGCAAAAAAGTACGCCTACCCCACTCTTGCTCAACCACAAGAGCCACGGCGGAGCTTTTTCCTGCTTGACGCATACCTCGAAATCGACAGGTATGCGGGAACGGTAGGCGCAGCATTCGAAGCAAGCAACACTGATTTCAAAACCCGGAGGAGCAACCGGTTTACCGGCGAAGATTCGTCTTTGCCGGCAAGAGCCATCCCCCAAAAACGATTTCATATTCCGCACTTAATCCAAGGCCCCAAGGAGAAACGAAAACTTATGATGACTGAAATCAAGCTTCTCTGCAGACGTTCGGCCACATCTTTTGCCGCGGCAATCGCCGTATTCGCTGTTCTGCTCTTCACGTGCATCACCGCCTCAGCGCAGGTGGACTTGGGTCAAATCACAGGAGTCGTTGCCGATCCATCGGGCGCTGTAATTCCCGGCGCGAGTGTGACGGCAAAGAACCTGAATACCAACGTCGAGCGAAGCACAGTAACGTCCTCTACCGGCACATTTCAGATCCCAGGCCTTGAACCAGGAAATTATCTGGTGACCGTGAATTCAGGCAGCTTCAAGACATACACAGCCAAAGTGGAAGTCACCGTTGGCAGCAAGGTGTCTGTGGACGCCAAGCTTTCCGTCAGCTCCGAGGTTACTGAGATTGAAGTGATCGGCGCAGGCGGCGCGCAGGTGAATACGCAGACTCAGGAGATGTCTCAGGTTGTTGACTCGCAGCAGCTC
>Ga0182013_10008839_pt1 | contig 10751 bp, 11 predicted proteins | sample 612S2MmetaG_FD_120487 | JGI IMG/M metagenome (GOLD analysis project Ga0182013, IMG submission 120487) | Permafrost microbial communities from Stordalen Mire, Sweden - 612S2M metaG | ecosystem: Environmental > Terrestrial > Soil > Wetlands > Permafrost | place: Sweden: Stordalen | collected...
GATGGATCGACAGGGGTATTCAATCTACCTTTGAAAGAATCTCAAGCCTCTCTTAAAAAGAGCGAAAAAAAGTTCTATTTTCTATCAGCGAAAAACTTCAAAATCGTATGATGTTTTTAGAAATGTGGTATACTCTGGACAGTTTTTCGCATCATAAACAAAGGATTACCTATGATTATAAAAAAAATATTTATAGCTATAGCGCTCTTGTCATTGGCAAGCGGATTGAATGCGGCGAGTTTTGACGTATCCTTTAAAAAAGAGGTGACGGCTCATTTTGAAGGCCAAGATGAGAAATTTGCTACAGAAATTGACGGGTTTACCATTACGGTAAAACCAACCCCCGGTGTTGATGATGCGGTAGTCTTAGAATGTGAAGTTAAACAAGATGAGGAAATTATCATTTCTCCAACACTTGTTATCAGTAAAAAAGATTCTAAGGCTGCATCAGTAGAAATTGGACATGAAAAGGGAAATGCATCACATTTTGTTGAGTTTTCTTTAACAAATTATAAAGAATAATAAGACTTAATCGAATTCTTACTTATCTAGCCCTCTACTTTCAGGGGGCTTTTTAGTGCGCGGGAATAATTTTTGCGGTGCGTTTGATTTTTTGAATAGCCCATGTATCACTTACTGCATGTGTCTTTGATTCAGGCTGGGTGAAAAAGCGCACTATTTCTGCGAAAAATTTTTCAGTAGGGGTAAATGGCACGCCAGCAGCTATAATCCACATGAGTAGTATGCGGTGCTGCAGAACCGGGTCGAGAGTAAGAAAATTGTCTAAGTCTAGCCAGCCATCAATCATTAGTTTTTTATATTGTTCTTGGGAAATGGCTTCTAGGTATTTTTCAACTTGCTGCAATTGATCTATGGTGCGGGTGAGGTTATTGATAGCACGTGTATCGAGCGTGCTATATGCTGGCATCAGCGAATGGCGAATTTTATTGCGCAAAAAGTTGGTGTCCTGATTAGTGCTGTCAATGCAGTAGGGGATATTTTCTTCGTGTAAATAATGCAAGATCTCTTGTTTAGTAACCGATAGTAGGGGGCGAATATAGAGACCAGTTTGCGGCTTGATGCTTGTTAACCCCGTAAGCCCCGAGCCACGGATTAGCCGTATAAAAAACGTCTCGACTTGATCATCTTGGTGGTGCGCGAGAGCAATAGCATCTGCTTGATATTGTTGTGCTACATGCTCAAAAAAGATACGGCGTGCTTTACGAGCATCTTGTTCAGGAGATCCTGAATTTTTTATGGCCGGCATATCGTGCATATGTTTTTGCACATAGGTAACGTCTAGCTGCTCGCACAAAAGTTTACAAAATTGCGCATCGCGGGGAGAGTCTGTGCGCCAGCCATGATCAAGATGGGCTGCAATAAGCGTGAGGTTATATTTTTTTTGTATATGCAGAAAAAAATATAATAAAAAGACAGAATCGGGCCCGCCAGAGAGCCCGACAACAATAGTTTGGCCAGGAAAAATTAATTTCTCCTGGCTACAAAACTCTTCGATTCGATTAAATATCGAGGTTTTTAACAAAGTGTCCATTTTCTTCAATAAATGATTTACGTCCTGCAACATCGTCACCCATGAGTGTATCAAACCACGCATCTGCTTGCAGCGCGTCGCTGATAGTTACTTGTAGTAATTGACGTTGGGTACTGTCCATTGATGTCTCCCAGAGCTGTTCAGGGTTCATCTCACCAAGACCTTTATAGCGCTGAATAGTCATGTACGGCTTGCTGATTTTTGAAATTGCTGTGATGAGCTCTAAAATAGAACTGCCAGAAATTGTCTTGTCTCTATCAGAAATACCGAGTGTCCACGGTTTGCCTAAAAGCTCAATTTTTTGACGAGCATCTTCAAGCTTTTCAGTCTCGATGCTGGTAAAGAAATCTGAGGCAACTTCCCATGGCTTATGCATATGCGTAAGAATCAACTGATCAACAGGGATCCCTTCAGTGTGGCGGAAGGTGATCTCATATTTAGACAGAAACGGTTTGATCTGTTCAATCAATTCGGGGGTAGTAAGCCCTTTGCCATGCACTGCGCTATAGGCACTCATGAGCATCATAATCTGCTCATAGGTGAGTTTGAATTTAAACGAAATAGCTTCAAGGTGCTCTTCAAAAACCTTTAATAAATCTAAGGTGGCGTGCCATTGAGAGAGCTCAAGGGTTCTATTTTCTGTAATAAGTTTAGTGTTCTCGCGCGCCCATTCGATTAAAAATTGCTTAAGCGCTTTTTCATCTTTTAAGTACTGCTCTTTTTTGCCGATCTTCGCTTTAAAGAGTGGCGGTTGAGCGATATAGAGATATCCCGATTCAACAAGTGGCTTCATGTACCTGAAAAAGAAGGTTAAAAGCAATGTGCGAATATGCGATCCATCGACGTCAGCATCGGTCATGAGAATAATTTTATGGTAACGGGTCTTTTCGAGGTTAAACTCGTCATTAGTTACACCGCTTCCAATGGCTGCAATTAACGATTTAATTTCTTCGTTTGCAAGAATTTTATCTAAACGCGCTTTTTCAACGTTTAAAATTTTACCCCTAATAGGCAAGATCGCCTGGGTGAATCTATCACGTGCCTGCTTTGCCGATCCGCCTGCAGAATCCCCTTCAACGATAAACAGTTCCGTCTTGGAAGGATCTTCAGTAGAGCAATCTGCTAATTTACCGGGTAAAATGGTCGATTCAAGAACCGTTTTTCTACGAGTAAGCTCGCGCGCTTTTTTAGCAGCATCGCGTGCACGCATGGCAAGCTCAGCCTTTTGTAAAATTTTACGGGCGACTTGTGGATTTTCTTCAAAGTAGGTATCAAGGAATGCAAATACCCATGATTCAACTAAACCTTTTACTTCGCTATTACCCAGTTTCGCTTTAGTCTGGCCTTCAAATTGCGGTTCGGAAACTTTAAGATTAATAACGCATACTAATCCTTCACGGACATCTTCACTTGAAAAGCTGTCTGTGCCCTTGAGAATATTGAATTCCTGTGCGCGACGGTTACATGCTTTAGTTAACGCAGCTTTAAAGCCAGCAACATGTGTTCCACCTTCTGTGGTATTGATATTATTAACAAAGGAATAGAGCTGCTCGCCATAGCCTTCATTATACTGCATGGCTATCTCTAAAAGATTATGCGCATCTTCTTGGTAAGTATATAAAATATCGGGGAATATAGGGGTCTTTTTAGAGTTAATATATTCAATAAATGATACAATGCCGCCTTCAAAGAAAAATTCATGGCTTTTGTTGGTACGCTCATCAAATATGGTGATGCGTAACCCTTTATTTAAGAAAGCAAGTTCACGCAAACGGGCTGAAAGAGTATCAAAATTGAATTCGACTGTTTCTTTAAATATCTCAGCGTCCGGCTTAAAGCGAACGAGAGTACCGCGTTTTTCAGTAGGGCCTACCTCTGTTAAAAGTTCTTGTGGTTTGCCGCGTTCATACCGTTGCTCAAAAGTTTTACCGTTACGGAAAATAGTAAGTTGTAACCATTCAGAGAGTGCGTTAACAACAGAAACCCCGACACCATGTAATCCACCAGAAAACTTGTAGGTCTCTTTATCAAATTTACCACCGGCATGTAACTTGGTTAATGCAACTTGTGCAGCTGATACGCCTTCAGTGGGGTGAATATCGGTAGGAATACCGCGCCCGTTATCTTCAACAGAGCAGCTACCATCTTCATGTAATACAATAGCTACAGAATCGCAATAGCCGGCAAGAGCCTCATCTACTGAGTTATCCACGATTTCGTAGACAAGGTGATGAAGTCCTTGAGGACCGGTTGAGCCTATATACATAGCAGGACGTTTACGTACCGCTTCTAGACCTTCAATAACACGAATCGACTGAGCAGAATATTCTTTTTCGTTCGGGTTGGACATGGGGCGGGCTCCTTATAGAGTAAAGCGTGGCATAGAGTTTTTGTTTAAGCTACTATATGGTGCGTTAAGCGCACTATTTTGTATACTTATTTACTAGTATATAAGTATACGCTATACTGCATTTTTTTCCACACGTGCGCTTTATCACCTCTGTCGGTGATTTTCTTGTAAAATGGGTTTTGATTGCACAATACTAAAAAAAATATATCGAGGGATAGTACTATGTCTGAAAACAGAGAGCAACCATTCTTTGAGCATGATATTGCCTATATGAAACAGGCGTATGATTTGGCTTTAAAGGCATTTGATGCGGGTGAAATCCCAGTCGGCGCTATAATAGTGGCTCCAGATGGACAGATCATTGGTTTTGGCTATAATAGAACCGAAGCTGAGAAATGCCAATATGCCCATGCAGAGCTTTTTGCGATAAAAAGTGCTTGCGCTGTAGTGCATGATTGGCGATTAGATGGGTGTACGCTTTATGTTACTCTGCAACCCTGCATGATGTGTTACGGGTTATCAGCGCTCAGCAGGGTAGAACGAATTGTATATGGCGCCGAATCGCCTCTTTATGGGTTTGCCGTTGACACAGTAGATGCTCCTGGGGTATATACTAAACACACGAAATTTATTTCGTCAGGAGTGATGAAGGTGGAGATAGAGGAGCTCTTGAAGAGGTTTTTCAAAAAAGTAAGAAGCTGAGCATTAAAAGGAGAGAGTATGAACGGAAATTATGAAAAAATGAAGCAGAGGCTTCTTGAGCGTCAAAAAGAGCTTGAAGAGCTGTTAAAGGGTCTTACGCAAGAGAAAGTAAGCGATACTGAGGTTCAAGACCCAGGTGACCAGGCTGCCGCGGCTACCTCAGAAGATATCATGATATCGATCCAGGCGAATGAATATGAAGAGCTACGCATGATAGCCAAAGCCTTAAAAGCGATAGAAAATGGCACCTACGGCGCATGCCAGGATTGTGGAAACCCCATCGCTGAAAAGAGGCTCCTTTTGTATCCAAATGCCACCCGGTGCATTACGTGCCAAGAGGCATCAGAAGAGCGCTAAGAGAACATTTGCAGTTGGTCCTGATGGGATTTGTGGAAAAAATTCAATCTGATATACTTGAAAAGGATGTTGCCGATGTAGCTCAGCTGGTAGAGCAACTGATTCGTAATCAGTAGGTCGGCGGTTCAAATCCGCTCATCGGCTCCAGTGGGCCGATAAAGCAGATGAAAAAGTATATGTTACAAGGACTAAATAAAAGCATATGAAAACAACAACAAAACCATCGAGCAAAAGCTCAACCGCTGCAAGCAAAACTGCTGCAGTAAAAGCGCCTACTGTTAAAGCTGTAGAACCTAAAGTAGCTGCTGTAAAAAAAGTAAGTGCTCCTAAAGCACCTAAAAAAAGTAGCAATGCGCCTGTTTCTCACGGTGTAGGAAGACGTAAATCTTCAGTTGCCCGTGTCTGGTTGCGTACCGGAAAAGGTGCCTTCACGGTTAATGGTAAAGAAGTTCTCTCTTATTTTGATACAGAAGTAAGCCGTGCAAGCGCTTTAGCGCCTTGGACCTACTTGCCTCATTTAAGCAAAGAATATGATATTGAAGTTAACGTAAACGGCGGCGGCATGAATTCGCAAGCTGATGCTGTGAAGCTCGGTGTAGCACGCGCAGTTATTGAAGTGCGTGATGATGCGCGCGATGTATTGCGCTCAGAAGGATTGTTGACTGTCGATTCACGCATTAAAGAGCGTAAAAAATATGGTCAACGTGGTGCGCGTCGTAAATTCCAATTCGTAAAACGTTAATTATTAGTAGAGTAGTAATAAAGGTTTTTAGATATGTGTAGTGTTGTTGGATACAATGGGCCTCGGCCTTGCCGTCAAATGATTCTGGAAGGCTTGTCTCGATTAGAATATCGCGGTTACGATTCTTCAGGGTTTGCGTGTATAGATTCAACTTCAAAAATTGCGCAGGTAAAAACTCAGGGTGGCATTGAGCAACTTTCTTTAAAGATTGCTGCGCAGCAGGGACAAAAACAAGAGTTAAATGGTGCGATTGGCATCGGGCATACCCGCTGGTCTACTCATGGCGTCTCTTCTGATATCAATGCACATCCGCATTTCGATTGCCATAAAACTACCGCTGTTGTCCATAACGGCATTATTGAAAACTTCGTTTTTCTCAAAGAAAAACTCCAACTTTTGGGCCATCACTTTATCTCTCAAACGGACACAGAAGTGGTGGCCCATCTTTTTGAAGATGAGTTAAAGAATCAATCTTTGGAAAAGGCGGTCCTTTCAGTTGTTACTAAAATTCAAGGTGCGTATGCATTATTAGTGATATCTGAAAAGTATCCCGATTATCTGATTGCTATTCGTAAAAGTTCTCCACTCTGTTTGGGCGTTTCGTCCACGGAAACATTTGTCGCTTCTGATGTGTCGGCATTTGCAGGTCAAGTTGATCAGGTGGTTTTCTTGCCCGATGAATCGTTCGCGATCATCTCTAAGTCTGGATACCATGTCTATAATTTTTTTGGTGAACGGATATATCCACCGGTTCAAAAAAGCACTTGCACATGGACAGCTGAAGGTAAGGCTGGTTATGCTCACTATATGCTTAAAGAGATCTATGAGCAAAAACGGGTTATCATCGATACGGTAAATTTTTTACGTTCGCATAAATCTGCCGGTATGCAGCAGCTTAATGTATCCCATGAGCTGATACAGGAGTTAAAAAATATCCATTTTATCGGGTGCGGCACTTCATGGCATGCGGGCATGATCGGTGAATATTTCATGCAAGAGATCGCTCAGGTGAGCACGCAATCATTTTTAGCATCTGAGTTCCGCTATAAAAAGTTTTTCCCTTACCCGCGTACCGTAACTATTATTATTTCACAATCTGGCGAAACAGCTGATTCGCTTGAAGCGTTACGCTTATTAACAGCATCCGAACAGCCGACTATCGCATTGGCAAACGTTGCCTCGAGCTCTATGGTCAGAGAGGCTGACGGTTTTCTTCTTACTCAAGCGGGCCAAGAGATAGCGGTTGCGTCTACTAAAGCCTTCACTGCGCAAGTCGCTGCATTGTATCTGCTTGCACACTGGATCGCTTACATTAAGGGTTTAGTCACTACGCAAGCTATCGCGCGTGCAGAGGAGGAACTCTTTGTTGCCGGTGAGATATTAGAAAACAGTATCGAGCGGTACAAGTTTGATATTATTACGCGTATTGCGCCACAGTATGCACATTATAAAAATTTTATTTTCTTGGGGCGCCACATAAGTTTCCCCTTTGCCCTTGAAGCGGCATTAAAGCTTAAAGAGATCGCTTATATCTTTGTCGATTGTTATCCTGCAGGTGAATTGAAGCATGGGCCGCTTGCGCTCATCGATGCGCAGACGCCAGTTGTCTTATTTTCTTGCTTGGATGAGACTATCTATAAAAAATTATATGGTAATGCGCAAGAGGTTAAAGCACGCTCTGGCCATCTAATTGTCTTTGCCTTTGAGCATCAAAAAGATCTCATTGCACTTGCTGATACGGTGTTTATTTTCCCTAAGGTTAACCCGTTACTTGCACCGCTTGTCATGACGGGGCTTGTTCAGTTTTTTGTTTATCAAATTGCTACTTTGCTAGAACGTCCTATTGATCGCCCGAGAAATTTGGCAAAATCGGTAACGGTAGAGTAGAATTCATGAGCAATATTAAATCGTAAAAGTGTCATCCCAGACTTGATCTGGGATCCACATAATGGGTAAACAATCCGAACGGGTTGCTTAATAAACAAATATGCTCTATCTTAATAAAAATTTTTCACTATTTATTAAGGAGTCTTATTATGAAACTATTACAACTATTACTCGCGTCTATTAGTGCACTTTTTGCCCCAGCTGTTGTAGAGCATAAAATGGAGCAGGTTGCGCCCGCGCCTATTGTCGTTCTTGTGGGTACTGACAGGCCAGACAGCCAGACAAATGCCACGGCAGAAAAATTAATGCAGGCATATGCAAAGCAGGGTCTATCTGCGCAGTTGTATCATGTTACAGACTTTGGCCCAGAATTTTATGCACCAAGTGTGTATGAAAAAAGACCTTCAGAATTTCAAAAATTTAATGACGCTGTGCTTGTTTCAGATGTAGTTGTGTTGGTAACACCAGAATATAATGCCACTATCCCGGCACCCCTTACCCGCGTTATCAATCTTTTATCATTCCCCGATTCTTTTAAAGATAAAAAATTCTCTATCGTTTCTGTGAGCGTAAGCCCCTATGGCGCTACCCGTGCGCATGAACAGCTTAAAAAGACACTTGTCGATTTGCATGCAATCGTAAACGATGATGCAAATCTCAAGGTCGCTCATGTCGATCAGGTAACTAAACAAGTTGATGCATTTGGCGAACATGCAGAAAATATCGCTCGCTTTATACAGGGCTAATTATCCATTTTGCCCCTAAAAAAACGCAGTCCTGACTAAAATTCTTGATGGAATTGTTGCTATTTGAAGATATATTTAGTTAATCATATAAATGTAGATATATATTTAATAATAAAAATACTTAAGGATTAACTATGAAAAAGATAGTCTTGTTTTTGGCGGCATTTGCCGGACTTTCCCTTCAAGCAGATAAAGTTTCTGATTTTATCGATGGCAAAAGCAAAGAATGTTCAGAATGTGATTTGACAGGAGCTGATCTCTCAAAAAGAAATTTAGAAGGCGCTGTACTCAATAGAGCTGAGCTTGCTGGCGCAAACCTGAAGGGCGCGAACCTACAGAAGGCATATCTTAAAGGAGTTCGTTTACAAGGCGCAAACCTGGCTGGTGCAAATCTTAAAGATGCAAATCTCGAAGGCGTGTTGGCTGAAGGTGCTGTTTTTAAAAAGACGCGCTTTCAAGGAGCACAAATTATAAATATGGTCGCTTTAGATGCTGATTTTACTGGTGCAACAGGTATCGATCCGTATTTTGTTGAATTGTTTAAAGGGCAGGGTGCTGCGTTTTAATTCGATATTCATGAACTGAAAATAAAAGAGGGTGATATAGTGACTTGTTTGGTCTTATATCATCCTCTGCAAAATTGATTAAAGTAAAGACAGAAGCGCATTGAGGTTAGGTTTTGGGATAGTATTAAGCTCTTCTGCCTCTTTTTTAAGTTTTTCTAGTCGCTCTTTTGTGTGATTGAGATATTTGTTGAATTCATCTTTAGGCATCTCAGGATAGTTATGTTCATGATCGAGCCAAGTTTGAGTAGCATGGATTTCTTTTTCTAGATCCGCTTTGATACCTTTAGCCAAAGAGTAAGCGGATGCTGCAGGAAATTTTTTAAGTATTGTAACAAATGGTTCATATGCGCAAGTGTTAAGATATGTTACATCGGGAAAGTCATAGTCGTCGGCCCGCAATTGTTTGCCAATTTCTTTTGCTCCTAAGATGCATTTTAGCCCATCAAAACCATGGCCGTAATAAAGTATGGAGGATTGGTGGCGGCTAGGGCGTGCGGACTGTTCGCGCAAATGACGCAAGACCTGCAAACTCTCCAAATCACCTCTTATTGCTGCGTTTAGCAAAGAGTTATTCCCCATGCTGTGCAACGAAATATGTATGAAAAGCATGGTGAAAAATAATTCTATGCGCACGATTAGTCCTTTAATAGAGTTGTTAATTGGTTTATCTTAGAAATATATTTTTAATAACTTTACTATTATATATAAAAACAGGCCTGGTAGCAATATTTTTCGCTGATAATTTCGATATTAAAGATGGCGCGCGAGTGCAACGTAGCGCAATTGGATTTTTTTGATTATCTTTGAGATATAAAGAAAATCCCCGATACAGGGTGTTGTAAGCGTGATACCTATGGAAATTCAAGATAATAATATACCCGAAATTATAGTTATTACCGGCCATTCAGGTGCGGGTAAAAGTACGATGCTCTCTGCGTATGAAGACTATGGTTTTTTCTGCATCGATAATTTGCCTTATGAATTACTAGCACCGTTTTTTTATGGTATTACCAATTCACGCATGAAGCATAAAAAAATTGCGCTTGGCATCGATATCCGTAGCGGCTTGAATCTGGAGATCTTTGCTCAAGAACTTATCTCATGGCGCGGACAAAAAAAGATCGCCATGCATATTGTGTTTCTTATGGCGCATAAAGATACTCTTATCCGGCGGTTTCAAGAGACGCGCAGAAAGCATCCGTTAGGTGACAATAGAACATTGCCCGAGGCTATTCAGCAAGAACATGCCGCTCTGGAACCGCTCAAGGCCATTGCGGATGATATATTAGCTACTGATACGCTTACTATCGCCCAGTTGCGGGCAATGGTTAAGTACAGCAACCAACATGCTCAACAGAAGATGGTGGTTACACTCACCTCATTTGGGTTCAAGTATGGCACGCCGAATGATTGCAATTTTTTATATGACCTGCGGTCGTTGCCGAACCCCTATTTTATTCCTGCATTAAAAGATTTTGATGGCAGGTCTGAATCTATTCAAGAGTATCTTTTTTCTCAACAAGTTGTTCAAGACTATTGGCAAAAGCTCAGCGATTTTTTTATATTCTCGTTAGAGCGTTCGTACCAAGAGGGGCGTTTTTTTATACATGTGGGTTTTGGATGCACGGGAGGCAGACATCGATCTGTCGCTTTTGTTGAACGGTGCTCACGATTAAACCTTGAACATGTACAATTTTTTGTCCATCATAAAGATATTGCGGCAGCGCAAATTTATGAACGTGAAAGTGCGTTATGAAGAGAAATTTTTTTTTGACACTGTGTCTATGTGCCCTTATCGGCGAGTGCAGCGTATTCTTTTACTACTATTTTTTTGGGGCCCATGGCTATA
>Ga0182013_10008845_pt1 | contig 10750 bp, 10 predicted proteins | sample 612S2MmetaG_FD_120487 | JGI IMG/M metagenome (GOLD analysis project Ga0182013, IMG submission 120487) | Permafrost microbial communities from Stordalen Mire, Sweden - 612S2M metaG | ecosystem: Environmental > Terrestrial > Soil > Wetlands > Permafrost | place: Sweden: Stordalen | collected...
CCAGGCCGGAGCAGTCGACGCCATCGCTGGTGCGTCCGCCCCACAGATAGGGCGTCTCGAGAACACGCTCGGCGACGGCGACGAAATCGGGCTCGCGCGCGTCGATCGGCGCGAGATGCTTGGCGCAGAGAAAAAGGCCGTCGGCGGTGACGGCGAAATCGCCGTCGAAGCGCGCGACGTCGACGAGCGCCCCGAGCGACAGCGCCAAGCGCGGCGGGCGCTTGATCGTCGGCGCGGGATAGGCGTGGGTTCTGAGCGCGGCGATCCTGTGGGTCGGCGCGCGAGCGGGCCCGAGCGCGGCCGCCGGCAGATAGCCGACATAGCCGTCGCGCGCGAGCTGGACCCAGCGCCAGTCGCCGCGCGCCTCGTAGACGACGACCGCTTCGCCGTAGAGCGCCTCGCTGTCGAGCGGCGCCTCGGGATCGGGCGCCCGCCTGAGCGGCGCGATCGGCGCGACGACGCGGAACGCTTCGCCGGCGACGAAACGCGCCGCCTCGATCCTGCCGCGCAAGAATTCGGCGGCGAGGTCGGGACGCGCCGGGGTGACGCGCGGATCGAACAGGGGCGGGGACATGACGGCTCCGACGGGGCGGAGCGAGGCTTAGCCCAGCCGCGGCGCGGCGGCTACTGTTGCGAGTGGGCCGAAAATTCGCCGGCGCGGATGCGCTCCGGCAGGCGCTCAGCGAGCGCGACCACCTGCTCCTCGCCGTAATTGGCGACGAGTTCGCGGAAGACCGCGCCGAGCGCGGCGTCGGCGAACGCATCGACGTCGATGCCGTCGAGCACCGCCTCGGCGAAGGCTTCGCTGACATAGACGAGCGCAGCGCGGCGCGCGTCAGCGGCTCTGAGCTCTTCCAGCGAGAGTTTGGGCGGCGGCAACATTGGTTAGCATTTTACGGCGGCGCGCTGCGGCTCGCGACTCGTGTCTTTAAGAAGGGTTAATTTCGTTGACGACTCGGGCGGGTCGGCGCCGGCGGGGGCTGACGGCGCGGGAGCGGGCGGCTATGAAGCGGCATGGCTGAAAGCGCCCATACGCCCACCCGCGGGGTCCTCGCCCATGCCGACGGCCTTGCTCGCTGCCCGTGGCCGGGGGGCGACCCGCTCTATCTCGCCTATCACGACCAGGAATGGGGCGCGCCGGAATGGGACGACCGCGCCCTGTTCGAAAAGCTCGCGCTCGACGGCTTCCAGGCCGGCTTGGCGTGGATCACCATCCTGCGCAAGCGCCCCGCGTTCCGCGCCGCCTTCGACGGTTTCGACCCCGAAAAGATCGCGCGCTACGACGAACGCAAGGTCGCCTCGCTGCTCGCCGATCCGGGCGTCGTGCGCCACCGCGGCAAGATCGAGGCGACGATCGGGCTCGCGCGGGTGACGCTCGCCCTGCGTGAGCAGGGCGGGCTCGCCAAGCATCTGTGGCGCTTCGTCGACGGCAAGCCGATCGACGGCCGGCGCCAATCGTCGCGCGAGGTTCCGGCCGAGACCGAAATTTCGCAGGCGATCTCGAAAGACCTGAAGGCGCGCGGCGCGCGCTTCGTCGGGCCGACGATCGTCTACGCCTTCATGCAGGCGACCGGCATGGTCAACGACCACCTCGTCGATTGCCATCGCCACGCCGCCTGCTGCGCGCTCGCCAAGAGCCGGCCATGGTGAGCCCCGCCAAGCCGCGCGCCGTCACAAAGCCGCGCGCCTGGCAGCGCATGCTGTCGGGCCGCCGGCTCGACCTCATCGATCCCTCGCCGCTCGACGTCGAGATCGCCGACATCGCCCACGGCCTGGCGCGGGTCGCCCGCTGGAACGGCCAGACGCGCGGGCCGGAGATCTTCTCGGTGGCGCAGCATTCGCTGCTGGTCGAGGCGATCTTCGCCGCCCAGACGCCGGCGTCGCCGCGCGCCGCCCGCCTCGCCGCGCTGCTGCACGACGCGCCCGAATACGTGATCGGCGACATGATCTCGCCGTTCAAGGCGGCGATCGGCGGCGACTACAAGCTGGTGGAGAAACGGCTGATGGCGGCGATCTTCGTCCGCTTCGGCCTGCCGCCCGAGCCGCCGGCCGAACTGGCCAAAGCGGTCAAAGCGGCCGATCGCATCGCCGCCTATCTTGAGGCGACGGCGCTCGCCGGCTTCGCCGTCGCCGAGGCGCGTAAGTTTTTCGGCGCGCCTCGCCTCGCCTTGAAGGGCTTCGCCGTCTATCTGAAGCCGCTGCGCCCCGCCGAGGCGCAGCAGGCGTTCCTCGACCGCTTCGCCGCGCTCGACCCCGTCGTCCGCCCCTGACCTCAGCCGGGAGTCCCTGATGCCGCGCATTCACGTCTGCCCGCTGGCGCGGATCGACGAAACCGTCGCCTTGACCGGCGCGCGCTCGCTGGTGACGCTGCTCAATCCCGGCACGCCGGTCGAGCGGCCGGCGGCCATATCTGCTCAGCGCCATCTCTATATCGGCGTCGCCGACATCGTCGAAGCGCAGCCGGGGCAGGCGCTGCCGGCCGAAGCGCATGTGCGCGAGCTGATCGCCTTCGCCGGCGCTTGGGACCGCGCCGAGCCGCTGCTGATCCATTGCTACGCCGGCGTCAGCCGTTCGACCGCCGCGGCCTTCATCGCCGCCTGCGCGCTGGGGCCTGAGCGCGACGAAGGCGAGATCGCGCGCGCTGCGCGCCGCCTCGCCGACCGCCACGCCGAACGCGCGCCTGATCGCGCTCGCCGATGCGGCGCTCGACCGCGGCGGCCGCATGATCGAGGCGGTCGCGGCGATCGGCCGCGGCGCGGAATGCTTCGAGGGCGAACCGTTCGCGTTGGAGCTCGCCTGAGCGAAGCGCCGGCGCGGGGGAGAAGCTCAGCGTCGCGAGACGACGGCGCGATAGACCAGCAGAACGACTATGGCGCCGATGATGGCGATGACGATGCTGTAGAGGTTAAGGCCGGTGACCGTGCCGTAGCCGAGCGCGCTGCTGATGTAGCCGCCGACGACGGCGCCGACCACGCCCAGCACGATGTCCATAATCAATCCGGACCCGGTCCTGTTGACCAGCTTGCTGCCGATGAAGCCGGCGATCAGGCCGAGCACGATCCAAGAAAGAAAGCCCATGGCGAGAACCCCCACGAAAAGCTCGCCCGTCTTCAAGCCTGAGGGCCGCGGCGCGAGTCGGGCGATGTTGCCCGCGCGATACGCGAAAGGCAAGCCGGCGGCCGCATTCCGGAGATTGCGGAACCGTCAGCGACGACACTGAATTCTTTGACTTTCTGGCCGAATCTCCAGCCCTGCGGCCGCGCCTTCCGATCGGCGGCGATTCCTGTCCGCGCCGGCGTGGACTAGGGTATGAGTCGGTGTGAACGCCGGGAGGCTCGAGTGACGCGCTTGGTCGGAATTGGGCTGCTGATCTGTGGACTCATCCTCAGCGGGGCCGCGGTCGCCCACGACCGCGCGCATCATGGGCAGCCGATCAAGCTCTGCACCCGCGACAACGGGGTCGCCTATAAGCCGGGAGACTATTGCTACACGAGCTGCGCCCCGGCGACCGCCTGCGACGTCGAGATGTGCTTCGGCGACGGGACCTGGATGAAGGTCTTCGCCTGCAAGCAGCGCGACTGCCGCAAGCTGTGCTGAGCGCTCCGGCGCGAGGCGCGGCTTGTCGAGGCGGGTGAGGCATGGCGCATTGGCTCTACCTGGCTCTGGCGATCGTTTTCGAGGTCTTCGGCGCCACCATGCTCAAGGTCGCGGCGGGCGCCCCGAGCTGGGCGCCGGCGGCGGGCGTCGCGGTCGGTTACGGCGCGGCCTTCGTGTGTCTGGGGTTCGCGCTGAGAATCGTGCCGGTCGGCGTCGCCTACGCGATCTGGTCGGGCGTCGGCACGGCGCTGGTGGCGCTGGTCGGCTGGGCGGCGTTCGGCCAAAAGCTGACGCTGGCCGGCGGGGCGGGCATTGCCCTGATCATCGTCGGCGTCGTCGTCGTCCAGTTCAATTCCACGGCGCATTGACGGCGCTCAAATGCCCGGGTCGCCGCCGCGGCTAAAGGCTGTGCGCCACTTGCCGGTCGCGGCGCGCCGCCCTAAAGGCAGGGCGGGCGAAGCGGGCGCTAGGCGTTGAACCTGGCTGTGGTTCCTTAAGGAGACGATCCGATGTCGCATAAGATTCTGGTCGCGCAAGGCGGTGGGCCGACGGCGGTGATCAACCAGTCGCTGGCCGGCGTAGCGCTCGAGGCGCGACGCTTTTCCGACATCACGCACGTCTATGGCGCGGTGCACGGCGTGCGCGGCATCATCGAAGAAGACCTCGTCGACCTTTCTCAGGAAACCACCGCCAATCTCGAAGCCGTCGCCGCCACGCCGGCCGCCGCGCTCGGCTCGACCCGCGACAAGCCCGACGTCAAATACTGCCAGGAAATCTTCAAGGTGCTGAAGGCGCACCAGATCGACACGTTCTGCTACATCGGCGGCAACGACTCTTCCGACACGGTGCGCATCGTAGCGGAAGAAGCGGCCAAGGCCGGCGAACAGATCCGCGCGATCCATATCCCCAAGACGGTCGACAACGACCTCGTCGGTTTCGATCACACGCCCGGCTACCCGTCGGCGGCGCGCTTCGTCGCCCAGGCGTTCGCCGGCGCCAACCTCGACAACGCCGCCCTGCCGGGCGTCTATTGCGCCGTCATCATGGGCCGCCACGCCGGCTTCCTCACCGCCGCCGGCGCTCTGGCGCGCAAGTTCCCCGGCGACGGCCCGCACCTCATCTACCTGCCGGAGCGCACCTTCGTCGTCGACAAGTTCCTCGCCGATGTGAAGGCGACCTACGCCAAATACGGCCGCTGCGTGATCGCCGCCTCGGAAGGCATCCACGACGAGTCCGGCGCGGCGATCATCACCAAGCTCGCCGGCGGCGCGGTGGAGAAGGACGCGCACGGCAACGTCCAGCTCTCCGGCACCGGCGCGCTCGCCGACCTGCTGTGCGAGGAGATCAAGAACAAGCTCGGCATCAAGCGCGTGCGCGGCGACACCTTCGGCTACCTGCAACGCTCGTTCCTCGGCTGCGTCTCCGACGTCGACCAGCGCGAGGCGCGCGAAGTCGGCGAGAAGGCGGTGCAATACGCGATGTGGGCGGGGCGCAACGGTTCGGTGGCGATCCGCCGCATCGCCGATTACGCCGCCGACTATCCGCTGATCCCGCTCGAGGACGTCGCCGGCAAGACGCGGGTGATGGAGGACGAGCTGATCGCGGCGGCCGGCAACGACATCACCCCGAAGTTCTTCGATTACCTGCGGCCGCTGCTCGGCTCGGGCGTGCCTTCCGTCGCGCGCCTGCGCGCCGGCAAGGTCGAAAAAGCGAAGAAGTGACGAAATGGCGCCGCGGTCGCCGGCCGCGCGCCTAGAAAATCGCTTGAAGACGTGGCCTTGGCCGCGTCTTTTCATTTTGTGGTTGAACGCGCTTGCGGACGCGGCCGCTGCGCGATCGGCGATCGCGCCTACGATTTCGCGCGTTCGGCTCGCCGCTTGCCGTCGAGCCGCAGCGCGCGCAGCGCCGGCGCGGCGGTGAGGCCCTGCACCAAAGCCGAGAACGCGACGACGGCGAACGCGCCGACGAGGATCTGGTCGCGGTAGGGCGCTTCGGCGGGCAGCGCCAGCGCCAGCGCCAAGGCGAGCGCGCCGCGCAATCCGCTCCACCACAGGAAATGCGCTTCGCGCCAGCCGAACGCCCAGCGCGTGCGCGAGAAGGCGAGCGCGATTGGATAGACGGTCGCGGCGCGGCCTGCGAGCGCCAAGGCGACGACGATCGCGATTGCGCCGGCGCCGAAGCCGGCGCCACGCGTCGCGGCGCCCGCCATCGCCAGCCCGATCAGCAGAAACACCAGCGAATTGGCGACGAAGGCGGCGAACTCCCAGAAAACGACGACCGACTGCCGTCCCTGGTCCGAGAGCGCGAAGCGGCCGGTCCCGGACGCCAGCCCGCCGAGATTGCCCATCACCAGGCCGGCCGCGACCGTCGCCAGCACCCCCGAGGCGCCGATCCGCTCGGCGACGAGGAACGAGCCGTAGGCGACGACCGCCGTCAGCGCCGTCTCGACCAGATGGTCGTCGGTGCGCCCGGCCAGCGCGATCGCCAGCAGCCCGACCACGACGCCGGTGGCAATCCCGCCGCCGCCGATCAGCAGCGCCTGTGCGGCGACCGAAAGCGGCGTCGGCGCGCCGCTGTGGCTGAGCGCGGGGAGGATCAGCGCGAACAGCAGCGCCGCGGCGCCGTCGTTGAACAGGCTCTCGCTCTCGATGACGAGCCGCAGCCGGCCCTTGACCCCGGCTTCGCGCAGCATGGCGATGACGGCGATCGGATCGGTGGCGGCGATCAGCGCGCCGAAGGCGAGCGCCGGCGCGAGTGGCCAGTCGAGCGCCCACACGAGTCCGCCGGCGACGACGCCAGCGCCGAGGAGCACGCCGATCGTCGACAACGCCAGCACCGGCGCGAGGTCGCGCCTGAGCTCGCGCCACGAGATGCTGAGCGCCGCCTCGAACAGCAGCGGCGGCAGGATGACCTCGAACAGGACGTCGTGAGTCAGCGCGAGGTCGAGCGGCAGCCGCGCCAGCGCCAGCGCCAGCCCGGTCGCCACCAGGCCGACGGTGTAGGGCAGGCGAAGGCGGCGGGCGACGATCGCCACCGCCATGGCGACCCCGAGCAGCTCGATCCCTGAGGCGATGACGCGGTCCATCGCGCCACTGTAACGGGCGCGGGCGACAAGCGGAACCGCCTGCCGATCCGGCGCCGCGGCCGCCGCCGCGCCGTCGCGCGCTTCCTTTCTGCGACAATGAGGATCGACGGCTTGCTGGCGGGCTTGCTGGCGGGCTTGGGCGCGCCGATGGTAGTGCGTCGCACGAGATGTCCTCGCGCCAAGAAGGAAGCCGCCGATGAAAGCCGCCATCGTTCGCGCCGCCGGCGAGAGGCCGGTCTACGGCGACTTCGCCGAGCCGACGCTCGCGCCGGGCGAGACCCGCATCGCGGTCACGGCGGCCGCGCTCAGCCCGCTCGCGAGATCGCGCGCGTCCGGCGCCCACTACAGCGCGTCGGGCCAATTTCCCGCCGTCGTCGGGGTCGACGGCGTCGGGCGTCTCGACGACGGGCGACGGGTCTATTTCCTGCTGCCGAGAGCGCCCTGGGGCGCGATGGCGGAGCGCGCCGTCGCGCCGGCGGCGCAGATCGCGCCTCTGCCCGACGGGCTTGACGACGTGACCGCGGCGGCGATCGCCAATCCCGGCATGTCGTCATGGGCGGCGTTCAAGGAACGCGCCAAGCTCAAGGTCGGCGAGACCGTGCTGATCAACGGCGCGACCGGCTCGGCCGGCCGCGTCGCCGTGCAGATCGCCAGGCATTTTGGCGCGAAGCGGGTGATCGCGACCGGCCGCAACCCCGAAGCGTTGCGCGGGCTGGCCGCGCTCGGCGCCGACGCGACGATTGCGCTCGGCGACGACGAAGCGGCGCTCGAGGATCGCTTCCGGGCGCAATTCGCCGAAGGGATCGACGTCGTCATCGACTACCTGTGGGGGAACAGCGCCGAGCGCCTGCTCGCCGCCGCCGCCAGGGGCCTGAAAGAGGGCGCGTCGCTGCGCTTCGTCCAGGTCGGCTCGATCAGCGGGCCGAACATCACGCTGCCCGGCGCCGTCCTGCGCTCGTCGGCGATCGCGTTGATGGGCAGCGGCCTCGGCAGCGTGCCGCGCGACCGGCTGGCGGCCGACATCGGCGAACTGCTGCAGGCGGCGGCGACGGGCGGCTTTGCGATTCCCGTGCGCGCCGTCCCGCTGTCGGAGGTCGAGCAGGCGTGGAGCGAAGGCGAGAGCGCCGCGCGCATCGTGTTCACGATCGGCGCAAACTAGCGGTCAAAATCAAATGAACGGCGCCGTCAACCGCCGAATTCGACCTGAGGCGGGCTTACCGCCAACCGCACCGAACGACGGCGCCGGCCGGTGACGGACGGGCGGCTTACGGCACTCGAAATGGCCAAGCGGACATCCGCTCCTGCGCAGTATCGCGGGGCCAATTGATTTAGGGGCGTCGGGCAATCTGGCGAGTTCTCCGCAATTACTCCATGCGCAATGGCCGCCGGGGGCGATTTCGCACAGCGAATGAGACGCCGCCGAATCGGCGGTCAGGAAGCCTGGGTCTTGTGCAACTCGGCGGTCTCGGGCATCGCGACGGCAAATACGGTCGCGGCGACAAGCGCGGCGGCGCCTAAGGCGAGAAACGCCGCCGAGTAGCCAAAGTGATCGACGATCTCTCCAGCCGCTATTCCGCTCAACGAGGCCCCGATTCCCACCATCGTCGCGACCGCGCCTTGGGCGAGGTTGTAGCGGCCCGTGCCGCGCATGATGTCGGCGATCACCAGCGGCGTCAGAGCGCCAAAAATCCCCGCGCCGACGCCATCGAGAATCTGGACGCCGATCAGCCAGAAACTATTGTCGGAGAAGGTGTAGAGCCCAGCGCGAATGGGCAGAATCGCGAACCCGGCCAGGAACAGCGGCTTTCGCCCCCAGACGTCGGCCTTGTGTCCCACGAGGAGCGCTATCGGCAGCATGATCGCTTGGGCGGCAATAATGCAGGCCGACATCATCGCGGTCGCCTCTTTTGGATAGGCGGCGGCAAGTTTTTGGCCGACCAGCGGCAGCAGCGGCGCGTTGGCGAAATGGAACAGCATGGCGCACAGGCCGAAGATGACCAGAGGCCGGGATTTCAACAGAACGCCATAGCTGGCGGCGGCAGGCGGCGTGGCTGCCCCTTCTTGCTCAGGCCCCAAGTCTCGCGCTCGGTCGTAGTCGATGGCCTTCGCCGGAATGGACAGCACGGCGATGGCGCTCAGCGCGGCGAAGATCGGGACGAGGAGAAAAACGGCGCGTTGCGAGAAGGCGTAGCCGACCGCGCCGGCCAACAATGCGATAGCGACATTGCCGGCATGGTCGAAGGCCGAGTTCCGCCCCATGCGTCCAGCCAGTTGTTTGCGCGCATAGAGGCCCAAGGTCAGAGCCGCGACCGCGGGACCGAAGACGTCGCCGACAACGGCCATCAGGCTGTTGGAGAGCGCGACCGGCCAGAAGGTCGGCCAAATGAAGATAACGGCGGCCGTAATCGCCAGAACGGCAAGCGCCAGGACGACAATGCCGCGCTTTGCATGAGTTTCGTCGATCGCCGCGCCGATCGGGGTCTGGACCGCGAGTCCGAGCAGGCCGCCGAGCGTCGTCACCAGACCGACTTCGGATTGGCTCCAATGCTGCTGGGTGACGAGGAACACATTGAGATAAGGCCCGATCGCGCCCCGCACGTCAGCGAGTAGAAAGTTGACGGCGTCGAGCGAGAGCGGGTTGAAGCGCTTGCCGTTGGTCGATGTCACAGCCACAGCCACAGCCACAGCGTCCCGATCGCCAGCGTGACGAGGGTCAGCGGCGCGCCGACCCGAAAATAGTCCCAGAAGCTGATTGTCACGCCCGAAGCGGCCGCCGTCTGCACGACGATCAGGTTGGCGACCGAACCCAGCACGGTGAAGTTGCCGGCCAGCGTCGAAGCCATGGCGATAATCAACCACGCCCTGTCGTGGTCTTTGAGCCCCTCGACGAATGGTTTCAGCATCAAGACGGCCGGCACGTTGCTGACCAGGTTGGACAACACGGCCGTTATGGCGCTGAGCGCCGGAACCTGATCGAGATGAAGCCGGCCGACGTCGGCGATGATTTCGGGGCTGAGAAGCGCGCGCTGCGCGCCGGCGACGATGACGAACAGACCTGCGAACATCAGCAGCAGCGACCAATCGATCTCCTGATAGACGCGCCGGCTCTTTATCCGCCGGGTCAGCAGCAACAGGCCGCCGACGATGAGCGCCGCTTTGGCCGGAACGACCCCAGCGAAGAACGATGCGATCAGGACCAGGGTCGCCAGCAGGGAGCGGACCATCAGCGCGCGATTGGCGGTCATTTTCGGCAGCGTCGCTTGCAGACGCGCGTCGCCGAAAAACTCTTCGCGATAGAAAAGCGCGATCAACGCCACGGTGACGATCAGCCCGACCAATGCGACCGGCGTCAACGCCAGCGCAAATTGCGTGTAGGGGATATGAGAATAGCTGCCGATCATCATGTTCTGCGGATTGCCGGTGATCGTCGCGGTCGACCCGACGTTCGACGCCATCGCCACGGCTAGGAGGTAGGGCGCGGGCCGGCGTCCCAGCGCCACCGTCAATTCCAGGACGAGCGGGGTCAGCACCAGGCAGATCGCGTCATTGACGAGGAAGGCGGAAAACACGCCGGAAGTCGCGACGACCGCGCCGAGCAGAATCAAGGGACGCCTGGCGTGGGCGATGGCCCAGGCGTTGGCGACAGCGAAGAAGCCGGAAAGCCGCAAGCTGGCGACGACGATCATCATGCCGAGCAACAGCGCAATCGTATTGCCGTCCACCGCCTCGTAGGCGCCTTCGAGCGGCGGCGTTCCGGACGCGACCATGAGGCCCGCTCCGACCAGGGCGATGCCGGCCCGATCGATGCTCAAGCCAGGAATCCGGCCGATGGCGAGCGCGAGATAGCTTCCAACAAAAATCGCGCCGGCGGCCAGCTTGACAGTATCGCTGCCCAACACGCTGCCGGGCGACACGAAGGTCGCAAGAGCCGCCAACAGAGCCAGCGCGACGATGCCGCCGACGAGACCGATGGCCAAACGCTCGACATGCGAAACTTGCGCCGCCGGGACCGCGAATTCCTGGTGCGCCTTTACGGGGCGCTGGCCCGCTTCGCTGTGTGCGAGGGCG
>Ga0182013_10008853_pt1 | contig 10747 bp, 10 predicted proteins | sample 612S2MmetaG_FD_120487 | JGI IMG/M metagenome (GOLD analysis project Ga0182013, IMG submission 120487) | Permafrost microbial communities from Stordalen Mire, Sweden - 612S2M metaG | ecosystem: Environmental > Terrestrial > Soil > Wetlands > Permafrost | place: Sweden: Stordalen | collected...
CCACGATGTAGCTCATGTCCGGATCTTTGGTCTTGCGAAGCGGGGTCGGAACGCAGATGTTGATGGTGTCGAGATCGCGGATTACGGAAAAATCGGTGGTGGCCCGCAGGAGGCCTTTCTTTACCAGCGGTGCGAGTGTACTGGAAGGCACGTCGCCGACATAGGAATCGCCCGCATTCATGCGTTCTGTTTTGGGGGCGTTGAGGTCGATTCCAGTGACATGGAATCCGGCTTCGGCATATTCAACCGCAAGCGGAAGGCCCACATAACCAAGGCCGACCACGCCCACGCGGGCGGTTTTATTCTTAATTTTTTCGGCGAGGGCATTGGCAATGGTTTCAGTGGTCTCTACTCTAGTCATCCGCGCCCATTCTCCCATAGCGAAAAACGCCGTCCGCTATGAACTCGGCCGGTCCTGTGAGCCACGTTACATCTCCGTCAACGCGAACGGCGAGCGGTCCGGCAGGGGTATGGACGCTGACCGGACTTTCCACGGTTCCGCGCGCGATGGCTGCAAGAGCTGCCCCGGTGGACCCGGTCCCGGAGCTGTTGGTTTCTCCCGCGCCGCGTTCCCAGAAACGAACGTCGATGGAGTGGCGATCGATCGCCCGGACGAAGGAGACGTTCGTGCGATTGGGAAAGCGCGGGTCGTTTTCGATAGCCGATCCAACGGCGCGCCATTCGAAATCGAAGTCGGCGACGGGCAGCGCGCATTGGGGATTTCCAACGTCGAGAATGACGGCGTCGAAATCCTGCACCCTCGCGGCGAGTTCCACGACGCGGACTTTGCCCATGTTCATTTCGTAGAGAAATTCGGGATCTTTTTCGGCCGAAACCAGGCGCAAGTGTTTAATGCCGGCCCCGGTGCGGATGCGGATTTCATTCGCATACTCGGAACGTAAGAGGAGCGCGGCGCACCTGGTTCCGTTGCCCGAGAGTTCAGGCTCACTGCCGTCGGAGTTGAAAAGACGGATGGAGGCATCGTAATTTGCCTCGAGGTCGGCGCCGGGAGTGGGATCGACCAGCATCCATCCGTCGGCCCCTACGCCCGTGTAGCGATTGCAGATGGCGCGGGCGATTGCGGGTAAATCCGCCAGAGGCGCATCAGCGGCCATCGTCAGCAGGAAGTCGTTCTTCGCTCCGTGTAGTTTCGAGAAGGGGATCTTCATAGGCTCGTTGGAAAACCAGGTGATAGATTTCGATGACCGGCGCTCCCTTTACCATAATGCGCTGTTCGAGTTCGTAGCGGGGACCATGTAGCCGAATGCCGTCGATGACGCTCTGTGCGACATCGCCTCCGAGGACTACGGCCCAGTCCGTATGCAGGAAAAAAGTGGGGAGCGTGATGGCTTGTTGCCATTCGACATCGTTATCGCCGGTTAGGGTAAAGCGCAGCGGAATGCCAGCGGATCTGTAGATGCCAGTGAGATCGCCGAAGCTGGTTAGAAAAGTGTCCTGCGGCTCGACATTGGCGCGCAAGTAGGCGGCGGCCCGCTCTGTCCATTGGCGGCGAACGCGGGAGTTCACATCGGACTCCTGCCATGTTATGGAATGTTCGGCCGGGCGGCTCACCAGCTGAATCAAAGTTGGCGCGAATGTGACGACAACAGCCAGCGCGGCGGCGTACTTACCAAATTTAGATAACGCCGCGACACCCAGCGCGATTAACGGAAGAAAGGCCATCGCATAGCGGGTGTTGTAAAAAGTATGCGGCCAGAGGCTCGGAATAAAGATGGGAGTGCCGGAGGAATGAATGCTCCAGACATAGAACAGCGGCGGCAGGGCGAGCAAAACGACAGGCCATACGGTGCGGCGCGCGAGGGCCAGTAATAACCCCGCCGCTCCTGCAATCATTGCCGGAATACCGGCGATCAACAGCCCCGCAGCCGTGAAGTACTGGAAGGCGACGCGCCAGTTCCCTCGACCGGGATAGGGGGCATTGCCCTGTATCACCAGGGCCGACCAGGGGCCGCGATAGAAATAAAGCGGATCGCCAAAATACCAGCGATTGTGAGCCAGCCAGATGGCGGGTCCGATGCCCGCCACGATGCAGAATGCGATGGCGGCAAAAAGGCGTTTCAGCCAGCGTTTGCGGGGGCCGCAGAGCAGGATGTAAATAGCGACAAAGGGCAGCAGTACCCACGCTTCGTAACGTGTGAGAGTTCCAGCCAGCGCTGCGATGGCAGCACCAGGAAGCGCGCCCCATCCGTGCGTTGATTGAAAGCGAACAGTGAAATAGAGGAGCGCGAACAAGCATGCGAAGAATACGGGCTCGGTCATCGGGATCGAGCCGAGATAGAGCGTGTTTGGATTCAGCAGGAATACAGCGACCGCCGCAGTGGCGGCGATGTTGCTGGCGAAGAGACGCCGGATCACCGCGAAAAGGAACCCCGCTGCGAGAGTCATGCAGGCTCCGGAAACGATTCCGCCTGCAAGGCCAGTGGTCCAGAGCCAGTTATGACGGACAAGCGGGATCATCAGCAGATGAGGTAGGGGAAGCCAGGTGGTTCCAACCTGCGACCACCCGGGTGTACGTGAATCGACGATGCGGCGGGCGATATCCAGATGCGCCTCGGCATCGCCGAAATATAGAGTGCTGCCGTTGAGGTGGAAGTGCCAGACGGCCGCTGCCATAATCGCCCCACTGGCGATCAGGCAGAGGGTCACACTGATGACGCTAGAAAGACGTGAAGTCTTTGAATTCCTGGTATCGGCCATCAATCTCTTGGCGGGTCAGTGTGCGGAAGCGCTCCACGCCGAAGCGCTCGCAGCAGAAGCTGCCCATTACGGAACCGTAGATGACGGCGCGGCGAAGTATGTCGCGGTCGGGTGCGCCCTCGCCCGGAGCGATTCCCTCGCCCGCGAGATAGCCCATGAAGCCGCCCGCGAAGCAGTCGCCCGCGCCGGTGGGATCGAAGACATCGTCGAGCAGGTAGCCGGGAACCATGAAATGGGTTTCGCCGTGCCAGAGAATAGCGCCGTGTTCACCGCGTTTGATGACGAGAGTGCGCGGTCCCATTTCCTGAATTTTTCGGGCAGCTTTGCGCAGATTGGTCTCGCCGGACAACATGCGGGCTTCGGTATCGTTGATGAGCATGAAATCCCAGCCGGCAATGGTTTTCAGAAGCTCGTCGCGAAAGGAGGCGATCCAGTAGTTCATGGTGTCGCCGCCAGTGAGCCGCAGAGACGTTTCGTCCATCTGCGCCTTTACGGCGTGCTGGAGGCCAGGTTGAATGTTGCCCAGAAACAGATATGGCGCGCTCTTGTACGAGTCAGGCAGCTTCGGATTGAAGTCGGCAAAGACATTCAGGTCGGTCGCGGTGGTCTCGCGATCGTTCATGTCCTCGGAATAAATGCCGGACCAGAAAAAGGTCTTGCCGGGAACCCGTTCGAGGCCCGCGAGGTCGATGCCGCGCGAGGCGAGCAGATCGTAATCCTCCTGGGCAAAATCGTCTCCGACAACGGCAACGATTTTCGGATGTGTAAAAAAGCTGGCGGAAAGCGCGATGTAGGTGCAGGCTCCTCCGAGCATGTGATCGACTTTTCCGTGTGGAGTTTCGACGCCGTCGTATGCGACGGAGCCGACGATGACCATGGACATTCGTTTGATTGTACCGACCACCCCGAAGAAGTCAGCGGCGTATTAAAATTCGTTGATGGAGCAAATGCAGGTTTCGCGCGAGCGGGGCGCGACTGGAACCACGGTGATTCTTCGTTTGCGCGGTCCGCTGACGCTTGCGACTTTGCATGTTCTGGAGGACGCGCTTCCTCAATCAGGGACGGCAGATACGGTGATCGATGTGGGCGGCTCCCCCTATGTGGATTCCGCGGGACTGGGAACGATTCTCGCCCACTGGGGGCGGGCGCAGCGCGACGGATGCCGGTTTGCGCTTTGCGGTGTCCATCCGCGTATTGCTTTGCTGCTGGAAATTACGCGGGTGAATACGATCTTGCCGGCGTTTGCGACGGCAGAGGATGCGGATTTGAGTTTTATCGCGGACCGCGGTTCTAGGCCTGCGCGATCAGCGGTTCGGGCATAGAGTCTGGCATAAAAACCGTGTGCGGTTCCGGCGCGCGCTGCAGGCGTTCGGTGGTCCAGTTTCGAATCCAGTCGTTAGCGGGCGTTTCCACTTTTTCGAAGGCCACAATGGAAATGGCAACCACGCAGGCGAGGTACCCGATTCCGTTCAAGAGGTGTGGCGGCGGGCCGATCAGATGCAGGGTCAAGCGGCTGAACCACCAGAGAATCGGCACATGCAGGATGTACATCGAGTAGCTGGCTTTGCCGAGATATTCGATGGTCTTTGTCGAAAGCAGCCGGACCAGATAAGCATCTCCGAGGCCCAGGCCGATGAGCAGCGCGACATTCAGGGGGCGTAAGGCCGTGTTCAGATCGGCAAAGGTTCCGTACATCGCGTGCGGGTGGGTGATGAGAGCGACGAAGGCTATGCTCGCCGGTACATAGATCAGATAGCCGCGGCGCCGCAGGGACGGAAGATAGCGGGTGAGCATTTCGAAGAGGCCGGCAGCGGCAATTCCGGCGAGAAAGTCCGAGAGGTGAAGGATCGGTTTCCAAACGGGCGGTACGCCGGCATGCGCGAGCAGGATTGGCGTCACCAGGGAAATTGCGAGCGCGGCCAGGATCCGGGGAAGGCTTCCTTTTCGCAGCCAAAGGAACAGCAGCGGGAAGCAGAGATAGAAGAAGATTTCGCAGGAGAGCGACCACGCAGGCGTGTTCCATCCGACCGCAAGCCCGCCCATCCAGCCCAGCAGCACGAACCCGTAGTCGCCAAGGAGTGCGAACTTCTGTACCACGGTGCGATCCGGTTTCGCCATGGTTTCGGCGACGAACCAGGAAATCAGGACGAGGCTGAGCGCGTAAACCGGATAGACGCGCGCGAAGCGGGCCATGCCGAACTTGATGAGACTTTTGCGGTTCCACTTAGTCGTGGCGTAGCTTCGGGCAAGCACGAAGCCGGAAAGAATGAAAAAAGTTTGAACGGCGAGGTAGCCGCCGCGCAGAAGGCTCTGGAAGACGGACGGGAGCGACTGCTCCCATTGTTCGAGCACCATCCCCTTCCCGGTGATGTGGTGCAGGATGACCCATATCGCCAGGAAAAAGCGCAGGCCCGTTAGCGACGGAAGGTACCGGTTTTGAAGAAGAGGGGTAATGTACTTTATTGTACAGTCCTCACTTCGAGGACGCAGAAAAGGGACTGGCCGAACGGGGGATGCATCAGGTTTTCCACGCGGGAGATGACAGGCACGATGAAGCGGTCGAAGATTTCGATTTGACCTGCGGACTGGGCTTCACGATGAAGGATATGGGCGTTCATCCACCAGCCGAAGAAGCCGGGGAAGTTGATGTAGTGCATTTTGCGAACGTTCAGGCCGGCTTCCGCGGCCGTGCGAGTCATGGATTGGCGGCTGTAGCGGCGGTGGTGGCCGAGGTTGCGATCGATGGGTCCGTGGAGGGACTGGAAGGCTGGGACGATGAGGACAATTGCGCCGCCGGGTGACAGAATGGACGCCATGTTTTGGAGAGTCGTGACGTCATCTCCGATGTGTTCGAGAACATTGAGGCACACGATGGAATCGGGGTAGAAGGCTTTGAGATCATCAAGCCCGGCGTCGGCTTCACGGACGAAGGCGTGGAGATTCGGCTGGTTGGGAAAGCGTTCGCGGAGACGTGCGATGCAGCCCGCTTCTATGTCGATGGCGACGACGGATTCGCGGTTTAAGAGTTGGCCCGTGAAGTTGCCGATTCCGCAACCGATTTCCACAACACGCTGGCCGAGTTCGGGCAGGACCAGGCGGCTTTGCCAGGCGAAATAGTTCTTCGCCCGCGCCATGCGCTCCTGATCTTCGAGCGTATAAGTTAATCTCGGGACAGCGTCTTGCAGCTTCATAATCCAATTGGCTTCGCCACGGGTGATTTCATCGAGCTTGGGCTGGCGGCATTTCTTGGCTTCTTAGCCATCTTATGGGGTCCGTTTGTCAGTCCGTTTATTGACTGGTTCGCATCGAAGAAAATCTGGTGCTTGATGGTGCTCGCGATTCTGCCGGTCGGATTGCGGCTGGCGCTTTTGCGGCATCATCCTGTTCCGGTACCGGACATCTACGACGAGTTCGGTCATTTGCTGGTTGCGGATACGCTTCGGCATTTTCGGTTAGCGAATCCTCCACATGCATTGCCGCAGTTTTTTGAGACGTTTTTTGTCTTGCAGCGGCCGACGTATAGCTCGATTTATCCGATCGGGCAGGGGATGGCGCTGGCATTTGGCTGGATGATTTTCGGATTGCACTGGGCCGGAGTTTTGCTTGCGTGCGCGGCGTTTTGTTCACTCTGTTATTGGATGCTTCGGGGATGGACCACTCCCCGATGGGCTTTGATTGGCGGCCTTCTCGCGGTGTTTGAGTTTGGCCCGCTGAACATGTGGACTAATGACTACTGGGGCGGGAGTATGGCGGCCGCGGGTGGATGTTTGGTCTTCGGGGCGCTGCCGAGGCTGAAGGATCGGTATCGTTTGCGGGACGCGGTGCTCCTGGGATTGGGGCTGGCGGTGAATCTGCTGACCCGTCCGTATGAATCGGTTTTTCTTGTCGTAAGCGTGGTTTTGTTTTGGCTGCCGTTTCGATCGGCGTTAGTTGCGGCGCTGGTTGTTTTGCCGGCGATTGGAATTACGTTGCTACAGAATAATCGGGTCGCGGACAGTTGGGTGACGCTTCCGTATTCGGTCAGCCAGTATCAATACGGAGTGCCGGCATCGCTCACGTTTCAGGCGAATGTGACTCCGCACAACAATCTGACGCGCGAGCAGGATCTTGAGTACAAATCGCAGTTGGCTTTTCGGGCAACTGCGGCTGAGACCGTTGGGAGTTATTTGCGGCGTCTTGTTTTCAGGATTCGCTATTACCGGTTTTACTTCTATGCACCGCTCTATCTTGCGCTGATTGCGTTTCTCGTAAGCATCAGGAGCTACCGATATTTGTGGGTAGCTTCGACCGTGGTGCTGTTCGCGCTTGGGACGAATTTCTTTCCGGCATTTCAGTATCACTACATGGCGGCGGTTGTTTGCCTGTTTGTGTTGATGAGCGTCGCAGGGCTGGAACGGCTGAGCCGAAGTGAGGCCGGGGCGAAAGGGGCGAGTCTTATTTTTGCATTATGTGTGGCTCAGTTCGCCTTCAGTTATGCGACCGGGGCCGTCGATGAACGTATCCCGGCGCGTCGGATTGCGGTAAGTCAGCAGATCGCGAAGATTCCCGGCAAACTGCTGGTGTTCGTTCGCTATTGGCCGAACCACATCTTCCAGGACGAATGGGTTTATAACGCGGCGGACATCGATAGATCGCGCGTGGTTTGGGCGCGGGATTTAGGTGAGCTGGAGGATGAGAAGTTGAGATGGTATTATCCGGATCGCGCCGTATGGCTGCTGGAGCCAGACGCGATTCCGCCGACGCTGGCGCCGTACAAACCGGAACCACCAGCGCCGCCGGAGCAGCCGAAGAAAGAGAAAACTCCCGAATTGAGATTCGAGAATATTCCGTAGCATCATGACAGCAACTGGATTGATGCTATGATGCCTATATGAGGACGACGATAACGCTGGAACCAGACGTAGAAGTCCTCCTCAAGACCGCCATGAAGGAGCGAGGCCTCTCGTTCAAGGAGGCGCTCAACTCAGCCGTGAGAGCCGGCCTAACGCAACCGAAGCAGAAAAAGCGTTTCGTTCAGCAAACGTTCGCGATGGGGGCCCCGAAAAATTTCCGCTGGGACAAAATCATGGCCATTTCGGACGCGATTGAGGACGAGGAGATACTCCGGAAGCTTTCGCTTCAAAAATGATTCTCATTGATGGCAATCTGCTAATTCACTCAGTGAATCAGCATGCTCCAGTACATCGCCGGGCCAAGGCTTGGGTGGAATCTGTCATGTCGGGTACGGAGACCATCTGTCTGCCGTGGACTGTCATCCTGGCATTTCTGCGGATCTCCACTCACCCGGGTGTTTTTCAGGTTCCCCTTCGGGTCGAAAGGGCTTTCGAAGTGATGGATGGGTGGCTTGCGCAGCCTGTAGTCACGATTATCGAGCCCACGGCGAAACACGGCCAGATACTCCGTAACCTTCTTCTGCCGCTTGGGATTGGCGGGAATCTGACGTCTGACGCCCATCTTGCCGCGATTGCCATCGAGCATGGCGCGGAACTGTGCTCCATGGACGGCGATTTTGCGCGGTTCCCCGGCCTTCGCTGGCGCAATCCGCTGAACTGAGACGATTCTCAGTTCGTCACGTTAATGACTTCCGAAACGGAATTTGTTCCGTTAATCGTGACCACCATTGGATGCGCGCCGGCCGCCACGGCGGGAACGACGAAATTCAGCTGGTACACACCAACCTCGCCGGGCGCAAGGCCGAGATAATTCACGACCGCCGTCTGGTTGTCCACTGTAATGGATGAGTTTTCCGTGATGCGTGACAGCCCGAGGGGAGAAGCAGCACCGGAAATCCATGGACCGGCTGCTGTAACCGGTCCGCCTCCGGTGAGGTAGCCGACCAGAACGTCGCCGACGTGCGCGGGCGAAGTCGGAGAATTGACTGTCCCGTCGGGATTTACCACCACTGCGCGGTTCGCATTGTAGAAAAATATTCCCGGCGTCCCGGTCGCAGGCACGATCACAGCAACGGTGTTGCTGGTGTTGGTGCCGTTTTTCACAACGACGGTCGCGATGCCAGGCTGAATATCCACGGGCATCTGCGCGTCGATCTGCAGCGGTCCAACGTAGAAGAGCGGCGCTGCTTCGCCATTGACCGTGACACTCGTCGAAAGAAGAGTTGTCGGAAGCGGCACTTTGGTCGGGAATCCCAAGCCTGTCGCGAGACCGGAGCCGAAAAGGCTGAAGATACTGCCGGGAGGAGTGCTCGACCCGGCATAGCTCGCGGCGTTGACCACAGACAGGCTGGGATTGACGAACGAGGAATGGCCGCTAACGGAAAAAGCCGCAGAAGCGTTTGCAATATTGGCAGCGAAATCCGCTCCATTCGATGACGTGACCGTGAAGGCGAGTGAATACGAAGCTCCGCTCGTGTTAGTAAGGGTAGCGGTTCCAATGCAGGAGGCGGTGACCGAATAGTTGCCCGCAGCGGTGACCGATACCGGGCTTCCGCTGGCTGTGATTTGCCAGTTGCCCGTTACAGCGCCCGCGCCGTCGAACTGTAGAAGCCCGGCGATGGTGTTGACGCCGGATACTGAACTTCCCGACAGCGTGAATCCACTGCCGCTGAACGTATAAGCACCGGAGAGAGTGGCGGTGGCGCAGGTGACGGGTGGTAGTCCGCCGCTTCCTGTAAGCGCATAGGTGCCATCCTGGCCGGTTATTACGAGATTCTTGCCGTCGTTATAGGGAAGAAGGGTGAATGAGGCCGAATCCCCGCTGGTAACGGTTAGCGATCCGACGCAGTTTGAGCCGATGCTGTAAGTTCCGGAAAGCGTCTGCTGCAGGCTTTGTCCCTGATTCGTGTTGACATTCAGGGTAAAGGTCACGCCTCCGGAACCATTGAAAATTGCGGTTCCGACGGCCTGGTAAATCTGGCTCAGAATCGCCGAGGAGTTCAGATCGCGCCCAGTCAGGGTGAGTGAACGTGTTCCGGTCAGGGTAGACGCAGAGCAGGCGCCTGCGACGCTGAGCGCGGTACGTCCCGAGCCTGTGAACATGAGGAGCGGGCTAGCGGCGCTTACGCTGAAGTTTGCTCCTGTCGTGGACGTAATGGTAAATACAAGCGCGTCGATGTTGCCGGAGGCATCCGTGACCGTCGCGGTAGCGCCGCAGCCCTGAGTAACGGAATACTGCCCGCTTGCGGTCGTTGTCGTCGTGGCGCCGTTCGCTGCCACATACCATGTGGCGCTGACAGCGCTGGTTCCATCGAATTGCAGGATTCCAGACACGTTGTTAACGCCCGATATGGTGCCGGAGGTTAGTGCGAATCCGGTCCCGTTGAACGCATAGGCTCCGGTGAGCAGGGCTACATTGCAGGTGGTTGGCAGCACGCTTCCGCTGCCGGTGAATGAGTACGTTCCGTCGGCGCCGGTGATCAGAAAATCCTTGCCCTGGTTATAGGATTCGAGCGCAAAACTGGCGGTGTCACCGCCGGTCAGCGTAAGAAGACCGCTACAGTTCGCTTGCAGGCTGTAAGTTCCGGAGTATGTCTGCGTTACTCCGATAGCATGATTTGTATTGTTAGTCAGAGAGAAGGTAACTTTACTTTGCCCGTCGAATGTAGCCGTGCCAATTCCTTGCTCAATATTGACGAAAGATACGGACGAACCTACATCGCGTCCGCTAAGACTTAGCGAATAGTTACCGCTTAGCAGGATGCTGAAAAAGTAATCTTTGCGAGGGGCACGGTTGTAGGCAATGCGATTTTTCATGCCATTCAGCAGTCTTTTTGAGTTGTCCCGTGGGGATATGTGGCCTGAACGCCCTGTTTTTCGGCGTTCAGACACACTTCTCCCCCGACTTATGCGGACTGAACCGGCGGAAACATCAGATTCCGCATCCGCACAAGGTTATAGGCACTGGCCGCAAAGGTGAAAACCCACCCGACTTTGAATACCCCGCGGTGTCTGGTTTTGCGCAGCATGCCCACCGTCTTGAGCCAGCCAAAGACCTCTTCAATCCGCTTGCGTTTCTGCTGGCTGACCTTGTATCCGGCGTGGCGCGTAGTGCGCCCGTCAATCGCGCTGCCGCC
>Ga0182013_10008855_pt1 | contig 10744 bp, 9 predicted proteins | sample 612S2MmetaG_FD_120487 | JGI IMG/M metagenome (GOLD analysis project Ga0182013, IMG submission 120487) | Permafrost microbial communities from Stordalen Mire, Sweden - 612S2M metaG | ecosystem: Environmental > Terrestrial > Soil > Wetlands > Permafrost | place: Sweden: Stordalen | collected...
CGCAGGCTCTCCGGCATCCGCAAGCCAATTACTCCACATTTGATGCGACACGCATTTGCTGTCCATCTTCTGGAATCGGGCACCGATGTCCGGACCATTCAACTGCTGCTCGGCCACCGCAGCCTGGCGACCACTGCCCGCTATCTGCGGATCGCTACCTGCAAGGTCTGCTCGACCTCCAGCCCACTCGATCTTTTGCCTCGCCCTGTCTGCGCTGATCCCAAGCCCGCCATACCCCAGCACTTCTAAGCGGCTGCATGGATCGCCCGAAGCTGGAAGTGGCGGACATCTTTCGCCGCTACGGGGGAGCCTATCGAGAGAAGCATAGCGCGTCTATGTCTACAGCGCAGCGACGCGTCATGAGCGCCATCGAGATGTGCCGGACGGCGGCTCTCGGAGGACAGATCGAACAGTGCGATGCATGCGGTGAGCAGCGCATTTGCTACCGGTCATGCAGGAATCGGCATTGCCCGAAGTGTCAATCGCTGGCACGCGCAGAGTGGATAGAACACCGCCAGGCGGAACTTCTCGACTGCGAGTACTTTCACGTCGTTTTCACTGTGCCGGATAAGATTGCCGCGATCGCTTACCAGAACAAGGAGGTGGTGTATAACATCCTCTTCCAGGCCACGGCCGAGACCCTGCGCACCATAGCCGCCGATCCCAAGCATCTGGGAGCAGAGATTGGCTTCTTTGCCGTGCTGCACAGTTGGGGGTCGGCGTTGCTCCACCACCCGCATTTGCATTGTGTGGTCCCAGGGGGCGGACCTTCGTCCGATGGCGCACGCTGGGTCCATTGCAAGCCCGGCTTCTTCCTGCACGTGCGCGTGTTGTCGCTACTATTTCGTCGCTTGTTTCTCGAGCAACTCCAGTTCGCTTTCGACTCGGGCAGATTGCAGTTCTTCAACTCCCTGGAAAACATCCGGGATCGGCGCGCATTTGTCCGTTACCTTGAGCCTCTGAAGAAGACGAAGTGGGTTGTCTATGCCAAGCGACCATTTGCCGGGCCCGAACAGGTCCTCGATTATGTCGGCCGCTACACCCATCGCGTCGCGATCTCGAACAACCGCCTGCTCGACATCGAAGCCGGTCAAGTGAGCTTCCGATACAAGGACTATCGGAATCAGGGCCAGCAGAAAGCAATGACACTTTCTGCAGAAGAATTCATCCGTCGCTTTCTCCTTCAAGCCTTGCCGCATAGGTTCCACCGCATTCGCTATTACGGCTTCTGCGGCAACCGCAACCGCCAGGAGAAACTTACTCTATGCCGGCAGCTACTGGGCATGGCCATTCCCGAGAAACCTCAAGCGTCATCAGACGTTCAGGATTACCGTGACAGGTCAGAGTCACTCGACGGGGCTTCTTTGCGCCTGTGCCCCGTTTGCCGCCGTGGCCGGATGGTACTGTCCGATCCCCTGGTAGCTCGAAGACAACCGGCACTCAAGGACACGTCATGAGCGGCGCCATCAGACATGCCAGGTTGATTTCGCCACGGGGTTGGATCCGTCAACGCTACAGGGAGCCCCTGTCGCTCGCTGCAAAAGGTCGCCTGTTTTCAGATCCATTCGGCCGGACAGTGGCATTTCTACCGGGCACGATACGCATATCAGCCAGAGCCAATTGCCATCCAACCACCCAGCACGGACCGGTTGCCCATCCTTCAGGGCTCTGCCTGCCATTCAATGCCCATAGGCCCGGCATCTTCGGGCGGTTCAGTCCAATCCGTTTTTAGCGCACCTGCGCGGCGGGCGGCTTCCATCACTTCCCAATGCGTTTGTGCGCCGCGCCGCTACGCTAAAAACGCTCTGCATTATCATTCACGATACCGTCTTGAGGAAAGCACTGTTGTCCCAATACAGACGCTGTAGACGATACGGACGCAGTAGTCGATAAAAGGCATGTTTGGCTTTTATTCGAGGAGCCAAGAAATCAATAACTCACAGCGGTTTTAGAATTACAGATTGTGCCCACTGTGCCCATTGTTGTGCCATCGGTTTCGAAGGTCCTCTCTTCCCAAACCGCGGATTCTCAGAGATACAGCATTCGAGTCAATCGGTAGCTTAAGGTGCGTATCCGTAATGATATGATCGCATCCACACGAAAACTCAAGTGCCTGTCACGCGAATCGAGCAAGTCGCGCCATCGCGCCACGCTGTTCAAACCGATGCAACCCTTCGGTCATTTTCCGAAAAGTTGCAGGGATTCGAAGCAACTCGGTTGCTGTCCTGGTTTCGCAGTTGGTCGTGAATCTCATTTCCTTTTGAGACGGAGATGGAACTCATTGTGAAGAGTTTGGGACCAACCGCACCAGACATGGCGTATGTATGCCCGATGCGGGAATCTCCTATAATCTATACGTCACTGAATGACGGCGATCCGAGGAGCTATGCAAGAGAACGAAGCGAGGGCTTGGACTGTAAGTTTCGCAACTGCACCCATCGGCCTGATCCATACGCCTTTTAGGTCCGCCACGGGAACTCCGATTCAGGGGGCGGCGAGTCGTGACGCTCAGGGTGTTGTCGAGCTGCTTCCGAAGTTCCTCTCCGGGCTGAAGGACTTGGCGGGCTTTGAACGGATTTGGCTGATCTACCTGTTGGATCGCGCCTCGCCCGTGCAGTTGGTTGTTCGCCCCTACATGGATACAGAGGATCGCGGCGTCTTTGCCACGCGATCTCCCGCGCGGCCAAATCCAATTGGCATCTCCGCCGTTCGTCTTCTCAGCGTGGAGGAGAATCGGCTGCTGATTGGCGATGTGGATATGTTGGACGGCACACCACTTTTGGACATAAAGCCGTATGTTCCCGCATTTGACAGCTTCGAAAAATCCCGCGCGGGATGGTACGCCAACAAGTCCGCCACTTCAGTGGTTGCGGACGATCGTTTCGAAGCGCGAGAGAATGAATGAACGGCATGCGCCTGCTCGTTTGCCGAGTATGTGCTACTGTTGATCCCACGTACCGGAATTCATGAAGGTCCTCGGCCAGCGGGTTGGGGTTCTAAAGGAGAGAGATGAAAATCAGCGCGCGCAATGTGCTTGAAGGCAAGGTACAAAAAGTAACCAAAGGAGCCGTGAACGCAGAGGTGACTCTCGTCCTTGCCGGTGGAGAAATCATTGTTGCCATCATCACTAACTCCAGTGTTGACTCCTTGGGACTGGAGGAAGGGAAGCAGGCCTATGGAATTATCAAGGCCTCCGAGGTGATCGTCGGCAAGGGCGTGGATGGTACGAAGTTGAGCGCCCGCAATGTGCTGGCGGGTGAGGTGACGAGCTTGCTTGACGGCGCGGTGAACAGCGAGGTGGCGATTGGACTGACGGGCGGCGCCGCGGTTGTCGCGTCGATCACCAAAGAGAGCGTGCATACGCTGGGTTTGCAGGTGGGCGACCGGGTGAGCGCAATCGTGAAGGCGTCCAACGTGATGATTGGCGTGTAGGCGCGGTCAATTATGCCGCGCGTGGTCATTGTTTTTCCAATTGGCCACGGGTTCCCTGTGGCTCTTGACCATGGTTGTGCCCGTATTAAATGAGGCGGCGACCGGCGACAGAGGTATCGTATCCGCCCGAGTGCTCCAACTCTCGCCGGTATGCCGTCAATGCGAGTGTATTGAAGAGCGCTTGAACCTGGGGCAGGTGCAAATGGCGCCGGTGGACCACGAGGTCGTAGCGTTCGCTGACAAGAGGGATAAAATCCAGCCCCAATACGCGGGCTACAGACGACACAGCGATGCAACAGTCGGCTTCACCCGCCTGCACACGGCGTGCAGCGGGCAGGTGGCCGGTCGCAATGCTTTCATATCCTCGCAGCCGTGCGTGCGAGATTCCCAGCCTGCGTAGCTGTGCGTCCAACAGCAGACGGCTGCCGGCGCCGCGTTCGCGATTCACAATTGTGACGTCCGATCGTCCAAGGTCGGCCACGGAGCGAATTTGTTTTGGATTGCCGCTCGCCACGACGAAACCCTCTTCCCATAGTGCGAGGGAGACGACGGCAATGTCCTGCTTACGAAAGAGACGGCCGATCGCAGCCAGATTGGATTCGTCCGTTTTCTCGTCGCGGATATGGCAGCCGGCGACATGAATGCTTCCCCGATGCAGCAGGTCGAGGGCTTTCGTGCTGTTGCGCTGCGCAACGACAAGATTGACGCCCTGCTTCCCAAGATGGCGGCCCAGGATGGAGATTCCTGGATCGCAGCCGGCAATGAGGAGACGCTTTTCTAAATCCTGAGCCGGCACAAACAGTTCCACGGTGGTCTTCGCTTGCCCGTTGGACTTGACCGCGGTACCGGTGATCCTTGCGTCAGCCAATGGCAGACTCCATGTGGCTGCCTCCGGAAAGGTCGCGATCAGCCGGCCATCCACGCGGCAGAGGCACACGGGCTTGCCGGGCGAGGCTGCGTGTTCCTCGTCCAATAGTTCCGCCTGTTCCGTGATCCGCGAATCTGTCTGAGCCTCCAATTGAAAAAGTTCTTCGACCGCCACGCCTAACGCCTGAGACAGCTTGAGCGCGACGGCGGTATTGGGAGCATAGTCGCCGGACTCGATGGCATAGACAGTCTGCCTGCCGACATCGATTGTCGTTGCCAACGCGGCCGCAGAAAGGCCGCGCGCGGTCCGCAATTCGGCCAGTCGATTATGCACTTTCATCGATTTCTCTTTTGCGGCCATAGCCTAAAGATACTCCTGATTGTGTGGTCAATTTCTTGGAAGTAAGAGCGAAGGGCGCCGCTTCGACCGCGGAGCGAATCTGTATTTCTTTCGATGAATGTATTGTAAACAAGACAATGTTTCGTATACAGTACAAATCAATCGTACGCAATTGCAATCCTACACACATTTGGGGAATGGCGGGCATCCTGCTCGCGGTCCTGGTGGGAAGACAGTCCTCGCTTTTTTGGTACGCATTCATTTTCAGGAGGAACCAATCGTGAAACGCACTCATTCTACACTTCTTTCCTGCCTCGGTGTCAGTAGGGCCGCAGGCTCGCACTCTGCACGGACAAGGACCTTCCTCGCGGCGGCGGTTCTCTGCTTCTCATCGTCGCTGGCACTCGGGCAGGTTACTGCGGTCGACACAAAGACGCAGTCGAAGCACACCGACCCCTGTGGGAGCGGCCACGATTTCGCTACCACCGACTGCGCGCTGACCTGGCACGGCATCACGGTGTACGGCGCGTATGACGTCGGCGTCGGCTGGGTCAGCCACGGCTTGCCGGTAAACGGCTATAACTACGAAGGCGAATCTCTGGTGAACCGAAACGGCTATCAACATCGATTCGTCGTCGCACCGAACAACCTGCAGCAGACGGGCCTGGGCATCAGGGGCAGGGAAGAGTTTCTGCCTCACTGGTCTGTTGTGTTCAACGCTTCAACTGGCATCGATCCGAATTCCGGCCTGCTTGCCAACGCGTCAGCCACCATGACCATCAACAACGGCCTTCCCAGGGCAAGCTATTCTGAAGCCATCGACGGCGCGCGCGCTGGCCAACCTTTCAATGACGAATACTACGCCGGTATATTGTCCAAGTATGTCGGGACGCTGACCTTCGGTCGCCAGCGCTCTCTCGGCACCGATACGATGCTCCAATACGATCCGGCCGGCGGCGGCTATGCCTTTTCGTACATCGGGTATAACGGCACGATGGCCGGCGGCGGCGACACCGAGGACAGCCGTTGGGACGACGCCCTGAAGTACCGCCTCGTTTATGGCCCGGCCCATTTCGGCGCGGCATACAAATTCGCCGATGGATCTGCCGGCTGCTTCTCGGCTTCCGCAACCTGGACTGCGGCCAACTGTACGCCGGAAGCGGCCCATAACAACGCGTATGGATTCAACCTCGGCGGAAACGCCGGCAAGTTCTTCGCTGACATCGTCTATCAACATTACAACCAGGCGATCAGCGTATTGAATCCCTTGCTGGGGCCTCAAAGTCTGGCGGCACCATACCAATCGACGACGGACAGCATCAATACAAACCAAATCACCGGGGCCAATCTGATCGCGACGAACAACACCGTCTACGGCATCGTGACCGACAACAACGCAGTAATGACGACTGCCAAGTATTCGTCGGAGGCGTTCAAGGTTTTTGCCGGATACGAATACATCTGGCAGAATAACCCCAAGAACCCGTTGGGCGTTGGCGCCTCGGTCCAGGGCGGTTATTTCATGAGCGGGGTCGAAGACAACAATCTCGATGCTGAAAAGTTGCTGAATATCTGGTGGACGGGCGCGAAGTACACCTACCGCAGCAAAACCGACGTCACTTTCGCCTGGTACCAACAGCGGCAGAACGACTTCCGTAAGCCTCCGACCTGCTCAGCCGCAGCCGGTTTCCGCGCTTCCTGCGCGGGCTCTCTCAACGAGGGTTCGCTCTATCTGGATCATCACTTCACCAAGCGTTTCGACTCTTTTGCCGGAGTTGCGTATTCCTACGTGAGCGGCGGTCTGGCCATCGCCATTCCTCATGGCCCTGGCGTCCCCTATAAGAGCGACAACAACCTTGCTCCGACAGTCGGCAGTCGCTTCACCTTTTGACGCGTTTCCGCGGCGGGCACAGTGGAAAGCTCGACGTGGGTTGTGGTTCATCCAATTTCTCGAACGGGTTCCACAAAGCAGTTTGCCTGACTGGGAGAAGACTTGAGACCGAGTTCCGAGGCTGGAGGGGATCGAATGCTGCGTCGCAGAGTCGTCTTGCTTGTCGCGCTTGCGGCCGCGTTCTGCGCGTGCGTTGGCTCCGCGCAAACGACTCTAACAATCTCCGCGGCAGCAAGCTTGAAGGACGCACTCGCGGAGACTGAGGCGGCATATAAGCAGAGCCATGCAAATGTGGCGTTCAGCAATAACTTCGGCTCTTCGGGAACCCTGGCTACGCAGATCGACCAGGGCGCACCGGCAGATGTGTTTCTATCGGCCGCCGCCAAGCCGATGGACGAGTTGGAAGCGAAGGGGCTGATCGTTTCAGGCACTCGCCGGAATCTGCTGCGGAACTCGCTGGTCCTGATTGCGCCGCTCGACTCCAGGCTGCGAGACTTTCAAAGTCTCGCGGACGGTTCGATTCGGTCGATTGCTGTGGGCGATCCAGCAAGCGTTCCCGCAGGACAGTATGGACGGCAGACGCTGATTGCACTTCATCTGCTGGACAAACTCAACTCGAAGCTTGTATTTGCCAAAGATGTCCGCCAGGTTTTGACTTATGTTGAGACTGGCAACGCGGATGCGGGACTGGTTTATGCGACTGACACACAAGCCTCAGGTAAGGTGCGGGTCGTAGCAACCGCTCCAGATTCGTCGCACGATCCGATTGTCTATCCCGCGGCAGTGGTGAAGGGGACTCACAGTGAAGAGGCTGCGCGCAAGTTCGTCGAGTATCTTGGCAGCCCTGCCGCTCGCGCGATCTTTGTGAAGCATGGATTTACAATAGCTGCACCGTGACGCTGCCTATCGACCCATCGCCGCTGTTCATCTCGCTGGCTACTACATGTGCTGCCACAATTGCCACGTTCTTTCTTGGGCTCCTGGCAGCACGGGCGATGTACGGCCTGCGCGGCAGCCTGCGCTCATGGATCGACGGCATTCTGACACTTCCTCTTGTCCTTCCGCCCACTGTGGTCGGGTTTTTTCTGCTGCTGTTGCTTGGGCGCCGGAGCTATATCGGTCATGCGCTGGAGCAGATAGGCATTGTCATTGTCTTCTCCTGGCCGGCGACGGTGATTGCCGCAACCGTGGTGGCTTTTCCGCTGATGTATCGCACCGCGCTGGGCGCGTTCGAGCAGGTAAATCGAAACCTCCTCGATGCGGCGCGAACGCTCGGGGCTTCGGAGCGCGCGGTGTTCCTCAGAGTGCTCTTACCACTGGCCGCGCCGGGCGTGCTTGCCGGAACAGTTCTTGCCTTCGCGCGCGCCCTCGGGGAATTTGGCGCGACACTCATGCTGGCCGGCAACATTCCAGGCCGCACGCAGACCATGCCGATGGCGATTTTCTCCGCGGTGGAGGACGGCGATATGCGCGCTGCACTCCTGTGGGTCGGTCTGATCGTAGCAATTTCCCTCGGCATCATCCGACTGATGAACTGGCAAACGCGGACAGGGAACGCGAATCGGGCAGATGCGACGCCCGCGGCCGGGGTGCGCCGAGTTTCCGCGGATTTGGAACCCTCGACCCATGCGATGCATTCAGACCCGCCCGCGACTTCAGCGGTGCTGGAAGTTCAGGTGGAGAAGGCGCTGGCAATGTTCCGCTTGCAGGTCGTCTTTCGCACAGGGCAAGGAGCGATTGGGTTGCTGGGTGCTTCCGGTGCAGGAAAATCCATGACGCTGCGCATGATTGCCGGCATTGTAGCGCCAGACAAGGGGCGCATTGTTCTGAATGGGCACGTTCTATTTGACAGCGCAACGCGGCACAGTATCGCAGCGTCGCGCAGGCGAATCGGTGTCGTGTTTCAGGACTACGCTTTATTTCCGAACATGACGGTGGCCGGGAACGTCGGCTTCGGATTGAGCGCAGTTCCATGGAGTGAGCGGAGGGTTCTCGTGCAAAAGCAGCTTGAACGAATGCATATTGCCGAGTTGTCCGATCGTTTCCCGTCGGAGATCTCAGGGGGGCAGCGGCAGCGTGTAGCCATCGCGCGGTGTATGGCCATTGAGCCCGATGCGCTGCTGCTCGATGAACCGTTCGCGGCGCTCGATCCTCACCTGCGCAGGCAGACCGAAGAACAGCTTCGCGAGACGTTGGCAGGTTACAACGGTGCGGTCGTATTTATCACGCACGACATGGAAGAGGCATTTCGCTTCTGTAACGATCTTTTGGTGCTGGATCGGGGGAGGGTGATTGCATTCGGGCCGAAGCATCAACTCTTTGAGCGGCCAGGAACCGTTGTGGCCGCTCAGTTAACCGGCTGCAAAAACATCGCCGTGGCCCGGCGTGTGGGCGCAAATCGCATCGCTGTGGGTGGTTGGAACTGCGAGCTGGAAACGGCCATCCCGGTTCCCGATACCGTAACCCATGTCGGGATTCGCTCGCACCAGATCGTCTTCACGCCGGCGGACAACGAGGAAAATGCCTTTCCATGCTGGCTTGTGAACACGAGCGAGGCGCCTCATGAGATGACCATTTATCTGCGTCTGCAGGTCGCGCCACAGGCGGGTGAGCCGGCACATTTGCAAGCGGATGTGCCCAAGGATGTTTGGCGCGCCTTGAGTGTGCAGCCTCAGCCGTGGCGCGTAAAGCTCGATCCTGAGCGCCTGCTGCTTCTGCATGGATGAGGACGAGCCGCCTGGCGCAAAAGCTTCTTGAATTCATTCATTTAGCTCCAGAATCATGGGTATCGCCCCTTCGCGTTCAGAGATGGACGGTTTGACCACTTGTGAATTTTCTGCCAAGATATGCGTACGAACCGGCGAGGTTGCAGGGTATTTTCATCTGGCGCACGCAGGATGAGCCGGGCGCAGGATTTTTCGATTTCTATCTTTCATCAAGCCTGTTTCGTTTTCTCAGGTCCTGTTGGCAGTGTCCATTTTTGCCTTCACCCGAAAGGAGGGGGGCGTGTCGAACCAGTACGAGATTCCCAGCATCGAGCTAGCGATGCAGTCGAGCGGTCGCGCGAATTCCGCGCTGATCGGGATTTACAAGATCTCGCAAGCGCTCACGCGTCCAGGCCCGCTGGAGTTGGCGCTCTCTGCTGTGATCAATCTCCTGGCCAGTTTCCTGGACATGAACAACGGCCTGATTGCGCTCCTGGACGAAGAGGACCGGACCTCCATCGTCGTTGGGGCAGGGTGGAGCGAAGCGACTGCAAGGGAGCATTTTGAGCGGCTTCCCGAACAGGCCGTGGGCCAGATTGTCGTGTCGGGTATGCCACTGGTGGTGCGCAATATCGCTGAAAGCCCGCTCTTCGCGGACTGGGGCGAGTTGAATTCCGGCGACCCTTCAGTTCAAAGATCGTTTGTCGGCGTTCCAATAAAAGGTGAGAACCGCACAGCCGGCACAATCATGATTGAGCGCCGCGATGGGAACTCTTCTCCGCACACGCTTGATGAAGATGCGCGCTTCTTGTCTATGGTCGCCAACCTGGTGGGCCAGACGATTGCGCTACATACATTGGTGGCGAGAGACCGCGAGCGGTTGATGACCGATCGTCACAGGCTGGAAAAAGAGTTGGAGCAACGCACAGAGACCAAGCACGACGGAATCGACTGGATCATCGGTGAGAGTTCAGCCATCCGCGACGTGATCGGAAAAATACAACAAGTCGCGCGATGTAATCTGCCCGTCCTGCTATGCGGGGAATCGGGCACCGGAAAGGAATTGTTCGCGCGCGCGATTCACGAATATTCTCCCAGGAATCAAAAGGCGTACATCCGGCTGAATTGCGCTGCGCTGTCCGAGTCTGTTTTGGAATCGGAACTCTTCGGTCACGAGCGCGGAGCATTTACAGGTGCTGTGGGTTTACGCAAAGGGCGGTTCGAACTGGCCGACGGAGGCACACTTTTCCTCGATGAGATCGGGGAGATATCGGGAGCCTTTCAAGCAAAACTGCTGCGCGTGTTGCAGGAAGGAGAATTCGAGCGGGTGGGCGGCAGCCGCACGATCAAAGTCGATGTTCGCCTTGTGGCGGCAACCAACCGGAATCTTGAAGCGGCCGTGCTTTCAGGCCAATTCCGCTCCGATCTCTACTATCGCATCAGCGTGGTGCCTATATTTCTTCCACCCTTGCGGGAGAGGCGCGAGGATGTGAACATGCTTGCACAAGA
>Ga0182013_10008857_pt1 | contig 10741 bp, 12 predicted proteins | sample 612S2MmetaG_FD_120487 | JGI IMG/M metagenome (GOLD analysis project Ga0182013, IMG submission 120487) | Permafrost microbial communities from Stordalen Mire, Sweden - 612S2M metaG | ecosystem: Environmental > Terrestrial > Soil > Wetlands > Permafrost | place: Sweden: Stordalen | collected...
AGTCCGCCCGGCCTGACCTTCCCGATCGAGCTCAAACTCGAAAACCACCCCAAACTTAGTACCGAGAGGATTCTTTACGATGAAGCGTTTCGCAATTGTCACCGGCATTCTGGCCCTCGCCGCTCCCCTGGCCATGGCGCAGGCATCCACCTGGGTTTCCGATCAGGCCCACAGCGAAGTCGATTTCAGCATCACCCACATGGCCATCTCCAACGTGCATGGCCGCTTCGGTAAAGTCGCCGCAACCATCGTCTATGACCAGGCGGACGTGTCCAAGTCCTCCGTCAACGCCACCATCGGCATCGGCTCGGTCGACACCGGTGAGGACGCTCGCAACAATCACCTCAAGACTCCGGACTTCTTTGATTTCGCCCAGTTCCCAACTGCGTCCTTCACCAGCACTAGCGTGGCCAAAAGCGGCAACGGCCTCACCGTCAACGGAAACCTTACCCTTCACGGCGTAACGCAGCCCGTCGTGCTCAATGTTGAAGGCCCCATCGGCCCGGTGAAGGGTATGGATCAAAAGCAGCACGCGGGCTTTTCCGCCACTACCACCATCAGCCGTTCGGCGTTTGGAATTGGCTCCAAGTTTCCCGCCGCCATGGTCGGCGATGAGGTCAAGCTGAGCATCGACCTCGATGTGGCAAAGCAGTAATTTCAGGGACGGGGGAATGCCGATGGCGGCCTTGAAACTCGAGATCGTTCAGGAGCGCCCCTTTTCCAGCCTGGAGGAGGAGGCGCTCCTGAACCTGATGCGCACCTCCGACTTCCTCCACCGCGCCTTCCACTGCAAGACTCGCAACTGGGGCGTAACCTCGACACAGTACAACGTGCTCCGCATCCTCCGCGGCGCGCAGCCGCGCGGCCTCACTTGTGCCGCCATCGGAAGCCGCATGGTCACCGCCGATCCGGACATTACCCGGCTGCTGGCAAGGCTCAAAGGTTTGAAACTCATCCGTCAACAGCGCGACCGGCACGACCGCCGCGTCGTGTGGACGCAGATCTCAGAGGCAGGGCTGGAACTCTTGCGCTCGATGGATCCGGTCATCGAGAAGGCCCCGCGCGAGTTGCTGGGGCACTTGAATCACACAGAATTGACCGAGTTGATCCGCCTGCTCGAGTTGGCCCGCAAAAACAGCGCAGAACCGCCCGCGACGAACACTGACGAAAACCATAATTAAAGACTGTGGGATGCCGCAGGAAAGAAACTCACACCAGGCCCTAGGTAGCGACGACCTTCTTTGCTACGACCTCTTCGTCCATATCGCCCTGAATGATCTTGTTGTGCAGGCAATAGAGTGCCAGCTCAAGACGGTCTGAGACGCCGAGCTTGTCATAGATCTTGCGCAGATAGTTCTTGATTACCTGTTCCGTCGTTCCAAGTTGGAAGGCAATCTCCTTGTTGCGCTTGCCCTGGGTGATGCACGTAATGATGGCCATCTCCTTGGGCGAAAGACGGGGTTGGTTGCGCGGGCTCACCAGCGCCGCCGCCTGCGATCGATACGCCTCAATCACCCAATTCACCGATTGATTGTCGATCCAGGTTTCGCCGGCGGCGATCCTGCGAACGCACCGCACCAGCAGGTCGGGCGAAATCGAGCGCGAAATAATGCCACGTACGCCGCGCCGATACAGTTCCACCGTGTGGTTCTCGTCGGCCGCAACCGCCTGCACAATTAGCTTCACATCGGGAGCAGACCGTAGGAGTTCAGGGATCACGTTGGCCGTACCGGCCAGCAGACCCCCTTCCAGCAGAACAATATCGGTGGGGTAGCGCTCGATGGCGGAACGGAGATTATCAAGAGAGTCAGCCTGCGCAACAACCCGTAGATCGTCTTCCAGCGCAAAGACCTTGCGGATGCCTACGCGATAAATTGCCTGTGAATCCGCAAGGATGATGCGGATCGCGCCGGGCTTGACCGGTGTGTCGACAACTTCGCCGTCAGGGGCATCGTCCAGGAATTCCATAGTTTGGCTGCCGCCAAGTCCACTGGTACCCTCATTGCTCCGCGAATCGGTACTCATCGATCGTAGAGGCGGCGAGGTACTGATGATGGCTTAGAGAGCAGCGTACCACACGTCCCGTGCAATGAACCAATACATCTTTAGGTGTACCAAGAACATTCCCAGGCATTCGCAGTGAAAAACGGATGTCCAGCCCCACCTTTAGCTCCTGCTCCAGGGCAAACAGAACGCCACTGGCGGAGACGTTACGGGTCAAGGCGGCCAACTCGGACTTGCCGGCGTTCAGCACCGCCGGAAGCGCAAGCGGGAACCGAACCGCGCAGCGAACCTCCTGGCGAGTACTGGTCGGAACGTGTACTGGCGGCTGTTGGTGTAACTCCGGCTTTGTCACTCTCATGGATAGCACCTGGACCTAAAAGGTCCCTTCAGCAACTCTAGCTAACTTTCTTCTTTACACCTACGGCACCAAAGTTCCGAAGAAGTAACTTACTGCCAATTTGCCCCCCCCGGCGAGCGTGAACTCGGCCTGAGGTTGAGGACTCAAAGTCCCTCAAAGCCTCCCAAAATGCCTCTTATCCAATTAAGAATAAAGAGGTTGCTCTCTGGAGCAATCAGTGCCTGCTTGGCTGCAAAGTTCCGCGCTCAACAGAGATGAGGCACTGTTCACTCTTTGGATTCCTCCTCTGTTTGCGAAGAACCAATCGCAGGCGTCGAGCCACTCCTAAACTTTCTGCGCGTCGCATATTTCGCATATATAGGATGCGCGAACCATGAACTGGAATTCGGGCACATGAAAGAATTCCCGCCGCGATGAGAGGCCATTCCGCACATCTCCTCCATGAGCACGATTCAAGTCGAATTCCAGTTCCACGTCAAACCCCATCAACTTCTGGCCCCTGTCCCGGATCGAAAGCCGAGTTGGAAGCTGGAGTGGAACTCAGCGCCTGCCCTGATCCCACATCAATTAAGGAGTCGATTGCTCTCACGCGACTATAGCGGTTTCAGGATTGCTATTCCCAAGGGCATACACCCTAGTCGACCCGACCCCAAGGAGGGGCGACCTGGCATTGAAGATCGACAGGGCACACCTATCCTGAAACCGCTCTAGGGAGTGCCTGTGCGGAACATGAGTGCTCTCCAGATGCAAAGAAACGGTATTTCGGTAACGTGTGACCTCTTGATCTCTGGTCAATTGTGATCAGCAATCGCGCTTTGCCAGCAGAATCAGACCCTTGGCGTGAGCCATTTGGCGAATAAAAAGCGAATTCAATGCCCTTCTTGGACAAAAAAGCACCACTTATTGGGCAAAATCACCGCCCACAAAAAAAAATTCCTGCAATATTACTTTTGTGGTAGCGAGCCTGACCCTTTTGGGTTACTCTTTGTATGCGTAGTTGTTTCTCCACCAAGGGGTGCAAGATTATGAGTTCCAATTCAACGAGTATTCGCGGACTAGTTTTGATCGCCGCCATGGCTGCAGTTGCTACCACCGCAATCGCCAGCCCGGCCACTGTTCCGCCCATGCCTTCGACCAGGCCTCATGTGACCTTGGCTGCAAGCCCGGCCACTGTTCCACCCATGCCGTCGACCAGGCCCCATGTGACCTTGGCTGCAAGCCCGGCCACTGTTCCCCCCATGCCTTCGACCAGGCCTCACGTGACTTTGGCTGCAAGCCCGGCCACTGTTCCCCCCATGCCTTCGACCAGGCCTCATGTGACCTTGGCTTCAAGCCCGGCCACTGTTCCTCCCATGCCCTCGACCAGGCCTCATGTGACTGCCTGAATACCCTGCAATTCGATTTAGCAAATGGACCCGGATAACTGATCCGACGTCCTGCTAGACTTTGAGGGAGCAGGATTGGCTGCCTTTGGTTCAGGAGGAGGCCGCAGTTGGGTTGGGAATTCGCCATAGTACTCTCCGCAGTGCTCGCAGAAGCTGCCCTCATCCTGCTTTTGGGAAAAGGGCGGGTTTATCGCGCATTCCCTATATTCTTCCTCTATCTCTGCTGGGGCTTATTCAGCGACGCCTTCCTCTATTACGTTCGTGCCACCTTCCCATACAGCACTTTTTACAGTGTCTACCGAATTCAGTTGATCATTGACTCCCTGATGATCTTTGCACTGCTTGTTGAAGTTGCCTGGAGCGTGCTGAGCCCCATCCGTAAATCCCTTCCAAAGTACTCGTGGCTTGGGATTGCTCTTCTCGTCGCTCTCGGCGGCCTGATTCTATGGCCCATCACCGGCTTCGCCGCTCCCTATTACCTCGATTCTGCCGGACTGACTCTTTTCAGGATGCAGCAGACCCCCGCCATTCTTCGCGCGGTCTTCTTCCTGGCGCTGGCCGCGTTCAGCCAAGTGCTCTCCATTGGCTGGCGAGACAGAGAGTTGCAGATCGCCACCGGGCTTGGTTTTTATTCGATCATTTCGCTCGCGGTTACCATCCTTCACATCCACCAGGCAGCTGGGACCCAGTCCTATCATTGGCTTGATCGCGTGGGGTCGATCAGCTATGTCGCTGCCCTTCTTTATTGGGTCTATGCGTTTGCCACTCGCCCTGCTGAAAGACGCGAATTCACACCGCAGATGCAGAGTTTGCTTCTGGCTGTGGCCGGCTCTGCGAGGAGTACCCGAATTGCACTCACAGATTCTGATAAGCCCGGGAAACGTAGGAACTGATAAAGCTCTCGGCTTGCAGCCTTGGCCCTACCTTATTGCCTTCCGCACTGGAGGAAGGTTGTGAAGCTGGACAGCATTGACCTCACGCTGTGGCTGGCTGGCATTGGTATGGAGGCGTTCCTTCTCGGCTTGGTCATTTGGAAGCGCATCTATCGAACCCTGCCCTTCTTCTCCTGCTTTTTTGTCTGGTGTTTGTTGAGCGACGCCGGCATGGCGATCGCCAACACGTTCCCAAATGCCTACATGCCCGCAACCCTTGTCAATATAACCTTCGACGCCCTGTTCCAATTGGCTATCCTGGCCGAGCTGGGAAGGGCGGTGGTGCGCTACAACAATGTGCCCCCGCCCAGCCGGGCCCTCCTTGGTTCCCTTACCGCGCTTGCCTTTGTCCTGGCAGCCGTCATGAACAAATGGAATATCCCCACTCAACTCTCCTTCATGGACACACTCTACCTGGTACTCATGCAACTCTTCGCGGTCCTGCGCGTCGTCTTCCTTCTCACGCTTGTCTGGTGGAGCAGCCTGCAAGGACTCCGATGGCCCACCCGCGAACTCCGCATCGTATCTGGACTGGGCGTCTATATTATGGCCACGCTCTCCGTCGCCATCCTCCACAGTCATAATATGGGCGGCATGAAGTTCCACTGGCTTGACCAGTTGCTGGTGGCAATCTACTTGTGGACCCTTTCATACTGGATCCTCGCATCTACAACTATCGTTGTAAAACAGCAATAATTCTCTACCGGTCAACCAAATTCAATGCTACAAGTAAAAGGTGTAAGAAAGTCCCGCCGGGACGTTGTGGCTCGTTTTGGGTCGCCAGTTCCCGGTTTGAGGAGTACGAATGATTTTGCCTTTGGTTCAAATTGCAGCAATTGCGGCCATTGCACTCTATCTCGCCCGTTGGCGAATGGGTGTGCGGCGTCGTAATGCGCAAACTTGGGAATCGCTGCTCGCCCGCCTTCGCCCTGATTGGAGCGCTCGCGAACTGAGCGACCATTTCCTATGGAAAGAAGGCCTCAGCGCAACCCCCGAGGATGCATGGAAGCGCATGGAAGGCCCCAAAGGTCTGTGGGCCATCTATCAGAACGCGCGCGTGATGCTTGAAATGGCCGACTTTGCCGCAAGACACTGCGAAGGCGTTGACAGGTTGCTCATTGAAACCCTTCACAGCGACGCAATGCAGATTCGGGTTTGCGTCCTCTCCGCGCTCACACAGTATGCTTTTACCCAAGCCAGCGAAGGCGTAAGAGTTAATGCCTTCCGCGCCGCATCAATGTATACCGGCATGGCCGCACGAATGACTCAGTTGCTGCAGGAACATGCTGCCGTCCTCGTTCCGGACTTCGTGGCCGCGATGTAGTCAAGCTTCATGATTCAAATAACAAAACCCCGGCCATGGCCGGGGTTTTGTCATTGTGCAAGCGTTTCAAACCACTCTCATCCCAATCTTTCTTCCCGCCCTCTTTTACACCTGGTTCGAGGCAATGAACGAGTTTATCCGCTCGTACTCGTCCTCGCTGAGCCTGAAGTGGAGCGCTGCGGATGTCTCCTCAACTTGCTTTGCATTGCGTCCACCCACGATTGCAGCGGTAATGCCAGGGTTGTGCAGCGTCCACGCCACGGCAACCACGCCCGGAGTCACGCTGTGGCCACTGCCAATTTCGCGCAGAAACTCCACCAGGCGCAGATTGCGGCTCAGCCGCGGTTCGTTGAACTCGGCCGCCTTGTGCCGCCAATCGTCGGCGGGCATGGCTGCAACGCGCTCAGCGGTCATCTTGCCAGTCAACAGCCCGGAGACCATCGGCGAGTAGTTGATCACGCCTATCCCGTTATCACGAACATAGGGCAGAATCTCCGCCTCAATCGCGGGGCGCAGCATCGAGTACGGCGGCTGCAGGCTCGTGATCGGAGCAATCTCCATCACGCGCTTCATCTGCGCGACGTTAAAGTTGGAGACGCCGATCCAGCGCACCTTGCCTCGCTCGCGCATCCGTGCAAGCGCCTCCCATGCCTCTTCAATCTCACTCTCAGGGTCGGGCCAGTGAATCTGGTAGAGATCGATCGTATCCACACCAAGCCGGCGCAGCGAGCCGTCCAACTCCTCCGTCACTGAAGCGGCCGTGAGCGAGCGGTACGATGTCCGATCCGATCTCCAGCGGATGCCGCACTTGGTGAATACATACGGCCTGCCGGAGGTCGACTTCGAAACCGACTTTAGCGCCCGCGCCACCACTTCTTCCGAGTGGCCAAGGCCGTAGACAGCTGCCGTATCAATCCAGTTGACCCCCAGGTCGAGTGCGCGATGGATGGCGGCAATGGACTCGTTGTCGTCCTGCGGACCCCAGGCAAACGCCCAGTCGCCGCCGCCGATGGCCCAGGCGCCAAAGCCAATGGATGTGAGTTTCAGATCGGACTTGCCGAGAGTGCGGAAGGGGCGTGGATCGGAAGCTGTCATAACTGAAGATTAGATGATTCCCATGACTTCCCGGTTGCGGGAACTATGAAATTCCGCTGCCTCGCCGTCCAACCGCTCCGTGGACCGCTACTGCCGCCTTTCTTTCCGTCTCGCCCGCGCCCATCAGCATCAGCGAACGCTGCGCAAAGGGCGAATAGACCAGAAGCGTCGTGCACGCCAGCGCCAGCCCAAAGTTGATGTGATGCAGTAGCAGAAAAGGTGAAAGCGACCAAAGCACGTCGAACGCAAAAAGAAACGGCCAGAGCCTTAAGAACTTTGCGCAAATGCCGGGCGCACGAAAGAGAACTGCGCAGAGCACAAAGGCGCGGACGGGAATCAGAACCGCAGCCGTCACCACCAGCACCCTGAGTGTCAGAGTTGCTCGCGGCAATGGCGACAACAGGTCTCCAATCTCGGCAAGGTTGGCCAGCGCCCCTACATAGAAGCCCATATACATAAGCTGCATCAACACGAAAAGCGTTTGGACTACCGGATAAGAGACCTTCGGAAGCTCCTCCGGTGAAGCCAGAATGCGGCCAAGCAATCTGCCCACAGGCTCCCGCTGGGCAAGCGCCGCTTCCTTCCGCTCCGGTTCCGTCCCCGGCATCCCTCCGGCCTCTTCAACCTCTGTCGCCGGATCTTCACTTGCCCCGATCCGCTCAACAGGAGCCACAAAGCGGTAACCGCGGCGCGCAAGCGTCTGAATGAATCTCGAGTTCCCCGCTGAATCGCCGAGAGCTTCACGGATGCGATTCACCGCTGAGTTCACGCCATGCTCGTAATCGACAAAGGTTCCGTCCGGCCACAACTCGCCCGAGATTGCCTCTCGCGTCAGCAGCTCCCCGGGCCGCTCCACGAGCATCAGGAGCACCTGGAATGGCTGCGCGTTCAACTTGATCAGGATGCCCTGCCTGCGAAGTTCACCCGTGGCCGCGTCTGCTTCAAAAGCCCCAAAGCGATAGCGCCGGACTGGTTGCGGGTCTGCCATGTTTTACGTCCAGTGTATCCGACAGAGTGTCGAATCCAAAGCCTTCTGCCCCATGGAGAACTCTTCGGAAATCCAACTTCCGCAAGCACTTGCAGGGTGAGAAACAATCCTCCAAAGTTGACCTGCCATGCATTGCGCCGCAAGCCGGGGGTGGAGTAAGGTCCACATCATGATGCAACGCCGATCGGCCAATTCGCGAGCGCTCTTCGCCTGTTGTTTTCTTTTGGGGCTAGTGCCGGCGATGCTTGTTCTCGTCATTCCTGATCGCGCGGCGGCAGAACCCTCCGCTGCGGCTGTCGCTGCATTCAACTCCTATATCGGCACGGTCGAGTCGCGCATCGCCGCGCAGCATCGTTCGCAACCAGGCTTCCTCGCCTCGATGGATTCGGCGAAGCAAGCAGATCTAATCCGCGGAGAGCTAATGATTGACCAGCTCACCCCTTCAGCCAGTGCCGAGTTTCCCGGCGCTATGCTGCACCACTGGCGCGGCACAGCCTTTGCCCCCGGCGCTAAAGCTGCGGACTTTGAGCGGCTCATGCGGAATTTCAGCGCCTATCCCCAGCACTTTTCCCCCCAGGTTCTGCGGGCGAAGGTCCTCTTGCAGCAAGGCGATCGCTTTCATGTCGTGATGCGTGTGCGCCAAAAGCACATCATCACGGTGGTCATGGATACGGCTTACGACGTCATCTTCGGCCGTCTCGATCCGCAACACGGATACAGCATCTCCAGGAGTACGCGCGTCGACGAGATCGAATCGCCCGGCACTCCCAGTGAGCGTGCCCTCTCACCCGGTGAAGAGCATGGATTCCTGTGGCGGCTCAATACCTACTGGAGCTACGAAGAGCGCGACGGCGGCCTCTACATGCAGATCGAGTCGGTCTCCCTCACGCGTTCCATCCCAACCGGACTTGGATGGGCGATTGGACCATTCGTGAAGAGTGTCCCACGCGAATCGCTTGAGTTCACCCTGCGCTCGGCATGCAACGCTCTTCGCAACCAACACTGATAACTATCGCAAAAAGCAGCAACCGGAGAGGAGTCCAAAATGAGTTCGACCTCAGCCTCGATGAAGAATGAATTCGAGTTTCGCACCGCAAGTCGCATAAACCGCTCGCTGACCGCACCGTTCGAAAAGCGTGCATTGCAGTGGATGGCCGAGCGCGCTCCCAAGTGGCTCACCTCCGACCAGCTCACGCTCCTGGGCTTCACTGCGCAGGTCGGCGCCGGCGCAGGCTACGCGCTCGCGCGAACCCACCGCTTCGCTCTGCTTCTTGTCATCCTGTGCATCGTGCTGAACTGGCTCGGAGACAGCCTCGATGGGACGCTGGCCCGCGTGCGCCAGCAACAACGCCCGCGCTACGGTTTCTACGTCGATCACATGGTGGACATCTTTGGATCCACCGCCCTGATGTGCGGCCTTGGCTTCTCCGGACTGCTCCACTGGCAAACCGCGCTCGCCATGCTGATTGCGTTTCTGCTCCTCTCCAGCGAGAGCTACCTCGCTACTTACACGCTCTCCCGCTTTGAACTTTCGCAAGGCATCTTCGGACCCACGGAGATTCGCATTCTCCTCATCGCCGGCAATCTTGCCCTGCTGCGGAGCCCCTACTCCACCTTGTTCGGGCACAGAATACTGCTCTTCGATCTGGGCGGAGCCATTGCCGCTGTCAGCATGTTCGCGATGGCGATCGCCGTCACCCTGCGCCACACCGCCGAACTCTACCGCCAGGAGCCGCTGCCCTGACCGCTCCTTCCCGCAACGCCGCGCGCGATCATCGGAATTTCCATGCCAGCAGCAGAAGGCGCGGTGTATACTTCCCTTCTTCCCGGATCCCCGTTATGGATCCCCGCTGTCAATACTTCCCCGCCAGGAGAAAGATCATGTCCAGCTATCTGGTTCAAGTGTCGTATTCAACTGAGGCGCTTGCCGCCCTCATCAAGAACCCGCAGAACCGCACTGAAGCGGTCCGCAAGTCGGTCGAGAAACTCGGCGGCAAACTCACTGGCATCTGGCTCTCGTTTGGCGATCACGACGTCGTCGTCATCGTCGAACTGCCGGACAACATCAAGGCTGCCGCACTGGCCATGGCCGTTGCCGCCAGTGGAACGGCCAGGAGCGTGAAGACCACTCCATTGCTCTCCGTTGAGGATGGCGTTGCCGCTCTCAAAAAAGCAGGAAACTCCGGATACAAACCCATCGGCGCCAAAAAGTAGCTCTCTCTCCGCAACTGCTCCGCTCCACCAGAGAGCCGTCTTTCGCCTCTCGCCGAAGAGTTGCGGCCCCGTGTCTTTTGAAGACACTCAACGACATCGGCCCCTACATCCACGATCCAAAAGTTAAAGAACGCCTGAAGTCATTGCCCAAAGCCACTTGGTCCGATCGCATGTATTGAATTGACCATGCAATTCTCCTTGGCAGCGGTACACTTCGGGCTAATCTGCCGAACATGGGGATTTCGGTCGACCACCAAACATGGAGGAAAAGGCATGTTTCACATACTCTGGTACTTGATTATCGGGCTGCTCGCGGGGCTTATCTCGAAGTCGGTGATGCACGTGCACATGACGCTCCTTTGGACACTCGTGATCGGCGTTATCGGATCGCTCCTCGGCGGCGGCATTACCCACATCATCTGGCGTTCGAAAAACGATCGA
>Ga0182013_10008858_pt1 | contig 10738 bp, 10 predicted proteins | sample 612S2MmetaG_FD_120487 | JGI IMG/M metagenome (GOLD analysis project Ga0182013, IMG submission 120487) | Permafrost microbial communities from Stordalen Mire, Sweden - 612S2M metaG | ecosystem: Environmental > Terrestrial > Soil > Wetlands > Permafrost | place: Sweden: Stordalen | collected...
CCAGATCGTCACCCGGGTCGGACCCGGCACGCCCATGGGCAACACGCTGCGGCGATACTGGGTGCCGGCGTTGCTCGCCAGCGAAATCCCCGAACCGGATTGCGCGCCGGTGCGGGTGCGGCTGTTGGGCGAGGACCTGGTCGCGTTTCGCGACAGCGAGGGCCGCATCGGGCTGTTGGACGAACTCTGCCCGCACCGTCTGGCGTCGCTGTATTTCGGGCGCAACGAGGAATGCGGCCTGCGCTGCGTCTATCACGGCTGGAAGTTCGACGTCTCGGGCGCCTGCACCGACATGATGAACGAACCGCCGGAGAATGACTTCAAGCATAAGATCCATACCAAGGCCTATCCGACCGTCGAGCTGGGCGGGCTGATCTGGGCTTACCTCGGCCCGGCGGAGAAGATGCCGCCGGCGCCGAAATTCGCCTGGACGCAGGCGCCGGAGCAGCGGCGGCACGTGACCAAGGTGATTCAGGAGAGCAATTGGCTGCAAGGGCTGGAAGGCGGGCTGGATACCTCGCACGCGCCGATCATGCATCGTTTGATCAGCGAAACGTCGATGCGGGGCGGGTTCAAGCCGTCCAATCCGTTCGTGCGCGGCAAGGCGCCGAGGCTGGTGGTCGATCTGACGGATTACGGATACCAGTATTCCGGCATCCGGCCGTTGGGCGACGAGGAGATCCATATCCGCGCCTATCACTTCATCCTGCCGTTCCACCAGATCCGGCCTTCAAAGTCGGAAACCGGCGCGCCGCTGGACGCCGGGCATATCTGGGTGCCGATGGACGACGACAACACCATGGTTTTCAACTGGATCTTCCTCAAAAACGACGAGGAACTCTCCGAGGAAGACCGTTTGGAGCGCAGCCTGGGCAATGGGCCGGTGCATGTCGATCAAACAACGTTCCGGTCCTACGCCAACAAGTCGAACGATTATCTGATCGATCGGACCGTGCAACGGACGGAAAGCTTCACCGGGATCGAGGGGATCAACGCGCAGGACCGCGCCATCCAGGAGAGCATGGGACGGATCGTCGATCGCTCGCGCGAGCATCTGGGGCCGGCGGACAAGGCGATCATTCAGTGCCGCAAGAAGCTCCGTGACGCGGTGCGCGCGGTGGAGGCCGGTGGCACGCCGGAGGGACTGGGCACCACGTACTACGATTTGCGCGCCGGCGAGGGTGTGCTGGCGAAGGATGCCGACTGGCGGCAAGAGTTGACGCCGACGATGCGGGCGGAGCAGATTCTGCAGACGGTGTAAGGCGGAAGCGAGTCCCGCGGCGGTTGGCGCCGGCGCGGGACTTTGTTCGTTTCCCGCGTCGTGGTCCGTGTTTGTTTTGGCTTTGTTATATTTTACCACGAAGGCACGAAGCGCACGAAGAAGATTTATAGCGCTTCGCGCGGCGTCTGTTCGAACGCCCGCGCGAAGCGCCTAGAAACTCCTTCGTGCGCTTCGTGCCTTCGTGGTGAAAAAAGCGGTGTTGTCGCGCGGTGGGACGTCGATGGGGTCCCGCCACCGCTGACACCCGGAACGACGGAATAGTCATGGAACTTTACATCTTCGCCCGCTTCTACGCCCGTGACGGCCAGGGCGAGGATGTCGCGGCGGCGATCCGTGACGTCGTGACCGCGTCCAGGCGGGAACCCGGCTGCCGCGCCATCGACGGGTACCGTTCCATGCGCGATCCGTTGCTGCTCTACATCCATTCAAGGTGGGTGGATGAGGCGGCGTTCGATCGCCACGCGTCGTTACCGCGCACCGTTCGTTTCCTGGAACGGGTGACGCGGTTGATCGATCATCCACTGGACATCACGCGCTCGCGGCCGCTGGAATAACCTTACCCGATCGTCACCGAAATCTTAGGCGGGTTCTTCAACGTTTGCAATATCACGCAGTACCGTTCCGTCGTCTGGATCATGCGCTCCAGCTTGGCCGGGTCGGCGTCGCTGTCGATATCGAACCGCAACGTAATCTCGGTCAGCCCCACCGGCGCGGCGCGATCGACCGCCAGAGTGCCGCGCGCGTCCCAGATGCCGTCGGCGGACACCTTGCCGGAGCGGATCGTCACGCCCATCGCCGTCGCCACCGCGCGCAACGTGACGCCCGCGCAGGCCACCATCGCCTCCAACAGCATGTCCGCCGAACACGCGAGTTCGCCGCTGCCGCCACCGGCTTTGTGCAAGCCGGCGGTCGTTTCGCCATGCCAGGAACGGACCTTGATGGCGACGTCGTCCAGATCCAGCGTGCCCTCGGCGTGCGCCGGGATCAGCGCCGCCTCGGGGTTGTCGCGATACAGTTGCTTCAATGGCGCCTGTTTGACGCGCAATTCATCGGCGTTCATGTCGCATCCCCCTTACCCTCGCCGCCGGATGGCTGTCCGGCAGCCTCGCCCGTCCCGGGCCGTACAACTTCTCGCGTAACGTTCCTGGCGCGTATTCGGTTTTATACAGTCCGCGACGGCGCAATTCCGGCACGACCAGATCGACGATATCGACAAATGTTTCGGGCGTCACCGCGTAAGCGAGATTGAAGCCGTCGACGTCGGTCTCCCTCACCCAGTCCTCGAATTCGTCGGCGACATCCTGATACGAACCGACAATGACCGGCCCACGTCCGCCGATCCCGGCGTGACGAGCGATCTCATCGACCGTCCAGTCGCGATCCGGATCGGCTGTCGTGAACGCCTCCAGCGCCGAGGTCATCGCGTTGGCGGATTGAAACCGCAGCGGTTCGTTTTTCGGCAACGCGGAAAAATCGACGCCGGTCCAGCCCGACATCAACGCCAGCGCGCCGTCGGTGCTGACGTAACGTTGATAATCGCGGAACTTTTCCAGTGCCGCCTCGCGGGTCTGGTCGGTGATCACGGTCATCATCGTGTAAATTACCAGGTCGCGCGGATCGCGTCCGGCGGCGGCGGCACGGCGGCGAATGTCCGCGACGATCCCGCCGATCACTTTCTTCGAGGGCCCGTTGATGAACACGCACTCCGCGTGGTCCGCCGCGAATTGCCGCCCTCGGGTGGAGGCGCCGGCCTGGTACAGCACCGGCGTTCGTTGCGGCGACGGTTCACACAAATGGATCGCATCGACTTTGAAGTACGGCCCCTCATGCGTAATGCGATGGATCTTGTCGGGATCGGCGAAGCGGCCCGAGGCCCGATCGCGGAGCACCGCGCCGTCCTCCCAACTCGCTTCCCACAACTTATAGACCGCGACCATGTAGTCTTCGGCGATGGCGTAACGTTCGTCGTGGCCGGTTTGTTCCGAGCGGCCCATGCCGCGTGCCGCGCTCTCCAGATAGCCGGTGACGATGTTCCAGCCGATGCGGCCTTTCGTCAGGTGGTCCAGCGTGCTCATGCGGCGCGCGAACGGGTACGGATGTTCATACGACAAGGCGCAGGTCACGCCGAAGCCTAAATTCCGGGTGACCACCGCCATCGCCGGAATGACCATCAGCGGATCGTTGACCGGCACCTGCACGGCGTTCTCCAGCGCGGTGCGCGGGGAGCCTTTGTAGACGTCGTAAATGCCCAACACGTCGGCCAGGAAAATCGCGTCGAACTGGCCGCGTTCCAGGGTTTTCGCCAGATCGGTCCAGTATTCCAGCGTGTTGTAGGTATCCGCCCGGTCGCGCGGGTGAGTCCACAGCCCAGGAGACTGATGACCGACGCAATTCATGTCGAACGCGTTCAGGCGGATGTGTTTCGCCATCAGGAGCGTAACGGAAACTGCATCGCGAGCACATCGACGCCGTCAGGCCCGGCCCAGGCGTTGAACGGCGGGTCTTCGGGATACACGAAGACGCAGGACAGACGGGGGATGGTCTGGCCATCGCGCGTCATCGCGCCGTCCACCACGACCCAGTACTGGCCGCGTCCCCAGGCGGGATCGGGGCCGATCAAACGCTCCCCGGCGGCGGCGCGGTAGCGCCACGCGCCCATGCCGTCCGGCTCCGGGCCGATGATCGCGCCGGTTTCGAAGGCCAACGGACCGGTCACGTTTTCCCGGTGCCGCCGTCCCGGCACGGAGCGCAACGCGGCGCGGTTTTCCGGCATCGTCATGAACCGCGCGCCAGGGTCGAAGCCGTTGCGAAGCGTGAAGTAATGCACGCCCTTGTCGTCACTTGCCCGTATCGGTCCGTAAGCGGTATGCGCGGCGGCGAAATGCACGGTGACCGGGAGCGCTTCGTGCGTGCCCATGGTGCCGTGACCGCCGACGATCACCTGGAACTGGTCTTGTTGGTGGTAGTGGGCATTGGCGGTGCTGCCGGGGTCCTGCTCGACCAGGAAGGCCATCGGAAACAGCGCGTCCTTGTCCGGATCGGGCGCGCCGGGCGCCATGTTGTAGCGCGTGGTGCCGATGTACAGCGTGTGCCAGAAGGTCACGCCATCGGCGGCGGACCCGCGGCGGCGATTGACCCGCGCATCGTCGGCGGTGGCGATAACCGGCATCGTTGATTGTTCTCCGTTTTCTTCACGTCATCCCCGGGCTCGACCCGGAGATCAATACCAGCAACGTGCCCCGATTGGTCCCCGGGTCAAGCCCGGGGATGACGAGGGGAGCGGGAATGACGGGGGGAGCGGGGATGACGAGAGGGCTCGCTATCCCCGGGCGCAGTTGGCGGGCCTATCCCCGTGCGCAAGCCGCGCAACGCCCCTCGGCCTCGATGGTTGCTTTCCCCACGGTGAAACCCAACCGCTTCGCGGCGTCCTCCAGGGCATGCGCCAGTTCGTGATCGTCGATCTCGGTCACCTGTCCGCAGGCGCGACAAATCAGGAACTGCGCCGCGTGGTCGCTGTCGCCGTGGCTGACGCAGCCGACATAGGAGGACATGCTCTCCAGCTTGTGCACCAGGCCTTGTTCCAGCAGGAACTCCAGCGCCCGGTAGACGGTTGGCGGCGCCGCGCCGTGGCGGGTCGCGCGCAGCCGGTCCAGCAGATCGTACGCCCCCGTCGGCGCGTCGGCGTCCAGGATCAGGCCGAGTACCTCGCGCCGGAGGTCGGTCAGCCGCGCGCCCTTGGCGTCGCAGATCTGGCCCGCGTGGTGCAGCAATGTCTCGGTCCGGGGTGAAAACCCCATCTGGCGCTCCGGTCGTGTGAGGGCGCAGAATAGCATCCATGACCAAAGACGCCACCACTCTTCCCAACGGGATCGACAGCGTGCTCGACGCGCTGTGCTTCGACGCCAACGGCCTGGTGCCCGCCATCGCGCAGCAGCACGATACCGCCGAGGTGCTGATGCTGGCCTGGATGAACCGCGACGCCGTGATCGAGACGCTGACCACGAACCGGGTCTGCTACTGGTCGCGCTCGCGCAACCGGCTGTGGCGCAAGGGCGAGACCTCGCATCAGGTGCAACACCTCAAGGATTTCCGCGTCGACTGCGACGGCGACACCATTCTGCTGCTGGTCGAGCAGGAGGGCGTCGCCTGCCACACCGGCCACCACGATTGCTTCTTCCGCGCCTTACGCGATGGCGCGCTGACCGAGATCGCGCCGGTACTGGTCGATCCCGAGAAACTCTATGGCTGAGACGACCCCGGTCACCGTGCTGACCGGCTTCCTCGGCGCCGGCAAGACCACGGTGCTGAACCATTTGCTGCGCCAGCCCGCGTTGGCGCGCACCGCCGTGCTGGTGAACGAGTTCGGCGAAATCGGCATCGATCATTTGCTGGTGGAAAAGCTCGACGAGAACACCGTGCTGCTGAACGCCGGCTGTCTGTGCTGCACCGTGCGCGGCGACCTGACGCGGGTGCTGCGAGAGATGCTGCCGCGCGCCCGCCGCGACGAAATCAGCCGCATCATCATCGAAACCACCGGCCTCGCCGAACCGGTGCCGATCCTGGCCACGCTGATGACCGATCCCGTGGTCGCCAGCGCCTACCGGCTGGACGGCGTCGTCACGGTGATCGACGCGGTCGCCGGTTTGACCAACCTTGACGAACGGCCGGAGGCAATCCGCCAGGTCGCGGTGGCCGACCGCATCGTGCTGACCAAAAGCGACCTCGCCGATCCTGGGCCTTTGCGCGCCAGGATCGCCGGGATCAATCCGGGCGCGCCGGTGATCGTGGCCGAGCATGGCGCGGTCGATCCGGCGGCGATCCTGAACGCGGGCCTGTTCAATCCCGCGAGCAAAATTCCCGACGTCGCCGGCTGGCTGCGCGCCGAGGCGCACGGCCATCATCACGACCACGACGAACGGGTCAGTTCGTTCTGCCTGACCTTCGACCGGCCCTTGCACTGGCAAGGCGTCGGTCTGTGGCTGGAGATGCTGATCCAGACCCGCGGCAAGGATTTGTTGCGGGTCAAAGGCATCCTGAACCTGGAAGGTCAGGACCGCCCGGTCGCCATCCACGCCGTACAGCACGTGCTGCATCCGCCGGCATTGCTGACGGCCTGGCCCGAGGGCGATCCGCGCACCAGCCGGATCGTGTTCATCACCCAGGACCTGTCGCGCGCGGTGATCGAGGAAGGCCTGCGCGCGTTCGAAGGCGCCGCCGCCGGATAATCAGATCCAGACGTCGGCCGGCGCGGTGCGATCACCCCCGGTGTCGCCGGTGTTCGGCACGCCGCGCGGCTCGATCAGCATCAGGCGGACCTCGTTTTCCGCGTACGGCTTGTGCTCGACTCCCTTTGGCACGACGAACATTTCCCCCGGCCCGACATGCACCGCCCCGTCGCGAAAATCGATGCGAAGGTCACCATCGATGACGATGAACGCCTCATCGGTGTCCTTGTGGTCGTGCCAGACGAAATCACCCAGGAGTTTCACGATCTTGAACTGATAGTCGTTCATCTCGGCGATGATCTTCGGCTGCCAACGTTCGTCGAATCGGGCGAATTTGCTTGCCAGGTTGATCGCCATGCGGGCCATCGCTTCCTCCATCGGGGGTTGTCACGGGAATTTCAAAAATACTTCAGCCAGTCATGCATACGCGAACCCCGTCGGCGTGCGACCTGGGGCGCGTATGAAACGATAAATCCGGGGACATTCCAATATGAGACGACTTGCTCTTGGCCTGCTGGCGAGCACCGCTTTCACGGCACCGCTGTATGCCGCGCCGATTCAGACGGTGTTCGTGATCGCGATGGAAAATCACGATTTTACCCAGCCGGGCAGCTATACCTCGATCCAGCAGATCGAGGGCAACTCGGCGGCGCCCTACATCAATAGCCTGATCACGCCAGGCAATCCAAACGCGCAGTACACGTCATACGCATCGAACATGGACAACTCGGCGCCGGGCGTGCACCCGTCCGAGCCGAACTACCTCTGGGAAAACGCGGGCTCGAACTTCGGCGTGTTGGCTGACAACGATCCCTCTTCCGCCAGCCATAACATCATCACATCGCCCAGTATGACGGGGCTGATGACGGCGAAGGGCGTGACGTGGAATTCGTATCAGGAGGATGTGCAGTATTCTTCGTCGCCGCTGGTCAGCGCGTCGGGCACCGGCGGCAGTCCCAACGGAGTGACCGTCACTGCGAACCCGTATAACGGCACGTTGCAGTACAACTACGCGGTGAAGCACAACCCGATGGCGTTTTTCACCGACAGCAACAGCAGTCCCAATGCCGGCCTGCCGTTTTCGAAGCTGCAGAGCGACCTGACGAACAACACCTACGCACAATACAACTGGATCACGCCGAACCAATATAACGACATGCACTCGGCGTTGACCACCGGCTTCACATATAATGGCATCCACTATACCGGCGACCAGGCGGCGGTCGCGCAGGGCGACAATTTCCTGTCGATCATCGTGCCGGAGATCGAGGCCACGACGGCGTTTCAGAACGGCACCGGCATGATCGAGATCTGGTTCGATGAGAGCGAGGGCGGCGATACCTCGGCCTATACCATCCCTGAAATCATCATCTCCAAGGACGCGGTGGGCAACGCCTACAATGTGACGGAAACCCTGACGCACAGCGCGGATCTGCTCACGCAGGAGGAGATCTTCCAGCTTGGCCAGTGTCTGGGCGCGTCGTGCGGCTCCCCCGATCTGTCGGCGTTTTTCACCGCCGACTCGATCCCCGGTAGCGTGCCGGAGCCGGCGACGCTGCTGCTGTTCGGGCCGGGCGCGATGGTCCTGAGCGCGTTGCGCCGGCGGCGGGCGGCTTCGGCTCTGGGCTGACAGACGACGGTCTTCGCGCGGCGGGAACGATTTCCCGCCATGGACGGCCCAGCGTGGTCGCCCGCCGTGGTCTCCCCCTGTGGCCCCCATGGCACCCCTGGTGGACGCGCGCCAGGGGGCGACCGCGGCGGCGGGACGGTTGGCTTTATCGCCTCAGCATGGCGCTGAAATCGCGCTCCAGCAACGCCGGTATGTCCTCCACCGGGACTGGCTTGCTGACCAGATAACCCTGGACGTCGGTGCAGCCGTCGGCCTCCACCATGCGGGCCTGGCTGAGCGTTTCGACCCCCTCGGCGATGACCGTCATGCCCAGCCCGGTGCCCAACGCGGCGATCGCGCGCACCACGGCGCCGGAGTCATTGTTGCTGTCCAACGACCGGATGAACGACTGATCGATCTTCAGCGTATCGAACGGGAAGGTCCGCACGTCGCGCAACGACGCGCGGCCGGCGCCGAAATTGTCCATGGCGATGCGGACCCCCAGTTCGTGGAGGTCGCGCAGGAGGACGCGGGCTTCCTCGGGGCGGCGGGTCACGGCGGCTTCCGTCAACTCCAGCTCCAGCCGCCGTGTGGGCAGGCCGGACTCGCGCAAAGCCGACGTGACCTGGGAGATGAAGTGCTGCTCATCGTCCAGTTGCCGCGCGGAGACGTTGACCGAGACCACCAAAGGGTCCGGCCAGCTTTCCGCCTCGCGGCAGGCGGCATGCAACACCCAGTCTCCGAGCGGGCCGATCATACCGATGTCCTCGGCGATCGGAATGAATACGTCCGGCGGCACCATGCCGCGCCTGGGGTGCGACCAGCGGGCCAGCGCCTCGAACCCGGTCACCATCCGTGTCCGCAAATTCATCCTGGGCTGATACGCCAGGCTCACCTGGCCCAGAGCCAGCGCTTTTCGAAGATCGGCCTCCAGTTCCTGACGCAGGCGGGCGCGATCGGCCATGCTGTGGCCATAGTGCCTCCAGGTCTGGCCACCGGCTTCCTTCGCCTCATGCCGCGCGTATTCGGCGTGTTGCAGCAAGGCAGCGGCGGACTCGCCATCGGCCGGCGCGCGAGCGACACCCACGCTGATGCCGACCGTGGCGACCTCACCCCGGATCAAATACGGCCGGCCGAGTAGATCGACCAACCTGGGCGCCAGGGTATCGGCGGCGTGGCCATTGTATTGCAGCACCGCGAAGGTATCGCCATCCAGGCGGGCGATCTGGTCGCTCTCGCGGGTGGCCTGACGCACGCGGCCGACGACCGCGCGCAGCAGCGCGTCACCGCCCTTCCAGCCCAACCGGTCGTTGACCGAACGGAACCGGTCGATGTCGAAAGTCAGGATGGCCGGCTGACTGTCCGGATCGGGCTCATTCAGCGCTTCGGTCAGTTTCGCTTCGATGTGGCGCCGGTTGCCGATGTCGGTCAGCGAATCGCGATGGTCTTCGGCGGCGATGGCGTCGGGGTCGCCGCGGCCGCGGCGGTCTTCCAGCACGACCATCCAGCGATCGCCGCCCAACGGCCGGGTGAACAGTGCGATGGTATGACCGGACGCCAGGGGAAACACCGCGTCGTGTTCGCCACGACCGTTGCCCTCGCGGATTTCCGCGCCACAACAGGACAAAATGCGCAGCCGGACATCGATCGGGATGCGGCCGGACCGCGCCAGCACGGCGTCGAACGGTGGCGCCGGATCCTCATCCGATGGCGGCGTCCTGAACCGCGCGCGCGCCTTACCATTGGCACGTCGCAGCCGCAGGGCTCCATCCAGGATGACCGCGGCGAACGGCATCCGTTCGAAGGCAGTGTCCGCCACCGAGACCACCTCGTGGGGGGCGTCCAAAACCGCGTTCACATCCGGCTCCTTCGGGAAAGGGCGGGACGGGATGTAGCGGACCAGGGTTAAGAACTGATGAACAACGCGAGCGGGAACCGGCCTGAAGCCAGAATCATTGGAACGCGACAAGTGTCAGACGTCATTGCCGGGCTCGACCTGGCTTGCCCGGCCATCTCGTCAACACGACGCGTTCTCAGATGGCCGGCTCAAGGCCGGCCATGACGACGGTTCAGGTCATCCGCACCTTCACGTAGCTGCCCGGCGCGTCCTCGATCACTTTCAGTTTGCCATCGCCCGGCTGCCGCGCCGCCACCTGCGCTTTGCCGTGCGAGCAAATCCAGCGCTGCCAGTCCGGCCACCACGAACCCGCGAGCTCGGTCGCGCCTTTGAACCAATCGTCCGGATCCGGCGGCAGGTCTTCATTGATCCAATGGTTGTATTTGCCGCCATCGGGCGAGTTGACCACGCCCGCGATATGTCCCGACGCGGCCAGCACGAACCGCTTCGGCCCACCCAGAAGCTGGGTGCCGCGATAGGTCGATTTCCACGGCGCGATGTGATCTTCCCGCGTCGAGAGGAAATACGCCGGCGTCGTGATCTTGCCCAGGTTGATCGGCACGCCCGCGAGCTCGATCCCGCCCGGGACGCACAACTGATTCTGCTGATACATCTTGCGCAGGTAGAAGCTGTGCATCTTCGCCGGCATGCGGGTCGAATCGGCGTTCCAGTAAAGCAGATCGAACGGGAACGGATCGTTGCCGAGCAGGTAGTTGTTCACCACG
>Ga0182013_10008863_pt1 | contig 10735 bp, 5 predicted proteins | sample 612S2MmetaG_FD_120487 | JGI IMG/M metagenome (GOLD analysis project Ga0182013, IMG submission 120487) | Permafrost microbial communities from Stordalen Mire, Sweden - 612S2M metaG | ecosystem: Environmental > Terrestrial > Soil > Wetlands > Permafrost | place: Sweden: Stordalen | collected...
AGTCTTCTTGGTGCCCGCATCGAAGACCATGAAGTCGTGAATCACCTCCAACAGCCGCTCCTTGTTGCAAAGCTGCGTGATGGCTCTATCAAGTAGGTCCTCGATAGCCGAATCTTCCTTCCAACCGAGGTAGTACCTCTCAGGTGTCTCGATGACGCCGTAGCGTAGGCCCTCGGTGTCGTTGCCAGCCATCACCAGTTGCACGGTCGCATAGAAGGGACGAATGAAAGCCTTTGTCTGATTGTCGAGGTTCTGGCGAATGCCCTCCGCGATGGAAATGATGGAGCGCTTCAGCTCAATAACGCCTACGGCAATGCCGTTCAAGTAGAGCATCAGGTCAGGACGCTTGTCGTGAACACCGGCAACCGTCACTTCTTCTGCAATCGCGAAGTCGTTTTTGGTTGGGTTTTTCCAATCAACCAGCCATACAGTGACATTCTGTTCGCCGGCCTCGGGTTTCACCTTCACGCCATAACGCAATAAGCCATACACTTCGCGGTTGGCGTCGTAAAGATTCTTGCTGCCGCCCAGCGCCTTTGCCTTGTCGAGCTCGTACAGCACCTTGCTAATGACCTTGTCATCATGGCCCTGACGCTTTAGCCAGTCGATGAGCAGTTCTTCTTCGACATTGCTGTTGCCTGGGCGCTCTTCCCAGTTGCCAAGATAGTCGTAGTCAAGGCCTTCCCGAAATAGCTTGAGGAGGCGGTTCTGGGTAACACGCTCTTTCTTGCCGACGTTGCTCATCAGCTCTTCACCAGTTTGAAACTGACCTGGTACTTGTAAAACTGAATATTGGGCACCATCGATAAGGCCCTACGGATTCGCTGATCGTCGTCCTGAGCGATGATGAGACCTTGCACTATTTGGTCTAGCTCGGCGAGCTCCTCCTTGACGAACCCCATGTATCGAAGCGTTTGGCCCACTGCCGCGTCCGGGGCCTTGCCCTTCTTCAGCTCCACTACGAGAAGACGCTTCTTATCTTTGCTGATCGCAAGAATGTCAATGCGCCCGGTGTCAGTGGGATATTGCTGCGCCTTCTGACCGTCTTCTTCGAAGATGTCGTATTCCTTGCCCAGCTCGGTCTGAGCCCAGTTGGCCACGAGGAAATCTTCCAGATGCTCTTCCATGGCGAACGCCGACGGGTCCTCCACCGCCTCATCGGTCGCGATTAGCTTAGGTGCCGTCGCATTCCCGATAAACGACTCAATCTCTCCGGCGTATTGGCTAACGTTGCTCACAGTCCCGATCGAGCCGGCGGAATGCCGAAGGGCTTCGCTCATTGCGCTGCGCTCAATAGTTATGTCGAGCCAGCGTACCGGACGACGATGAAACAAGATCTTTCCCGGTTCGTAGCTGTAACCACCGCCCACCTCACCCACGCGGTAATGGCCGGAGCCGTCGGGGCAGAGCACGCGGTCTCCTTGCCTGATACCCTTCGAAACGGTCCAGAGAGCGCCACAAGCCAAACCTGCGCTGATCTTGCTTTTGCCTGGGTGTGTGCTTAGGTAGATAGGAATGAACTTCTGATTGAATTTACGCCAGTCATCTGGCAGATCTTTGGACAAATCTTGATGTATGCCGAAATCAGTGCCGATGAAACCTCCGGCAAAGCACTGCTCCGCGAACATGCTCTTTTCCCCGAGCATTACGCGGTAGTAGCTTTTCCCAGTCGTCATACGAGTCGAGTCCTTCCAGTGAGAAGCTGCTGCATCGTGCCTTGCTTGATGGCATTTGTCTTGTCGCGTCGGTGCTCCAGCGCGACGATCTCGGCATCCATGTCAGACACGATAGCCACAATTGCATCTTGCTCATCGCGACTCGGAATGCGGAGCGGCAACTTTAGCAGTCGCCTTTTTGAGATGTTATATCGGATTGCGCCCTGTGCTTCCGCATACAAGAGGCGCCGCCCTTCTCCGCTTCGGAAGTAGTACGCGAGAAAGAGCGGATTTTCGTTTGCTTCATGGTTGAACCGGAAACCAAAACAAAAACTGTTCAAGTACACGTTTTCAACATTGTCCTGCAGCACCGAGCACATACCTGCTTCCTCTGCCGTTTCCGAAGATCCGTTAAAGAAGATGTCTCCTTTCCCGACAAGGTTTTGGTGCTCAGCGCTGGCGACACGGACTGGCTCCACGAAGCGAGTGTCGAGGACGACATTGTTGATGATATTTAGGAAAGGAACGTACATCGCCTCGCCACGGCCAAAGTCCTCTCTCGACTTTCCAGCTAGACCGCCGTACGTCTTGCCGAACTGTGCGAGCGATACGTTTCGCCACGCTCTCGTGAATCCCCGCAGGCGAGTCTTGCCGCTGAGCAGTTGCTGCATGGTGGCCAGCTTGATCGCGCGCTTCTTCGTAATGAGCCTGTCCAGCGCTTCGATCAGCTGATCCGCGTTCGACAAAGCTTCGGCGATGGCACGTTGTTCCTGCTCGTTCTCTGGCCAAGGGAGTAACAGACGTTCAAATCGTGTGCCGCCCAGGTGGGCTATGGAGGTCGTCTGCAGTGCGATCCGCGCGAAGACTCCCGTCTGCTGACAATAGCGGAATAGATGTGAGGAAAACTCTGCAGAAACTCCAGCTCTTGCTCTAAACCGCAACAACTGGTTCTGTATTGCACATGGCTCAGGATATTCGCCTTGATACATCGCGCATCTTCCTACCAGTTCGAGACTCTGTCCTTCGTTGAGAAGAACGTCACCTGGAATGATTCTGAATTGCTGGAACTGAGCGTCGGTCATGGGCATCGTTAAAACATCTTCAACGTCAATCCGGCCATCGAAAACGTTCTTAGTGCGCAGGTAGGATCGCTGTTGCCCAGGTGCGTTAACCGCCAACGCCTTCCCTATGAGTACTTCGCCCATGCGTCGAACCGGCAACAACCGCCAGTCTTCAGGGATGATCCCGAAATCAGTTCTTTTATACCCTGACCGCACATCAGATGCGTCGGACGCGGACGGACACCGATCAGACGGGCCCGTGAGTTGCAGGACCTCGCCGTTTATCCCCATAAAACACCCATCTTCTTCAAGTGTGTTTCTACTTTCGAGCTGAGTACATTGACCTCACGCTCCAGTTGGGAAAGCGGACGAGCGTAGCGTTCTTCCAGTTCCGTAACGCGGGCGGCGAGTTGCTGTGTCAGACGTTGCACTTCGCCCTCGACTGCTCTCGAAATTGACGCCAACCACTTGTCGTCTACAACGAGGGTTTTGATCTCCGCCTCGCTTAGCTTCCCGTACTGCGCCAGCACCTTGCCATCGAGTTCCGCGTGGGCTTCCTTCACCTCCTTCGCCGCTGCGGCCTCAGTGTCGATCAGTTCCCTGCAGCGAGCGAGGGCCCGCTTCTCATCATCACTATCTTTCTCATCCCTGATCTCCTTCAGCCGATCATTCACGCTGGCTTTGGTCACACCGCCTTTGTCAGTCTTGGCGTCTTCCAGGAGTCCCTCATCGCCGGCGTTATCTTCGATGAACTCTTCCAGCTCACGCTCGGCCGCCTCACGCTTGACCTCTAGCGCGTCAATCTCAGCCTGCTCCTCAGCGAAGTAACGGGCTACGATCAGCCTCGGCGGAATTAGGTCCATCTTGTACTTCTTTCCTTCCACAACAAGGTCGGGCGTCTCTCGGATTTTCCGCTCCTTGTTTTCGAACGCACCCCTCGGTTCCGCTGCCTCCAGCCAACCCTCCGACCCAATAAGGAACAAATCGTCCTGCATCGTCTCGGCCCAATAATCCATCAGCCGTTGATACGCGTCGTATTTATCGACCAACTGCAACGATGCGAACCTCTCCAGTAGATCTTCCGAGACTGCGCGGATCACGGCCTTCGGCTTTACACCAGCCTTGATTGCCTTCAGCATCGGCTCGTATACCTGGCGCCACGAGTGAAACACAGCCGCTACGTTCTTCGAATAGGCAGCGAATTCCGGGTATCTGAGGATTGCTCCTTTCAACTGCTGGCTCTCAACTCGAGCCTGGCTATAACCCGTTCGGCCGTTTGACTCGAACAACTCAGCGCGCAGCGAAGGAAACACGCTCCAGTAGCTCCCCAGTGCATCCAAGTCGTGATTAGGGATGCCGCCACATAGATGTGCATCGAGGTCATGAAGATCTTCGGGTTCTGACGAATCGATATAACGCGGGATGTTGAGGTTGTAATCGTTTGCCGAGCTGGCGATTTCGGACACTGGCACCATGCGCGAATAGCGGGGCACTTCAGTCTGACGATTGAAGACATCCACGATCTTGTGAATGTCCTGCTCCCGCAGACGATTCTTGTTGCCGTCCTTTATATAACCTCTGCTGGCATCGATCATGAAAATGCCAGTGCGGACGGTCGCATTTTCCTTATCAATCACCACAACGCAAGCAGGAATACCCGTGCCGTAGAACAAGTTTGGCGGCAATCCGATGATGCCTTTGATTAATCCCCGCTGGATGAGATTGCGGCGGATATCGGCTTCTTTGTTCCCGCGGAAGAGCACTCCGTGGGGGAGAATGATCGCGCCTTTGCCGTTGCTTTTCAGCGACGCAATCAGGTGCAACAGGAAAGCATAGTCACCGTTTTTCGCCGGCGGGATACCAAGGTCGAAACGATGGAACTCATCCTTGCCAGTGTTGACCCCATTCGTCCATGCCTTGGCTGAAAACGGCGGATTCGCAACAGCGAAATCAAACCGCCTTAGACCACCTCCTGGCTCTTTGAAGTGCGGATCGGAGAGCGTATTGCCTCGCCACAGGTCGGCGGTTGCATGCCCGTGCAGGATCATGTTCATCCGGGCCAACGCCCATGTAGCCACATCATTTTCCTGACCGTAAATCGTGAGCCCGCGTGGAGCCTGGTCGGCGGCTTTGAGCAACAGCGATCCGGAACCGCAGGTGGGATCGTAGATCGTCGAATCCTGCCGTGTTTTCGGCCCGATCCCAACTACTTGGGCCATGATGCGGGACACCTCAGCCGGGGTATAAAACTGGCCCTTACTCTTTCCGGATTCGGTCGCAAAATGCCGCATCAAGTATTCATAGGCATCGCCGAGCAGATCATCGCCCTCGGCGCGGTTGGCACTGAAGTCAAGCGACTCGAAGATGCCGATCAGCTTCGAAAGCCGATCCTGCATCTCCTTGCCCTTGCCCAGCTTGTCGTCATCGTTGAAATCAGCGACGTCGATCACGCCTACCAAATCGTTTGCCTCGGCCAGCTTGCTGATGATCTTGTTGATCTTTTCGCCGATCTCCTTGTCGCCCTTCAGCTTAACCATGTCGGCAAAGCTGCCTCCTCCTGGGACGTCGATCACAGCATCCTGCTTGTGGGCGTACTTGTCGGAAACGTACTTCATGAACAGCAGTGTGAGGATGTAGTCTTTGTATTGCGAGGCGTCCATGCCGCCACGAAGCTCGTCGCAGCTAGCCCAGAGAGACGCATAAAGTTGTGATTTCTTGATGGCCATTCTTATTTCAGTCCACTCTTTTCGACTGTTGCTCGCATGAAGTCCCGAAACAGCACCTGAAATGAGTCTCCTATATTGTCTTCAATCCGTTCCGGATGCCACTGGACACCCACGATCCACGCTTTTCCTGGCATTTCGATCGCTTCGACGATGTCCTCGCCGGATGAAAATGCTGTTGCGACGAGCGGGCATCCGAGCGTTCTGCGTGTGACCGCTTGGTGATGCCTGGAGTTTACCGCGATAGGTGATTTCGCCAACAGCGACTGCAAACGCGATCCATCCGTTAAATCAATTGTATGCGCTGCGGAAACTCCATCTTTTGCAGCGTGTTGCTGGTGCGGCGGCGTAGGAATGTCTTGTAACAGCATTCCTCCGCATGCAACATTCAAAATCTGGAATCCGCGACAAATTGCCAAGAGCGGTAAGCCGAGGCCCAAAGCTCGCCGCATCAATTCAATTTCAAACCTATCCCTCTCGTCATCAATATAATGCGAGGCGCGGTTCTGTTCGCCGTACAAGACCGGATTTAGGTCACCGCCTCCAGTGAAAATCAGTCCCTGAATTCTTTCTTCCTGAATGAGGTCAGCCGACGCGTTGGCTGGCGGCATGATGTCAACAGGAAGGCCACCAGCTTCCTCCACCCGGACACGATATCGCCCGTGGTTTGTCTCCTGTGTTGTCAAAAGCGTGCCACTCTTGCGAGTAATTCCGATTCGAGGCTTGATCATGGAGCTGAACAAGATTCTAGACGGCAAGGGTCGAATCGCAAATGGAATAAGAGCTATGCAACCTTTCGGGTACCTTAACGGTTGGCAGTGTCAGAGCCCTAGCCCAATTCCTTGTCCGGCGGATAAACCTTGATTGATTTCCAGGGCGGAGGTTTTGGAGACGTCGGCTCCAAGCTGAGGCACGAGCTTTGCGATGTCGTCGGTGAAGAGTGTGGCGTCGTGGCTGGCACGGGAGATGGACACGTAAGCAAAGCGGGAGTTAAGCAGGTCCGGATGAACTTTGGTATCGGCTTGGATGAGAACGCGTTCGGCGGTAAGGCCCTGGGAGCTGTGGCTGGTGACGGCGTAGCCGTGGTCGAGATGACGATGCTCGTTGGGGTTGAACTCGATCTGTCGGGTGTTGTCGAGGCGGACGGACAAGCGACCATCGGGGTGGATCGCCTCGATCGCGGCCATGTCGCGATTCGCAACGCCAAGCGATTTGTCGGGGGCAGTAAACTGAATCCGGTCTCCTACGGAAAACTCGCGCTGGATCTCTCGGTAGACGCTGACGCCTGTAAGGCGGCGGGGATCGTAGGTCGCAAGCTGTCCGTTCGCTTTTTCGACCGTGAGCTGGTTTGCCGATGGGTTGATCGCGACGACCAATGCGTAGGCGGCGGCTTCGATTCCGACGGCTTTGCTGCCGCGTGTGTAGCGAACTACGTCATTGATCTCGTAGTGGCTCGCCCAAGATCGTTCGGCTCCGGTCATATCCTGACGCTGAACTAGGACAGGGAAAGTATGATCTTCCGGTGCGAGGCTTCCATTGGCCTTTAACTCCTGGCGAACAGCGACGTTCAGCTCGCGGCGGGAAGCATTGTCAGGGGAGACGATGAGAGTGTTCTCAGGTGACTCGATGTAGCTCTTGGCGATGGTGCGTACGCGTTCTTCTGCGTTGGGAATTTCCTTCACCCGGCCCTGCTCTTGGAGTGCGCCGAGCGCGGCAGAGACTTGGCCCGTTGCAAGGAGTTCGACGGCAGATTTCAGTATCGGTTCTTTCTGTCGAACGATCTCATCGAGTCTGGCGGTGCGCATTCCAGCTTCCTGCATTTGCTCGAAAGGGCGACCTGCTTCGACGCCTTGATGCTGCCGGATATCGCCGATCAGAAGCACTCGATCATGCGCACCAAGCCGCGAAATGAATTCGCGCATCTGGTTGGTGCTGGCGAGGCTTGATTCATCAACAAAGAAAAGACGCCTGTGCTCTGGATTGCGTTCGCTGTCTTGTTCACGAACGAGGAAGGCTTGTAAGGTTCCAGCTTCGATACCTGCCTCTTTGAGTTGCCGCGCGGCGCGGGAGGTCGGGGCGAAACCCTCAACCTGATAGCCCTGCCTTTCCGCGGCGCTGCGGATGACTGTGAGCGTGGTCGTCTTGCCCGAGCCGGCGAAGCCTTGGATTCCTTGAATGCGGTCCGGCGAACTGAGAACATCTTCGATCACGCTCTTCTGCGCATGATTGAGATGCGAGTACTGATCGGCAAGGGCAATGGCGTGTGGACGTGAGAGGACTGGGTTAGCAAGGTTTTGTCCCTCACGCATCGTGCTGATAATTTCATGTTCCGCTTCGATGGTTTTCGCGGTCGTGTACTGGCGGCCTGGAACACCTTGAGTTCGTTCCACGATTTGAAATTCCCCGGAAGCCAAACGAGCCTCAAGATTGGAGCGAACCTGTCCGTGGGTGATCTCACCCATGCCACGGCGGAGCCCGTCGCGGATCAACGCACGCTCATCCACAACCGCCTCACGCTCAAAGTTCTTGTCGCGAGCAAAGGTCAGAGACTCTCGAACGCGGTCAAAAACGTTGACTGGCCTCTCCTGATGTTGAGACCGTTCACGCGCTGCGCGTACAACAGCATCCGCTTGGTGTCCAAAGTCTGCAGCCAGCTTTCGGTGTGCGGCCATCACCTCGCCCGGTGAATGAATTTCCTTTCGGTCGCGGGTGGAGTGCGCAGCGATCTCGGCAGCTTCCTTCCCCGAGCGGCCCGTGCGTTCGAGGTATTCACGAATTTGCTGGCTTCGGGGGCTGGATGCGTCGAGATATTCCTGTGTGTATCCCTTGATCTCCGGAGCGCCACTCCGCCCTGTCGTAATTTCGTAACCAAATTGTCGGAGGCGGTAGGTCAACTCGGATTGATAGATCGCCGTGGCAAATTGCTGGGAGGCGAAGAGGCTCTGCGGCTGGATTGCGCGCGGCTGGCCATTGTCGCGCTCCGTGACATTGAAAACGACCGCATGAGTATGCAGTTGTGGCGCGACATACCCATCGACCGGACGGGCTGTATCGTGCTCAAACTTGGCGGCTATAAATTTGCCAGTGGTCTCGGGCGGATGATTGCCGCCGATCCGGGCTTGCGTGTAGTGTTCGAGCTGGTCGAGGGCAACGCGGACGCTTTCCCGGTGGGCTTCCCGGACACGCTCATCGCCGCCGACGAGAGCGGTTAGCGATACGGATTTGGGCGCGGAAAATGTTGCATCCCACCCGGCGCGGTGCTCCATCGCCTTGATGGTCTTTCCGTCGGGATCCTGATATTCATACGACGCTCGTTGCCGCACCAGCTGCTCTCCGGTCTGTGGATGCTGGCCCTGGCTGAGTTTCGCGAAGTCCTCGGCGGAAACGGCCCCGGCGATGCCGAACCGCTCGACCAGTCGCCCTTGCCATTCGCCCGCGATGACGCCGCGTTGCGACCAATAGCTCTGTTCCTTTGCGGTGAATTCTGCCTGGTGGTAGGTCTGCGCCTGGCCTGCGGAGAGCGGTTTCGAAATCGTCAGCATGGCAGTGACTACCCCCGAAGATTGAGGCTTTGTTGCGCGTTGACGTTCCGCTCAGCGTCGCTCGGCTGTGGCACGATCTCCGTCGCAGTCCGCGGCGACTTTCGCGGTGCCGTGGGCACAGTTGCATCCGGCTTCAGTTCATGCGGACGCAACTGGGGCTTAGCCGTCCCTATGTTTCTTGGATCGTAGGGGAGCTTGTCTTCGGGCGTATCGCGGAGATCGAAGTCACTCGTGACAACCGGCATATCGAAGTACGGGAATGAGAACCGCGTCACATAATTCTCGTATTTCATATAAGCGTGGAGGTCCGGGAGTCCGGAGATTTCGGACTCCATCACTAGCGGTTCGACTTGCCGGTCCAGCGCGAAGTTTCTCCCAGCGCGGGAGCCGTCGAAGTGGGTCTCGCGTAGCCGTTCGATCTCGACCTTTCCGATGAACTTGCTGACCCACTCGCCAGCAGTCGGCTCTTTTGTCTTTAGCCAAATGCTAGTTGCCGGTTGCGACAGCATGACCTCGGCCAGGTGGCCGTAAAGGTATTCAAGTTGGGCCTTTCCTTGGAAACCCAGAATCACAGGGTTGTTGCTCTTTCGATTTTCTGTAATGGCGGTATGGAGCTGGGGGAGCTTTTGCAAACTGGCCAATTCGTCGATCACGAACCATGCCCGCTTCTGCCCCTCCTTCGGCTCGTTTAGCAGACGTAAGACGAGCAGGTCGATCCATAGACTTTGAAGCGGTCGAAGTGCCTCCCGTTCTGCCGGGAGTGACGTAATGAAGATCCAGCCCTGCCGCGTCTCGGCCCACTCTGTGGCCGACCACTCGCCATTCCCCTGGCCCTTCTTGGGGAGAAGACGGAGGCTGTCGGCGACGAGTCCAAGCGAGCCAAGAACTCCGGCACGCTGTTGGTGCGCCCTCGGGTCGATCAGGTGAGCATGCTCTGTTCCTTTCAGCCTTCGGTCGATCTCCTGCGGGTCCGACATCCACTTCACCAACTCCTCTGGCGTGGGGCCATAGGCCATCAGGAATGCGAAGATCTTCTGAGGGGACTCGATGAAGAACTCACCCTTCTTGTCTTGAGGAGGCTGGAAGAGGGACACCGCCAGTGCCTTCGCCTCGGATCGGCGGCGCAGCTCTTCCGCCGGTCCCCAATAAGGGCACCGCTTATCAAGCGGATTCAGGATCACATCGCCATTCTTAGGGTCGTAAAAGCGCTTAACGAACTCCCGCGCTGGGTCGTAGACGATCGCGGAATCGCCACGATGTTTTATCTGCCGAAGAATTTGGAGCATGATCATAGTCTTGCCCGCTCCGGTATCTCCGATGATCTGCATGTGCTGGGCCTCGGCCCGCTGCGGTATGCGGATCATTGTCTTCATTTCGTTGGTCTTAATGCCTATGCCATCCCCTGCGACCCTGTCGTTGAACTCCCTCGGAGTCATCATCTCGGGGCCCTTCAGTCGTCGTCCGTATCTCAGCGCCTTGCGTCGGCGAACGTCCTTGGCGAGGGAAAATGGGAGCTGGATGCCCAGTGATAGCAGACCGAAAAGCAGCGGGAGCTTGTAGAGATCGAAAAGGCCATCGCTACCGTAAACCGCACTCCTGAGATAGGCACTCAGGGACGCGTCGATATAGCTCTGCTCCGGTCCCAGGTAAAGAAGAGCGTAGCCGCGTTGCAAGGCGGGCTGCGAGAGCGCGAGCGGGATGGGCTTGCCGCCCGGTTGCGGCGTCGTGCCATCCGTCACGTCGGTGTTCATCGC
>Ga0182013_10008865_pt1 | contig 10733 bp, 8 predicted proteins | sample 612S2MmetaG_FD_120487 | JGI IMG/M metagenome (GOLD analysis project Ga0182013, IMG submission 120487) | Permafrost microbial communities from Stordalen Mire, Sweden - 612S2M metaG | ecosystem: Environmental > Terrestrial > Soil > Wetlands > Permafrost | place: Sweden: Stordalen | collected...
AACCCCGGGCAGCCCTAACCCCTGGCAGCCCTAACCCCTGGCAGCCCTAACCCCTGGCAGCCCTAACCCCTGGCAGCCCTAACCCCTGGCAGCCCTAACCCCTGGCAGCCCTAACCATGGATACGCTGACTGAGACAGCAATTGGCTTTTGGCTCTTAGCGATTGGCACTCCTGCGCCTGCGGCGCCATCCAGGCGCGGTGACCGGCGCGACCGGATCGGGCAAGCAGTCAGTGGAGAGCCGCAAAGCCAAACCTACAGGCTTTTAGCCGGTGGTCGTTTAGCTGCGCTTCGCGTAACCTGCACCCTCCGCAAGTGGAAGCCCCTCTGGTTCGATAGCCATTCTCGCCGCCGCCAGGAGCGGATCGCTAGCGGGCGGCGACATCCCCGGCGCCATCGCCTGGTGGCGCATTGGCTCCGCCGTGGCTCTCCCGTAGTGGCCCCTCGGCAGCCCGCCGTCTCGCACTCCTACGGCCTAAACCTAAACCGCCGGCGGTGCACGGTCAGGCGCTCGCGGCGTGGCCTGCACGCGGCGCCAGCAGAAGTACGAGAGCGCCCAGAACACGCCGGTGGCAGCCGCCCAGCCCCACGCCTCCGGGCCATCGCCCACCGAGAGATGGGCGATGAGCGCCGAGGCGAGGGTGATGGCGAAGCCGGCATAGGCCCACTCCTTGAGCCGCGCCGGCACCGGGGCCAGCATCAGCCCCACGCCGAGGAACTTGGCCCACGAGAGTTCCACCCGGAAGTAGGCGGGGAAGCCGAGGTGGGTGAACGCCTCCGCCACCTGTGGCAGGCGCAGCTGCGCGTAGGCGGTGAAGCTCATCTGCAGACAGAAGAGCGCGGTGACGATCCAATAGACGATGGTCTTGGCTTTGGAGCTGGTCTCGGCTTTGGAGCTGGTCTTGGCTTTAGAGGTGGTCTTGGCTTTGGAGCTGGTCTTGGCGGCAACCAGGTCCGGCTTCTGCTGGGTCGATTCCATGGGGTTCCTCCTCTCACACTTTCATCGTTTCGGGACTTTGGGCGGCCAACTGGGGGGCTCCACGCCGAACATCTGCGCGTACTCGGCATTCAGCCGCTGCCAGCCGGCGAATTTTATCGCCTCACCGCCAGCGATGCGGCTGATGGGAGTTCCACGGAGAAGGCGATCCAGGACATCGAGAGAAATGTGCCACCCGGCAGCACCCATTGAAATGAAGCGGCGGTCGATGGTGGCCCACAGCGTCAGGCGCGTGCCGCCGCCCAAGGCTTCGAGTTCCCACCGGATATCGTCGTACTCCAGCAACTTGGGAGCGTCGGCTCGCGTCACGGTTGTCTTCAGCGCCGTGGGTGCTCCCACCCAGGTGAGATTCACCGTGGTTCCAACCGTACCCAGGCTGCCATCCACCTCAAAGGGCGCCCACTCGCGCAGATGCGCCGGGTCGGTAAGCGCCTGCCAGACTTTTTCCGGCGGGTGGCGCAGTTCTCTCACCAGAATGAGTGTCCATTTCTCTCCGTCCTTGCGCACCTCCGCGCCGGTGGCCGGACCCGGTGTGTACGGATCGTGATCGGTCATCTTCTTCTCCTCCTTGTCTTCCTCTTCGTCGGTGTGAATCTATCCATGCGGTCCAGGTGGCGTTCGAGAACATCGACAATCGACGGACCAGAACCGACGGAACCGAACCAGCCAGCCATCCACCTCCTGAAGCGATTCCGGCTTCAGTCGATTGAGACTAGCGCTGTACGGCCAACGAGCACGATCTCGGGGACCGGCTCGCCGGCGGCCTCAACTCGCGACCTTGCGCACGATGGCAGAGAGCTTGGCCTCGGTCGCGTCGTCCAGCGCGGTGAAGTACCACGCGGATTCAATGAGCTGGTGCGCGGCGCCCTCCTCGCGGGTGAGGTTCGCCTCCTGGGTGAAGCCGAACGTCATGTATTTCTTGTCCGCGCGGAAGAAGCAGACAGTCTTGCCGTCCTTCGCGTACCCCGGCATGCCGTACCACACTTTCGACTCGAGCTCCGGCGCGCTGCGCAGGATGAGCGCGTGGAGGCGCTCGCCCATGGCGCGGTAGGGCAGCGGCATCGCGGCGATCTTCGCGAGCACCGCGGCCTCGCCGTCGGCCCTGTCGGCGCGCGGGCCGGGGCGCGCGGCGGCCTTCTTGGCCACCTTCTCCTTAGTCATAGAGACTCCGCACGTGCACGAACCGCTGAAACATGTCCACCTCCGCGAGAGCGTGCGTCGCTGGCACTTCCACCGTGGTGAGCTTCACCGTTCCATCGGTACCCAGGCTCCCATCGGCGTCGAAGGAAGCCCAGTCGCGCAGATGCGCCGGACCGGTTAGCGCCCGCCAGACTCTCTGTGGCGGCTGGCGCAATTCTCTTGCAGAGAGTGAGTGTCCACTTCTCTCCCCCCTTTCGTACGTGCGCCTCGCGGGCCGAACCCGGTGCGTACCGCTCGCGATCGGTCATCTTCTTCTCCTTGCCTTCCTTTTCGTTGGTGTCGATTTTGTTGGTGTAGATTCTGTTGGTGTAGATCGGGCCATGCGGTCGAGGTGGCGTTCCAGAGCATCTACGTGAGCGGACCAGAAGCGGCGGAAGGGAGCCAGCCAGGCATCCACCTCCTGAAGCGGCCCAGGTTTCAGCCGGTAAAGACGGCGCTGTGCGGCCACCGAGGATTCCACAAAACCGGCATCTCGCAGCACGCGCAGGTGCTTGGACACGGTCGGCTGCGGCATACGAAGTTGACGCTCGATCTCTCCAACCGACTGTTGTGACGAGACCAGGAGGCTCAATATCGCGCGGCGGTTCGGCTCCGCAATGACTTCGAACACAGATTCCACTCTCTTTATATACTCCACACGGCATATACGTGTCAAGGGATATTTAGGCAGGCGGCCCAGGCGACGCTGAAGATTTGGGATCGATCTGCTACGTTGGCCTGATTCGTTCCTGGACCGGAACACAGTACGGTCCCTGCACGGATTTCGCCGCGCTTCTACATAGGACCACGGTCCCAGTTCCGCGCCCGGCGAAGGTCCGCTGACCCACGTTGCGTCCGGCGCAGCGTCCTGAACGCGTGGTGTAAGCCGGCATGTAGCGCGTGCCGGTAGGGCCAGGAAAACGCAAGCCGGGACAATTGCCCGAAGCGCGCTTGCAGGAGGTCCCGATGACAACGCCGTTCCAGCTGTGCCGGCACGATTTCGAACGCGCTGCCAGTCGTGAACCAGGACCCGCCCGCGCAGCATTCGATTGGCAACCTGGTCGCGGCGGCGCAGTTCGAGGGCGATCTGTTCTAAGGGCGCGCACATGAATCACCTCACAGCAACCGACGTGGCGCAGACTCTCAGTCTGCAGCGCCGAGACTCATCTCGGCGCGTCGAGAGGCTTCCTCCAGAGGGTCGAGAAGAGTCTCGACCCGGCAGGCACGAGTGCCTGCGCCACATCGCCACCTCCTGACAATGTGAAGTAATTTTGCGCGGCCGCTAAGGAAGGCGACTCCACCGCGACGGCGCGACATCGCCGGGATTCGAGCCTTTCATCGCCAAGTGGCGCGCATCATTGCCTTGAGGTTCGGCGCACGTTGAGCGATTACACGATTGGGTACCAAAGTCGATCTGAGTCGAAGCGCTCGCGAGGGTCTGAGCGGCGCGTTGGGCCGCTGTCCTTACAGTGACGGCGTCGCCGGCCACCCCCAGGCGCCTCTCTCAGCCGTGTAGCGAAACGGGCCTCGCGCGCAGAACATCTCGAACCTTGGCTGCCATTCGAATAGGCATAAACTGCACCGCGGGGCTTACACAGTGAGCCAAAAAAAGGAGCATACTCATCTTGATCGGAACAATTTAAAGGATGCGAATGCGCGGAACCATACGTTGGTGGGCGGTATTGGCAGGCGGACTGGTGGTCGCGCTCGGACTCACCTGGGGGATTTGGACGAAGCTAATTGAAGACCCTGCCGCGCGGACGTACCGAATCGGGTTAGAGGATAACCCACCCTCACAAGCGGTGAAGCCGAATGGGGAATTCAGCGGATATGCAGTCGAGACGGTTGCGGAGGCAGCCCGCCGGCGCGGAATCCGGCTGAAATGGGAGTATCGGACCGACGGTCCGGATCATGCCCTCCGCAGCCAGGCGGTAGACCTGTGGCCCATCATGACCGTCACCAAGGATCGGCAGCGTTACTTTCATTTCTCCGATTCGTATGAGATTTCCGAGTACCTGTTTCTGGTTCGCGCGGATAGCCCTCTGCGGCAAGCGAGCGATCTGAACCACAGCCTGGTGAGCCATAAGAGTGGGGCGATCTATCGCAGTATTCTGCGGCAGCGCTATCCGGAGGCCACTTTGGTGGAGGAGAAGACGCATCGAGATGCCCTGCAGGCGCTTTGTTCCGGGCAGACGCAGGCGGCTCTGGTGGAACTGCGGGCGGTTTTGGCGGCCAGCCTCTTGAATCCCCCTCCTTGCCCCGGCCTGCGGGCGATACCCGGCGAGGGGCTGCAATTTCCGGTGGCGCTGGCATCGACGTTTGCCGCGGCCGTGGCAGCCGATGCGTTGCGGGCCGAGATCGACCATATGGCCGCCGATGGAACGCTTTCAAAAATCATGTCGCGCACGGAGCATATACCTGGCGGCGACTTGTATTTCATTTCTCAACTGAAGGCGTCCAGGATCCGCGCGCGGCAGTACCAGGTGGGCACCGGCGTCTTCGGTCTGCTATTTGTCATCGCGATCATGTTCGCGGCGCGTTACCGGAGGGCTCGCAACCAGTTGTTTGCCACCGAGCGGGAACTGCGGGACAGAGAGCGGGAACTGCGGCTGGTAGCCGACAGTTTAAATGAAATGGTAATGGCGTGCGACATGCGGCAGCGCTTGATTTACGCCAACCCCGCGGTGACGCGCCTCACGGGCTACACGCTCAAGGAACTGGAAGACGCTGGTCCCCTGTGCTGGGTTCACGTGGGGGACCGGGCACGCATGGCGGCGCACTGGAACCGGCTATTTCAGGGCGAGAATTTCTCCGAGGAAGAGTACCGGCTGATCGCTAAAGACGGGGACGAGAAATGGATCTCGGCCAGTTGGGGCCCGCTGCGGGACGAGAACGGCGCGCAGGTCGGAGTGCGTGGAAGCGAACGGGACATCACCAGCCAGAAGCGCATGGAAGAGACCTTGGGCCAGGCGCAGCGGGAACGCGAGATATTGACGGAGCAGTTGCAGCAATCGCAGAAGCTGGAGGGCATCGGACGCCTGGCTGGGGGCGTCGCGCACGACTTCAACAATCTGCTGACGGTAATCAACGGTTACTGCGGCCTGATGCTGGACGACAAGCGGCTGAGCAGCCGCACGCGCGACCAGGTGGAGCAAGTCAAGCTTGCGGGCGAGCGCGCGGCCAATCTGACCCACCAACTGCTGGCCTTCAGCCGCAAACAGATCGTCACGCCCGAAGTGCTGGACCTGAACGCAATCGTGAGCAACTCCGAAAGCCTCCTGCGGCGGCTGGTAGGGGAGGATATCGAGTTCGTCACCCTGCCGGCTGCCCGGCTGGGAATGGTTTGCGCGGACTCCGGGCAAATCGGCCAAGTCCTGTTCAATTTGGCAGTGAACGCCCGCGATGCCATGCCGAAAGGAGGAAAGCTGATCGTTGAAACTGCCGACGTGGAACTCGGCGGCAACCATGCCGCCACGCCCGGCGAGGCCCGGCCCGGGCCTTATGTGATGCTGGCGGTGAGCGACACGGGCTGCGGGATGGACGAACAAACGCGCGGAATGATTTTCGAGCCCTTCTTCACGACCAAGCCGACGGGTAAAGGCACGGGCTTGGGGCTCGCGATGGTATACGGGATCGTGAAGCAGAGCGGAGGCTCGATCCGGGTGTTCTCCGAGGTTGGCAAGGGCACGACGTTCCGCATATACCTGCCGCGAACCGATGGAGTGGCGCGGCCGGAAGCGCCGCCGCGCCCGGCTCACGCCGCGCCGCAGGGCACGGAAACGATTCTGGTGGTGGAGGATCAGGAGGAGGTCCGGAGGTTCGCCTGCGAGGTGCTCCGCGGCGCGGGATACCGGGTGATTGAGGCGCCAGGGGGACCCCAGGCGTTGAGGGAAGCGGAGCGTTTTCCGGAAGCGATTCATCTTCTGCTCACCGACGTGGTGATGCCGGGGATGAGCGGGCCCGATACGGCGGAGCGGCTAAAGAGCATACGGCCCGGAATCGAAGTGGTGTACGTGTCCGGTTACACCGATAATGCCGTGGCGCACAGCGGTGTGCTGGACCCCGGGGTAGCCTATCTGGCAAAGCCGTTTTCACCGGAGGCACTGATTGCGAAAGTGCGGGAGGTGCTGTCGGCGGGGGCTAGCGGCTGAGGCATCGCGGCCAGCGTCAGCTCCCGTTTTATGGGCGCCGGGGAGAGTTTTGTTTACTGCAGGGACATCGAGGTGCGTCAGAGCACCGTAAAACTGGCCGCTGGCGACATTGTATGTCCTTTATTTATGCGCGTCTGGATAGCTTGCGGAAGAGCAGGCAGATCGAGTAGCCCTTGCCGACCGGTCGATAGCGACGCGAGCGCTTCCGATGAGGCCAATCCCTGCCGATTAGCCAAAAGTGCGCGAACTTCAAATACCGCTACTGGGGTTACAGTTGCACCGCCATTCGGAAATCCCAAACCTTCGCGGCCTCGCGACTACATCGGCACCCATAGACGACGATCGCGGCGCTCCACGACAGTAGTTTCGCTCGCCAGATCGTACCACTCACGCATGAAGCTGGCCGGGTGCGGCGGACTCCTCGTCCCGACACAAATGGGCAGACCTGACGGGAGGAAAACGTGAATGAAAGCTGCCAGTTGTCACGATCGACCCCTAACCGGCCCGGCCGGCGACTCGTTATCCTTAGGCCATGCAGCGAACGAGTTTCGCAAGAACAATCGAAGCCGCTATCTTGGCAGCAGCCATTGCCGCAGCAGGTAGCCACGTAATCCGTGCCCAGAGCGCCAAGCCGGCGCCGGATGCCTACAGTGCAAACGATCGGGCGCCCGACGCGCGCCTGAAGGCCGACATTCTCGTCGTGGTTGCCCATCCCGACGACGAAACACTGGCCTCAGCGTACCTCGCTCGCGAAATCAACGACGAACATAAACGAGTGGCCATCGTATACGGAACCCATGGCGACGCCGGAAACAACGAAGTCGGTCCGGAGCAGGCCTCGGCAATGGGCCAGATCCGTGAATTCGAAGCGCGGCAGGTAGCGGGCGCTCTGGGCGCTACCAGCGTCTGGTTTTTGACCGGCCGCGATACCGTAAGCCAGAACGTCTTAAACTCTCTCGAACACTGGGGTCACGGCGCCTGCCTGGAACAGTTAGTCAGAATTGTCCGCCTGACGCGGCCTTCGGTGATTCTTACCTTTCTGCCGGACTTCACAACCGGAGAGAACCACGCGGATCATCAGGCCGCCGGAGTATTAGCGACAGAAGCTTTCGATCTGGCCGGAGACCGGACGGTATTTTCCGAGCAGGTTTCTCCCGCTACTAACCCGGACCAGAATACCAATCTTACTGAGGGTCTGCGTGCTTGGCAACCGCAGAAACTTTATTACTTTTACAATCCCACTCACGATATCTTCACCGGCCAGGGGCCGCAGTACGCATCGCAGGAGATATCTCCCGCACGCCATCTGAGTTATGCGGCCCTCGCCGCCGAGGCATTTTCATTGCATAGGACGCAGGGCGGCGACGCTATGCGGCGCGTGCTCGACAATCATACGCTGGAAAGCCCGGAGAGCACGATAGCTCGCATGGTGACTGGCCCTGTCCGGTTGATCTTCGGCAAGTCCCGGGTGCCCTCCGGCGTTACCGATGACGTCTTCGCGGGAGTCGTTTCGGGAGGCATTCCGTTTCAAGGTCCGCCGCTGCGCCGTGCAGCAGAGGATGCAAATCCGGCACTGGAAATCGGAGATCCCTGGAGTTATTACCGTGAATTCTGGTCCGCGCACGGACTGGATCGTCTGGCCAATGTCGTTCCGGTAGAGATCACCGTCAAAGTGGGCGGTTCCCTGGCCATTCCGCTCATCGTTGAGAATCCAACGAATAGTCCGATCAGCGTGAGTCTATCGGTGCAAGCGCCCGATGGTTGGCAGGTAAAGCCTGTAACTCCGGTTTCGGTGGATCCGCACACGCGCTACTATCTGCGAGTTCAGGCCGCGGCCCCAGCTACCAAGTTATCCGGCTGGCAGCAGTTTACTGTCTCCGCTCAGGACGGGAATCGGAAGATTGGGACAGTGCCGATTCGCGTGGAACTCTCCACGGGGTGGGTGGCGCCGCAGTGATCTGTTTTCGGCCCGCCGCGAGGACCCAACCGCAGGCGCGCCAGTCCTGAGTACCACCGACTCCGCGGCATGACGGAGGCCCTTCCCTTCCAGCCCAAGGCTCAATGGAAGGAAAGCCTACTTCACGGGAGCTTATCGGAAACAAACCGGGTATGGGCGGGGTGATTCGGTTCGCAATAGAAGTTTCTGCACTTGGTCAACGACAATCACGTCGATTGGGGCTTTTGCGTCCCATTGCAAGAGGGAGTTCTCTCAAGTACCGACAGGCTTGTTACGGGCTTCGGTCTGGTCCGCCGCTCAGCCTCGCCAGGAGCGCATAATAAAACATGCGCGTCTGTGTGTCTCTGGTATTGCTGGCCAGCACCCTGCCTGCGCAGACCGTCCTCCGCGGCACGGTGAGAGATATGGCCGGTGTTCCTTTAGGGGCAGTTCAGGTCAGTGCCCGCATGGACGGCACCGCGATCATCCTCAGGCGCGTGACCCAGGGTAATGGCGAATACGTTTTCACCCTCCTTGCTGGCGCCTATTCGGTGACCACCGATCTTGCCCCGGATAAATATCATATTGAGGTCGCGGCCGGTGAAGAAGCGGTGCTCGATCTGGCCGCGCCCGCGAGCGCCACCATCAGCGGCCGCGTGCTCGACGACGATCGCCAGCCGGTTAAAGGCGCGCATGTCTGGCTGCTCACTCCGGAGTATCGGCGCGGCTTTTTGCACTACGTTCAGGTGATGGTATATGCGGACGCCAAAGGCGCTTACACATTTAGCGGCCGCGTGGAGAGCAATCGCCGGTATTACGTTTTGGCTGCCCGGCCTGCGGACGGTCTTTCGCCTCCCGATATCGCCATGGAGGACCGCCGACCGATCCAGGTTCCCACGTACTACCCGTCGTCGGCGCAATTCGACGGCGCATCGCCCATAGTCCTCCAAACCGGCGAACAACGGAGCGGTGTCGATATCAAGCTGACTGCCGCTCCTTATTACTGCGTGGATGGCAAGATTGGCGATAAGGGATTCACGATCGAGGAGACCACCGCCGGCATGGCGAATGCGAGGGGGCGTGCCGGCCCAGACGGCGTTTATCGCAGTTGCGGACTGCCCGCGGGGTCCTACCGGTTGGTCACCGAGGACGGTGCCGTGGAGTTTACGGTGGGGAACGCTGACGTACATGGCGTTGCCCTTTCCTTGCCTCCCGCTCATCTGCGGCTCCAATCGGATTGGACGACTCCGGATTTCGACACACCGGATCTCGACGCCGGCGCGGCGGAGATCTCCGCCATCGAGCAGAGCCTGATGCGGACTAGACTGAGCGGTAATCCTTTCGTCGCGCAAGACAGAACATTGACCGCTCACCAGACAATAGTCCTTCTCACCAACGCCTCGGCGGGCAGAGACGTGTATCTGCGGGCTGCCGCGGGAGAGATGGAAGTTCCAGCCGGAGAATATGTAGTAATCGCGAATTTGAACGGCCGAGGCGCGGATGAGATTTGGTACAACGGCGTCAGGCTTCTCGACCCCGTGCTCCGCGTGACCCCGGGAGTTGCGGGCACGCTTCGCGTGGCGGCTTCCCCGTCGACCAGCGCGCTCCACGTGACGATAGCGGACGGCTCGGACTCCGTGGCGATTGTGGTCCCGGACCATGTGATGTCCGCCGGGCAACTGGCGCGCTTGGCGATCCACGGCGGCAACAATTTCAAACTTCCGCCCGGCAGATACCGCGTGCTGGCGAGTGCGCAGGCGATTCGCTGGAATGTTCCCGACGATTTGGAAAAACTGCTGCCCGCGATGTGGCAGGGCGAACTGGTGGATCTGGATGGCCAGACGCCGGTACGGATTACGGTGACGCCCGTCACGATCTACTGAAAATGCGAGTGTCCGCGCAGGGCGATCCGCCGGAGGCGAAGGCCACGCTTTCTGAGGTGCCAAAGATATTCGACCCGGCCCGACATTGAGTCACAATCCGGGTTTGGGGGCGAACGGCATTACCGTAAAGTGGAGCGGCCCGATCCGTAACGAGCGGTGATGTACGGGAAGCCCTAGTGCTTCACGGGAGCTTAGTCCCTTTCACTGATTTAGCCGCTGTGACTCGGCCCGTTCGTGCTATGAGAGGGCCTCGGGTGGCTGACGCTGATCTGCCTCACCTGACTCTTCAAATGCGGTGACCGGATCAGACTGATCTTCATAGCTGGGTCTACTCAACAGTCGCCACCGTCTTCCGAAATACCAGACATTGATGCCGATTCCGGCCATGGGAGCGATAGATCGGAGCAATGGCTTCATGGGATCATCGGAATCCTGGAGCAAGAAGGTGAGCATCACCAAGGCCGCTTGGCTGACCAGAAATGAAACTACCCCCCAACGTTTCCGCCGGAGAACACCGATTGCACCAGCCATGCCTAAAACAGGAATGATGACGAAAACTGGAAACTCGGAATCTGTCCTGTTGTTCAAG
>Ga0182013_10008866_pt1 | contig 10729 bp, 6 predicted proteins | sample 612S2MmetaG_FD_120487 | JGI IMG/M metagenome (GOLD analysis project Ga0182013, IMG submission 120487) | Permafrost microbial communities from Stordalen Mire, Sweden - 612S2M metaG | ecosystem: Environmental > Terrestrial > Soil > Wetlands > Permafrost | place: Sweden: Stordalen | collected...
ATCCGCTTCCACTCGTCCGATTTCATAGACGGTTCCGGCCGTGGGCGTCAGCAACACGTCCGCCACGTCCCACACGCGCTCGCTCGCGCGTTTGAGCGCTGCCAATCGGTACAGACCCTTGAACGCATCGACGGCTGAGAAGTTGCTGCTGCCCTCGATGACCTCGCGGGTCACGGGATGCATCGATTCAGGGCGGCGGCGAATGAAGTCCTCGAGCGCCGCGTAGCGCTCCGCGATCCACGGTCCGCCGTACAGCAGCCGCGCGGCATCGAGGAACGGAGCGAAATCGATCCGCACGACCGAGCCCCCGAGCGATTCGACTCGTCCGATGGCCTGATCGAACAACCGGGCGTAATCCTCGTCGCCGAAAAAATGCAGCTGATCGCCATGCGGTATGCCGAATCGGCACCCGACCAGCGGCCGGTCGGCGAGGCGGCGCGAGAAGGGATCCTCGGCATCGAAGCCCTGAGCGACCGTCAATACCGCGGCCGCGTCCTCGGCGGTGAGCGCAAAGATCGACACGCAATCGAGCGATCGGCACGCCGGCACCACGCCTCGCGTGCTCAGGCGGCCCACGCTCGGCTTCAGGCCGATGATGTTGTTGAATGCGGCCGGCACGCGGCCCGAACCCGCGGTGTCCGTGCCGAGACTGAAGCTCGCGAGCCCCGTGGCGACGGCCACCGCGGAGCCCGAGCTCGAGCCGCCCGAAATGAAGTCGGGATGGAAGCTGTTGCGGCAGGCGCCATACGGCGAGCGCGTACCGACGAGGCCGGTGGCGAATTGGTCGAGATTGGTTTTCCCGAGGGCGATGGCGCCCGCGTCCAACAGCCGCTGCACGACGCGCGCAGAGCGGGCGGGCGTGTACGAATAGGCCGGGCAACCTGCGGTGGTGGGCACGTCGGCCAGGTCGATGTTGTCTTTGATGACGAACGGAACGCCGTACAGCGGAAGCTCCTCCACCGAGCGCTCCTCGAGCTCGCGTGCGCGATGCAACAGTACCTCGCGGCCGTGTCGGGTGATCCAGACATGCCGCTCGGGCGTGCGGTCGGCCCGCGCCTGCGCCTCTTCCACCACCTGCGTCGGCTTGAGCGTACCTGCGCGGTACGCGTGCAGCAGATCGGAGATCAGGAAACTTTGCGCAGCGGTCATGGCCCGACTATACCGCGAGGCGCACCCGATACACACCACACGCGGATGGCGTGAAGCACGCGGTCGATTCGCGCGATCCTGGGGCGCGCGCGGACGCCATTGCACGTTTGCAGTGCAGACACGATGCAGGGCTCCCGGCCCGCGGAGCGGCCGATGCTCGTAACGCCGCGAATTTTCATGGCAAATGCGTGACACCGGCGGATTCCTCGCGACGTTGGCACAACACTTGCTCCGTTCCCCGGCAAATGTGCGTCTAGGGTTCCGGCCTGTGTCATCACGGGTGTCTGGTCCGAGAGAGGCAGTCCTGGCTCGAAGAGCGCGAGGCTCATCGGGTGGGATACACGGCGGGACAAAAGCCCGGGAGATCAATGTCGAGGAGGCTGTTGCCGACTCGGGATGGTCTCCGTACGAGGGGATGAACCCGAACCGGCGAGGCCACCGAACAGAGGAGGGCTTCGCACATGGATCATCCGGCACCGGCCGCGCAAGCGGACGCCGCTCACGCGGGCGCCGCGCTCATCTACGACGCCCGCATCGAGGGCGGCAAACACTGGTCCTTGACGGTGCGCGCCGGCACACTGATTCGCCTCGTCGATCTCGAGGGCGGCGCCAACGTCGGGATGTTGTTCTTCAATCCCTACAACCTGCTCGAGCGTTACAACGCGCCGGATACATTGAAGTGCCAGCATACGTTCAAGCTCACCCGGGGCCATTGCCTGTACTCGGACATGGGGCGCATTTTCTGCTCCATCGTCGAGGATACGGCGGGGTGGCACGATACCGTCTGCGGCAATGCCAACCGGGCGCTGGTCCGGGAGCGATGGGGGCTCTCGAGCTATCAGCAATGCCGCAACGAGTGGCACCAGAATGGTCACGATGCCTTCCTGGTCGAAGGCGGCAAGTACGGCCTCGGCAGACGCGATCTGGCCGCCAACGTGAACTGGTTCAGCCGGGTGCCCGCCGACGAGGAGGGTACGCTGACGTACGCTGCCGGTCCGCCCCGGCGCACTTCGGTCGATCTGCGCTTCGAGATGGACACGCTGGTGCTGCTGCATACCTGCCCGCACCCGCTCAACCCCGTCCCTGAATACCCGAAATCCCCGGTGCGCGTCGAGCTCCGTCACTCGCCCCCGGTGCAAGCCGACGATTATTGCTTGAACGCCTGCGAGGAGAATGCCCGCGGCTTCAAGAACACCGAGCTCTACCGGCGGTGCGGCGCCCCCGCCGCGCGGAGTGCGTCATGATCAGGGAGAGCGGATTGTCACCCGACGCAGCACGACACCGGCAGGTGGTCCCCGCGGGCGAGTACTGGTTCGACGTCGTGAGGCAAGGACAGCGATTTCGGATCGTTGACGTCGAGGGCAATCAAGCTGCCGACACGCTGATGTTCTGCGCGGACGACCCCGCAGAGCGATATTCGTTCGTGGACACCCTGCGCGCACAGTGCAACGTCTATTTGAGCGTGGGCTCGACGCTTTTGTCCACGGAAGGCCGCGCTCTGGCCGAAATCGTCGCCGACACGGTGGGCAGGCACGACACGTTGGGCGGAGCCTGCGCGTCCGAGTCGAACACGGTGCGCTACGCGCTCGAGAAGCGGACGATGCACTCGTGCCGCGACAGCTATCTGCTCGCGGTCGCTGAGAACGAGCGATTCGGTCTGACCAAGCGCGATCTGACCAACAACATCAATTTCTTCATGAACGTTCCGGTGACTGCGGAGGGCTCTTTGCGCTTCGCGGACGGCGTCAGCGGGCCCGGCAAATACGTCGAGCTTCTCGCCGCGATGGACCTCCTCGTGCTCATCTCCAGTTGCCCGCAGCTCAACAATCCCTGCAACGCCTACAATCCGACACCCCTGGAAATCCTGATCTGGGACCCGGATGTTTCGTAAGGTCCTGATCGCGAACCGCGGGGAAATCGCCTGCCGCGTCATCCGCACGCTGCGGCGCATGGGGATCACATCGGTCGCCGTCTACTCGGACGCCGACCGCCATTCGCTCCACGTGCTGCAGGCGGACGAATCGGTGCGGCTCGGGCCGCCGGCTGCGGCGGACAGCTACCTCAAGGCGGACAGGCTGATCGAGGCCGCCCGCACGAGCGGGGCAGAGGCCATTCATCCCGGATACGGGTTCTTGAGCGAGAACGCCGCATTCGCGGAGCTCTGCGAATCCTCCGGGATCGCGTTCATCGGACCGACTGCCGCGCAAATTCGGGATTTCGGCCTGAAGCACACCGCGCGCGCGCTCGCGTCACGCGCCGGCGTGCCGCTGCTGCCGGGCAGCGATCTGCTTGCCGACGCCGCCGCGGCCGCGCGCGAAGCGCGCCGCATCGGCTACCCCGTCATGCTCAAAAGTTCGGCGGGCGGCGGAGGCATCGGCATGCAGCTCGTCCGCCGCGAGTCGGATCTGGAGGCGGCGCTGGACAAGGTGGAGCGGCTGTCGCGCAAGAACTTCAGCGGCGGCGGGGTGTTCCTCGAGCGCTATGTCGAGCAGGCACGCCACATCGAGGTGCAGATCTTCGGCGACGGTCGAGGCGGCATCGTCACGCTCGGCGAACGTGACTGTTCCGTTCAGCGCCGCCACCAAAAGGTGATCGAGGAGACTCCGGCTGCGGGGATCTCCCCGGAACTGCGCGCTGGTCTGCTGGCGGCCGCCGCAGGCCTCGGGCGGGCGGTCCGCTACCGCTCCGCGGGAACGGTCGAGTTCGTGTACGACGCGCAGCACCAGGAGTTTTACTTTCTCGAGGTCAACACGCGTTTGCAGGTCGAGCATTGCGTCACCGAACAGGTGGCCGGCGTGGACCTGGTGGAATGGATGATCCGCGTCGCGGCGGGTGAGGGATTCGAGCTGACGACGCCCGTGCTCGAGGGAGCCTCGATCGAGGCCCGGATCTACGCGGAGGATCCGGGCCGAAATTTCAGGCCCTCCACCGGCCTATTGACGCAGGTGCGCTTTGGAGACGGAGCGCGGATCGAGACCTGGGTGGAGGACGGCACGACGGTCACCCCTCACTACGATCCGCTGCTCGCCAAAATAATCGTCTGCGCGCCCGACCGCCCGGCCGCCGTGGCGGCGCTGCGCCGGGTGCTCGACGACACGCGTCTCGATGGGATCGAGAGCAATCTCGAGTATCTCAAGGCCTTTGCCGCCACCGGGTCGTTCGCCGCCGGAGGCTCGACCACCCGCGTGCTCGAGGAGTTCACCTACGCGCCGCGAACCGTCGAGGTGCTGAGCGCGGGTACTCAAACCACCATCCAGGATCACCCCGGTCGCCTCGGATATTGGGGCGTGGGTGTTCCGCCGTCGGGTCCGATGGATTCCTGGTCGTTCCGTCTCGCGAATCGTGCGGTGGGCAATCCGGCCGATGCCGCGGCGCTCGAAATCACGATGTCCGGGCCGACGCTCAAGTTCAACGCGCCGGCGATCATTTGCCTGACCGGCGCGGAAAGCGCGGCCGATATCGATGGCGTTGCGGTGACCTACTGGTCGCCGCTGACCGTGCAGGCGGGCGCGACCCTGCGGGTCGGTGCACCACGCGGGGGAGGCTGCCGCTCGTACATCGCGATCCGCGGTGGATTCGACGTTCCCCGATACCTGGGAAGCCGCGCCACGTTCACCCTGGGCAAGTTCGGCGGCCACGGCGGGCGGGCATTGCTCGCGGGCGATGTACTGCACCTGGGCGCCGTCGCAGGCGCTCGAGACGGCTCGACGGAACCGCAACCCATTCCGCGCGCACTCGTCCCTCGCATCGGTGCGGAATGGGAGTTGGGCGTTCTCGAGGGCCCGCACGGCGCACCGGATTTTTTCACCGCCGGCGACATCGAAACCTTCTACTCGTGCGCCTGGACCGTTCACTACAATTCGAGCCGCACCGGCGTGCGGCTGATCGGACCCAAACCGGCCTGGGCGCGCACCGACGGAGGGGAGGCGGGCCTTCATCCCTCGAACATCCACGATACTGCATACGCCATAGGGGCCGTCGACTTCACGGGCGACATGCCGGTGATCCTCGGTCCCGACGGACCTTCGCTCGGGGGTTTCGTGTGCCCGGTCACCGTGGTCAGCGCCGAATTGTGGAAGCTCGGCCAGCTTCGCCCGGACGATCGGGTGCGGTTTCGGCGATTCACGCCGCAGGAGGCGGCCGAACGCCGGGCCGCACAGGATCTCGCCGTCGACACGTTGCAGCCCCCCCGCGCCGCCCACGATTCCCGCCCCGCGTCCACGGCGCGCCCGCCGGGCGCCGTCAACTCTCCGATACTGGGGTCCTGGCCGCAACAGCCGGACAGGCCGCAAATCGTGTACCGGCGCTCCGGCGATTCCTGTGTGCTGATCGAGTTCGGGCCCATGGTTTTGGATTTCGAGCTGCGGCTGCATGCGCACGCCTTGATGTCGTGGCTCGAGCGTCGGAACATCGAGGGCATCATCGATTTGACTCCGGGAATCCGCTCCCTGCAGGTGCATTACGACCACCGTCTGCTGCCGGAGGAGAAGCTGCTGGCCCTGCTGACGGCCGGTCAAGCATCGCTCCCCGCGAGCGATGACATCGAGATCCCCTCGCGTATCGTCAAGCTGCCGTTGTCCTGGGACGATGAGGCGACCCGGCTGGCTATCGCGAAATACATGCAATCGGTGCGCGCGGATGCGCCCTGGTGCCCCAGCAACATCGAATTCATCCGGCGGATCAACGGACTCGACAGCATCGACGACGTGAAACGTATCGTATTCGCGGCCAGCTATCTCGTCCTGGGTCTGGGCGATGTCTACCTGGGAGCGCCGGTTGCGACGCCTCTCGATCCGCGTCATCGACTGGTGACCACCAAATACAATCCGGCGCGCACGTGGACGCCCGAAAATGCCGTCGGCATCGGTGGCGCCTATCTCTGCGTCTATGGCATGGAGGGCCCCGGCGGCTACCAATTCGTCGGTCGAACGTGCCAGATGTGGAACACCTTCAAGGTCACGGCGGATTTTCGCAGCGGGCAGCCCTGGTTGTTGCGCTTCTTCGATCAAATCCGCTTCTACCCGGTCGAGGCACGGGAATTGCTCGAATTCCGCGACGACTTCGTGAATGGCCGGGCGCATTTGGAATTCGAGGACAGCATCTTCCGGTTGCGCGACTACCGCGGCTTCCTGGCGGCGAATCACGACAGCATCGCCTCGCACAAGGCGCGCCAGCAACGCGCCTTCGAGGCGGAGCGCGATCGCTGGCGGGCGAGCGGTCAGATCGGCTATTCCGCCGAGGTCCGTGATGTGCCGGCCGAAGCCGCCTTCGAGGATCTTCCCACGGGCTGCGTCGCGGTCACGAGCCCGGTGAGCGGCAGCGTCTGGCGGATGTCGTGCACGCCGGGGCAAAGCGTCAAGGCGGGCGACACGCTGGTGCTGGTCGAGTCCATGAAGATGGAAATTCCGGTGACGGCCCCGGCCGACGGCGTCGTGGCCGAGGTGCGCTCGGCGGAGGGGAGGGCGGTGATGTTCGGCCAAACGCTCGCGGTGCTCTCGGTGGAGCGGCCGCAGGGGAGAAGAATCAATGCTGCAGTGTCGTAAATTCCGGCTGAAAGGCTTACTCCTGATCGGCGCTCTCGCGCTGACCGGCCTCGCCCCGCGGCTCAACGCCGCCGACCGAACAACGTTCAACGTTGCATGGAGCATCTATGTGGGGTGGATGCCGTGGGACTACGCCGACAGCAGCGGCATCTTGAAGAAATGGGCCGACAAGTACGGCATCAAGATCAAGCTCACCCAGATCAACGACTACGTCGAATCGATCAACCAATACACCGCCGGCCAGTTCGACGCCTGCGTCATGACCAACATGGACATGCTCACGATTCCAGCGGCGGGCGGAGTCGATTCGACGGCCTTGATCGTCGGGGACTTCTCCAATGGCAACGACGGCGTGGTGCTCAAGGGCAGGGGCAAACAGCTCGCAGACCTCAAGGGCCAGAGGATCAATCTGGTCGAGCTGTCGGTGTCGCACTATCTCTTGGTGCGCGCGCTCGGCACAGTGGGATTGCGCGAGCGCGACATCAAGGTCGTCAACACCTCGGACGCCGACATCGTCGGCGCGTTCGGCGCTCCCACGACCACCTCGGTGGTCGCCTGGAAGCCGCAGTTGAGCGCCATACTGGCCTCCCCCCAGGCGCAGCTCGTGTTCGACTCCAGCAAGATCCCCGGCGAAATCCTGGACCTGATGGTGGTCAACACCGCGACCCTCGCCGCGAACCCGAAACTGGGCAAGGCACTCGTCGGCGCTTGGTACGAGACATTGGCGCTGATGCTGCGCGATGACGCGGCCTCGAAGTCCGCCCGGGCAGCCATGGCCAAGGCATCCGGCACCGATGCAGCGGGATTCGATTCGCAGCTCGCCACCACGCACCTGTTCGGCACGGCTGCGGAAGCCTACGCTTTCGCCTCGGGGGATGCGCTCGTCAAGACCATGGATCTGGTGCGGCGCTTTTCGTTCGATCACGGCCTGCTCGGGCAGGGAGCGGGCAGCCCCGATGTGGTCGGCATCCAATTCCCCGGGGGGAAGGCGCTCGGCGACCCGGGCAATTTCAAGATGCGCTTCGACTCGAAATTCATCCAGATGGCCCAGAACGGGCAGTTGTAGGGGGGCATCCGGTGCGGCGTCTCGTCAATCAGCGACCCACCCGGGGCGGCATGCTCGTGCTGAGCATGATGCCGTTCGTGCTGTTGATCGTGGCCTATCTCGCCGCCTCGAGCGCCCGCCTTGCCGCGAACCCCGGCGACAAGCTGCTGCCGTCGCCCGCCACATTCGCCGCGACGATACATCGATACGCGCTCGAGGAGGATGAGCGCACCGGCGAGATCCTGCTGTGGAGCGATACGGCGGCGAGCCTCGAGCGCCTGCTGATCGCCCTGGGGCTCAGCGCCCTCCTGGGCGTGACGTTCGGCGTCGCCATCGGTGTCATACCGTATCTTCGCGCGACGTTCGCGCCGTTCGTCGCGGCGCTCTCGCTGATTCCGCCGCTCGCCATCCTGCCGATTCTGTTCATCGTAGCGGGGCTCGGCGAGCTCGCCAAAGTGCTGTTGATCGTGATCGGAGTCGCGCCGGTGATCGTGCGGGATCTCGCCTTCCGCATCCAGGAGCTGCCGTCCGAGCAGATGATCAAGGCGCAGACGCTCGGGGCTTCGACGTGGCAATTGATACTTCGGGTGGTGCTGCCGCAAACCTGGCCGCGCCTGATCGACGCGCTTCGCCTCTCGCTCGGGGCCGCATGGCTCTTTCTGATCGCATCGGAGGCGATTGCCTCGACCGACGGTCTCGGTTATCGGATCTTCCTGGTGCGGCGGTATCTCGCCATGGACGTGATTCTGCCGTACGTTGCGTGGATCACGCTCCTTGCCTTCAGCATGGACGCGCTGCTGCGGCTGTTGCGCTCCAAAGTGTTTCCCTGGGCATGAGCGGTCATCCTCCATGACGCAGATCACCGTCAAGCGGCTCTGGAAGGAGTACGACACCCAGGTCGTGCTCGAGAACGTCAGTCTGCACGTCGGCGATCACGAGTTCGTCACCATCATCGGCGCATCGGGCTGCGGCAAGACGACCTTCTTGCGCATGCTCCTCGGCGTCGAAACGCCGAGCCGCGGCGAGTTCCTGATCGATGGCCGGCCGCTGTCCGGCGAGCCCGGGCCGGATCGCGGCATCGTGTTTCAGCGCTACTCGCTGTTCCCCCACATGACGGTCCTGCAAAATCTCCTGCTCGGGCTCGAGCTGCAGGGGGCGCCGGCCCTGGCGCGTTTGTTCGGCGCACGGCGCCGGGCCGCCATCGACCGCGCGGAGGAGCTTCTCGAGGCGGTCGGCCTCGGCGCCTCGCGCGGCAAGTATCCCGCGCAGCTTTCCGGCGGCATGCAGCAGCGCCTGTCGATCGCGCAATCCGTGATCTGCCAGCCGAAGATCCTGCTGCTGGACGAGCCCTTTGGCGCGTTGGATCCCGGCGTGACGGCCGACATGCACGAGCTCATCCTCAAGCTCTGGAACCTCAACAAGATGACCATCGTCATGGTCACTCACGACGTCCGGGAAAGCTTTCATCTCGGCACGCGTCTCCTGGTCTTCGACAAGGTGCGCATCGATCCGCAGGCGCCCGATCGGTACGGAGCGACGATCACCTACGACATTCCTCTCAAGGGACATCGACAACAGGCATCGCCCTCCCTCATCACCGGCTGACTGCAGCGGCGCACCCGCACCGGGTTCGTGGACGAATTGCCGCTCGGCGTTTGGCCCGGCGGCTTTCTATTTGCTTTTCATCTCCGTTGTTTGCATTCTGCGCTCTCGCAGAATTCCCGCGCGCTGGCTCACCGGCGCCCGTGACGCGCGCACCAACATCGTGACTCGTGCCGCTCGACGATCACGCATTCGCAAGAGTTTATCTTCGTACTGCACGCATTTGTCGCGCGCCTTCGCACCACACCCGTTCAGCGGCATCGTGATCTGCATTACAAGCATGCGTACGATGCTCGTCGGGCGCGCTGCTGCGAGGTGCCGACGCAATCGAGGTGGTATCGTAAATATCCTATAAATAAAGCACTTCAATAGCGCATATAACTCCTCGTTCCCCGCCCGATGCACCATCGCCGTGCAATTCGCGCGCGCTCGAAATTTATTTTTTCTTTCAAAATCTTTTGTGTCATAAGAGATTCATCGATGTGCTCGTGCTTGAACGAATCCCCGATGCCGGGCGATGCGTTTATTTCGCCAGAGGTCGAAGAGAAGCGACCCGGCGACATGTCGAATTCGAACAATCAAATGAGGAGGGATGATCGATGCCACCTGTTGCGCGCGCACAAAGACGTTTCTACGGCATGGATCGGCGGCTGCGCCGCCCGATCGGAACGGTCAGCACGCTGACCGCCGCCGTGATGACCGCCTTGTACGGTGCCCGTGCATTCGGCATGGAGGCGCCCGCGGCCACCGATGAGAGCGCGCTGCAGGAGGTGGTGGTCACCGCGAGCCGGCGCGCCGTGTCCGCGCAGGATCTTCCGATCAGCATCACGGCGGTGACGGGCGCCGCGCTGGATCAAGCCGGCATTCAAGACATCGCGGGGCTCGCGCATTCCATGGCAGGCGTCAACTTCACCGACAAGGGACCTTTCGGCGGCGTCAACGGCAGCACGTTGATCATCCGCGGTCTGAACAGCGAAGCCACCGCGGGCCAGCTTGCGCTCGCCTCGCCGGTGGTTCCGCCGGTGGCAACCTATGTCGACGAGACGCCGCTGTTCGTCAACCTGCGGCTGCAGGATCTCGATCACGTCGAGATCCTTCGCGGCCCGCAAGGCACGCTGTATGGCTCGGGATCGCTCGGCGGCACCATCCGATTCGTGCAGAACGCGCCTGACCCCGGCGGCTTCGACGCAAAGGTGGAGACCGGACTCAGCAAGACGGCGCATACGCATTCGGTGAATGACGACGTGAGCGGGATGCTCAACTTGCCGGTGACCGACACCTTTGCAGTGCGTTTGAACGCGAGCTATACGGACGACGCGGGGTTCATCAACCAGCCCAATCTTTACGTGTTGAACTCGGCCGGCATACCGGTGGCGGCGAATCCGGCGAG
>Ga0182013_10008868_pt1 | contig 10725 bp, 8 predicted proteins | sample 612S2MmetaG_FD_120487 | JGI IMG/M metagenome (GOLD analysis project Ga0182013, IMG submission 120487) | Permafrost microbial communities from Stordalen Mire, Sweden - 612S2M metaG | ecosystem: Environmental > Terrestrial > Soil > Wetlands > Permafrost | place: Sweden: Stordalen | collected...
CCCGTCGTCCCATTGCAAACTGGCCCCAGCTGGAAGGCCACAGATCGTAAAGTCGAGCTTTGTAAAGCTGTTGCCCGAGCTAAGGTAAACGTCAAAGTATTCACCGTTGCTGCTCATCAGCGGTGGGAGCCCACCGTGATCAGCGCCGTACTGCCCGACCGTGACCGTGCCGTTGCTGCCGAACGCCGTGGCGGTCAGCGGAGGGTCGGCGGCCGCTGCCTGGCTGCCGTTCGAGGTACCGGACCCGCTGGTGAGCAACGTCGTAAATTCACCTTCATCTGCACTGGATTTCACATTGCCCGTGTACGCGATAGCCTTGTACTTGTACGTGGTATTCGGCGCAAGGCCGGTCAGTCCGGCGGACACAGGTTCCGGCGCGTAGCCGAAAAACGGCGATAGTGCACCACATTCTGTGATTTTCCCCGAGGGAAGTGATTGACCCCATTCGAAGTAACAGTTTTCTTCTTCTTCGAACGCTTCATAGCCGCGAGCACTCACCGTCCCACCTAGCACCGCGGACGTTGGCGTCACCGACGACGTCATCCCCGTCACCGCGATCGGCCCAACCGGGAACGCGCCGGTGAGCAGAGCCAGGTCCCCCGCTGCGCTGTTCGATACCTTGTTCACAGTGACCCCCGACGGAAGGCTCAACGGGGCAGGTACCTCGCTGTCGATATTGGTCCCGTTGGGGAGTGCGCCGTTGCTGGTTCCCCCCCAAGCCATCAGTGAGCCGTCTTCAAGCGCCAAACTGTGGGTGTAACCAGCAGAGATCTGGGTGGCCGTCAGTCCGCTCACCGGTGTCGGCGAGAGGCTGTTGGCCGTGGTGCCGTCCCCGAGCTGCCCGTAGCGGTTTTCGCCCCAGGCCTCGACGGTGCCACCCGCCAAGCGGGCCAAGCTGTAGTAATAGCCGGCGGAGATTTCGGCGACGTTGCTCAGGCCAAGAAGTTCGGGCACGTTGGCTTCTTCAACGGTGCCATTGCCGAGTTGCCCAACCGGGTTGCCACCCCAGGCAACGACCTTGTTGCTCGCCAGCAGCGCGAGGCTATGTTCCCTGCCGGCCGAGATGGCGGTGACTTTTTCGAGATAGTGGCTGCTGTCGCAGGGGCCGGTCGTACCGGCTTCACAGACGTAACCGGGATTCGGGTTACAGGCTTCGCCGTCCATGCAGCTGTCGCCGGTGTAGGTCCCATTGCCCAGCGCTCCTTCGGTGTTTTTGCCCCACGCCAAGACCCTCCCGGTTGTTTCTTCCAGGGCGAGACCATGTTCACCACCGGCTGAAATCTTTTCCACGTGGCTCAGATAGGGGCCGCTGGGGCAAGCGCCGGTCGTATGAACAGCACAGACGTACTCTGGGACGTCGTTCGGGCTCTCGGTGCCGTCGCCCAGTTCGCCGAAGTAGTTTCCAGTGCCCCAAGAGACGACCTGACCGTCGCTCAGTAGCGCCAAGGCGTGCTCACCGGAGGAAGTACCAGCTGAGATTTCGGTGACGTGTTCGAGGTAGGGGCCGCTAGGGCACGGTGCGGCCACGCCCACCGCACAGAGAAGCACCGGTACGGAGTCGAGGCCATCGCCTAGACCGCTCCAGGTCAAGACCCTGCCGCCGCTGAGCCGCGCAAGGCTAAACCCATTACCTGCGGAAACTTCTTCGACGCCCGTCAGATAGGGACCTTCCGGACACGCGCCGCTCGTGCCGGATTCGCAGGTCGCGACGGGTGCGATGGCGTTGACCTGCCCGAGGTCAAGGCCGCGGTCGACTTTGGCGACGTCGCCCCACCCGATTATCGATCCGCTGGCCCACGCCGAGGACGCCGTACCCATACCCAGGGCAAGCACCACACTCAGGCAAAGCGCCACGCGTCTCGCTTGCGCCAGTGGGCGCCGGGGCACACCGAGCACTGCCACTCCATCATCCGTACCAGCGTTCGTCGCTGTCTGCATGATGCCAGTCGATCCAAGCATGACGCCCCCAAGTGATCGCGAACCCGTAGCGACGCTGACCACACTCGCGGAGCGGCGGGCGCGTGCGCCGTTAAGCGTGTCTACCACCAAACGGTTACCGAATCAACGGGACATCCAGAACTAGACACGCGGGCATCCAAGGGCGCTTATGGGAGAGCCTTGTTTGCCTCTCACTCGTGCAGCGCGTTTCCCTTCCCGTCACTGGGGCGAGCGCTTCGCCAAGCTTTCGTTGACTGCTTGCGCTCCCCAAGACTGAGAAGCTGCCCTCGTGGTTCTGGCAGCACCTTGAAGACGATTTGCAGTTCTAGCGAGTTCACGTCGAACCGCGCCGGCACGGCCGAGCTCGCGAGAACCGCACGGCGGGTCGTGTTCGAGTGACAACGGCGCGGTGGGAGCAACGGGACACTGGCGCGGTGGGGCCGCCCCTGACGTGAACGAAGCCCCGAGCAGGGACGGCGCCCGAACGGCTGTCCACGCCTCGTTTGACTCGACGCCGATGGCGGAGCCCGATGTCACGGCTCTGCACCCCGTGTCGCCATGCCCCAATCACCACTCCGGGATCTCCGAGCCGCGAACTGCACCGTGAGTCGCGGCGTAGCAAAAGACAATACGAGGGGCATCTGGTTCGGTGACGCTTTCGCCGGGCCTGACGAACGTCGCGAAAATCCAGACCCTGAAAGTCAAAGGGACGCTCTCGGGTTGCAGCGGTGAGAGCTTCACGGGCGCCTCCTACGCGGCGACCGTGACGACGGCAGGCAAGGTGTCGTGTTCGGTCCTGACGGGAGTGGGCGAAGGCGCCTCTGGGGCCGCGAAGTTCAAATGGACCCCGGCGGCGAGGCCCTCCACGGGGACCCACAGCACGTTCGGGGCTTCGGGCCTTAACTTCCGTTCGAGCAGGTCATCGGCGACACGGACGCCGGGGACACGGATCGTGGTGCGGCCCTTCTTGACCTTCACCAGCCCTGAGATCCCAGCCTGACGCATCAGCCTGCGAATCCGTTTGCGCGAAACGACGATGTCCTGGCCGAGCCGAAGCTCGGCCTGCACCCGCCGCGAGCCATAGACGCCGCGCGCCATAGACGCCGCGCGCGCTCGTGAATCGCCTTGATCCTCGAGGTCAGCCACGCATCGCTGAGCGCCCTGTCGGACGGCGCGCGGCGCTCCCAGGCATGGAACCCGGATTTGGAGACCCCGAGGGTCTGGCACATCACAGAGACTGGGAAACTGGCCCTCTCCGCCGAGATGATCCGATAGGTGCTCACCGGGTCTCGGTCTCCGCTGCGAAGAGAACCGCGGCTCGCTTGAGGATGTCGCGCTGCTGCCTGACCCAGTTATGCAGCGACTGCTCGCTGCAACCCAGGCTCCCAGCAACATCTTTCACGGTCCTGCCAGCGAGCACGAGCTGCACGGCTTCGCGGCGAAACTCCGGCGGATACGGCGGTCTGGTTCGCGGCATCAGACGCATCCTTCGCGTCCAAGCCACTAAAGCCATTAAGAAGCCGTCCAACGGGTGCCACTCCACCCAGCCGGTTAAGCGGAGCTGGAGCATTCGGGTTGCGGACGGGGTCGAGCACTGGTACAAAGGCCTAACCTAGGTGGGGTCTTCTAGGTGGCTCTTGACAGGCGCGTGAACCGCATGCGGGTCGCGCGCTCAGACAAAGAGGGGAGCGGAAGATGGCCTGGGGGTTCAGGGAGGGCGTACGCCGGTCAGCTCCAAGGCTGCTCGCAGCTGTGGCGACGGTCGCCCTGGTCGCCGTCGGGGGCCCGCTCGCGCAGAGTTCGGCGCGCGCGCGCGGCTCATCGCGCGTCGCTGCAGCGACGAAAATCAAGAAGCCAAAAGACATCACCAAGCCGGCGGTCTCGGGCAGCGCTGTGGCCGGCGACCAGTTGCTCGCCTCGGCGGGCACCTGGGCGAACTCGCCGACGGCGTACGCCTACCTTTGGGAAGCGTGCACAAGCAAGGGCAAGTCCTGCAAAGCGATCACCGGGGCGACGGAATCCTCCTACACGCCTGCAGACTCACAGGCCGGCTCGACCCTGCGCGTGACCGTCACCGCCTCCAACTCCGCCGGCGCAGCCACGGCGGACTCCGCCGTCACAGCAGTCGTGAAACTCGCCGCTCCGCAAGAGGAAGCCCCACCCACGATCACCGGGGAAGCTCGCGAAGGGGCGCAGCTATCGGCGAGCCCGGGGACGTGGTCCGGGACGCAGCCGATCTCCTACTCCTATGAGTGGCTGCGCTGCTCAGCCGCCAGCTGCAGCGAAGTGGGCTCGGGCCCGGCGCACACCGCCGCGGAAGCAGACGTCGGCTTCACCCTCGAGGTCAAGGTTGTGGCGAGCAACTCCCAGGGGACGGCGACGGCGACGTCCGCGGCGACGGCATCGGTGGACGGCAACGCACCGAGCGAGGTCTCCGCGCCCGCGATCGCCGGAGCCTCGGAGGGGAGCACGGCCGTGGTCTCACCCGGCAGCTGGCAGGGCACAGGCCCGATCTCCTACACATACTCCTGGCAGGAATGTGCACCCTCTGACCCGGAAGCACCGTCGAGCACGCCCGTGGACTGCATGCCGATCCCGAGCGCGGGCTCGTCCACGCTCGCGGTCCCGGGCTCCGTGGTCGGCGGATATCTTGTGGCCGAGATCACCGCGTCCAACGCGTGGGGGCAGTCCGGCCCTGTTGCGGCCCAGGCGCGGGTGGGAGGCCTGAAGGCGGCGGTCGGCTGGGGGCTGATCAACCCTGCCGCGGAGCCCGGCTGGGGATACGACCTCGGCGGCGGGAACTTCGTCCACAGCGCCGGTGTTGCGCGCGGAGACGGCTATCCCGTCGGCTCCGCATACCACGTGGACCGTCAGGAATTCGAGCCGCAGGGCGTGGAAGGCCTGCCGCTGAGCGAAGACGGCGCTGAAATCAAGGAACTCGTCTCGCCGCTCGAGTGGAGCGCCGCGCTGCTCACCGACGGCCGGGTCTACTCATGGGGATGGGGCGAAGAACTCGAACCGGAAGGCGAAGAAAGCGGTGGCTTCATAACCAACGGCCTCGGAACAGGCAACGCCGACAAGGAGGTTGCGCCGACGCCGGTCCTCGAAGCGCGCAAGGTCGGAGAAGCGGGCGAAGATCAGCCGCTGAAAGACATCAAGGAAATCAGCCCGCACGGCTCCACCGGGCTGGCGCTCACGTGGGGCGGGGAAGTCTACACGTGGGGTCACACCTGGCTCGGGCAGCGCGGCGACGGCGAATGGGGCTCGGAATGGGGGTTCCAGAACGCCGGCAGACATAGCGAAGGCGGCTTCGAATGGGAACTGCCGCCACCGAGCGGCGGCCGCGCGCCGGTCTATCCGCGTGACGCGGCCGGCAAGGTGGTGCTCTCCGAACACGAAGAACCGCTCACCGGAGTGGTGCAGATCGCCTCTGGCAAGGAGGCAGAGTTCGCGCTCACGCGCACCGAATCGGGGGGCAAGGTCGAAACCCAGCTGTGGGGGTGGGGCAGCGACGCCGAAGGCCAGCTCGGCACCGCGGCGGTGAAGCCGTGCGGCGTGGTGGAAGGTGCGCCTGGCAAGGTCGCGAAGGCCAAGCAGGAATGGGAAAAGGGCAAAGGCCCGAGCACGTACGTCTTGCCGACGGCTCCGTGCTCGGTCTATCCCGTCAAGATCGCGATCCCTGGGCTCGCCGAAGGCGAATACGTGACAAGGGTCGCCGCAGGGCAGACCGCCGTGTACGCGGTCACGAACACCGGGCGCCTGTTTGCGTGGGGCTCGAACCAGAGCGGCGAGCTCGGCCGTCCACAGGAAGACCCAAAGACGTGCGGCAGCGAATGCAAGGAAAACAGCGAACGCGTGGAAAGCAAGCCGCTGCCAGTGAGTCTCGCCGCCGTGGAAGCGGAAGGCGTCTCGCAGCCGGCGGTCACGAACGTGTATGCGGGCGGCAAATATGCCCTCGCGAAACTGAGCAACGGCGACGTCATCGGCTGGGGCGCAAACGAATTCGGCCAGCTGACCGGCGGCGAAGAATCGCGCTGCTTCCCGGGCCGCAGTGAAGGCGCCGGCCACGAAACCTTCAGCTGCCGTCCCGAGCCCAGGCTCATCGGCAAACTCGCGGGGGCGACTTCGGTCTCAGCCGGCTGGAACACGACGCTCGCGGTCGTCGGCGGTGACGTGATCGGTATGGGCGCAGACACCGAAGACGAGCTTCTCGGGCCGCAGGCCGCCGACGTCAAAAGCTCCCCCTGCCTGCCGACAACGCCGCCGAAGGAAGAAAAAGGGCGACCCAACTACGAAAAAGAACTCGAAGCGTGGGTCAAGGAAGTCGCGCGCGACTCCTGCACCGCCGAAGCGGTGCACGTGCAGGGCGTGCCAGACGGCGGCGCGGTCGCGGTGTCGGCAGGCAACGGTGAAGGTCTAGAACTTCAACACAACTTCGCTGCACTCAGCTCGAGCCACGGCGTGATCCGCCCGCTGATGACGCTCAGACCCGGCAGCAACCCGGAAGAACTCGTGGTCGAATGGGAGTCTCCCGAGATCCCCTCCTACGAAAAACTCAAAGAACTGGAAGGTACTCCCGGGGAACTTCAGCTGGCGCCGCTGCCGTTCAGCGAACCCCTGTCCACGCTCGCGGCCCAGGATGCTGGGGTCAGCTACGAATACGGCATTCGCTGGGGCCGCGATGAAGATTCGCAGGTCGGCTCCCAAACGAGCCCTGAATGGCTTGAAAAAAACTTCAGAACAGTCACTTGCGAACCTGTGAACATCGCACTTCAGGTCACCCGCTGCTCCTACACGATCCCCGAGAAATTACGGCCCGAGCCCGGGAAGATCTACATGGTCGACCTTCGGCTGAGCGCCGGCCAGGCCGAAGCTGCATTCAAAGCTGACGCCTGGGGCAACCCGCGACCTGATGGCGGGTGAGCGGAAGGGAAGGAGCAGCACGCACCGGCATGTCTCCGAGCCCTGTGTCCCGTCAAACCTCAATGTGCCGTCTGGTGCATCTCGCGATCGGCCTGACCGGAGGCGATCCCAGTCGTGCGCGACGGCGGGCTGCGTTGGGGGCCGCGGAATGATGCCGCTGCGAGTGCTCTGTGGAGGGCCGCACGTCGCCCGAGCCGCCACGGCTGCGGGTTCCAATGCTGGACTAGACTCGGGTCTGGCGGCGATTCCCTAGCACGATACGGAGGTAGTCATGACCGCACGGGCGGATTTCGAGCCGGACGAGTGGAAGCTCGTGGTGGAGGGCCCGCCGAGCGCTGCGATGCTGGTGATCACCTCGCAGCGGGGTGGGACGTTCCGCGAGACGATGGCGATGGGGAAGGACTACGCCGAAGCGCGTAAGCAGCACGGCCAGAGCGAGCTGCTGGACGAGCTAATTGCTACTCGGCCCCACATCGATCACACGCGATACCACTCGCCGGAGGAGCTTAGGGAGCATGTCCTGGGGCATCTTCGAGAAGCCGTCGCCGTCCTCCAGGCGAAGGCGCAACCGTCCGAGGTCGAGGACTACAGGAACTTCACCGTGAACCTTGCCGAGCGTGTCGCCGGGGCACACAGCGAGGGCGGACAGGCAGTGAGCGAGGCAGAGCAGCAGGCCATCGAATCGATTAAGGGAGCGATGGCGTAGGGCCGCGATAGCCGGATGAGACTGATGGCTGCGATCCCTCGGCCAGAGAGCCCCGGCCAGAGGGCGAGTTACCCGTGGGTACGGTCGACGGGACCTCGGAAGATGGCCGGTGGCACCATCGACTAGGCCGGGCCTCGGTTGTAACGAGCCCGTGAACTACTGAGCGACAGCCGCTGATACCCGAAGTGAGCGCAGACGGCACCACGTGGCTACCCATATCCGTACTGCTGTGTGGCACGGCCCCGATCGGCGCTCGTGGCTACCAGTTTGACAATTCGGTCGACGGCTTTGGCACGCCTGTCACTCTCCCGACCGCAGCTCGGTACTACCGTATTCATGACGCAGGACCGTTGCCGAGCGCAGCTAGGCTGTACGTGATTGGTCAGTTCTCGAACTAGGCGTTTCATCCAGACGATCGTGTGTTCGAGTGGACGCACCGACTCGGCGCTGCGGCAAGCGTGGCGCACGGCGTGCTTGGTGGTGGCCCGTACCTTACGGTGTGGGTCACCACCTGCCCGTCGATCCCTGCTGTCCCAGCGGCGGTCTTGGCGGCGCGTCATCGGTCGCTGGCGCATAGGGCGGCGAGCACCGTGGTTGAGCCACGCTGCCGGCCTGCGTTCAATGAGGGCGTTCAGCCGGCGGGCGGCCTCGATGGCTGGCTGTCGCTGTTCCAGATGTCGTGGGCTATCAGCCAGTCGTGGCCCGGCTGTCGCCGGTATATGGTGATGTACTTGCCGCTGTCGCGGAGCGTGTCGCCCCCCGCTCTGGGTGTGAGGCTGATCTCGTAGGAGCCACGTTCGAAGGCCCAGTCCGGGCCCGCGAGCTCGACATCGTGCGGGACGATTGAGAAGCTCGCGCGGAACGCAGCCAGAAATCCTTGCGTCCACTGCTGGATGCTTTGGGTGCCGACGTTGGGCAGCTCGTTGGGGGGCATCTGGACGGCGTCGGTGTCGAAGCAGGCCGTCCAGGCGTTCGCGTCGCAGTCGTTGAGGGCGGCCACGTGGATTGCGCGCGCCCGGTCGAGTCCTGCGAGTTCGACTTGCTGAGTCTCCATGAAGGTCTGCCTCTCGGTATGGGTAGGGGTCAGGCGGGGATGCCCGGCGGTCCGATGATCTGCAGGCCGAACGTCGCGGCGAGTTTCGTGAGGCCGTCGACGTCCGGCGGCTCAGTAGCCGGCGGGGGAATCTCGCGGCGCTCGGCCGGCTGTCCGAGGGCGCGTGTGAACTGCTCGAACCCGGCGGGCTCGGTTACGAGCAGGAAGCGTGCCATCTCCGAGCTGACGATGAAGGTGTGCGGCAGGCCCTTCGGTCCGAACACGAACGAGCCGGCGGACGCGACGCTTATCTTGCCGTCGACCCAGAAGGTCATCTCGCCCTCCAGGACGTAGAACCACTCGTCCTCGCGGGTGTGGACGTGAAGCGGCGACCCGTGGCCCTGCGGGGCAAGATGCTCGATCACCGCAACCCCTCCGCCGGTAGTCTCGGTCGATGCCTTGATCGTCGCGAGGGCGCCGAGAAACCAATAGGCCTCGCCCTCGCCGGGGCCGACAAGACTCGGCTCCGCGTTGTTCGTGATGGTGCTCATCTGCTCGCTGCCTCCTTTGGTGCGCATTTGGGTTCGAACGGAAGCCTCGTGCAGAGTGCAGGATGTTTCCATCCCCCGCGAGCGGGGATCTTTCGCGCACGTCGGCGTCGGTGGCGGTGGATAATGCGGGCATGGCGTCGCCGCACTGGTCTGTTGACCGGCTCCGCGAGGAGATTGAGTTGCTCGGGACTCGTGGCCTGCCGCGAGATGAGTACTTCGCGCAGCTGGCGCCACGGCTGCGACGCGTGATCGCCAACGACGCGAGCTGCTGGCACACGCTCGACCCGCACACTCGGCTGATGACGAGCGACGCGCCGGCGGAGCTCGTCGAACGCGGGATCTTCACAGCCGACACAGCGACCGCTGCCGGCGAACTGCTGGTTCGCAGCGAGTACCTCGTCCAGGACAGCAACACCTTCGCCGAGCTCGCCGCGCGACGGATTCCGGTCGGGACACTCGACCAAGCCACGCGCGGACGTCCCGAGCGCAGTGCGCGCTACCGCGACCTTCTCGAGCCGGCTGGCATCCCGCATGAGCTCCGTGCGGCGTTCGTGATCCGCGGGAGGGTGTGGGGTGCGGTCCACATCGCGCGGCGCGCCCAGAGTGGTGCGTTCACGCAGCAGGACGCCGATGCCCTCGCGCGCGTTGCCGGCGCGATCGCCGGAGGCATTCGGGGATCGCTGCGCTTTGACGCTGCGAGGCGCGGCTCGAGCACCGAGGCACCGGGGCTGATCGTGGTCGACGCCACAAACGCGGTCGAGCTGATCACGCCGCCGGCGCGCGAGCTGCTCGACGCGCTCGGCAGCAATGCGCTGGTGTACGCCGACGGGGCGCTTCCCGCGACCGTGCTTGCGCTGGCGTCGCATGTCCGCGGCGGTGTCCACCGCGCAGGATTCGAGAGCAACGTCGTCACCGTACCGAGCCCCTCCGGGTGGATTACGCTGCACGCCTCACAGCCAAGCCCCGGCGACGGTCGCGTGGCGATCGTCATCGAACCCGCTTCAGGGCCACGATCGGCGACGCTGCGCCTTGAGATCAATGGCGTCACCGCCCGCGAGCGCGAGGTCGCAACACTCCTGGCCAGCGGCCTCAGCAACACCGATATCGCGGCGGCGCTGGTGCTCTCCCCGCACACGGTGCAGGATCACATCAAGAGCCTGTTCGAGAAGCTCGGCGTCGCCTCGCGCCAGGAACTCGTGGCACGCGTATTCCTCGACGAGTATCTCCCCGAGGTCGTCCAGCGCACACCACTCACCTCACGCGGACGCTTCGACCGAGACTGACGACCCTGTGTAGGACGGTCGCGAGAGCGAGCGCGAAACGGGGTGGGGGTGAGCGGCTCCGACCATCGGTTGCTCGACCGACCACACGGTCTGCGAGCTCCTCTGAGAACCGCGGTACGCCCATTCGATGGGTCTCGCTCGCGACCTTAGCGATCGGACATCAGAAGATTGAACCGCTCCGGGGAAGTTGGAGGCCTGATCGCTTGAGAGGATTGGGCGATGTCAACGAGCAAGAGGTATCCAGCGGAGGTTCGTGAGCGTGCGGTGCGGCTGGTGATGGAGCACCGGCGG
>Ga0182013_10008871_pt1 | contig 10723 bp, 8 predicted proteins | sample 612S2MmetaG_FD_120487 | JGI IMG/M metagenome (GOLD analysis project Ga0182013, IMG submission 120487) | Permafrost microbial communities from Stordalen Mire, Sweden - 612S2M metaG | ecosystem: Environmental > Terrestrial > Soil > Wetlands > Permafrost | place: Sweden: Stordalen | collected...
CGGGTCCGGCTCGCAATCCGCCAATAGCGTACTGCTGAAAAGCATCTTCGGAATGGGTGTTCCAGTGAGTGGAAAGAACCTGTTCCCGTCGAACATCGCCGGACTTCCCACCTGGTACACCATTCGCGCAAGCAAAGATGGCTACGTGGCGCGCAAACGTGCGTCAGAGGTGCTTGTGGCGCTGAATGCGGACACGGCGCGGGAGGATGCGCTGGCTCTGCCTTCAGGTGGCGTGGCCATTTACGAGGAGAAGTTGGACCTCAAGCAGTATCGCGAGGATGTGGTCTTCTACCCGGTTCCGCTGGACAAGATTACGGCGGAGATTTGTCCCGAGGCCAAGCTGCGCAAGCTGGTCAGGAACATGGTGTATGTGGGCGCGGTGGCGCAGTTGCTGCGGATCGATCTGAGCGTTGTGGAGAGCGGGTTGCGCAAGCAGTTTGCCAAGAAGGTGAAGGTGTTCGAGCTGAACTTTGGCGCGGTGAAGGCCGGGTTCGACTATGCGGCGGAGAATCTTCCCAAGCAGGACCAGTACTTCATCGAGCGGGCGGATCAGACGAAGGGCAAGATCATCATCGACGGCAACGCGGCGGCGGGAATGGGCGCGGTGTTCGCGGGCGTGACGGTGGTGGCCTGGTATCCGATTACGCCATCGACATCGGTTGTGGAAGCAACGACGGACCTGCTGAAGAAGTTTCGCGTGACGCCGGAGGGCAAGGCGACGTTTGCCGTGGTGCAGGCCGAGGATGAGCTGGCGGCGATCGGCATGGTGCTGGGCGCGGGCTGGGCCGGGGCACGGTCAATGACCGCGACATCCGGGCCGGGGATTTCGCTGATGGCGGAGTTTGCGGGGCTGGGCTATTACGCGGAGATTCCTGGAGTGATTTTCGATGTGCAGCGGACAGGACCTTCGACAGGAATGCCGACGCGGACATCGCAGGCGGATCTGCTGAGCGTGGCGTTTCTTTCGCACGGCGACACCAAGCATGTTGTTCTTTTGCCGGGCTCGGTGAAGGAGTGCTTCGAGCTGGCGTATGCGGCGTTCGATCTGGCGGAGCGGCTGCAGACGCCGGTGTTTGTGCTGAGCGATCTGGATCTGGGGATGAACAACTGGATGTCGGAAGTGTTCGAGTATCCCACGACGCCGCTGGATCGCGGCAAGGTATTGACGGCGGAAGATCTGGACCGTCTGGGTGGATTTGCGCGATACCGCGACGTGGACGGCGATGCAATCGGCTGGCGAACCCTGCCGGGAACTCGCCACCCCAAGGCCGCATATTTTACGCGGGGCTCGGGACACAACGATGCGGCAGGGTATACCGAGAAGCCGGATGAATACATTGAGGTGATGGAGCGGCTTTCGCGCAAGTTTGAGAATGCGCGCAAGCTGGTTCCGGGGCCGGTGACGGTCAAAGATGGGACGTCGAAGATTGGCGTGCTGGCTTACGGCAGCACCGACTTTGCCATGCGCGAGAGCCTGGATCAGATCAAGAAGGAATATGGGCGGAGCGTGGACTACATGCGCATCCGGGCGTATCCGTTTGCGCACGAGATTCACGACTTTGTGGCCACGCACGAGCGGGTTTACGTGGTGGAACAGGATCGCGACGCACAGTTGGCCAGCCTGTTGAAGCTGGATCTTCCGGCCGATCAGGTGGTGAAGCTGCGCAGCATTCTGCATTACAACGGATTGCCGCTGGATGCCCGGACCATTACCGAAGAGTTTGCGACCAAGGAGGGCCTCTAAATGGCTACGACAGCGCCAGCACCTAAATTGAATCACATTGGCCTTCCGGTTCTGGAATACCGCGGCGGGAAGACGACACTGTGCGCCGGCTGCGGGCACAACGCCATCTCTGAGCGGATCATCGACGCGATGTATCAGATGGGAGTGGAGCCGGAGCGGGTGATGAAGATGAGCGGGATTGGCTGCTCGTCGAAGAGCCCGGCCTACTTCATGGCGCGCGCGCATGCATTCAACAGCGTGCATGGGCGCATGCCGTCGGTTTCGACCGGGGCAATCCTTGCCAACCACACCATGACGACGCTTGGCATCTCCGGCGACGGCGATTCGGCGTCAATCGGGATGGGGCAGTTTGTCCACATGATGCGGCGCAACCTGCCGATGATCTACATCATCGAGGACAACGGGGTTTACGGGTTGACGAAGGGGCAGTTTTCGGCAACAGCAGACCTCGGTTCGAAGCTGAAGACAGGGGTGGTGAACGACCTGGCTGGGATCGACACCTGCGCGCTGGCGATCCAGTTGGGCGCGACGTTCGTGGGGCGTTCGTTCTCCGGGGACAAGAAACAACTGCTTCAGATGCTGAAGGCGGCGATCGCGCACAAGGGGACGGTGATGCTGGACGTGATCAGCCCGTGCGTGACGTTCAACGACCACGAGGGATCGACGAAGAGCTACAAGTTCATGCAGGACAACGACGAGCCGATCAACGAGGTGGATTTCGTAGCCAGCTTCGATGACATCGAAGTGGATTACGGCTCGGGCGAGGTGTACGAAGTGGAGATGCACGATGGCTCGAACCTGCGGCTGCGCAAGCTGCAGGAGGGCTACGACCCGACCGACAAGGCGAACGCGGTGCGCACACTGATGGAGTCGCAACAGAACGACGAGATTCTGACCGGGGTGTTCTACATCGACACGCAGAAGCCGACGTTTATCGACCTGCTGAATCTGGTGGATGAGCCTCTGGGGCAACTTCCGGAATCGGTGACGCGGCCTGCGAAGGCGACGCTGGACGGGCTGATGGCCAGCTTGCAGTAACGGCTGAAGCGACATGGCAGCAACAGAAAAGCCTCGCGATTGCGGGGCTTTTTTTGAATGAGTCCAGCTTACCGATATCTCTCGGCTACTTTACCGTCCGGGTCAAGGTAACCGATTTTGATGAGGAGTTCCCTGGCCTTCTCGGGGGTATTGTGCTCGCGATTGAGTTTCTCGGCAGCTTCCTTGAATTTCTTGAACTCTTTGGGACTCATAGCACCCTCCAGGCAGTCTGTCGAGGAAGTTCGATTCTGCCCGCTCCACTTCCCGATACGATGATACCAAACTTTGCGCCTGAATTGCGCGATGGTCTGGTTGATCGAAAGCGGCTGTCTCCGGTTGAATGCGAGCTCAGCGAGGAGCCGGCGTCGCTGGCGTGATGCGGATGCCCATGCCGTTGAGTTTGGTGCGGGCCTGCGCGGCCTCAGGGGTTTGGGGATGGCGCTTGATGAGCAGCCTGAGCTCGTTCACGCCCGCGTCCTTCTTGTTCATCTGCAGCAGAGCGAATCCTTTGCGCAACTGCGCGGCAGGGGCTTTGGGGCTGCCCGGAAACGATTCCAGGACGGCATTGAAGGCCTTGACTGCCTCAGCATAATTGAGCTGGCGGTAGGCGATCTCGCCGAGGTAAAACTGGGCGGAGCCGGCCTGCTCGTCGAGGGGATAGTAGCGGAGCACGTCCAGGAACTCGGCTGCGGCAACGTCGTAGCGGGCGGCGTTGTAGTCGCGGACGCCGGCCTGGAAGGTCTCAGCCAGAGGCGGGGCCTGATTGGCTGCCTGAGCTTCGGGTCCGGGGCTCATCGCGGCGGGGGCGGACTGCTGGGGGGAGTTGGCGGCTGGAAACTGGGCGGGCGACTGGGTTGGAGACTGGGAAAAGGACCCGGCGCCTGCGGGGGAACTCTGGATGTTCTGCAACTGGGCCTGCAAATCCTGGACCGACTTGTCGAGCTTGGCAATGCGGGACTTCAACTCGTCGACGGAGTCGTTGAGAGACTGGACCTGGCCGGAGACGGTGTCCAGCTTGCCGCTGCCCGCCTCGCTCTGCGCGTTGATCTTCTGCTGCAGGGCGTTGACGGTGACGGTCATCTGATTGGTGTTATCCGCGGTCTGTTCGATCAAGTGCTGCATGACGCCGAATTTGGTGTCGAGAGTGGACTGAAGGCGTTGCATCATGTCCAGCAACTGCTGCACCTGGGTTTGCAGCTCGATGATTTCCTTCGAAGCCGCGTGTGCGGGAAGGGGCGCGGAGGCTAGAACCACGGCAAGGACTGCCGCGGTGAGGAGACGATTGCGAAGTTTGTGTGTTTTTGGCATGTGTCACCTGGGAACAGGGATCGGAGATCAGTTGTCAGAGATCAGATTCGGCTGACTGGCCTTTGAGGTATCCCAGGTCTCAGAATCGAGACCTGGGGCACCCTGTTTTGATCGGACTAGCAGCGAAACCTTAGCGGTCGAGGGTGAATCCGGCGCGGCGGTTCTGCTGCCAGCACTCCTCAGTCGACTCGGAGCAGAAGGGCTTCTCCTTGCCGTAGCTGATCACGCGGATGCGGGTTGCGGCCACACCGGCGGTGACCAGGGCATTCTTGGCGGCGTCGGCGCGGTTCTGTCCCAGGGCGAGGTTGTACTCGTTGGAGCCGCGCTCGTCGCAGTAGCCGCCGATGACGACTCTGATGTCGGGATGGCTGGCCAGCCAGGAGGCATCTGCGGAGAGAACGGTCTGGGCGTCGCCGCGGATGTCATACGTGTCGTAATCGAAGAAGGCGTCCTGTATGTGGGCCTTGAATTCTTCTTCAGTGCTTACGGTGCTGGTGGGCACGACGATGGCGGGGGGCGCATTGAGAGTGACTCGGGCAGTAGCGTCGGCCGAGCCGCCCGCACCTCGAGCGACCAGGTGATAGCTGGTGGACTCGGTTGGGGTCACGGTCTTGACGCCGGAGGTAGGTACGTCGCCAATGCCATCGATGGAGACAGTGGTGGCTTCAGTGGTGCGCCAGGAGAGCACAACCTGGTCGCCGGCGGAGACAACCGAGGGAGTGGCCGTGATTTGCGCGGTGGGCGTTTGGATGGAGGTAGGGGCCGTTGGAGCCTCCTCCGCGGACGGGACCGGCGCCGGCTTCTTACTGCAGCCGGCAACAGAGAACAATGCGAGAAGCAGGGCAAGAGGCGCCAGGATGCGATTTCGTTGTTTCAATGGACTACTCCTTCAGCGAGTTCAAGATTGAGTTCCGAGCGAGGGAGGCTTTTGAGTCTCCTTGGCCAACCGCCGCTCCCGGCCTACCACCCCAGCGACGAAGACCCCGCCGCGGCGGGCTGGGAACCCCGGCCTTTTCACCGGGGCGTTTTGCCTTATTCATGTAGATGCAGAAAACGACGAACGGGAATGCGATGGTTCTTGGCCTGGACCGTTGCAAAGAACGTTGTCGATAGAATGATAGTCGAAAAAGGCCGGGATCGCAGCAACAACGCGAACCGGAGCGTGACAGCGGACACACACTTTGACCGCGTTGTGCCCGTTGGGGAGGGTTCACTTCCAGCTCCAGTTGGGCATGAAGTTGTTGCCGGTGTGGGTGAGCTGATGCTGCTCCGTGCCATCGGCCAGCATGGACCAGATCTGGGTGTGCCCAGAGATGGTGCGTTCGAAGACGATGTGGCGATTGTCGGGGGCCCAGAAGGGGTAGTCGTTGCTGCCGGACTCGTGAGTGAGCTGAATATAGTTCTTGCTGGCGATGTCGATCACATGGATGTCCACACCGCCGGGGTCGCCGGGGCCGTATTTGCGATTCCAACTGAAGGCGAGCAACTGGCCGTTGGGCGACCAGGAGGGGGAGACGGCGTAGCCGCTGTCGGTGATGCGCTGGACGTTGGAGCCGTCCTGCTCCATGGTGTAGATCTGAGGCTCGCCGGTGCGCCCGCTGACCCAGGCGAGCTGGGCGTTGCTGCGAGGATTCCAGGTGGGGGCGACGTCGGGTCCGCGGAAATTGGTGAGGCGGCGAAGATTGCCGCCGCTTGCATCCGCGGCCCAGATTTCGGAATCGCCTGTGCGGGCGGAAGAGAAGGCGATCTTCGATCCGTCAGCGGACCATGCCGGCGAGAAATTGCTGCCCCCCGCAATCCCCGCCGGGAAGGCGACCATGCGATTGAGATCGAGCGAGTACATGCGGATGGACCAGCCCTCGGGGCCGAGCGAAGAAAAAGCGAGCCGGCTGTTGTCTGGAGAGATGCGGGGCGAGATCGAAGTGGTGCCCAGGTGGGTGATGGCGTGCTGGTTTTGGCCGTCGTAGTCCATGACCCAGATTTCCTTCGAGCCGCTTCGGGTGCTGACAAAGTAGATTTTGGTTTCGGCGATGCCGTTGATGCCGCCGCCGAGGCGCAGGATGATTTCGTCGGCGAATCGGTGCGCGATGGTGCGCGCCATTTCCTGGCTTGCCGCTTCGTTGTACTGCTTGCCGAGGACCTGGGGGTTGGCGGTGTTGCGCGTGTCGAAGAGCCAGCCGTAAACGCTGAGGCGTCCATTGTCGGCCGACAGCGATCCGAACGCCACCATGGCCGCGTTGGCAGGTGCGGAGGACCACTGGGGAAGGTTGATCTCCTGGGGCGAACCGGGCGTGGTCTGGGGCGAGAGGCTCTTGGAGACCAGGTCGAAGATTCCCGCGCTGGCCAGGTCGCTATACAGGGTGGCGTCGAAGGTTGCCTTCAGACCCGGGCCCTGGGGATCGACGCCCACTGGTTTGAGGTCGGCGGCGGCGATGCGGATGCGGTCGTTGCCCAGGTTTGTGCCAGTGTGAACCCAGTCCTGGGCGGGCAGTTGGGCGGCCGCAAGATAGACGACGAAAGATGCAACGAGGGGAAAGGTGCGGAGTGCCTTCCGGAGATGAATCTTCATGCGTTGAGTGGTCCTTCCAGGTTCGTGGGAAAGGCGCGTGGGGTTCCCGGCGCGCCAGGACTCAATACGTACAATCATAGGTTACGTCCAGCCATTGATCGTTGGATTCCGTGGGCAGATTCCCAAATGTATCGACGCGCTCGGTGGCCAGAAGGCACGAACGGTCGAGGGTAGGACTGCCGCTCGCCGTGCTGACCTTGAAACCGGACGGGACGCCCTGGCGATTGACTCTGAAGTAGATTTGCACCGCATTGCCCTTGGGCGTGCGCGGGTCTACCTGGCCGCGAATCCAGTTTTGACTCACCTTAAGTTTGATGCCATTTACGTACCAGGGGAAGCGTGTGCCGAAATCTCCGTTGGCGACGCTGACCGGGGCGTCTGCCGAGGAGGCCTGGGCCATGGTAGAGCGGGGCATGGACATGCCCGCCTGCTCACCGAACTTGGCGCGGTTGTCCTGTTTGGGCTGGGGTTGGTGAGGCTGGGTCTTGGGCACGTTCTGGGCCTGCTTCTGTGGCTTGACCTCTTTGCCGGAGATGGGGATGGCGGTTTCATCCACGGCCTGTTTGGGTTTGGGCGTGGGCTCGGCCGGGGCCTGGCTCGGGGTCTCAGTGGACAGAACATTTTGATTGGCCGGCTGATCGGCGGGGAGGGGCAGGGCATTCGAGACCAGGCTGACCTGGATGGCTCCGCCCGCTCCGGGACTGCCCCACAGGTTGTGATGAAAGAAGCCGTTGAGGATGCCGTAGAAAAGGAGTCCGCCGAACAAGACGCCGTGGAGCACAAGCGAACCCGCGGCAGGCCCCGCGATGGGCTCCGAAGCCGGGGTGAGTTCGCGCTCGAGTTGCTCGCTTCCTTCCAGCAGGCTAATCATCCGGTTGCTAGTTTCCCCCTTCCGTGGAGGCCTTGGCTTCCAACGGCTGGGTGACGATGGAGATGTTGGTGACGCCGGCTTGCTTTACGGCATCCATGACGCTGGCGAACGCGCCAAAAGGAACGTTTTCATCGGCGCGGAGATAGATGACCTGATGCTCGGGATCAGCGCTCTGCTGGTGGAGCTTCTGGGCCAGTTCGTGGATGTTGACCAACTGATCGCCGAGAAAGACATCTTGGTTGCGGTTGATGGTCAGGACCAGGCGCTGCTGGGTGATTTCCTTGACGGTGCGGGTTTTGGGCACGGAGACCTCGATGCCCGATTGCAGAACCGGCGCTGAGATCATGAAGATGATGAGCAGGACCAGGACCACGTCAACCAGCGGGGTGACGTTGATCTCCGCCAGCGAGGAACGGGTTTGGCCGGTGTTACTTGTAAAGGCCAAGCTCTACCGCCTCTCTGGGGGGGTGGGTGGTTCGGGACCGCGCAACGGTGCGGCAGGCCCTCGCATTGGGATCTCTTCGAGGGAGTTCAGCAGTTCCCGGCAAAAGTCGTCGGTGGCGGCGGCAAAGATCCGAATGCGGGCGGTGAACTGGTTGTAGGCGACGAGGGCGGGAATAGCCACAAAGAGGCCCGCGGCGGTGGTGATGAGAGCCTCGGAGATGCCGGGGGCGACGGCGCGGAGAGTCGCGGAGCCAGCTGCGCCGAGGCCGTGAAATGCGTCGATGATGCCCACAACGGTGCCGAAGAGGCCGACGTAAACGGTGGTGGAGGCGATGGTGGCCAGCCAGGTCATGCGGCGTTCGAGGGTGGTGACGGCTTCGCTGGCGGCGGTCTGCGCCGAGCGCTCGAGCGGCACCAGGTTGCGGGGCGGGCCGGAGCCGCCGGTCTGGCGCTTGTAGGTCTCGTAAACATCTTCAAAGACCTGGGCAAGCGGGCTGGATTTGCAGTCGGCGGTGAGTGCGGCAATCTCCTGCAGGCGGGTGGCCTTGCGGAAGGCGCGGATGAATTTGCGGCTCTGGCTGGTGGCCTTGCCGAAGGAGGAGATCTTGCCCAGGATTACGAACCAGGAGTAGAAACTGGCGATGGCCAGCAGCGCCAGCACGGCCTCGGCCACGGGACCTATGTTGTTGAATATCTCCACTAGCGCGCTTGAACCCGACGCTGACGGAGGTGCGGCGCTATCGGCCTGCATCATCAAGAGGAGGGCGGTGTTAAGAATCGGCATTCACCTCAATATCAACCGTATCAGACGGATTGGCGCCTTCCAAGTTATCGATTGGATGCTCCCGGAGGCTTGGGGCGTTGGTTGTGGGGCCGGGAGATGCGCCGTTCATGCTATGCTGCGCTCGGATTGTCCCGGCAATTGACCGGGTTCCAAGAAGGTTCCAAGAGGTTCGCAAAGAATGCTTGTCGAACTGCGCGCTGAAAACTACGCCGTCATCGATCACGCCATTGCCGTGTTCGGCCCAGGGCTGAATCTGCTGACGGGTGAGACCGGTGCGGGCAAGTCGATCCTTGTGGATGCGCTGGCCCTGCTGATGGGGGGCAAAGCATCGGTGGAAGTGGTGCGCCACGGGGCTGACAAAGCCGTCGTCGCGTGCGTGTTCGAGTCCACACCGGGGGCGGAGACGATCCTGGAAGAGAACGGCATCGACGCGGATGGGAACGAGATTATTCTGCGGCGGGAGATTCTGTCCTCGGGCAAGGGGCGGGTGTTTGTGAACAACCAGCCGGCGACCGTGGCTGTGCTCAAGCAGTTGGCGCCGGAGCTGGCGCTTGTCCATGCCCAGAGCGAGTCGCTGACCAGCTTTGACCAGGCGCAGCAGAGGATTCTGCTGGATCGCTTTGGGGGGCTTTCGACGGAAGCCGTGGGCGAGGCGTACGGGCGTTGGCGCACGGCTGCCGAAAAACTGGATGCGATGGTCGAGGGTGAGCAGGACCGGTTGCGGATGGTGGACCTGTGGAGCTACCAGCACAAGGAAATCGAAGCGGCGCGGCTTGTCGGCGGCGAGGATGAGGCGCTGGAGACCGAAAAGCGCGTGCTGGCCAACGCGGAGAAGCTTTATGCCGCTGCGATGGGGGCTTTCGAGCAACTGTATGAGGGTGGGGCTTCAGCGGAGGTTGCGCTGCGGGCCGCGGTGCGGAATGTGGAGGAGCTGGCGCGCTACGACGGGCGGTTTACGGAGGTTGCAGGGCAATTGGAGTCGGCGCGGGCGACGGTTGGCGACGTGAGCGGCAGTTTGCGGGATTATGCGGAGGGGATCGATGCGTCGCCGGAGCGGTTGGCGGAGATTGAAGACCGGCTGGCGGCGGTGGACCGGCTGAAGCGCAAATATGGCAAGACCGTGGCCGAGGTGATCGCGTTTGGCGAAGATGTGGGACGGAAGCTGGGCGAGGTGGAGGATCGGGACGAGATTCTCAAGGCGCTTCAGGTGGAATTGGAACAAGCCGCAACGGCGTATCGCGCCGCTGCCTCAGCCCTCAGCGCCGACCGCAAAGCAGCGGCCACCAAACTGGCCAAGCTGGCTGAGGAACAGATCAACTCGCTTGCCATGAAGGTCCGCTTCGAAGTTGCCGTCCAATCCGTGGAAGAGGCCGAAGCCTTCCGCCCCATCGGCAAAGACCCATCGCCGAGGGGCCCGGCTTTGAAAGGGCACGGCTTCAGCCGTGCCGAAAGCGGGATAACACTAGCCGGGGCTTTAGCCCCTGAGGGAAGCTCTTCAGAGAACTCACCGTCTCACTGGACTTCTTCCGGCTGGGACGAAGTCGAATACCGCATCGCCACCAATCCCGGCGAGCCGCTGAAGGCTCTCCACGAAATTGCCTCAGGCGGCGAAATGAGCCGCGTCATGCTGGCGCTGAAGGTCAGCGTGGAAGAGGGCGCGGTCAAGCCGAAGCGGAAGACGCCGACCCCCAGAACTCTGGTCTTCGATGAGATCGATATTGGCATTGGCGGCCGTGCCGCGGAGGCCGTCGGCCAGAAGCTTAAGAGTCTGAGCCGCGGCCAGCAGGTGCTGTGCGTAACCCACCTGCCTCAGATCGCCGCGTTTGCCGATCAGCACTTTGTCGTTGAAAAGCGCGAGGCTGACGGCCGCACCAAAATGCAGATCCGGCTGCTGGACGATCGCGCGCGCATGCATGAGGTGGCGCGGATGGTGAGCGGCGCGAAGGTGACGGAAACCAGCTTGCA
>Ga0182013_10008874_pt1 | contig 10721 bp, 6 predicted proteins | sample 612S2MmetaG_FD_120487 | JGI IMG/M metagenome (GOLD analysis project Ga0182013, IMG submission 120487) | Permafrost microbial communities from Stordalen Mire, Sweden - 612S2M metaG | ecosystem: Environmental > Terrestrial > Soil > Wetlands > Permafrost | place: Sweden: Stordalen | collected...
CGCCGCCGAGATCGCCAACGGCCTGCTCAACTTTTCGCGCACTTCCACCACCGAATTCCGCGACACCAATCTCAACCAGGTCATTCGCGACACGCTTTCCCTGCTCGAGCACCAGTTCAAGACCGCGCGCATCGAGGTCGATCTCGACCTTGCCGAGCAGTTGCCTTCGATCCATGGCAACCCCGGAAAGCTGCAGCAGGTCTTTCTGAACCTGCTGCTCAATGCCAAAGACGCCATGCCCGGCGGCGGCCAGTTGCGCGTTGCAACGGCCGTGAATGGCCACGTCGAGGCCCTCATCTCAGACTCCGGCAGCGGCATTGCTCCGGAACATCTGAAGCGCATCTACGATCCCTTTTTCACCACCAAGACCATGCCCAAACCCGGCGATCGCCGCGGCACCGGCCTGGGACTCTCCGTCTCCTACGGCATCATTCAGGAACACGCCGGCAAAATCCATGTCGAGAGTGCGGTGGGCGCCGGCACAACCTTCCATCTTGAGTTTCCCCTGCTGAGGAATTCCGTACATGCCTGAGGTCCTGCTGCCCTTGAACGTAAGCGCATCCGTTTCCCCATCCACCGACACTGCCACCGCCGCCCGCATCCTGGTGATCGACGACGAGGCGGCCATCCGCGAGTCGCTCGAGGTGCTGCTCTCGCTCGAGGGATATACGGCCATCATGGCCGTCGATGGCGAAGAGGGGTTGAGGATGCTGGAGGTCGAGAACTTCGATCTCGTCCTGCTCGATCTGGCGCTGCCCGGCCAGAGCGGCCTCGAGTTGCTGCCCCTCATCAGGGAGCGCCAGCCCGAACTGCCGGTCATCATGATCACCGCCTACGGCACCGTCGACAACGTCGTCGAGGCCATTCGCGCCGGCGCTGAGAACTTCGTCCAGAAGCCATGGGACAACGAGAAGCTGCTCGCCGATATCCGCTCCGCCGTCGCGCGCCATCGTGCCGAGGAAGAAAATCTCCAGCTCAAGCGCACCCTCAAGCAGCGTTACAACTTCGCCAATATTGTCGGCAAGAGCGAGATCATGCTGCGCGTCTTCGACCTCATCGCCCAGGTCGCGCCCAGCCGTTCCACCGTGCTCATCCAGGGCGAAAGCGGCACTGGCAAGGAACTCATCGCCAAGGCCATACACGCCAACTCCCCCCGCCGCGACAAGCCTTTCGTCCCCATCAACACCGGCGCCATGCCCTCCGAGCTGCTCGAATCCACGCTCTTCGGCCACGTCAAGGGCGCATTCACCTCGGCCATCGCATCAAAGAAGGGCCTCTTCGAAGTAGCCAACGGCGGCACCTTATTTCTCGACGAGATCGCCACCATGGGCTTCGACACCCAGGCCAAGATCCTGCGTGTCCTTCAGGACCGCCGCTTCATGCACCTGGGCGGCGTTCAGGAGATCCAGGTCGATGTCCGCATCATCGCCGCCACCAACATCGATCTGCGCCAGGCGGTGCGCGAAGGCAAATTCCGCGAGGATCTTTTTTATCGACTCAACGTGATCGCCGTCGATCTGCCGCCGCTCCGCGCCCGCCGCGAAGATATTCCGCTCCTCGTTCAGCACTTTCTCGACTTCTACACCGCTGAAAACGGCCTGCCCCCGCGCAAACTTTCCACGGACGCGCTCCGCGCGTTAGTCGACTACGACTGGCCGGGCAACGTGCGCGAACTCGAAAACTCCATCGAGCGCGGCGTGGTGCTTTCATCGGGCCCGGTCATCGGCTCCGACCTGCTCCCCGGCCACATCACCGGCCGCAGCTTCCAGGACGCCCTCCTCGATCACAATCCCAACTCCTCGCTCTTCGACATCCTCGAAGTCATCGAGCGCCGCATCATCATTGAGAAACTCGAGCGCTGCAACTGGAACCAGACCGACGCCGCCGAACAGTTCCGCATTCCCCTGTCGACGCTGAACCAGAAAATCAAGCGCCTGAACATCGAAATCCGCAAAAAAGGCCGAGACTAAGGCAAGCTCCTGATCTTTGTCTTGGCCTGGGAACTCCGATTTCCCATATAAATTGAGAAGCTTTTGCCCGATTCCGCAACCACCGCCGGTACCGAGAGCATCATAACTGCTCCATTTTCGAGTTTGAATTGCTTACGCCGAGCAGTTGCGGCAAGCTCGCTCTGGTCAGCCCCGGCGCTTTGCCGCACAACATAGGCGGTATCTCGACGCGACACCGCATACATGCCGAAGCCGATTGCCAGGGGCCATAATCGGCAATCATCCTTTTGTTCGTCCGGGCGAGGGCTTGCGATGTGACGAGTTTCCCCCGCCACTTCTCTGCGTCACCGTCGCCACCACCAAAAATCTCCGACATAAAAATCTGATCGGTAGCCCGTTCCTTATTCCGCAGTTGCAGGTAGGCTTGTATGAGCTTCGGACCAGCGCACTGCATCGTATCGCCCGTCTCTCTCATCTCGATCGAGTTACCATTGAAGTCCCGGAGCTTGGCCCCCACCGGTATACCTTTGGAACCGCCCTGCAGATTCATCAAGTTCAGCTCTTCATTGGCCCAACAGGCGAAATCGCTGTATGAATGTTTATTCATCACATCGGTAAATGCTTTCTTAAATTGGGTTCCTTTCCAGGAACTCTCCGCTCCAATCACGCATTTGAGGCACCCATCCGAATAGGCCATCAGTATGCCAATCATGTACTGGCCGCCGCCGCCGTTCCCCCTGGGCATACTTGCGACTTGTACAGCGAGGTCGCGGGCCGCCTCCGATTCGTAGATCTTGTGATTGCGCAAGGGCGATTTGCATTTGTTACACATCATCCCTTGAGCGGTGCCGCCGGTAAAGGATTTGCTCAAGCTCGTGAGGGGATTCATGTCATATACCGTCTCGAGCGTATTCTTTGTAACCCCGTACGACGCTCCCGTGAGCTTCACACCGGTACTGAAGTCTGACTGCCCCATCTTCCGTGCCTGGCGCAGGTGGCCAGACCAGATCATGCCCTGCTTCTTCGCATGAGCTCCATCGCCGACCTCCGCGAAGATATAGGATCCGGACAATGGTTTCTTGACCGATATGACCCGAGTCATTGGCCCCAGGTAGAAGCTGGGTTGCATCTCCCATTTGTCGACAATCGTGGCGATACTCTCTCCGTCGTTGGCCGCGTAGAATGGAACACTCATCATTTCAGTGAAGTACTGGAATAGCTGCATACCGCATCTCCTTCACGTCCAGCCTGCAATGTAGCTGTGGCGAGTTCATAGGGTTCGGCTACTGCAATTTCTGCCCGCCCAGATCAAATATCAGGCCGACGCCCTCAGAAACATACCGTTTCACACCCGCTCATCTGTATAAGCGACAAGTTGCGGCAAAGAACCTCACCATTATTTTTGAGGACGTGCGGGAACCGGCAATCGAAGCCAAACTCATGCTCTCCATCCGGAAGTTGAAAACCAGGGAGGTTCCACCGAACCGGCAGACGAAAACGGCCATTCCTGATGGTCAAATGACGCCTTTCTTTTTCTTGGCCGGATTCTTATCGCCGCTCGCGGATTGCTTACAATGCAACCGAGCGGACTTGCTGCGCTGATCAAGCGAGTTCAATTCAACCGCGAGGAAATCGACCCCGCCCGCGCGCAGAGTTATACATGCTGATTGCCGATGCTTTACCGAAGAAGGCCCATGACCGCGCCTTCGATGGTGAACCGGTATTCGTCCTGCAGGAGTTTGAAGCCCTCAGCGGCAAGGTTCCGGTTGCGATCCATCGAGCTGTCCGTACAGCATAATCCGGGCGGCCACACCCACCTTCAGACCCTCGCAAGCCTCCAGCCACTTCCGCAGAAAATCCTTCAACTCCAGCGGCGGCCTGAGCCACACATCCGCCCCGGTCTGCCGCCACTCCCGCCTCACCAGCACACTCAGCCCGCGCCCGTTCAGCGCCGCAAACGCCGCTTCATCCGTGTAATCGTCTCCCAGGTAAGCCGCCGGAAAGCTCTTCTCCGTACCTCCGGCCTCGCGCAGAATCTCCTCCACTGCCCCGCCCTTATCACGCCCCGCGCGCAGCTCCAATCCGCACTCGAACTCCAGCAGTCTCAGCCCTTCGGTCTTGGCCAGCGGTTCAAACAACTCCCGCGTCCGCTTTTCAATCAGCGCAGATTTTTGAGGCGCGACGCCTCGCCAGTGCATGACCGCCGCGTTCGGTTTGTCTTCGAAGAGTCCGCCGAAGGCATCGCGCTTCAGCCGCATGCGCAGTTCATCAAGCGTCGCTCGAGCGGCGGGCGCGGCCGGCTCCATCTCCCGCCGCCCATCCGGGTGCAATCGCTCGGCTCCGTGCAATCCCCACACCTCGGGCGGCGTTTCCATCCCCAGAAGCGGCCATATCTCCCGGGCCGGCCTGCCCGTAACCACGGCCATGCGTGTCCTGCCCTGACGCTGAATTCGATTCAGCACCTCACGAAGCCCCGCCCACGGCCGCGCCCTGAACCGGTTCACTCGAAATGGCGCCATGGTTCCATCGTAATCAAGCATCAGCAGCGGCGAACTGTCAGGCGCAAACCCGCCGAAGAATTCCTCAAGCCTCTCTGCTGCCTCGTTCGTCAATGTTCGCGCTCTCCTAGGCCATTTCCCGGTCCGCCGTCTCGCCAATCCGCTCCGTCGCAGGCGATTCGCTCCTCACATCCATGCGTTCCACGTCGTCCAGCCGCAGTTCTCTGAGGTCCCCCAGTATGCTCGCCGCCCACAGATAGATGTTGTGTTCCATCACCTGCCGTCGCATCCGCTGCATGCGCTGGCGCCGCTCCGCGCGCTTCATCTCCAGCGCAGTGTGGATCGCCTCCGACACCCCCTTGATGTCATAAGGATTCACCAGCAGCGCGTCATGCAACTCCATGGCCGCTCCGGTAAATTTGCTCAGCAGCAGCACCCCATCCTCGTCGTCTCGCGCGGCAACGTACTCCTTCGCCACCAGGTTCATCCCGTCGTGCAGCGAAGTCACCATGCACAGCTCCGCCACCCGGTACCACCGCTTCACCTCGTCGTGACTGCACTGCCGCTCGATCAGCACCACCGGCCTCCACCGCGCCGTCTGGTAGCGCCAGTTGATTCGTTCCACAGTCTCTTCCACTTTGGTCTTCAAGTCGGCATAGCTCTGTATGCGCGTCCTGCTCGGCGCTGCAATCTGCACCACGGTCAGCCGCTCGCGGTGCCAGGGATGATCTTCCAGCAGCTGCTCAATTGCTTCCAGCCGCTCCACAATTCCCTTGGTGTAATCCAGCCGGTCGACCCCCAGCGCCAGGGTCTCGGCCCGCACGCCAAATTCGCCGAGCAACTGCTTCCGCTCGGCCCCGCGATGCTCTTCCGCCAGCGGATCGTCGGCTCCGATGGCTATTTGCGGCACCGCTTCAAACGCCACGCTCACCGGGTAAGGCCGCACCGTGGTCAAGTGCCCGTGCCGGCGTACCGTCATGTGTTCCCGGTCTGTGCGCGACTCCATCACCCGGTCCACGGAGTCCAGAAAATTGTGGCAGTGCATCGGAATATGAAATCCAATCAGGTCAGCGCCCAGCAGGCCGTCGAGCAGCTCGCTCTGCCAGGGGCAAATCCCGAATGCCTCTGAATTTGGCCAAGGAATGTGCCAGAAAATAGCTACCCGGGCGTCCGGCCGCGCCCTCTTGACCATCCGCGGCAGCAGGGCGAAGTGATAATCCTGCACAAAAACCACCGGCTCCTCGCTGCCTTCCATCTCCTCCAGCAACGCATTCGCGAATCGCTGGTTCACCCGCTGGTAGCAATCCCAGTCCGCGGCGCGGAAGATCGGCCGCGTATGCGCAATGTGACACAGCGGCCACAGCCCCTCATTGGCAAAGCCGTCGTAGTATTGCGCCTCTTCTTCTTCACTCAACCAGACTCGCCGCAGGCTATACCGCGGATCGTCCGGCGGAACGCGCAGCCGGTCAAACTCGTCGACGGTCGCCTTATCGGCGTCTCCGCTCCCACACGCCACCCACACCCCGTCGCAGGCCTGCAGCACCGGCTCAATCGCCGTCACCAGCCCGCTCGGAGGCACCACGCACACAATCTCCCGGCCCTTGCGCACGTGCATATAAGGCTCGCGGTTCGACACCACGAAGATCCGGCTCGACCCCGCCCGGTCGCGCATGTGCACCGCCAGCCGTTCCGCCGTCCACCAGTGTTCGCCCGCCTCGCGCAGTCGCGCCTCAGCCGTAGCCGCCGCCCGCGCCGCCTGCAGGCTCTCGGCCATCGTCTCCATCTCCCGTGCCAGGGGGGTGAACATGCTCAGCTCCGCCTCTGCCGGCTTGGTCTTCTCTCCATGCCCGCTTCTAAGCCGCCGCACCCGTTCCGTAACCAGCTTCATGGGGCTGGTAAGGAACCACCGCACCATCAGCAGCGTGATCAGCACGATCAGAACCACCAGCGCCAGCACCCGCCAGAAGCTGCGCCGCCACAGGTCTATCCCCTCTGACCTGATATAGCCCGCATCGACTACCAGCGTAAGCGCGCCCAGCAACTGGCTTCCGTTGTGGATAGGAATCGATTCCTGCATCCAGCGCCAGTCCCCGGTATGCCCGAACGCGCTGACTTCACTTCCTCTTTTCAGAGCCTTCGTGACCACGCTCTCGCCCAGTGCGCTCATCACTTCCCGCGGCCCCGACCCGCCCAATAAGTGTCCGTCCTCGTCATAAACCGCCACGCCCAGCGCGCCCGTACCGGACCTCAGCAGCGCCACCACCCCGGGAACCGCCGTCGGATCCCCCGAAGCCAAAACGTCCCGGACCTCGGGCTGAATGCTCGACCCCATCCACCTGGTCCGATTTTCCAATTCCTGTCGTAAAACGTGCCGGTGCGCCAGGACATCAAAATAAGTGGAGGCGGCAGAGACCAGCGTAACGCTGGCGATGAGGGCGAGAATCAACCGTAAGCGGAATCGATGCATCGCTGCCTCCTGTAGTTATTTGGATGCGTTTGGTGATCGGTCGGTCTCTGCTCGAGGCCGCAATACGGCATCTAAACTTCTTTTCAGTGACTTAACCGCCGCTGAATGTTTCTTGGGCCTTGAAAAAATTGCTAGTGGAAAGTCCCGCTGTCCGTTCAACATTGGATATGGGGATCACTCGCTTAGGATCACCCGCTTAACGGTAACCCGCATCACCTGCCGCATTTGTGCTCCCAATGCGCTATTCTGTCCTCGGTAGCGCCTCAATCTATTCACCCGCAGGCCAAAATAAGAAATGGCGATCAAAACGCTCGATCGTACCGCCAAAAAAATCGTGCAAGCCGTCCAGGAATACTCCCTGTTTGCCTGGCAAGCGCTAACTAATCTGTATCGGCCGCCCATTTACTGGTCTGAATTCCTCATGCAGTCAGACATCATCGGCGTCGGTTCGCTCTCCATCGTGATTCTTTCCGGAATCTCCACCGGCGGCGTGCTGGCCCTCCAGTCCGCGGCAACTCTCTCTGCCTTCGGCGCCACGGCCGTCACCGGCCAGTTCGTATCTCTCACCATGATCCGCGAACTCGGCCCCGTCCTTACCGGCGTCATGGTCTCCGGCCGCAATGCATCCTCCATGGCCAGCGAACTGGGCTCCATGGTCGTCACCGAGCAGATCGACGCCATGCGCGCCCTGGGCGTCGACCCCATGCGCAAGCTGGTCACTCCACGCATCTTCTCCAGCATTGCCATGCTGTTTTTCCTCACCATCGTCTCCGACGCGTGCGGCATCTTCGGCGGCGGCCTGGTCACAGTCCTGATGAACCACCAGAACGGCACCCAGTACTTCTCCATGGCGTGGGAGCATCTTCGCTTTCCCGACATCGTTCAAGGGTTGGTAAAGCCGCTCTTCTTCGGCTATATCCTCGGTTCCATCGGCTGCTACTACGGCATGAACACCACCGGGGGCACGCAGGGGGTCGGCCGCTCAACCATTCAGGCCGTGGTCACCGCGTCGGTCCTCATCATCTTCGTCGACTTCCTCATCACCCAACTCCTGCTAAGCCTGTTCTCGGGATGGATGTGACCTCGACTTTCTCCCCGGCCGACCCACCCTCGGCAGACCCTGCCGGCTCGGGCCCGGTCGTGTCATTTCACAACGTCTCCATCGCCTTCGAAGGCCCTCCGGTACTTGAGGACATCACGTTCTCCGTCGACCCCGGTGAAACCCGCGTCCTGCTCGGGCCCGCCGGCGTCGGCAAGAGTGTCCTCCTCAAGCTCATCATCGGCCTGCTTCGTCCCGATGAGGGCAGCGTAACACTTTTCGGCGAAGATATCTCCTCCATGCCCGAAGAAAAGCTCTTCCCCCTGCGCGCCCGCACCGGCATGATCTTTCAGGAGGGTGCGCTGTTTGACTCCCTCAGCGTCCGTGATAACGTCGCCTATCAACTCGTTCAGCAGGGCAATATCCCTGACGCGGACATCGACACCCGCGTTCGCGAAGCGCTCACCTTCGTCGGCCTCGAAGAAACCTTTTCGCTCTTCCCCGACAGCCTCTCCGGCGGAATGCGCCGCCGCGTCGCCATCGCCCGAGGCCTCATCAACCATCCTGAATTGCTCCTGTACGACTCGCCCACCGGCGGCCTCGACCCCGTAACCTCCACCAACATCATCGAACTGATTGTGAAACAGCGCGACGTCAACCGCACCCCGTCGCTGATGGTCACCCATCGCCTCCAGGATGCCTTTGTCCTCTGCACTCATCATTACGAAACCCAGTACGGCTGCATGGTGCCGCTGCCCAACGGCGAAATCGACCCCAACACCACCTTCCTCATGCTCAACGAAGGCCGTCTCATCTTCGACGGCACCCTCCACCAACTGCTGCACAGCGACGACCCCTTCGTCCGTGAATTCATTCAGTAGCGGCATTTGCGCCGGCCATCCGATCTCATCCCCCACCCGCGTGGCCGACCCGGGGGGATGAAACGGGCGCACCGTCCATCGAGCGTCCCGGGGTTCCCGGCGAGAGGCCTTCGTCGCTGGGGTGGGGGGTCGATGGGTGGGAGTCGACAGAACTCCATCTCCTGGCCGGAATGGGGCGATACGGCATTGATCGATTGATCGATCTCCCAGACTGAACTTCGGCGGCAAACTCACAAATCGAGCGGCCGCACGCCCATGGGCTCCGCCCAGTGATACGTCACGCGCTCGTTTCCCATCTGCCATAGTCCCGGCGTTGTGTTATCCAGCCAGTCCAGAGGCTCGCACCCTCCTGGCGCACCGCCCGACAGCGCAAGCTGCATTGCCGTCCGGAAAGCGACTTTCTGCTCCGGATTCACTTGTCGCGGGTCGGCTGATACAAACAACACCGACCCGCTACGCGCCACAAGATCAAGAAACTGGCGGTCTAGTTCCCAGGGCGTTTTCTCCGTGTGCGCCGCGCAATCCGGGTCGCAGGCAAAGAACGCCCCGTTCTGCGCAAGCCGATACGCGAGTGTGTTGATCCCCATCCGACGGGTTCGCTCCCACTCGCGCCCGGAAGTATCATCTCCGATACGCTGCACTTCGAAGTATCCCGCCCCGAGATGGCCGATGGTGTTGCACCCCAGAAGCACAGCGTCGGATGCGGCTTCTCGCAACGTCCGGTAGTACCGAAGAACAATTTCGGCGTTAGTAAGCGTCCGGTCATGGAAGTGCCATCCAGGCTCCGTGATCTCGGCGCCCATTTCGAAGCCCCATCTGCCGAATAGATCGAACGTAGAGAAATCGTGTTTGATCAGTTCGTACCCCCACGAACGCACCCGGACAATATCGTCATGAGCCGAAGCGAGATTTTCCGGAAGGGTGAGATCGAGAGGCTTTTCCGCAGCCGTCACTGGTCCTGGCCGCAGCCTGCGCGGGTTATCGACAAAGGAAAGCGCCGTGGGTCGAATCCAGATGCCAGGCCGCACGCCAAGCTTCTTCATATCGCTGGCCAGTCCAGGCATGTCCGGAAACGTCTTCGGATCGCCTTTCGTCCAGGGCCCGCCGGGGCATACGCCGCCGGGACTCCAGCCTGCGTCGATCACGCAATAGGGACGGTTGCGGTGACCGTCCGCCAGTTCCACCAGAAAGGCGGCATCCCGGCGCATTGCATCTGCGTCGAAGTTCTCCCCGTAGGAGTAATACCAATTGTTATTGCCGCAAATCGGCCCCGCCGCGAGCCGAGGCTTGACGCACATCATGCGGCAGAACCGCCGCAGCGACGAAAGGGGCGACTCGCCGTCGCGACTTCGGAGCGTGATCAATGTGGCGGCGGCAATCTCGCGCTCTCCGGGCAATGAGGCGCTACCGCCATTGCGAAAGTCAAGCCAGAGCGATATTCCTTCGCTATCTACGGTCCAGAAACAGAGGGCCGAGGGCTGGGTTTTCACTCCCAGCATGAACGTACGCCCGGACGCCGGATGATGCGCGGCAAAATACCAGGGCATAATCCGTTCCGGCTGCAGAAAACGCCACTGTAGATCGCCATAACTGCGTTCCCAGGCATCGCCGAGATAAAGCGTCTGCTGCGGAAAACTTACCTCCCAGCGTGCAATCACGCGTGACAGTGGTCCATTCGGGCAGGCGACGCGAATCGCCGCGCCGTCCTGCACCTCCTCGAAATCAACCTGTGCCTTGCCCGATGAAAATCGCGCGCCCGCCCGATTCGCCTCCACTATGCCGTTGTCGTGCTCAACAAATAAGCGCGTTGGCAACGGTGTGAAATCGACGAGGGCGTGCAACTCCGCGGATGCCGACTTGTCGCATGGAGGTTGAACGGTTGAGGCA
>Ga0182013_10008876_pt1 | contig 10720 bp, 15 predicted proteins | sample 612S2MmetaG_FD_120487 | JGI IMG/M metagenome (GOLD analysis project Ga0182013, IMG submission 120487) | Permafrost microbial communities from Stordalen Mire, Sweden - 612S2M metaG | ecosystem: Environmental > Terrestrial > Soil > Wetlands > Permafrost | place: Sweden: Stordalen | collected...
GACGTCGAAAGCAGATGGTGCCGTTCCTTAGCCTCGACCGTCGGCGTGACGACCCCGCGAACGATCAAGCCCTGATACGGCGCTTTTCGGTAGAACTTCCGGCCGCGCGTCCCAGGCGCGGCGACCATGTGACCCGCCGGCACGTGCAGATGCTCCATGAAAAAGCGACCGACCAGGTCAAATTCGTTGCCCAGCCCCGTCCGCCGATCGCTGCGTGACGCCAGCAAGAGGCGAGCGTTTTCGATTCCGCCGGCCGCGAGGACGACGGCACGCGGTCGAACCGTAAAACTCTTGCCCGCAAGCGTCGCGACTCTGACCAAGCCGATACGAGCCGTGTCGGGATCGAGCTCCATCACGGTCAGATTCGCATGAATTAGCGTCTTGATGAGGTCGCTGTTGACGATTCCGTCGCGGTATTTTTCGCCGAAGTTCGTTTCGGGGCTGTACTGAAAAAAGATGTTCTCGAAATTCGTGTCGTCGAGCGCGAACGGCGTCGGCAGCCGATCGCGCCAGCTCGCTAGATCGAAGCGATCGTCGCTGAGCTCGAAAAGCCGCGCGGTCTCTTGCTGATACGGCTTGAGCGCCGCGTCGCCGATCGGCCAGCCGCTCCACGGCAGCCAATCGCGTTGCTCGTAGTCGACGGGTTCGAGCGGCCGGCACCAGCCGCCCCAGCGGTTCGTACTCCCGCCCAAGAGCCGGAAACGGCAAGCGTCGAGCCGGAAGTAACGCGCGCCGAGATTTTCACCGCGAAAGAGCCCCTGCGTCCGGAGTTCCGGATGAAAGCCGCCGCTCTCCAGCAGGACGATGGAGAGCGCCGAACCACGCAGCCGATCGACGATCGCGATGCCGGCCGGCCCGGCGCCGACCACGCAGAGATCGCATGGAAACTCGGTTCCGGCCAACACGGAGCGCGCATCGATTAGCATTCGTTGAAGTTCGCCCCCTTTGCGACCACACACCGAGCGGCGGCAAGCGATCGAAAACCTCCGAAACGGGCTGCCGCTGCGCGGCCATCACATGCTAGCTTTGCCGAGTAAGCAAAAAATCCGCGCATCCAGAGGCATTCTCCCTCGTGCGGTTTGTTAAATTCTGGGAAGCTTGCGATGCGATGAGCCATTCTGCGACATCGCTGCGAGATTTGAGGCCGATCCATGCCGCCAAAGGCCCGCGCGGTTGGAACCTAGACCAGGCCGACGACGACAGGGGATGAGACTAAAGCCGCTGCGCGACCGCCCGTGTCGAATACTGTACGCAAGCGCTAATGATCAATCGTACGCTTGCCGGAGAAGCTCGCCTGGCGGGTAGGCCACATGCCGTAGCCGTGCGACTTTGATCGGAGCATCGCGCGCAATTGCGCGCGTTGCAACACCGTTAAGCGTTGTACATACATCACCGATACAAGAGAATATACTGAAAAACGGCAAGCGTTCGGAAGCAACCGGTCGTCCGGATCCCGACGCATGCCCAAGGAGTGTCACTGTCGTTCGCTGGTGTATTACGCCGCGCGCAATCTGAAGAACGCGGAAGTCAGCGGGAACGAAGTGCCGTAAGCTTCGAAGGGCGATACCCTCATCGGGCAGCGCCGAAAACCCCAATCGAATTGCGGGGCGAACTCGGCATAGTCGTTCGGATTCGGCGTCGCCTTCGGGTCGCGAGCTTTTTTGGCTCAGCCGGCTCGCCATCGATCGCACCTGGCAGGGGAAAGGACTCGGAGCCGACCTCTTGCGTGACGCCGTGCTGCGGACTGTCGGGGCGACAGAAACCATCGGTGTCCGTGCAATGCTTGTCCATGCGATTTCCGATGAAGCCGGCAATTTCTACGAAAAATTTGACCAACGCGAATCGGTTCAGTCGCACTTGCCCGCACTTGCCGGCTAGGCCAGGGAATTGTGTCGGCGACGAAACCGTCGCCGATGAGGACGCCGAAAACAGGTCGGCGCGGGACTGGGCGAGGCAGCCGTCGCGGCGACGACGATTTGCGGGCCGCACCTGATCGAGGCTATTGGCAACGCCGCGCACACCGGCGCGCTGGCATCCTCGTGACGCTTTGCCGGGTGCGGCGGCCGTACGAGTGGGACCACCGTGATAAATGACGCCCGCGCTGTGTTGGTCCCACGAGATGACGGCGAGCCGCATCTCCTGCGCCCTTGGTAAGTCGTATCTAGTCGCGGTACGCCTCGCGCCGGTACGCCACCGCGATCGTTAGGACAACGAGTTCGACCTGGAAGATTTGGTAAATTATTCGGTAATTGCCGACGCGGATGCGCCACTCGTCGTCGTGACCGACCAGAAGTTTGCACCCAGGCGGACGCGGGTTAATGGCGAGCTGTTCAATCTTGTCGAGAATCCGTCCGGCAATGTCGGAGGGCAATTTGTCGAGAGCTTTGAACGCCGAGGGGCGCATTTCGATGCTGTAGCGATCGGGCACCTCTAAAGCCCGCTAGAGCCCCAGGCGTTCACGGACCTCGGAGATCGGGATATTTTTCTCATCGTTTGCGACGTCCTGGGCGTCGTGCTCGGCGATCTTCTTGAGGTCGTATTCATCTTCGAGGCGATGGCAGGCAGCCAGCGCGTAGAGTGGCACCAACGCCGCCGCCGGTTTGCCATTCTTGGTGATGACGAAAAACGCGTCGTTATATTGTGTTCGCCCGAGGTATTCACTGAGGTTCGCCTTGAGGTGCTTGGCGGTTACCGATTCCTCGTCAGCGAAGTCGAGAGCGGCGGTTTCTTCGGTTTTTGAATCCATTGTGGTCAAAGTGTACTCTTCCAAAGTTTCTTAATCAAGCGAACCGGCCTGCGATGACCTGCGCACCCTCGCATGCCCGCTGCGGCATCGGGATATTGGTCGATGGCGCCGATGCGTGCGGGTTCGGTCGCACTCGCCGGCCAGGGAATCGTGCTGGCGAACCGTCGCCGATGAGCATGTCGGAAAACAGGTCGGGTCGGGGCGCGACGCGGCGGACGCGGCCGTCGCACCGACGATGCAAAGTTCTCGATCGACAAGAACTCGCTGCCGAACGTCAACTCTCCAAATCTCAAGATCGAATCCGCCGTCCGGCATGCCCGTGGTTCATTGGACACGGCGCTCCTGAATTTGCGTGTCGAGTACTGTGCGCAAACGCTAATGATCAATCGTACGCTTGCCGGAGAAGCTCGCCTGGCGGGTAGGCGCACATTCCGAAGCCCCTGCGAACTTTGATCGGAGCATCGCGCGCAATTGCGCGCGTTGCAACACCGTTAAGCGTTGTACATACATCATCCGATACAAGAGAATATACTGAAAAACGGCAAGCGTTCGGAAGCCACCGATCGTCCGGATCCCGACGCATGCCCAAGGAGTGTCACTGTCATGGCCGGTCTCGGCGTTCTCGCTTATATTCTGATAGCGGGAGGTTCGCTGGTGTATTACGCCGCGCGCAATCTGAAGAACGCGGAAGTCAGCGGGAACGAAGTGCCGTAAGCTTCCAAGGGCGATGCCCTCATCGGGCAGCGCCGAAAACCCCAATCGATCGCGGGGCGAACTCGGCATAGTCGTTCGGATTCGGCGCTCGGCAATCTCGCCCAAGAGTTCGCCGGAGACCGGTACCCCCTAGGCTTGTCCTGACAATGTACGGTGTGCTACACTCGGCTTTGACTTAGGAGGCCACATGGCTGAAAAGAACGAGGCGCGATCGGAACGCGTAGACCTGCGAATGACGGTCTCCGCGAAAAACACCCTTCAGCAAGCGGCCTCGGTGGCGAACAAGACGCTGACCGAGTTCTTGCTGGATAGCGGTCTAACGGCAGCCTTCGACACTCTGGCAGATCGGCGTGTTTTTCTGCTCGACGAAGAACGCTGGCAGCACTTTAATGCAGCCCTGGACGCCCCGCCCAGGGATAACCCGCGCTTACGCGGTCTCCTAGCTCGCAAACCGGACTGGGAAGCGTGAGTGGTGGCTTAACAGACCGATCGCCTCTGTCCCCTCCAGCACCCCTTGTCCCGGATCATCAACTCGACGGATTTAGCTCGGGCGTCGAGTCCTTAGACGACTGGTTGATTCGCTATGCCCGCCGGAACGAACTGGAAGGTGCGTCGCGCACCTACGTGTTGTGCGAGCCGCCGCAGCGAGTCATCGGCTATTATAGCCTGGCGGCTGGGTCGATTCTTCATAATCTGGCGACCGGCAAAACCCGCCGCAACATGCCGAACCCAATCCCGGTTGTGATTCTCGGCCGGCTCGCCATCGACCGCACCCGGCAGGGGAAAGGACTCGGAGCCGATCTCTTGCGTGACGCCGTGCTTCGGACTGTCGGGGCGGCAGAAACCATTGGTGTCCGTGCAATGCTCGTCCATGCGATTTCCGATGAAGCCCGGAATTTCTACGAAAAATTTGGGTTCCGCGCGGCGGCGATCGAGCCTATGACCCTGATGATTACCATCGAGGAAGCTCTGAAAAATTTGGAGCCTAAATAAGCGACGAATGAAATCGAGATCGCCGTCGCGTAACGCACGACGCACAAGGGTGCTCGCTGCCGCCGCATCGAGCACCCTCTTCCATCTGCGAGTTAGTGGATACTATTTCGAGGCCACAAGCTTTCTTTGCCTCGTGCGTGTCTTGTTGCGATGAGTGCTAGTACGGGCGAGAGCCTTCGAAGGGCGCTTCCGAATACTGATGACGCCAACAGGCATAGGGGCATCTGAAAGAACGATCTCAATATTTCGACCTAGATGCAGCAGCACGCGCAGAAGCCGCTCCGTGGAATAATTCGACGCCCGCCCATTGAGAATCCGCGAAAGATCCGGTTGAGCGAGGCTTACCTTCTTGGCGGCCTGCACTTGCGTCAATCCTTGTCGTTTAATTTCCTCGCAAATCGCGTGCATAATCTGAGCCTTGAGCAGGCGTTCTTCCGGATTGGGAAGCCCTAGGTCTGCAAAGACGTTTCCGCTGCCGACGTGCACAGAACCGTCACTATCGCTTGTCATGTCTGCTTTCCCTTGGATGATGCTTCGGTCTTGGATACGGAGATTGAGGCTGCTCTGACTCTCGCAATTTGTAACCGCTGCTTGATCAGGTCGGTTTCGCGCTTCGGCGTAGCTATGCCGTGAGTCGATTTTTTTGAAATGCGTGCAAGACGTAAATTCTATCCCCGAGCTTTACCGTATACATGAGCCGATATGTCCCATCATCGCCCTTGGCCACGATCTCGGTTACTTCGCGAAGTTCGCCCTTCATCGGCTTTGCGTTATCCGCGAGTTGCCCCAGTTGTGCGGCGAAGAGCGATTGCCCAAGTTCGTTCTTGATTTCTTGAGGGAATCGGGTTACGTCGTCTTTTGCGCTTCCAATCCAATCAACAGGAGCAAGGGCAGGCTTTGGAAGCTTAGCCACAGGCCAGGTTATAGCAGTTCAGCTATAATCTGTCAATGTTGGGGTCCTATCGATTTTGGTATGGCAGGGCGGCTATTCGGCACTCATCGGTGCGCCGGCGACGAAAAGAGCTTCTCTTCGCGGATGCCTCCGCAAGGCCTGACCGCTGGCGAACGGGACCGAGAGCTTCCCTCTGAAGGCACCGCGCTAAGGAGAAGGCAGCTATCCCCGGACAAAGCAGATGCCCTGACGGGATCCTCGATTGCGCGGTGACTGTATACGATTGCTCGCGCTTTTGCTTGATCTCGTCAGGTGGCACGAGGTTCGATGGATTCTGGTGGAACACGTCGGCCCTTGTGCTGCGTTTCTGGAGCGAGGATCGTCCGATAGATTTCGACATCATCCGCATCCGGGGCAGTGGCAACGTGTTCCGCGACCGCTGCAATCATGACGTGATACGGGATGACGAAGCGGTGCGCGTTGACCTGGAACGGATCTCGACGGCAAAGCGCGCTTCCTTCGATGAGCTTTCTCCACAGGCGCTGTAGGCCAACCGCGTTGACCACGCGTGCGAAACGCGTGATCCAGGCGGGGGCAGTTCGGCGACGCGAGGGGCTCGGGAGCGCCTCCGGCACAGGGCTCATCGCACTCGACCCTGACGTGCGGCGGGCGTTCCCGGACGCACACTCAGTCACATAGACCTCGAAGATGGTTCCGGCATTGCTTGCACCTCCGCCAGAGTATGCGGTGCCGTACAGCGTGCCGTGTACGTCGATCAGACCCGCAATCGGCTGTGCGCCGTCTGTCCCGCCGTTAAAGCTGTATAGCACACGTTCGCCGGATCGCCTTACCTCGAAGACGGTCCCGGCGTGTTTTGCACCACCTCGTTGCGTGGTGCCGTACAGGGTGCCATGCACGTCGATCAGACCCGCAGTAGGCGATGAGCCGTCCAGCCCGCCTTTGAAGCTGTGCAGCACACGTTCCCTCCCAGATCGTCTCACCTCGAAAACGGTCCCGGCGTTGTTCGCACCACCTCGTTGCGTGGTCCCGTACAGGGTGCCATGCACGTCGATCAGACCAGCAGCAGGCGATGAGCCGTCTGTCCCGCCTTTGAAGCTGTATAGCAGTATAGCACACGTTCCCTGCCGGATCGTCTCACCTCGAAAACGGTCCCGGCGTTGTTTGCACCACCTTGCTGCGTCGTGCCGTATAGGATGCCGTTCACGTCGATTAGGCCCGCAAGCGGATATCCGCCGTCCCTCCGGCCTTTGAAGCTGTGCAGCACACGTACCCTGCCGGACCGTCTCACCTCGAAAACGGTCCCGGCGTTGCTGGTGCCACCGTAAATCGTGGTGTAGTAGAGAGTGCCGTTTACCTCGATTAGGCCCGCCCACGGGTCCTGGACGTCCGGCGCGCCTTTGCAGTTATAGAGCACACGTTCCGTGCCCGACGTGCTCACCTCGAAGACGGTCCCGTCGCCGCTTGCACCACCTTGTTGCGTGGTGCCGTAGAGGGTGCCGTTCACGTCGATCAGGCCGGCAATTGGCCCTAGACCGTCCGATACCTTGAAGCGGTGAAGAGACTTGTACGTGACCGCAGACCGCTGAAATGCGATCGACGACACCGAACGCGGCGCTGCGCCTACGGCAAACGCGTCGGTACGCGCTCGTCGAGAGGCCGAACCTGCCCGACTAACGTGGCCAGGAGCAAGAAGCTCGCTAAAGAGATAACACTCCGCGCAAGGAATGCGGGCGACATTTTCAGTCCCTTCTTGACAGACTCGCGAAGCCTTTCTGAAACCTTCTAAGGAAACGTCTCCTGCATCCCATGCGGCTCGACGCGCAGACTTTGGAGCACCGATGGCACTCGCCGGCAAGGTGGCCCAGGTCACGCCACTACTGTCAACGCCTCCGATCACGTACGAGGCCAACGGCGTGCAGTACATCGCCATCATGACGCATCCAGACGGCGCCGCGTTCGCCGCCACGCGTCGAAACGATGTTGCCGGTCACGTCGTGTGTCGCTCTTGAGCGATACACGTCGCGGCGATCGCCGATCGGTACAACGATTATCCGCCCGGCTCGAGCGACATGATCGCGCGAAAGCGGCCAACTCGCAGACGCCAGCGAGGTTTTTCGGCGCCGACCAGCTTCTTGAAGTCCGCCGACGCGTCAGCCGCGAACGCTTCGAGCGCGGCTACGACGGCACGCCGATCGGCGGTGCCAAGACGTCCGAGATCCCGCTCAGCACTCTTATGGCCAACAATTCGCGCTTGCCACCCGACAATCGCGAGCGATGCAATCGTCAAACATCGCTTTGGCGTTAGCGGGTTTGGCCAAGACAGCGCCTCGACGACCCGTCGAATAAGGACGTACGCGTTCCGCCCTTTCGCCGGTCACGCATATCGGCCCGCTTGCCAGCATCCGGTACGGTGTCGGGCGCCGGAGCGCCCTCTTCTCGAATGGACGCGCCGTTCGAGCAGCGATCGTTGCGGCGGGAGCCACTCACCTCGTGTTCGCTACAGAGGTTCTGGCTTCGCGCTCTTCGCGTCGTGCAGATACCGGTTATCGCGCAGCCACTTCTGCACGGACACCACGATCGCGGGGCGTTTATCGCCTTGCTTCATGCGATCGACGAACCCGTTCACCACAGAAATCGGTAATCCGCGAATGATTCGGCTCGTGTCGACCTCTACGTATGCGCCATCCTCTAGCGCGAACACCTCAACCCCATCGGATTCATCGAATCGCCAAAACTCGCTAACGCCGCATCTTTCGTAAAGTTCTTTCTTGTCCATCCGTCGGTTTGAGATATCGACTTCGAGCATAAGGTCCGGCGCTGGATGAATCGAGAGATCGATATCGCGGAGACCCCGGATTCTGTCCGCATTAACCGTGTAAAAGCTCGCATCGCCCTCGAACCCGCCGACCGGTTTCTTTCGGAATGTCGTCGAGCCGGCGTCCTCGTAGTCGATGCCCCACGCGTCCAAAGCGTATATTAGGATTGCGGCGACCAGTTTGGCGATTTTTTCATGCGTGTAACCGGGTGACATGATTTCGAGCGTTTCTCCGTCGTACGCAAGCCGAACGTGGTTATCGTCGCCGAGTGCCGCGATTAGCCGATCATAAGCATCCCAGGACACGTTGAGACGGACGATTTGGGTGTCGTCGTAGAGCTTCGCATCTTGGGCGCCGGTTGCTGGCGTCATGTCCACCCTCCTTGGGTTCGATGGCGTTTTCGATTCGCTTGTGGATTGCTCCCCGGCAAGCAGAAGTTTGATCGTAATCGAGGAGTCCGTGGTGGCGCCCTTGCAAGGCTCATGGGGACGAAGGTCTCTCCCTGAGCTTGACCCGATTTGGGGGACAAGTCGGCTCCGCCGTCGCTTCCGGGTTACGACGATTTCCGACAAGCGTCCAATTGCCCGAACCGGCTCGGCGCGGTGCCCGATGACATGAGCGGCACAGACCGCGTGTATGCCTCTGGTATCACGCATGCCGGCGCCACAGAAAGGCTCTACGTCGCCCTCTAATCTTAAAGCCAGGGTAGGGTAGTGCAACGCCGAAATCGGCCTACCATGCGTATTGTCGTTACTGGCGGAGCCGGTTTCATCGGTTCTCATCTTGTCGATGCCCTTCTAGCCACCGGCCATGACGTGCTCGTGCTCGACAGTTTGTGGTCGCATGGGGGCGGCCGGCGCAAGAACGTTCCGGCGGCGGCGGAGTTCGTTGAAATGGACATTCGTGACGCGGGCGTCGAGGCGGTTTTCGCGCGATTCAAACCCGAGGTTGTCTATCACGAGGCGGCGCAGCACAGCGTTGCGATCGGGGCGCGCGACCCCAAATACGACGCCGACGTCAACGTACTGGGAACGCTCAACGTGCTCGAGGCCGGGCGAAAAGCCGGCGTGCGCAAGGTGATCTTCGCTTCGAGCGCCGCCACCTACGGCGATGCCAAGCAGATGCCGGTTGACGAGAACACGCCCCAGTTCCCGATCTCGCCCTACGGAATCACGAAGATGATCACCGAGCACTACCTGCACTTCTACCGGCGGGAGCACGGCGTCGACTACACGATCCTGCGCTGCGGCAACGTGTTCGGGCCGGGTCAAGACCCGAACGGCGAAGCGGGCGTGATCGCGATCTTCGCGGCACAGTTCCTGCGCCGTGAAGGCGTCCGAATTGATTCCGACGGCGAGCAGACCCGCGACTACGTATTTGTGAGCGACGTCGTGAGCGCGAACGTAGCCGCGCTGACCAGAGGTTCGGGCGAAGTCTATGTCATCGGCGCCGGCCGCACGACGTCGGTAAACCAGCTTTATCGCGCGTTCAGCACGGCGACGGGCTTCGAGGCCCCGATCACCCGCGCGCCGCGCCGCGACGGCGACACGCGCGATATCTATTTCAATCCGGCCAAAGCCGAGCGCGAACTCGGCTGGAAGGCCCAGGTCTCGCTGCTCGACGGCATGCAGGCGACGGTCGATTTCCTGCGCGCCCAAGAAGAAGCCGCCGTCTAGCATCGCGCCGCTCTCATACGTCCTAGCGGCGACACGCACGGCCTGGAATCGACCGAAGTCGGCGTTCAGCCCGATCGGGAGCGCAGCTATCGATACATTATAAGCGCGCCGACTGCGGTAAAGAACTTGTCCCCACCCGCATGCACCACGAAGCCTTCAACATGGGCTCGTTTATTATAAGATCTACTGCGGCCCGGTGAACCACCGGCGTTGCGATCGCGTACGGCAACGTCTACTTCATGACGCTCGACGACAAGCTCGTCGCGCTCGATGCCAAGACCGGCAAACCTATGTTCGAAACGACGGTCGCCGATCCGATCAATCATTACTGATTTTCGCCCCCACAGATCCCATCGTGCCGCACCGTGCGCAAGACGGTCTGGAACCGACGCTTTAAGTGGCTAACGGGGCCTCGGCAGGCACTTTTGTCAGCTATCTGGCTATCAAAGCAAGCAGGTGTCGTCCGTTCTAAGTGCCGGCTGCTGTCGCATGGCGATCGGAAGGCTGTGGAAGGCCTGAGTTCTGCGGAACTCACCCCTTCCACAGCACTGCTGCTACGGTATGAAAAAAAAACGCAGAAGGCGGCATTCTTTTCGTGCTATTGGGCTGGGCAACAGAAGCGACTTTGCAACGCTGCGGCCAGCGTCCGGGGACGTGTGTAAAAGCCTAAGGCCGATCGGCGCCTAGTCAAAAGAAGGACAGGCGGCCATCGAGCGAACCGAGCGAGTGTTCAATCAAACTAGGAGGCTGTCGGCGTTGTGGTAATTTCGCCGGAGTAGGCGGCTCGTAGCGGCAGATGCGCGGTTCTCGACGCCCGAAAGCCGTGAAATAGCGGCTTCCAATGCCGCCGGACCTCGCCGGA
>Ga0182013_10008878_pt1 | contig 10716 bp, 6 predicted proteins | sample 612S2MmetaG_FD_120487 | JGI IMG/M metagenome (GOLD analysis project Ga0182013, IMG submission 120487) | Permafrost microbial communities from Stordalen Mire, Sweden - 612S2M metaG | ecosystem: Environmental > Terrestrial > Soil > Wetlands > Permafrost | place: Sweden: Stordalen | collected...
CGTCAGTCCCACCACGCTCACCGGCCGCCAATGGGGCATCGCGCCCCGTGTCGGCGCTGCCTGGCAGCCTGAGATGTTCCATAGCAAGGTGGTCATCCGCGCTGGCGGCGGCATCTACTACGACCGCGGCGAACTCTTCAGCTACTTTTCGCCCGGCTACGCCATCGGCACCGTCACCGGCGGTCCCTTCGGCGTCAATCAGCAACTCCCCTTTGTCAACGCCTCAAGCTGCCCGTCAGCATCGCTCTACTACTATCAAGGCTATATTCCCACCTGCGGCGGCTCCGATTCCGAAGGCAACCTCGAGAATCCTTATGGCACCAGCCTTGAATACACCGCTCCCACCAACCCCAAAGCTTCGGACCTCAGCAATTTTCTTCCCAATGCCTGCAGCATCGTGAACCAGGGCTACGCGGGTGTTCCGAACGAGTGCCAAACGACCGCGGCAAATCCGAATGGGCTGATCACCAACAACGGCCAGCCCATCTCGCTTGGCGTCTACGACCGCGCCAACAAGCTGCCCTACACCATGAACTACACCCTCAACATCCAGTGGCAGCCCCGCAACGACCTGGCCATCGAGATCGGCTACGTCGGCAATCTAGGCCGCCACCAGGTTATTCCGGTGCCCTTCAATCAACCGAATATCGCTTCCGCTTCCAATCCTGCGCTGCCCAACAGCAACTACCAGCAGATCTACAGCTATGGCTACACTGTCGAGGGGCCCACTGGCTGCAGTCCTACAGGCACCCCATGTTCTGCGATCAACCTGCCCAACGGCCAGCCCTACATGTATAACTACGAGGGCGGCAACGTCGACCTGCGCGTTCCCTACATCGGCTATGCGGCAGAATCCATCGACTACAAGGCTGCCGGCGTGGATGCCTACAACGCTCTCCAGGTTCACGTTGACAAGCGCATGAGCCACGGCGTCCTGGTCGGAGCCTCTTACACCTGGTCGCACGCCCTCGACGAGCAGAGCGGGCTGGGGCTGTTCTACAACGGCGACAATCCTCTCAACCTGCGCAGCGGCTATGCATCCGCCGACTTCGACCGCACCCACGTCATCAACTTCAACTACGTCTTCCAGCTTCATAACTTTGCCGCGGAATCCTCGCTCGAAGGCAAGTTCATCGACGGGTGGTCGCTGGTCGGCCTCACCGTGCTGCAGAGCGGCCAGCCCTATAGCGTAATCGACTTCACCGGCGCGGTCGCCAGCGTTTACTATTCGACCGCCGATGGCATCAACAACCCCATCGTGCCGCTGATTAACGGCTGCACTCCAAAATCCGCCAAGACAGGTGCCTCAGGCGCCTTCTTCAATCCCGTCTCCGGCGCCGGCTCGGCCCTCAAGATTGGATGCTTTGGCCCGCCACTGATCGCGCCAGGCGGCCTGAACGGCGCAATTCCTTCCAACGATCCTTACGAGACCAGCTTTACCACCGGCCAGCGCAATATCTTTCGGCAGTCCTTCCAGAAGCGCGCCGATGCTTCCCTGGTCAAGGACACAAAGCTCAACGACCGGTATAGCCTCAAGTACACCCTCGACGTCTACAACCTCACGAATACATCGAGCTTCGACATTCCCGGCAACGAAGTTACTCAAAATGTGAACTACAACTCCTTCCCGACTGTAGGTGAAACCGCACTGCCTACCGGTTGCGCCGGCAATGGTTCCCAGACCAACACCAGCTTCTATAACTGCGCGGCGGGCATCGGCGTCGTCACCCACACCATCGGCTCTCCACGCCAGGTTCAAATGTCCCTGCATCTCGATTTCTAATTCGGCTACTTCGGAAACAAAACGAGGACGGCTCCCAACGGAGCCGTCCTCGTTTTGCCGTGCACTTCGTGCCTGCGATTGCAAGCCTCTCCTACTCTTCCCCGATATCCTCGTTCCATATCTCCGGATGCGCCGCAATATATCCGGCGAGCAACTCCCGGCACTCGCTGTTATCGAGGTCGATGACTTCTACACCACTTGCGTGCAGCCAATCGATTCCTCCGGCAAAGTTCCGGCTCTCGCCCACCACCAGCGCGGCGAAGCGAAACTGCCGCACCAGCCCGCTGCAATACCAGCAGGGCGCCAGCGTGGTCACCATAATCAGGTCGCGATAGCTGCGCTGACGGCCGGCTCGGCGAAAGGCGTCGGTCTCTGCGTGGACGCTGGGATCGCCCTCCTGAATCCTCTGGTTGTGACCCCGGCTCACCAGTTCCCCAGCGCGCGTGAAGAGCGCCGCTCCGATAGGAATACCTCCCTCATCGAGGCCCAGCCGAGCCTCTTCAAGCGCCACTGCCAACATCTTCCGGTACAACCAAGGCTCGCTCACAAAGTCCCTCTCATCTCAAGCATAATTGCTCACTCAAGAGAGCAGCCTCGCCGCCTGGATGATGACAGCTCTTCTCAAAATGAAGAGTCCCGGCGTCCGGTTCCGCAGCGCTCAGTGCGCGATGGATTTTCGCAGCACCTTTCCAGCCAGCTCGCGGACATAACGGCCGGCGTTCAGCGCAACGCGCCCATTGATCAGAACGTATAGGATGCCTTCAGGAAACTGAATCGGGTCGGCAAATGTTCCTTTGTCGATAATCGTTTCCGGATCGAAGACAACAATGTCCGCGAAATTGCCTGCCTTCAACATGCCCCGCCGGTCGAAGCCGAAAACCTGCGCAGGCTTTTGGGTCATCTTTCGAATCGCGTCTTCAAGCGTCAGGGCTCTTTCCTCGCGCACATACTTTCCCAACACGCGTGGAAACGATCCGAAGACGCGCGGATGAGGCTTCCCGCCCAGCAGGCCATCCGTACACACATTCTGCTCAGGCCGGGTCAGGAATCGGGCAACGTGCTCTTCCAGACCATAGAAATCAACCATGCCGACCGCGTTCTGTTCGGCGACAAGCAGATCGAATGCGGCATCCAGGGAATCCCTGCCGCGAATTCTGCCGATCTCCTCAAGGCTCTTTCCGACCAGATCCTGATTGGCTTCAGTCTTCACACTGGTGACGAAGATCTGGTCGAGTCCGGCGAAGTCCACAAAATTGTCCCAGCCGGGTATTCCGTGGTCGATGTCGTGGATCATGCGTTCTCTAAGTTCTGAATTTCGCAGGCGCTCCAATAGCTTGTCCGTGCCTCCATCGTGCGCCCAGGGAGGCAGGATCGCACCCAGCATTGTGCTTCCGGCAACATATGGGTATTGATCAAACGAGGTTCGTATTCCTTCCGCCGCTGCCATGTCCAGCAACTCGAGCATCTTGTCGATGAGGCTCCAGTTTTTGCGGCCGCAGATTTTGAAATGCGAGAAGTGAATCTTCGCACCGGACTTCCGTCCGATCTCGATAACCTCTTCCATCGATGTCAGAATCGCGTCCGCTTCGCTGCGCTGATGGACAACAAAGGCGCCATCGAATTCCGCAATTACCTTGCACAGCTCGATCAACTCCGTGGTGTCCGCATAGGCGCAGGGCATATAGATCAGCCCCGTGGAGAGCCCGAATGCTCCGGCATTCATCTCTCGCCTTACGATCTCCTTCATCTGTGCGAGTTCTTCCGGGGAAGGCTTGCGATTGTCGAGTCCCATCGCCTCCATGCGGACATTCCCATGCGGGACCAGGTAGCTCTCATTCAGTCCGACGCCTTTTTCCTCGAGCGCCTTCAGATAGGCTTCGGTAGTTTCGCAATCCCAACCCAGTTCGTCGCTGTCCCCGTCCAGTCCGGCAAGGTTTTTCCGCCACGGCGAAATATACCGCTTGGGAAGCGGCGCCATTGAAATTCCATCCTGGCCGAGCAATTCAGTCGTCACGCCCTGGCGGATCTTGGCTTCCACATATGGATTAACCATCACCTCCAGATCGGAGTGGCTGTGCGTATCAATGAACCCCGGAGCCACGATCATGCCTTCGGCATCGATGACCCGATCGCATCCTTTGCCATCTAGCCCCGTGCCGATGGCAGCGATAAGTTCGTCCTCAACGACAAGGTTGGACTTGTACCGGGGTTGCCCGCTGCCGTCCACGATCCAGCCATCCCGGATAAAAGTCCGCATGCGTTCAACCTTTCCCGAGCACAGCCCCGAGAATTCCGTAGTAGCCCTCGACGGCTTTCAACAGTTGATCGATCTCGATGTACTCATCGATGGTATGCGCCAGGTTTTCCCGGGAAGGCCCAAACCCGATGGTCTTGATTCCGGCTTCGCCCGCATAGTGGCTCCCGTTGGTGCAAAACGAATACTGCGTAATCTCCGGGCTCAACCCCGCGCCTTGCAGGCCCTTGAGGACCAACTGCACAAACTCATCCTCCTTTTCGAAGACCCATCCAGGGAAAAACCTCTCTCCGCTGATTTCCTCGCCGGTGTAACACTTCTGCACATCGCCGGCAAAATGCGCGCCGGCTTCAAACTCGGCATCCTTACGCTTCATCTCTTCAATCAGCGCCAGCAGCGGCCGCAGCACCGACTCTTTTGTTTCTCCCACCAGTAAGCGGCGGTCATAGGTCGCGCGGCAGTAATCCGGAACTACGGATGCGCCGGGGTACGGAGAAGACTTGATATCGGTAAGTTCCAGAATTCCATCACCCAGAATGTCGTGCACCGGTGCTTCGAGTTTGCCGATCTCGCCAATCAGCACGGCCATTTTGTAAACAGCATTAATGCCCGCGCGAGGATTGGCCGAGTGCGCCGGCTTGCCGAAGGTTTCCACAACAACCTCTGCCCGGCCACGCTGTCCTCGCTTTAGATTCAGTTCGGAAGATTCGCCAATCACAACGTAGTCGGGCTTGATGCGCCGGCTGATCGCTCTGGCGGCAATCCCCTCGAATATCTCTTCGCACACAACTCCGGAAACATAAATATCTCCGGCGAAGTTTCTCCCCGTATCCGCCGCGAAGAACGCTGAAGCGGCAATCATGGCGCTGACCGCGCCTTTCATGTCCGAGGCCCCGCGGCCATAAATCTTTCCATCTTCCACTTCGCCGCCGAAGGGCTTGTGCGTCCACCTGGATTCATCCGGAACAGGAACAACATCGATATGGCCGTCGAGCAACAGCACCTTGCCGGGGCGATTGCCTTTTATATGCCCCAGCACACTGCCGTATTCATCCGTGAGCACTTCGTCAAACTTCAACCCCTCGAATGCCTGCCGCATGCACTCAACGACGCCATCCTCATGCCCGGAATAACTTTGCCTTTGAATCAACGACTGGCACAAGGCAACAACTAACTCGCTCCGTTTCGATGTCAGAGTCACTTCGATACTCCTTCGTCAACAACTAACTTTGTCTGCTTGCGCCCGGAACGGCTGTAGGGAGTTCCTTCGAGCGGAAGACTGTTTCGAAATTTTCCGTCCCTCTGGAAATAGGCGCAGGCTACGGCGGGCGCCGTTGTGACCATGACGATTTCACCAACTCCCTTTGCCCCATAAGCCAGCGTGGCCTGGTTTTTCTCAATAATGCGGCAATCGATCTCCGGAACCTGCGTGGAACGCAGCAGGCCCAGCGTGCCCAGCGTGACCATCGGCGCGCCGTTGCGGACCGCAAAATTTTCGGTGAGCGCATAGCCAAGTCCCATCACAACGCCGCCCTCAATCTGTCCCTCGACGCCATTCCTATTGATGGCACGGCCTACATCGTGCGCGGCAACCACCTTTTCAACTCGTCCGTCGCCGTCCAGGATGACAACCTGCGTGGCGTACCCGTAGGCGATGTGGCTAAACCGGTTCGGCTTGTCTGATGTCATCGGGTCGGTCACGCAATCGTATTCGCCGTAATACTCCTTGCCATCGAGCTCGGCGAGCGAATGACTGCTCCTATCCTCTCTGAGCGCTACTCCCGCTCTGCGCGCCTCCTCGCCGGTAACGACGGTCTGCCGCGACGCCGTGCTCGTGCCGCTGTCGGGAGTCACCATCGTGTCCGGCGCGTGCACACTGATTACGGACCTGGAAACTCCGGCAGCTTCGGCCACAATCTGCACCAGCACCGTGGCGATTCCCTGCCCCATGCAGGCCGCGCTAGTCATGATGATGACACCGCCGTTCTGCACCTTCAGCTTCACTCTTCCGACATCCTTCACCCCTACGCCCTTGCCGCTGTTCTTGAATGCGCAGGCAATGCCGGCGTCAGGGTGGGCGTCGATTACATCCTTCACGGCAAGCAAGGTTTCCTTCAGCGCCGTTCCTTCATCGGCAATCTGGCCGTTTGAAAGCACTCCGCCCGTCTCGATGGCGTTGCGATAACGAATCTCCCATGGAGAAATTCCAACCAGCTTTGCAAGCAGATTTAGATTGCTCTCCATCGCGAAGCAAGTCTGGGTCACGCCAAAGCCGCGGAATGCGCCGGAAGGAAGATTGTTAGTGTAGACCGAGCGCCCTTCAATATCGACATTGTCGATCTGGTAAGGCCCGGCTCCATGCGTGCAGGCACGCTGCAAGACCGGACCGCCCAGCGAGGCGTATGCGCCCGTGTCGGCAACGATGCGCGCCCTCACTGCGGTCACCTTTCCATTCTCATCGCACGCCGTTGTGTACTTCATCTCCATGGGGTGGCGCTTGGGGTGCACGCGAAAGCTTTCTTCCCGGCTGAGCGTCAGCTTCACCGGCCTTCCGCTATACCAGGCCAGCAGCGCGGCATGGTGCTGCACAGAAAGATCCTCCTTGCCGCCGAATCCTCCGCCTACAAATTTACTGATCACGCGCACCATGTCATCCGGCACGCCGAGCATCTCCACAATGCCTTGACGATCGTCGTAGACGCTCTGCCCCGCTGTATAAACAGTCAGAGGGCCATCCTGTCCTGGAATTGCCAATGCACTCTCCGGCTCGAGAAATGCGTGCTCCTGGCGCGGTGTCGAGTACCGTTCAGTAACAACAAACTTCGCATCGGCGATTGCCTTGTTCACATCGCCGCGCTTCATGATGGTTTGCGACAGCAGGTTGCCCTTGGGGTGCAGGCGAGGTGCGCCGTCCGCCAATGCCGCCTGCGGCGATAACAGCGGCGGCAACTCTTCGTACTCGACGCGAATCGAATCCAAGGCATTTTGAGCTGCTTCTTTTGTAGCCGCGGCCAGCACCACCAAAGCGTCTCCGACATAGCGGGTTTCTTCGCCCTCGGCAATCATCACCGGCCAGTCGTGAACGATATGCCCCAGCAAGCGCTCGCCGGGAACATCCTTTGCCGTAAGGACTGCCACGACGCCGAGGCGCGATTGCGCGGCGGAAATGTCGATCTTTTTTACAAGCGCGCGGGGATATTTCGAGCGCAGAACGGCACCATGCAACATGCCAGGGACCTGCATATCGTCGACAAACTCGCCGGCGCCCAGCAGCTTCTCCGCAGAATCGAGTCGCACCGTCCGCGCACCTATCATGACTGCGCAATCTTCCGCCTCAGGAATCTCTTGATCGCGAAGCGCCTTTGCGGCAAGGTGAATTGCCCGCTCAATCTTCACGTAGCCTGTGCAACGGCAGAGGTTGTACTTGATGGCGGACTTGATTTCCACGGACGTGGGAGCAGGATTGTGGTCGAGCAGAGACTTCGCGCTGATCAACACGCCCGGCATGCAGAAACCGCACTGTACGGCTCCCACTTCGCCGAAGGCCCATGAGTATATGTCCTTTTCGCGCGGCGAGATGCCTTCCGCGGTAGTCACCGCCTTGCCATGCACCTTGGCTACGGTCAGCGTGCAGGCGCGCACTGCCGTCCCATTGACCAGCACCGAGCATGATCCGCATACTCCCGCGGCGCAGCCATCCTTCACTGAGGTCAATCTGGCATCTTCGCGCAGATATTTGAGCAGACTCTTATCCGCTGCTACAGTTACGGCATTCCGGTTCAGAGTGAACTTAAACATAGCAGTTACTCCTTCAACCCGGCCTATCTCGATGCCATGATTTTTCCGTTGTACTCGGGCACCTTTGCATACTGCGCATCCCAGAAGGCCTGGCTGCGCATGGAGTCGAGAAAAGCCTTTGTGTAGCCAAACTTCAACCAGTCGGCTTCCTTTTGTTGAAAGAGCCTCTCCTTCACCGAAGGCTTGCGGAAGTCGAAAACATGTTCATCGGTTGCATTCAGGAAGATATCCTGCGCCCAGCGATCCAATACCTGCGGGGCCAACTCGAGATAGCGGCTGTTCAGATCCTCCAGCACCGAGTTATAGCGGTCAAAGCCGTCGGTCGCGATCGTGACTACGTTGTCTCCCGGCCCCAGGCGCAGAAACTTAGCCAACTTGATCGCGCCTAACACATTACAAATTCCCGATGGGCCAAACGAATCCCGCAGGCTCATGGCAAACTTTCGGTTCACGCTCACCTTTACCAGCGAATCCACTCCATCGTGAAAGATCTTCACGCCCTGCACCGTTTCTTCATCCTTGATGAGAATTACGAAATCGGTTTGCAGAACATTGTGAATCAGCGTGCACATCTTGTCGCCGATTCCTTCGATGCGATGCTGCCCGCGTCCTCCGTTGGCCAGCGTGGAACACTCATATGGCTCGAGAGCGGCAATCTTCGCGTCGGGGAAAACAGTCTTGATCTGGTCGCCGGCCGCCAGCGTTCCTGCCGAGCCCGGCGCCGATGTAAAGCCCGCGATGCGGCCATTGCCCACGCCCTTCACCGCTTCGATAGCGCTGTTGCCCGTGACATGACGGTGAAAACGATAGTTTGGAAAAAGTTCAAATTGCGCCAGAGCCTTGTTTTTTGGATCCTTCATCAGCTCCCGCGTCTTCTCAAGCGTCAGGATCACGTCCGACTCGGAACCGGGCGTCAGCTCCAGCTCGCCTCCATATCTCCTGATGCGCTCATACCGTTCCTTGCTCATGCTGTCGGGCATGATGACAATGGCGCGAAAGCCGAGCAGCTTTGAAACATAGGCGGTTCCAATGCCGAAGTTCCCCGTCGAAGGCCCAAGAATTGTGTGTTCCCCAGGCACGATCTCGCCATCTACAAGACCTTCGATCAACGTGCTGTAAGCCGGGCCGACCTTATGCGACCCGGATGGAAATCCGCAGCCCAGCAACACCACGATGTTTGCATCCACGCCGGTCAACGCGGACGGCAACACGATCTTGCGAACCTGATTGACTGCGTCCTTCCAGGTGATATTGAATAAATTGATAGGGTCGAGCTCATCCTCTTTGAGCGCCCGCAATGCCTGGGCGCGAATATCCTTGCCGAGAAGACCCGGATCGAGCATCTCATCGTATGTGGGGCCAAAGGGAATCTTTGTCATCTTGATCTTTTCTCGCTTTCATCCGGGCCTAATCATTGGCCGCATTGATCTGTTGCATCAAGACGGTACTGTAACTCCCACCACCCTGCGCACATCTTCCATGTCGGGCCGTACCTGAATCGTGTTTCCCACCGCGCGCCTTGCGCTTTGAATATCTTTCAGTCCGTTGCCGGTCATCACCATCGCCACGCTCTCCGAGCGATTGATAATGCCTGACTCCACTGCCCGCCTGACTCCCGCAACGCCCGCCACCCCGGCCGGCTCGCCAAAGACGCCGGCCTTTTGCGCCAGCAGCGGAATCGACTGAAGTATCTCTTCGTCTGTGACAGAAACAAAGGCGCCGCCCGACTCGGTGACAGCGCTCAATCCCTTGCTGAAGTTGCGCGGATATCCAACCGCGATGGAATCCGCCAGAGTATTAGCGTCGCAGGGAACAAGGCTGGCCTTGTCTCTCCAGGCGGTCAAAAACGGCTTGCATCCATCCGCCTGAACGCCAAGTATGCGCGGCAGGCGGGGAATGAAGCCGAGAATGTGCATCTCCCGCAGGCCCTTCCACACTCCGCCGATTGTGCAGCCGTCGCCCACGCTCACCACAACCCAGTCGGGAAAACTGCCCGGCGTAAGCCGCATCAACTGCTCCGCGAGTTCCAGCGAAACAGTCTTCTTGCCTTCAATCAAGTAAGGGTTGATGGCGCAGTTGCGGTTATACCAGCCAAACTCCGCGCTGGCTTGCATGCACAGCTCCCATGCCTCGTCGTAGGTGCCCTGCACTGAAAATACCTGCGCTCCAAAAACGAGTAACTGCGCAACCTTTGCTTCCGGAGCTCGCGCCGGAACAAAAATGGTTGCCGCAATTCCTGCCGCGGCCGAGAACCCCGCAAGAGAAGATGCGGCATTGCCAGTGGATGCGCAGGCGATGCGCGCGGCTTTCTTCTCCAGCGCCTTCACAACGCCCACCGCGCTGGCGCGATCCTTGAACGAGCCGGTCGGATTGCGGCCCTCGTCTTTGACCCAGCATCGCGCCACGCCTAATGCGCGCGCCAATCCTGCGCAGTCATAGAGCGGCGTCCAGCCTACCTGCAGATGGGGAATCAATGTTCGATCGTTCACTGGCAGCAAGGGCAAATAGCGCCACATGGAAAAATCGCCGCACTCAGCCAGCGCGGAAGCGTGTAACTCGCTTTTTACCGCTTCATAGTTGTAGGCAACGTCGAGAATCCCATCGGCATATCCGCAGTCCGGGCAAAAATATTCCGCGTCTTCCGCGCTGTAAGTCCGTGCGCAATGAACGCATCGAAGCCCGGTAACATTGCTCATCTCTTGTAACTCCCTAACTCGCAAATTTCATGCGCCGCAGCCTTCTACAGCGCCATTGAAAGTGCGCGCCGCTTGCAGCGGCTTATGCACAGTCCGCAGGTGAAACATTTTTCTTTGTCGATGTTCAGAACTTCATCCTTTGAGATGGCGCCATAGGGGCAACTTATCTCGCATTGGCCGCAAAG
>Ga0182013_10008881_pt1 | contig 10712 bp, 9 predicted proteins | sample 612S2MmetaG_FD_120487 | JGI IMG/M metagenome (GOLD analysis project Ga0182013, IMG submission 120487) | Permafrost microbial communities from Stordalen Mire, Sweden - 612S2M metaG | ecosystem: Environmental > Terrestrial > Soil > Wetlands > Permafrost | place: Sweden: Stordalen | collected...
GACACGGGCAATCATCGCGTTCTGCTGGTACCGGCGCAAGGCCTCGTCACTACCGTCGCGGGCAATGGCGCGCAGGGCATGGCAGGCGATGGCGGCCCGGCCCCGCTCGCCGAGCTCAATCAGCCCGCGGCGTGCGCGCTCGACTCCGCCGGCGACCTATATATCGCCGACACGTACAATCACCGCATCCGCAAAATAGACACTACCGGCACAATCACCACCGTGGCCGGCAACGGCAGCGCGGGCGAGAGCGGCGACGAAGGCCCGGCGCAAGCTACCAGCCTGAACACTCCACGCGGCGTCGCGGTCGACGATAACGGCAATATTTACATCTCCGATAGCGGCAACAACTGTATCCGGCAAGTGACGCCAGACGGCATCGTCCACCTGATCGGCGGCGCCGGTGCCGCAGGCTTCTCCGGTGACGGCGGCCCGGCACTCTCCGCCTGGCTGAATTCGCCGGGCAGCATCCTGCTCGATGGCTCGGGCGATCTTTACTTTGCCGACACCGGCAACAATCGCGTCCGTGAATTGATTCCCGCGGGCGTCATCACGCCTCCGGCGATCGTGCCGCCGACCCCGATCACGGTAGTGAATACCGCCAGCCTGAGTTCCGGCGCCGTTTCACCGGGCGAAGCGGTCACCATCTTTGGATCCGGCATCGGACCGCAGACCGGTGTCACCGCCCTGATCGATCCCCCGAGTCTGTTACCGACCCAGTTGGCGGACGCGCAGGTACTTTTCGATGGCGTGCCGGCCCCACTATTCTACGCACAGGCCGGCCAGATCAATGCGCAGGCGCCATACACCGTCGCGGGACAGACTTCGACGACCATCGAAGTGATTTATCAGGACGTGCCCGTCAATACCGTATCGGTGGCCGTCGCGCCGTCGGTGCCGGGCGTGTTCTCTACTGCCGTGAATCAGGATGGCACGGTCAACTCGACCGCCAATCCCGCATCCGCAGGTTCGTATCTGACGATTTATGCTACCGGCGAAGGTCTCACGGACGGCGCGAACATTTCCGGCCAGGCGGCAACCGCGCCATATCCTCAGCCGCAACTGCCGGTGAGCGCGACCGTGAGCGGCATTTCCGCGCAGATCGTCTGGGCCGGCAGCGCACCCGGGCTGGTGGGACTGCTGCAAGTGAATCTGATTGTGCCCGGCCCGTATCTTCCTTCCGGCGCCGCGCCGTTGCAACTGATGGTTGGCACTGCGGTCTCCCCGCTCACCACGATTTGGGTGCAGTAGCGTGGAGCGGACGCCCGATAAGCGCTAACGTAAGACTCGCATCGCCAGTCTGCTTGTGCCGACTTGAGCTTGAGGGGCACTTCCATCGTCGGCGGGAAACCCGTCCAGGCGGGCGGGAGCCCGGCGCGTTCACGAGGAGTAATCTCCCACAACGCGACTTACAGGTTCGCGCCGAAAGCCAACAGACGGCCATCGCAGTCCTTCACCACGAACTCGCGCGAGCGCCATGGCATGTTGGCGACTCCGCGAGTGAATTCTACGCCTTGGGCTGCGTACTCGGCATAAAGCGCATCGGCATCTTCGACGTTCAGGTACGCGTCGAGCAGCTCGTCCGGGTATTTGTTCGGATTGGCTTTGGGCGGCTCGGCGCAGCGGAAGTGAATCGCGTGCCGGTCGCGCGCCACGATGGCATAGACCGGCGGATCGTGCCACGTCCCCAGACATTCGAAGCCAAGCTTCTCTTTGTAATATGCGAGCGTAGCGGGAATGTCCATGGTGAAGAACAGAGGTGCAATCTGACGGACCATGTGCCAAGTCTACTGCCGATACGCGCAGAGCCCCGCATTTTGCCGCTCGCTGCAAGCCCATGGCCGCCCGCTGCACCAATTCGAGTTGCCGATTGCACGAGCTGCTCAACGTAGGCTATATTCGAGCCCACGGCGCCTTCGCTATGTTGAACAGGATTGCTCCCTTCTTTATTGTCGACGACTTGGGCGCTACGCTTGCGTTCTACCAGACCAAGCTGGGTTTCGACGTTCTTTATCAGGGTGGCGGTGACGGAAACGGAGATGACTTCTGGGCCATCGTCGGACGCGACCGGGTAATGCTCATGGTCAAGGCCATCGCGCCCGAGGTCCATCCACAGCCGAATCGTACGCGTCACGAATGGGCCCGCTGGGACGCCTACATCGGCACGGACGATCCGGACTCACTGTACACAGAGTTCGTAGGCAGGGAGGTTCCCGTGCATCGGGAACTGACCAATACGAGCGATGGACTCAGGGCCTTCGAGATCACCGATAACAGCGGATATGTGCTGTGTTTTGGGCGCCCCGTTGACAAGTAGCTCCAGCGTCGTAAGGGCATCGATCCGGTCACTCGCGATTGGGAGCGCGTTCGGTCCCTACGCTCCGATGGTGTTCGGGATCGTCCGGAATGCCGTTCGGGTTCCAGCGCTCAGCTTCATCGGAACCTCCAGAGTTCCGAAGGCATCCCTTTCCTTACGGTAGGATGGCCGGCCGCGCTTCCACTACTGTTGGCGGCATCGCCGGAGACGGGTAGTGGAAGAGTGCGCCGCGATCCAGGAGTAGATTATGACGGCAGGCGGTAAAGGGCTGCCCGACCGCCTCATGGGCATCCGGATCAGTTTGGCGATCCTCTTCAAACGTTGTTCAATATCGAGAGCGCTGTGCCTTCAAAGATACGACGCTTCTCATCCTGAGGAATATTGAGCGTCTCGATCGATGACACCGCCCTGTCGATCGATCCCAAGAGGTAGGGATAGTCGCTGCCCATCACCATGTGATCGGAACCCACCAGATCGCGCGTCAGCAGAAGATTCTGCGGGTTAAAGGTGACCGTATCGTAGTACAGCTGCTTCAGATAGACGCTGGGCGCCTGATCGATCTTGACCCGGCACTCGGCGAAGTCGTGAAATCCGCTGTCCATGCGTTCCATAAGATACGGCACCGCTCCGCCAATGTGGGCGACGATCCAGCGAATGCCGGGGAAATCCTTGAACATGCCGTCATAACACATGCGGGCCACTGCCAGCGTGGTGTCCATTGGAAAGCCGATGATCGGACCCAGCACGTACTCTTTGAACGGTTCCGAAGCTGCCGGCAGCATCGGATGGAGAAAGATGCACAGTTTCATCCGGTTCGCCTCGACAAAGAACGGCCGGTACTCGGGCGACGTCAGCGGCTTGCCGCCGATGTTGCTCAGCAGGATGACGCCGTTGAGCTTCAGATCGCCGATCGCGCGATGCAACTCTGTCAGCGCTTCGCCCGGATGATTCATCGGGATCGATGCGAAGGCCTTGAATCGCTTCGGGTACTTCGCCACAAGATCCGCATAAGTGTCGTTCATCATGCGTGCGACGGAGGGCTGGCGCGCGCCGTCGGCATAGAAGATGTTGGGCGTTGAAAGCGAGATCACTTGCACATCGATGCCCACGCGGTCCATCGCCTCCAGGCGTAGAGCGACATTGGTCATGGGCGGTGTGATGCCGAAACACCTTGCCCCTCGGTGCGTAATGATGGTCTGACCGGTGGGACTCTTGCCGAAGGAAAAGTCGCCGCCCGATTCACGAATGTTGTCGAAAGGAGTCGAGCAACCCGGCGGCGCTTACAGAGCGGATGAAATTGCGGCGTTTCATTGATCGAATCTATTGTATGCCCGCTCGACGGTTCTTCCCTCCATCGGAAACCGGCTGGAAGCCGTTCGAGCCCGAAGTAACTCCCACCTGGCCGCCAAGCGCCTACCGACACTGGCCAGACTGGACTGGCAAAGGAATCGGAGCCCCACCATCTCAGAGACTGGGCCGGTGAGTCTGCTGTTGGTGGCCCATTCTGCGAGATCCCCCACATAACCGGCACAATCGCCCGGGGCGCCTACACGCCGGGGTGGATTGTTTTCGGACGGCGCCGTGATCCGTCCGGAGCAGCAACACGGTCAGCGGTCACAAGCCGACTTCCGGGGAGTAATCGGACCGACAGCCGAGAGGACCCAAACGTCTCACAACGGAAGCTATTGGAAATGGAGACTCTTCATTCCATCAGCCGGAACCAGTCGCGAACGGTGAGTTGAAGGCGGACCTTCTCATCTTCAGCCAGGACGCTGCAATGCGCGATTGGCCCACGAAGGGAATTTAGGCTTGCCATAACCTTCTCGACGGCCTTGCGGCTAGTGAAGAGACTGCCAAAAACATCCCAATTTGCCGTTATGATGCCAGACAACTCGCCAAAGGTCGTGTAGTCCAGTTCGTCCATCGATCGGCGGGTTACACCGGCATCGAGTTCCTTCTGTATTCTCGCAGCCACCTCAGTTTTGATGTTTTGAGGCACGCGCTGGGTCGGCCACCAGTCCTCGGTCTTCTCAGCGGTTTCGATGGTCTCTGATACCAAGATGCGAATAGCTTTTTCGAGGCAATAAAACACTTCGTAATGCCTTGCCATCGCCGCCGCTTCTTCGCGCAGCTTGGCATCGAACTGCGGATAGTAGACATCCTCTACTTTCGTAGTGATCGGAGCATGACCCAGATCCACCGAGTACGCGACACCGATTCTATGTAAATCCTCGGTCAGAATTTGGTTTGTCATTCCGAACGCTTTGATTTTACTGAGGACTTCATTCGTTGCCATAAGAAAGCAGATGTTCTTTCAAGCTGCGAAATATCGCATTGAAGACGGCCTGATCCGTTGTGGCAGGCAGATTCAGATTTATGGTGTAGGCCAGATTGACGCCGATTCCACGTTCGCCTCTGTCTGCCGGCGGCTTTCCGTTGGAAGATGCGGTTGCGGGCTCGGGGAGTGCGATTGCTTTCTCGGGTACCGCTTCCGCTTCGTCGAATTTGGCGAAGCTCTTAAGATTCTTCAACGTCGCCAGTGTAAACTTTGCGGTCGCACTATCGGCTTCTGTCCCTGTTACCTGAACAATGGCAGCCAACAGCTCGGCGTCCTTCAGATCGTAGAAATATTCGTTGACGCTTTGCAGAGGTTTATAGCCAATTTTTATCGCCTTCGCGACTGCCAGGCCACCTGTCGACGGATTACGGAATTGTCGGTAAAGCTCGCTTGGCGCACCATCTGAGTTCACGAACCCTATTTTTTTCAAGAATGGGAGAATCGCCCGACCCGTGCCGCCCTTAATATCCATCTTCGTCAGCACGAAGTCCACCGTCACGCGGTCAGGAGTTGCTGCAGCGCGGATTTTATCTAACGCGGTTTTTATCGAACCGGGTGAGGCCAAGTAAGGTAGATTTTGGGCCAAAGCTATTTCTCCGCCCTCGGGATAGGTACCACTAGGCTCTTTCGAGGGACAAGCGCATTATCTCATAAAGCGTAGATTTATGAACATTTTGAGGTGTGCTTGTTCCTTGACCTTGCGCCGCGCTTGAAACCGCTTGATGCAAAATTCGAGGATGGCAAAGAATAAGCGCAAGCGCAACCCCAAATCAGTTTTGAAACTTCCTGATCTCGAACAGTCGAAGTCGGCAGTCATTAACAGCCTCACGTCTCAGAGTTCCCAACGGTCATATGATCACGCCATCCGCGAGTTCATTGACTGGTGCTGCTCGGAGCCCCGGCTCGCTTTCAACAGGACAGTAGTCACCCGATACCGGATCAGCCTTGAACAGGCGCACTACGCCTCATCCACCATCAACCTCCGCCTTGCGGCGATTCGGCGGCTTGCGTATGAAGCTGCGGATTGTGGACTTTTGAGTCCAGATCTAGCTGCAGGAATTCGCCGAGTCAAGGGTGTAAAGAAACATGGCGTCCGGATCGGCAACTGGTTGACGGCGGAACAAGGCAAGCGACTTCTCGCCGCCTTTGATAACGGTTGTCTCCGGGGCAAACGTGACTACGCCATGGTTGCCGTTCTGCTGGGTTGCGGCCTCAGGAGAGCGGAGGCAGCGGCCCTAGCTGTGGAGACATTGCAGCAACGGGAAGACCATTGGGTGATCGCTGATTTGGTCGGCAAGGGCGGCCACGTGCGGACCGTGCCAATTCCCATCTGGGTCAAAGCGGCACTAGATGATTGGTTGCATGCCGCCGAAGTCAATGCCGGCCCCGTCTTTCGCGCAATCAACAAGGCCCAGCGAGTTGGGAAGAGTGGATTCAGCCCGAAGGTTATCTGGGGCGTGGTGAAGGCCGCAAGTTACAAAGGTAGCCTGGAGAAGGTGGCTCCGCACGATCTTCGCCGCACATGCGCGCGTCTGTGTCACGAAGCCGGCGGAGAGCTTGAACAGATCCAATTCCTGCTCGGCCACGTGAGCGTCCAAACGACGGAACGGTACCTTGGCTGCAAACAGCGACTCCGAAACGCAGTCAACGACAGAATCGGCCTGGAACCGGCGAACGCATGAGGTGCGTTAGTCCGTTAGCGGGATCGACTTCGCGTTCCTAATGTGGCGTCAGGCACCTTTCTCGACTATACGGCCATGCGGCCGTGAGTGGGCCGGTGATTAGTTGTGACCGGACCTTCCGGCTGAAACCCGAGTGCCGCCCGGACGAGTGGGCTGGCACTCCGCCGTCCCGCCGACACGCGAGATCCCGAAACTTGAAGAGCTGAGATTTCGCTCTATTGACACAATCGGTCGAGCGCGCACAACAATCGGTCGCACCACACCGGCGAGGCGGTTCTGACCTTTGCCGGGTTGATCCGCGCGAGAATTTGGAACGAATGGGCGCCTTTCGAATACTCGCCTTTCTGACAGTCTCTGGTTGCAGCACGGAGACCGGAGTAAAGATCGGCTTTAGGTATCATTTCGACGTCCGCCCGCGCGCTCAGGGCCCCTACTCGGAAGCCATTGCCATAGAACGCCTGAAGTTCCTCGCGATCAGCATGGAACCACGCCTCCATTGTCTGAACCATCAGCTGTATCTGATCCTCGGCGGCTCCGGGTGGACGTTCCCACTTATCGCCGGTCCGGTGCCTGACGTGCTCCCACGGGTTCGCGGCATTGACTGCGGTCTCGGCGTCCACCAGCAGAACAGGTCGGCTCGTCATGCCCTCATCGTCCTGCGCGGTTCGGAAGCTCTCAAATGCTTGCTGGCGCCCACCGCAGGCGATAACTCGCGGCATGCGACCGCCTAGCCCCGACTTGCGAATGAACTCTGAAAAACCTTTACGACAGAGCGTTTGGAGGGCCTTGTTGTGGTCACCGCCACCTTCGACGTAGAGCCTCACACTCACCAGCGATTTCCCCCAATCTCCCCACGCCGCCACAGCTGGCCGAGGCCATAGTCTTTGAGCCACATAGTCAGTTCGCTACTCGTCTTTCGACACATTTGAGTCGAGCCGTCGCGTTTCTCACACACGACAACTGTCTCTGGCACGCTCGTCAAACCGTCTACAAGCGCGTCGGAATGCGTGGTCACGATCAGTTGCATTCGATGCGATGCGTCAACTAGAAGGTCCGCAAGTCCGGGAAGCATGTCGGGATGGAGGCCCAACTCGGGCTCCTCGAGGCACACCAGGGGAGGTGGGGCAGGATGGCAGAGCACTGCAAGTAGGCAGAGGTACCGAATTGTTCCATCGGACAAGCGCGTCGCCGGAACCGGTGACCTCAAGCCTGCATAGTGAAGAAAGAGCTGGATTGTCCCACCGAGCACCTTCGTCGAAAAGTCCTCAATAGACTCGTCAGCATCTCTGAGCTTGTCTACCAGGCTTCGACGGAGGCTGGAGCGGTGCTCCAGATCGTTGAGGACTAGGGCAAGGTTTGCGGCATCTTCACGTAAAAAGTCGGAGACGAGGTCCGTTGCTTGGGGCTTTCGCGGCGCAGTGTTGCGGCCTAGGTTCCATTCCCGGAACAATCTGAATTTCGCGTACTGCGTGCCAAGATATGTTACTTCGGGGTACTGGTCTGGGTCTTTTCGTTGAGATAGAACAGACTGGTCAAGTGGCAAATCCTCACGCCTGAGTTCTCGGCGCGCCCGTCCCTCCGAGTCCGGCTCGGTCTTGACATTTAGAACCGGACGACCGCGTTGATAGCGATAATAAAAGTAAACGTCATCATGGCCAGTCCGCATGTCCCGATGCTCGTTCTCAATGGACTCGTCTTCCAGTTCAGCGCGCTGCCCAATCATCGTGAGCGATAGACGATGACGGAGAGGCATCTTCCCTTGAGGGTTATAGATGGTCGCCTCGATCTCCGCAACCGGCGTTTGTTCTGCGCCTTTCCATAACCATTCGTTGATGCCGCCACCGGTTTGTATTGGGTCAAGCAAATTCCCAGGTGCTGCCTGAAGGACGGCGACGGCTTCGATGAGGTTCGATTTTCCTGAGCCATTTGGCCCGATTAGGACGTTCAATGACTGCAATTCCAGTTCTGGGGACTCGGGTCCGAAAGACAGGATGTTTCGCGCCCTGATGGTCCTTAGGAATCGTTTATCGCCAACCATGAATCACCATTCTACTCGCCTACGCGAACAAAGGCTGGACAGCCCTGGTCCGACGCACTGCCCACAGTTCGCCGTAAAGGATCTCGCGCCGGAAACGGGGGCTTGCCGAGGCGATCCCGGAGTATCCGCCGAAACAGCTCCGTGGTTTACTTCGCGAAGACTCTTTGGCCGTCACTTGGCCCGAAGAGCGCCCATGTAGCTGATCTGCCGGGATTTCCGGCCCTCTCGATTGATTACCCCCCATAAACGCGCTTGCGTCCGCCAACGACTGCTCCGACCGTATGGTCGCCCACCCGGAAGTTGACCCGAACGGCCTTCGAGGAAATCAAACGCGCGCTTTACACCGCCTAGAAGGTCCTCACCTTTGCATTGCTTAAACTAGCGCCTATTGGAATCCGCCCCCTACTCCCAGCGCAACGCGCGCACCGGGTCTACTCGTGTGGCGCGCCGCGCGGGGACGGCGCTTGCCAGCACCACTGCCGCGCCCAGCAACAGCGCCACACTGGAGTATGCCAGTGGGTCCAGTGGATCGATTCCGGGGAGAGCGTGGGCCAGCAATGTCGATATGGCCGCCGCTCCCGCGACGCCACATCCCAGTCCGTATGCCAGTGCGCGCGCGCTCGAACCCAGCACCAGCCGCACGATTTGCGCGGGTTGCGCCCCCAGCGCCATGCGAACACCGATCTCGCGCGTCCGCTGTCCCACCACATAGGCAAAGACTCCGGACATTCCCACCGACGCGATCGCCAGCGCCAGCAGTCCCAGGAAGCCGGCCAGCTCCGACCCGTAGATCGACGGCTGCAGCTTGCGGCGGAAACTGGCGGCCAGCGGCTCGGCGCGCGAACCTGCGCTCGCGGCTCGATCTGTTTCACCAAGGCCGCGATCTGGTCCGCCGCGGCGCCGCGCTCGTGAACCACGATGAATGGAGCGCCCCAATGGCCGGTGATCGGAAAATAAATGACGGCTTCGATGGAGGAGAGATCGTTGCTATAGGTGTCCGAAATCACACCGACGATCTGCCGCATCTTCCCGTCCGCCAGAACGGTCTTTCCGAGCGGATTCTCTCCCGGCCACCAGCGCTTGGCGGCCGCGGCGTTTATGATCAGCACATTGCGTCCGCTGTCCTCGGGCACGAAATTCCGCCCTGCCAGCAGCCGCATTCCCAGCGCATCGACATAGCCCCCCGAAATCTCGTTGGTGAAAATGTGCAGCATGGGAGATCCCGGCCGTTCCGTCAGCTGGAACGAAGTGCTGTAGTTCGCGTTGCTCAGCGGCGGATTCAACACCAGGCCGCTCGCCGGCAGGTCGGTGGAACGGTTCAATTGCGCCAGCAGGTCTTGCGTCAATTCCATGGTGCGCGGTCCCGTATACTGGCTCGCCGGCAATTCGATCGACACCACGGAGGTGTGGCGGACGTCGTATCCGGGGTCGAGCGCCTGCGCGCGCTGCAGGCCGCGAACCAGAAGTCCCGCGTTGGCTAGAAGGATCACGCTGATCGCGACCTGCGCCGCGAGCAGTACGCTGCGCAACGGCAGCCGCGTGCGCTGTGCGTCTTCCAAACCCGCTCCGGCCTTCAATGCCGCGGAGATGCCCCCGCGAGTGCCGTGCAGCGCAGGCGCGAGACCGAATGCCAGGCAAGACAATATCGCTACCGCCATAGTGTAGGTGAGGACATTCAGGTCCGGCAGGATGTGAAATGCCTGATCGCCCGCCAGACGATGGACAACCGCCGGTGGAACTACCAGCGCCATCATGAGTCCCAGGCCGGCTGCAGCCAGTGCCAACAGCATGCTCTCCACCAGCAACTTGCGAATCAGGCGGAATCGGCTGCCACCGAGAGAAAGCCGCACCGCCATCTCCTGCCGCCGCGCCGCCGCCCTGGCTAACAGCAGGTTGCCGACGTTGGCACAGGCCAACAGCAAGACCAATGTGACCGCGAAAAATAAAACCAGAATCGTGGGAAGAACCTGCTTTTTCTTGCGTGGACTCTCGATCCACGGTTACCGGCGGTGACGATTTGCGGCCGCTGCCGGCCCATCCCGTTGTCGGTGCGGAACTGATCGACCAGAATCGCCAGCTCGGCTTGCGCCTGCGAGCGCGTGACGCCGGCCGCCAGCCGCCCTGCCATCGGCGTGCAGCAAACTGCGGAAGAAGTGAGCCAGGCTTCGACTGCCGGGTCGTTGGGACGCAAGAGTTTTCTCGCCGGCAGCGGCGTCCAGATGTCGTTGCGCAGCGGATTCGTGCCGGTGAAATCGGCCAGCGTTACGCCAACCACGGTGAATGGGATGTCATCCAGCCGGACACTCCGGCCAACGATCTGCGGATCGCCGCCGAACC
>Ga0182013_10008883_pt1 | contig 10712 bp, 10 predicted proteins | sample 612S2MmetaG_FD_120487 | JGI IMG/M metagenome (GOLD analysis project Ga0182013, IMG submission 120487) | Permafrost microbial communities from Stordalen Mire, Sweden - 612S2M metaG | ecosystem: Environmental > Terrestrial > Soil > Wetlands > Permafrost | place: Sweden: Stordalen | collected...
CCGGGCTTCCAGCGAGTCGATCGCTCTTCTCGCTGCCGGATATCGCTACGATGGCAACTGGGTAAGCTCCATCGGCTGGACTTGCACCAGCTAGGTCAACCATTAGCTTCGCTGCACGGGCAACCGCATGAATTTGCCGGTAGGGCGGAAAGAGAGGCGTTCACCACGTCCCTACAGGACGCGGAAATTGGATCGGGACGTATTCCCCGGATTTCATCCGGGGCTATTTTCACGTCTTCCCTCCGGGAAGAGGGACTATGCGTCTGCGGGCCTCGGGGTGGGGGAACCGGGGGATTGCGACTTGGGATAGGGAAAGTAGAGTTCGTTGCCGTCGGGGTCCGCGATGACCATGAGGCGGTAACCCCATTCGCCGTCCTTCACAACCACGCCACGAGCTTCCAGATCGGCGCGCAGGGCATTGAGCACGCCGACATCGAGCGAGATGAAGATCAGGCCGTTGCCGGCTTTATCGGGCCATTGAGAAGACAGAATGAGCTCGCAACCCTTCCGTTCGACTTGCGCGACGTACGCTTTCGCTTCCTCTTCATAGCGCCACGCTTCAGTGAACCCGAGCTGCTTCACGTAGAAATCGATGGACCTGTCGATATCCGCCACGAACAGCACAGGCCTCGCGTACCATTGATCGCTCATAACGTTTTGTTCTCCGTTTGCCGTGATTGAATTGGGCGTTCCGTCAACGGCGATGCATAAGAATAACTTCGCGAAATTGGTCCGCGCAACGCCGCAGGGTCCACCAATGGGTGGTGCCGGGATCGGCGGCCATCCGTTTTGAATTCAGCGAGTCAGCCCCGCTTTGCGGGTTAGCGAGTCAGCAAGTCAGCGGGCTCGATCGGTTGATAGAAGCTTTCGTTACTCGTCTGGCGGGTTGAGTGGGTAAGAGAGCCTGCGGTTAAGGTTTACCCGGATTTTGGTATACGAAACGCTTAAGGAGTTGTTGAATTTGGCAGGAGATGGACGTATGATAACTGTGCAGACGAATTTGTCCGCCCTAGTTGCCGTGACTGTGCCGGCTGGCGGAGAGATGAGTGGGCTCACAGCCCACTTTTTATTTGGGGCAAAGGGCGCCCCAAATCCAAAGTCAAAACCCGGGGCGGACACCTCGGCAGCAAGACCGCTAGTCAGGCGGTGCGAATACAGGGTCCCCGGCGAGCAGATTTGCTCGTTGGGGTGATGAGACAAATGGCAGTCAAGCTGGACGAAATTCGCGCTGCGGCGCAAAGAGTGGCCGCCTCCCATGGGCTGGACGTGGTGGACCTGGAGTTCATTGGGCCGGCAAAGGAGCGGACGCTTCGCATCTATCTAGAGAGAGACGCTGCGGGACGGGCAAAATTGAAGGCTGCAATTGCGGAAGGGGCTGGAGATTTGGAGCTCCCGGAGAGCCTGATGGAAGGGACTCTGAGCGCGGACCAGCTTTCCGGCATCACACATGGAGATTGCGCTGAATTCAGCCGCGACTTTGGGGTTCTGCTGGATGTGGAGGACCTGATTCCCGGCGATGAATACACACTGGAAGCAAGTTCGCCGGGGCTGGATCGGAAGTTGAGCAAGCGGGACGATTTTGTACGGTTTTCGGGGAGTCTGGTGAAGATTCAGACGTTTGAGCCCATCCGGAACAACCGGCATTGGCAGGGACGTTTGGCGGCTGAGGCATCCGAGACTGTGACGCTGGATTTGAATGCGGTGAAGCAGAACAGCAAGACTCGGAAGACTGGCGTGAATACGGTTGAGATTGCGCTGACGAATATTGAGAAGGCGCAGTTGGTGCCGGAGATTTGAAGAGATGTGGTTGCCCAGGTCTCAAAGGCGAGACCTGGGGCACCCGGTGAATTGGCTGCCTGACGCCGGCGATTCTAAGTGTTGAGGTTTCCCGCCCCTGCGACAGGAAAAAGTCGCAAGAACGGGGCACGGTAGTTTTGTTGGGTAGGCGAGAGAAGGCAAACGCAGGTCCTTCGACTTCGCTCAGGATGACAGAGTTTTTGGGTTAGCGACAGAGTTTTTTGGGTAGATTACGGAAAGAGAGTTAGCAACGTATGGCCACTAGCGCTTTGTATCAGAGTATCGAACTGCTCAGCCGCGAGAAGGGGATCGAACCCGAGATCGTGGTTGGAGCCGTGGAAGAGGCTATTGCCCTGGCCACGCGCAAGTTTTACAAGACCCAGGAAAACATGCGCGGCGAGCTGAACAAGGAGACCGGCGCCATCACGGCCTACATCTATAAGACAGTTGTGGCCGACGAAGAGCCGATCGAAGATCCGCTGAACCAGATCACGCTCGCCGAAGCCAGCGCACTGGCTCCGGGCGTTGAGGTTGGCAGCGAGATCCGCATGTATCGCGACACCAGCCCGCTGGGCCGCATTGCCGCGCAGCTTGCCAAACAGGTGATTTTCCAGAAGGTGCGCGAAGCCGAGCGCGACACGGTCTTCCAGGAGTATGCCCACCGCGAGAAGGAAGTGCTGAACGCCACCGTAAAGCGGATCGAGGGACAGGACATTATTTACGACCTGGGCAAGGCGGAGGCGCGCTGCCCGAAGCGGGAGCAGTCGCGGCTGGAGCAGTTCTCGATTGGGGAACGGGTGCGCGTGGTGCTGCTGAAGGTAGACCGCGCTGCCAAGGGGCCGCAGGTGATTGTTTCGCGTGCCGCGCCGGAGTTGGTTTCGAATTTGTTCCAGTCGGAAGTGCCTGAGATTTACGACAACACTGTTGTCATTCGCGCGATTGCTCGCGAGGCCGGAGAGCGGACGAAGATCGCGGTTCAGTCTCGCGACAAGGACGTGGACCCGGTGGGCGCATGCGTGGGCATGAAAGGTATGCGGGTGCAGTCGATTATTCGCGAACTGCGGGGCGAGAAGATCGACATCATCGAGTTCTCGGAAGAGATCACCACGTTCGCCGAGAAGGCTTTGCAGCCGGCGAAGGTTAGCCGCGTGTCTATCTCCGACCTGACGGACAAGCAGCTTGAAGTGATTGTGGACGATACACAGCTTTCGCTGGCGATCGGCAAGAAGGGCCAGAACGTGCGCCTGGCGGCGAAGCTGCTGGGATGGAAGATCGACATCAAGAGCGAAGAAGAGAAGCGCCAGGAAGTCGAGCAGCAGATGCAAGCTCTCACGGGCGGGCCTTCGACGCCGATTGAGCAAGTCACCGAACTGGGCGATGGAATCATCCAGAAGCTGGTTGCCGCGGGCATTACGACGGTGGAAACGCTGGCCGATATGACCCCCGAGCAGCTAGAGGAGATTCCGGGCATCGGCGAGAAGACATTGGAACGGATCAGCGTGGCTGTTCGGCACTACTTCGGACATTTCGAAGAGGGCGAAGAAGGCCACGAGCCCGAGACTGCTGACGGCGCCGCGATTGATGCCGAGCACGCCGAAGCCGATGCTGCGGAGGGCGAAGAAACTGTTTCCGTAGAGAAGGCCGTGGAGAAAGACGGCGACGCGGAAGTGGAAGATGTGCCCGCGGTTGTGGACGAAGCGGAAGCCGGGGAAGAAAACGCCGCAGAGGTTCTGGAAGAGGCTGAAAGCACGCAGGCCGCTGAGGCGGAAGCCGACATCCTGGACAACGCGGGCAATGAAAGCCTGGCCGAAACCGAGGCTGAGGACGCGAGTGTCTCCGCGGAGGAACTGGCCGTGGAAAGCGTTCCCGTTGCAGGCGATGAGGCCGAACTGGAATCCGACGAGATTGAGGAAAAAGGCGTGGATAAAGAGGACGGCGCGTAACATGCGTCGCGTCTTCTTCATCCATTCAGGCGATAATAGAAGTTCGAAAACCATCCATTGCCATGAGGTAGCTATGAGCGACTAAGGGGCGTGGTCAGCACATTTTGAAAAGAGGCGGATGAGTAAGGTTCGAATCAACGATCTCGCACGCGAGATGGAAGTCAAGAGTCGGGAGATTCTTGATGTATTGGCGGAGCTCGGCCTGGCCAGCGGCAAGACCCATTCCAGTTCACTGGAGGATTACGAGGCGGACAAGGTTCGCGCGCAGTTGCGTGGATCGAAGCCCGGCGGCCATTCCAGCGCCGCAGCCTCGCGCGCGCCGCAAGGCATCCAGCCCAAGATCGATCTCTCCCATATCTCCAAGCCCGGCGATGTGATGAAGGCTATTCTGGCGAACAAGCAAAAAGAAGAACAGGAAGCACGTCAAAGCCATGCACCGGTGCGCACCCAGGCGCCTCCGGTTGTCACGCCAGCTCGTCCCGCGCCCCCTGTTGCCACGGTCGCGCCGCCGCCTGCGGCCCCAGCCCGTCCGGAACCACGCAAGATTGTGCCGCAGCCGCGTTCCGCGCCGAACATCGTGGTTGCGCCGCCGGCTCCTCCAGCCATTGCCTCACGCCCACCGGCGGGCGCAGTGATCGGCAAGCCACCGGCGGGCGCAGCCGCCGCTCCACGACCGGTCGTCGTCGTAGCAGCTCCTGCTGGGACGGTAGCCGTCAAGCCCCCGGTTTCGGCGCCCGTTCCGGCGGCGCAATCCGGCCCATCCGGTTTACGCGAAGAACAGCCACGGACTGCCGAGAAGCTCTTGGCGGCAAAGCCGGCCACCGCAGTCAAGACGCCAGTGGCACCCGCTCCCGCCGTGCAGCCGGTCGTTGCCGCACCTTCCGTCCAGAACACTACCGCGGCTGTTACGCAGCCGCCGGCGACGATCCAGGCAACTCAGGCTGCGCCCACGGCCGAACCACCGGCGCTTACCGCCGCACCAGTCTCCGAGCCTCGCGAGGCCGTAAAGGAAACCCAAGTCTCAGCCCCCATCAGTGTCCTCGAACCAGAGTCTGAAGCAGCACCACCTCAACGCACACATGGCCACGTCCATACCGCGTCGCCGACGCCCGCATTGCCGGCGCGCCGCATGGTCATGCCCCAGACAGGACCTCGTCCGGTGTACAAGGCTCCTATTGTTGCTCCGTCCGCAGTGGTGCCCGGCACCGGGAATCAGGCGGCAGGCGCAGGCATTCAGCGTGGACGGCCCATCTTCGACCGCCGGCCCGCGGGCGGCCCTGGCAGTGGCCCCGGAAGCTATCCGCAGCGCACGCCCAGCGGACCTCCGGGAGCAGCTGGGCAATTCCCTGGCGGGCCTCGTCCAAAGCACCCCACACGCACTACACCCGGCGGCTATGCCGGCGCCGGTGGACCGGGCGGATCTGGTGGACCGGGAGCACGGCCCGGCTTTGGCGCTCGCCCCGGATTTGGCGGGCCGCCGCGTCCAGGATTCGGTGCGCGTCCCGGAGCAGGTGGTGCACCTCCGACGGGTGAGGCTCCACGTCCGCAGCGCGCGCCCAATAAACGCCCCGGTGGCCGCCCTACGCAGTATCCGAAGACGAAGGAAGGCCCGATGAAGGGCTTTGTGCCGCCGCCACGTTATGGCGGGGTGCAATATGGCGGAGAACCGCTGCCCATCACGCGGGAAATCACTGTGACTGAGGGCATCAGCGTCAAGGACCTGGCGGAAAAGCTGGAAGTGCGCGCCAAGGACCTGATTGCTACGCTGCTCATGACGGGAGTGTTCGTCACCGTCAACCAGTCTCTCGATGCCGAGATGATCAAGGATGTGTCCGCCAAGTTTGGCGCTGCCGCTACGGTGATCAGCTACGAAGAGGAGATCGCCAACCAGGCTATCGAGGAAGTGCTCGAAGCCGAGAATACGGGCGAGCTTGAAGTTCCGCGTTCTCCTGTGGTCACCGTAATGGGACACGTGGATCACGGCAAGACTTCACTGCTCGACGCTATCCGCGAAACGGATGTTGCAGCCGGCGAGGCTGGCGGCATCACGCAGCATATCGGCGCTTACAAGGTGAAGTTCTCGAAGGAAGGCTCTCCGGCCCACGGCCGCGAGATCGTCTTCCTCGACACGCCGGGTCACGAAGCCTTCACGCGCATGAGAGCACGCGGCGCAAAGGTCACTGACATTGTGGTCATCGTGGTGGCAGCCGACGACGGAGTGATGCCTCAGACGCTTGAGGCAATCGATCACGCCAAGGCTGCCAATGTTCCCATCATCGTGGCCGTCAACAAGATCGACAAGCCGGAAGCCAATCCGGATCGCGTGAAGAAGCAACTTGCCGATCGCGGACTGATTCCCGAAGAGTGGGCCGGAGCGGGGCAGGAAGGCACTGTGTTCGTTGAAGTGTCGGCCAAGAAGCGCATAAACCTCGACCTGCTTCTCGAAATGATCTGCCTGGTCTCCGATATTCGCGCACCGAAGGCGACACCGGGCCGCAAGGCAGTTGGCTCGGTCATCGAAGCTAAGCTCGATCGCGGTCGTGGCGCGGTGGCTACGGTCCTGGTGCAGGACGGAACGCTGCGGTTGAATGACAGCTACATTGTCGGCAACACGTTCGGCAAGGTTCGCGCCATGTTCGACGACCGCGGACGCCCCCTGGAAGAAGCTGGCCCATCCACCCCGGTCGAAGTTCTCGGTCTGGAAGCGATGCCTGACTCCGGCGATACGTTCCTCGTGGTGGCGGATCGCGACAAGGCCAAGGGCATTGCGCAATACCGCAAGATGAAGGAGAGAGACGCTCAGCTCGCCAAGAGTTCCCGCGTGTCTCTTGAGGGCCTGGCGGAACAGATTCGCACGGCCGGCGTCAAGGATCTGCCTTTGATCATCAAGGGCGACGTGACTGGATCTGTCGAGGTGCTGGCGGATTCGCTGGTTCGCATGTCGACGGAGAAGGTGCGCATCAAGGTCATTCACTCTGGCGTGGGTTCGATCACCGAGAGCGATGTGCTGCTGGCTACGGCCTCCAACACCATCATCATCGGCTTCAACGTCAGGCCGGAACGTAAGGCCGCGGAGTTGGCTCAACAGGAAGGCATCGAAATCCGGCTGCACTCGATTATTTATGAGTTGCAGGATGAGATTCGCCTCGCCATGCTGGGACTGCTCGATCCGACGTTCAAGGAGAACTATCTGGGCCGCGCGGAAGTGCTGCAGGTCTTCCGCATTCCCAAGGTCGGCACCATCGCAGGGTGCCGCGTGCAGGACGGGTCGATACGCCGCGATTCCGAGGTCAAGCTCATGCGCGATGGAGCGCAGGTCTTCAAGGGCAAGATCGGCTCGCTCAAGCGCGTCAAAGACGACGTGCGCGAGGTGACCAACGGCATGGAGTGCGGTATTGGCCTGGGCAACTTCAGCGACATCAAGGAAGGCGACCTCATCGAGGCCTTCTCGACGGAGAAGTTGGCGGCCGATCTTGGCGCGCTGACCACCGCCAAGGCATAGCTCAAACATACTAACTCTGAAGCAAAACGGCCCGCTCCTCGTGATGAGAAGCGGGCCGTTTTTTGTGGGGCGCTCAGTTATGGAACCTCTGAATAAGTGACATAAGAAAGTCTTCAGGTTGGCAGCAAATATTCCCTCAGGGGCTAAAGCCCAGCATATTGAGGTGATTCAAGCGGCACGGCTAAAGCCATGCCCTTTCAAAACGGCAAGTCTCGAACATGATCAGAGGTTCCTTACGCTTGCAGATCCATTTGTAACCTGTAATACTCATCGCGCATAGTCTGCGACCCCACACAAACCCCCAAACGAGGGACATCGCCTTGAATGCACGCAAACACATCGTGCCGCGCCTTTATCTTTTCTGGAGCGTTGCCCTTTCCGGATTGGTAATAGCGATCTGCGGCTGCGCTCTTTCGCCGCTTGCCAACCGCACCGCTGCTTTTTCGACTGCGGCAACAGCAACAGTTACACAGACAACGAACGCATATCAACTCGTTAACCAGACGTACACCGACGCCCAGATAGCTACCCTGGTGGCCACCTACGACAGGACTCCGTTCGACGCGGCCAAGATCAAGAACTATCTTCCGGAGAAAGACCTTGAGGTTCGAACGAAGGTTCTAGACGGTTTGAAGCAGTACGCAACTTTGCTCACCGAGGTGAGCGGGAACCAGCCAATCACCGATCTTGAAACCCAAACGAGAGCCGCCGGGGACGCGTTGGTCAAGCTGCAGCAGGACGACTTCAAGGGCTTCAAGATCGATAGCACGGAGAAGGATTTGGCGGTGACCGCAGTGGCGGCCATCGGCGGCGTGCTCATCGAGCACGAACGGGCACGCGCGCTGCCCGGAATTCTGGACAGGATGAACAAGCCGATTCAGGACATTTGCAGAATACTCGAAGACGATATCGGCACGGTTGGGAAGGCAGGCCTGGCATCGGAGCTTCATCTTGACTACGACACGCAAATCGCCGACCAGCAGAGATTCATACGAGACAACGGGGCATCGATGAGCGTTGATCAGAGGCGTGTCGAGATCGAAAAATTACCCGCACTGGTTCTGGCGCAGCGGAAGTCCGATGAGGCGCTCGCCGCTACTTCAAAGTCGCTGGCCGCGCTGGCAGCAGCACATGCCTCGCTCGCTGCGACAAAGAACCAGAAGGATGCACCTGCTTTCAAGCTCGAACTCAGCGAGTTGGTGCAGGATGCGCAGACGATCGGCAGCTTCTACAACTCGCTAAGCACCAAGAAATAGCGGAGGCCACAAGCCATGGCTACTACCCCGTCCTCGACGCCGCTCGCTGGCGCAGCCGACCCCAAGCAGGCGGCATACGACGCGCTTAACGCTCTGTTGTCCACAGCCTCTGCGGCTGCGACCAACCCCGCCAACACAACAGCGGCACAAGACAAGGCATTCGACGTGCGCACCGAAGTTGCGGCACAGTTGCAGGCACTGAATCTTGCGGTCTTCACCGGAAACACTGTGCAGTTGCAGGCGGCAGGCGATGATATGGCGCCGGCAATGACTCAACTGAAGGCCCTGAAGACACAGATTGAAGCACTCGGCAATGCTCTGAAGGAGGGCGCGGAGATTCTCTCGGGCATTGATAAGATCGCCTGTGAATTCGGCGCTTTGGGCCTTTAGGATCTCATTCCTTTTCGCTCACATTTGTAAGAAACTTTCTTGCATGGCGACTACCTTATATAGAAAGACAACAAGCGCCAATGCAGAGTACCCGAAATCCGCAAGACGATTTGTACAGGGATGCAATCGACGCATACGGCGCGGCACTCAGCCGCCTGGCGCGCGCATGGGAGGCCGACCTGGACGCGCGGCAGGATCTACTGCAGGAGATGCATTTCGCCCTGTGGCGCAGCTTCGCCACATTCGACGGGCGCTGTTCGCTGCGTACGTGGATCTATCGCGTGGCACACAACGCAGCTACATCGCACGTCATGCGGAGCCGCAGGGGAAAGTCTCGGACGCTGGTAAGCATCGAGGAGATTGAAGAATCGCGCGAGATGGGCAGCCTTGCGGCTAAGTCAGACACCAATCAGTCTATCGAACAAACTCAGATTCTCGACCGGCTGTACGCGATGATTCATCGCCTCAATCCTCTCGACCGGCAGGTGATTCTTCTTTATCTCGAAGGAGTCGATGCCGCTTCGATTGGAGAAGTTACCGGACTATCTTCCGGCTATGTTGCCACCAAGATTCACCGCATTAAGGCGATCCTCATCGAACGTTTTCACAATGGAGGAAATCATGACCAGCCATAACTCTCCCAATGAATTGCTCAACGTGTGGCAAAGCCAGAAGGTGGGCGCGATCGCCATGTCCGTCGACGAGCTTCGTCGCGCCTCAAATAAGCTCGCTCGCCGAGTCTTCTGGAGAAATACCAGGGAAGCCATGGCGGCGGCAATTGGCGTTGCTGCGTATGGCTATTACTTCTACGAGTTTCGTACCCCGCTTCTGCGTCTCGGATCGGGCCTCACCGTCGTTGGTGTTCTGTTGACGATGTTCAACCTTCACAGAAAAGGCTCAGCCGCATCGATGGGAAAAGAGATGGACTCACGGAGCTGCCTCGACTTTCATCGCTCGGAACTGGTGCGCCAGCGCGATCTCCTCGCTTCTGTCTGGGAGTGGTATCTTCTCCCCTTCGTTCCCGGCATGAGCCTCTTCATGGTTGGGCTCATCCAGTTAACGCTTTCGCAACCAGGAGCAGCTTCGCGCCACGGTTCAATCGCTTTGGGCTTTGCCGTTGTTTGCGGGCTCATGGCCGCAGCCTTTTTGATTGTTTGGAAATTGAACAAATGGGAGGCTGGAAATCTCCAGAAGAGAATTGACGAACTCGATGCGATGAAGGGATAGGCTGGATAACTCAGGCCCGTTTGTGGATGCAGCGAAGAAGTAACTCGCGCTGTGGAGGCTCTTATCCCGGTGGCAGGAAATCGGCTTGAGTCCATCCGAGCATTCCCTCAGCGGCTAAAGCCGGAACCTATTTCGTTATTCGATGTACGGGATGAATCGCGTACCCTTCGCTGTGCTTGGTTTTTAGACAGATTCTAATAGCGAGGGATGGCCGGATCGACTTCAGCGGACCATGCGTCGATGCCGCCGCGCAACGATTGGACCTGCTCATATCCCTGGTTGCGCAGCCAGACGGTTACATTCATGGACCTCATGCCGCGATGGCACATGACCACGAAGTGCTCGTCGGGGTCCAGTTCCCGATGCGCGCGGGCGGGCACGTCGCCCATGGGCATTTCTACGCTGCCTTCAATGTGGGAGGTTGCAAACTCCCAGGGCTCGCGAACGTCAATGAGTTTGGCCGTACCTTGGGCGATGAGCGCTGCGGCCTCGGATGGGGAAATCTCGTAATCGAGCATGATTTCAGTTTAAGACCTGCCATCGATGCCTAGAACGATGACCGCTTGGATTGGTAGTCTCCCAGGTCTCAAACGCGAG
>Ga0182013_10008884_pt1 | contig 10711 bp, 8 predicted proteins | sample 612S2MmetaG_FD_120487 | JGI IMG/M metagenome (GOLD analysis project Ga0182013, IMG submission 120487) | Permafrost microbial communities from Stordalen Mire, Sweden - 612S2M metaG | ecosystem: Environmental > Terrestrial > Soil > Wetlands > Permafrost | place: Sweden: Stordalen | collected...
CACTTCCGGCTCATGCAGATTGGCGTCGACGAACGGGCCTTCGAACTGCCAGTGAATCGTGTGCGCTGTTGTATAGCCGTTGGGATTCGGGCCTACCCAGCCGTTGTATTGAATGGTCGTGTGCAGCGGCTGCGAGGCGTCGCCCACATAGTGGCCCAGCCAGCCTGCATAGAAGATTGCCGCCGCTTCCACGCCGTGGGTATCCTTGCCGGCAGCCGTCAGGGCGCGATACTCGCGCAGGGCAGCCTTGAGCCGTTCCCAGACCTCGGTGGCTTCCCATGGCTGCAGCCCAATCTTCTCCGGACGGTCGCCTGCCGCAAACACCTTGGCCTCAAAATCAAGCCGACGCCGCGGCAGCGGGCCCAGCGCATCGGCGGGCTCCAGGTCGATGAAGTGTTCCGGGGCTTGCGCGGCGCTCAACTCAGGCTCCGCCGGAGACCGCCAGCGATCCGGCTCGGGACCCAGGTATTCAATCTCGTTGACGGCTGCGTCGGAGCGCAGAAACGCCGGCACACTTGCGGGCAGCGTGCTGGCCGCCAGACGGTTGATGAGGCGATGGCCTCCATTACCCCAGGCATGCGCGGCTGGAGGCTGCACGGAGAGGCCAATCAGTCCCAACAGGGCGATTGCTGCAAGACCGCGAGACGGAAACAGATGCAACATGAAGGCAGTATACGACCGCTGCCGCCAGACACAGTTTGAAAATCAAGCGAAGGATTTCAGGCGAGTTAACTATTTTATTTACAGCAGCTTGCAAAGGCATGAACATACTTGGCTAACCTGATTTGCCGGAAGGCCGTGTTTAGGATTGGGAAACTTAGAAAGATTGCAGTTGTAGCGCATTGCGCTACATTTATGCAACAATCAAATTGATGCATGAATGTAAAGCACAATCGTGCGACTCGCAGGATGTAGGCAATTGACGATTCGATGTTTCTTGGGCGCAATACTGGATGCGACGCAAATGAAATCGCTCGGATTCTACCCGACACCGGAGCGCTTGAAATTCTGAAGATTGTGATCGGTGCATCCGATTAAGAAACTGAGAAGGAATCCAATATGGCAACCCAGGCACGGACACGCGTTCAGACGGTTCGCTCGAGTAAGCCTCAAGCAAAGCCCACACGGGAACAGGCATTGCGGAAGATTGCCGGAATTCTCGAAGGGCAAATGACGGATATGGGCCTAAGCGAACAAGAGAAGAATGCCAAAACCGCAGAACTCGCCGCATTTGTCAGCGATGCGGTCACTTCGAAGCTTGCCCCTGACGCCAAGCAGCCAAAGCAGCTTCATAGCGCGGCTCTCCAAGCATGATCCGATAGATGCTACTCAGCGCTTCTTTGAACTTTTCTTCATCCTGTATCGCCATAAGCATTCCCATAGCGTCCATTGTCACTCGCTCACGGACTCTCGCCTCGTCCTTAGGCGTCCTTGGCCGCGCAATATCAAACGATCTTTCTTTTCGCATCGACGTGGACTCTTACTTCCAACACTATATTAGAAAGAACTGGGGAGAGAACTGCTGTAGCGGGGGCTTTGCGACTGACGGCCGCCTGCCGGTAACGCCGAGACCTCCTGCAAGTTGGGCTTAATGTCCTAATCTGGCAACGGCAAAAGAGGAGTGAAGCGATGCTTCGCCGCCGTGCGCTCAGCTGCGAAATGAAGTTCGACGCCACTCTAATAGAGCGCAGACTTTAGGGTGCGACTGAACCGAAGAGGAGTCCCATATGGTAACCCAAGCCCGGTCACGTATCCAGGCAATCCGGTCCTCCAAGGTGAAGGAAAACTCGACCGGCAAGGCCGAGAAGCACTTCCTCGCCAGCGTCATGGTTTACGTGTCCGCGTCACTCGAAAAAATGAGCGTGGAAGAACGGGACCAAGCTATAAAGTCCGCGGAACAACCTGTCGCCCATCTTCAATAGCGTCGCTGGGAATTTGCCTGCAGCCCTGCAAATGCTCCCGCCCAACTTCGCTTCCGAGATCGATTCCCAAAGCACCTAGAGCTGTCGTAAAAGCCTGCTCGTCCCGCGCATCCAGTGCCCTCCGCAACGCGACCTGCGCCCTAAGCTTCTGCTGATCAAGATGTTTCTTTTACCCCGTATCTTCGCGAATTTGGCGGAGGATCTCGTTCCCCGGTTCATCGGAGGAGCCTTTGTCTTTTCGCACGAAGTTGGACCCTTACCTTCCACTCTATTACACAAAGCCCCGCGCGGCCTTCGCGTCCATCTCTTGCGTGCCCCGTTACTTCCGCGTTTCGTCCCCTAGAACAAGACGCGATTTGCATAGAGACTCTGGAATCAAACGCTTATACTACGACCAAATCGCCAAAGGACCGGCGTTCTGCGCATAAGCGGATTGGTAAATCGGCTTCCTTGAATACTTGAGGCCTGTTGGCAACTGTACATCTAACGCCAAAAGGCCGATTTTGCTCGATACTAGTTACTAGCCTTGGGGGTTCCATGCCAGACGGCGTTCTCGCCAACAAAACGACGCCTTCAGAGCAAGCCGCACCGGCGGTCAGGAGCGGCATCTCCCTGCTATGGCCCGCGCTCGCCTGCCTGGCTGTGGCCCTGGCGGTTGGAGCGGTTGCCGCCCGGCTGGCGGCCGGCCCTCGATTCGATGGTCTTCTGGGATTTGCTGCAAGCGCGGCTGCAGTGGTGGTGGCGTTGCGCCTCCTGGTCCGCGATTCCGCGCCGTCCCTGCCAGTTCCAGCGCTCAAGCCCGATCCGCTCAGGGATCTGTTCGATTCGGCTGGCCCAGGCGTGGTTGGCATCGGCCTGGATGGCCGCCTCACGTACGTCAATCCCTCTGCTGAACGCATGCTCGGCTATCACGCCGAGGAGTTGATGCGCGAGTGGGCGACGGTTGACCTGCTGGGCCCCGGTGAGGGAGCGCGCCTGGTTGCAGAGATTCAAAAGATCTGCGGCATCGTCGACAGACCGCCGGAAGCCACTCCCGCCGCGCGTATGGCCGCTTATCTGGAATGTGTGCGCAGCCTTCCGCCCAGCCGCGTTCCCAGCTTTGACGCGGCGTTACGCCGCAAAGGTGGCGAACTGCTGCATGTTACGCTGCACACTTCGGCTCTGCGGGACGCAGCCGGCATCATCACCGGCATGGTGACTGTCGCCATAGACCAGGGCGCGACTCTGCGCCAGGACCAGGCCCTGCGCGAGTCGCAGGAGCGCTATCGCGACCTGTTTGAAAACTCAAGCGAGATGATTGCCACGCTCAGCCCGGCCGGCAAATTCCTTTATGCAAATCCTGCCTGGAAGCGTTGCTTCGGCAAGGATATCTCCGAGCTGATTGAGATCGATTCTTTCGAAGAGCTGTTTGGCCCAAGGTGCCGCACTGAGGTTGGCACCCTCTTTCGGCGAGCCCTGGATGGAGAAGCAGTGGACCGCGCGCCGATGCGCTACCACACCCCGGACGGCCGGGTGCTCGAGTTGGAGCTGAGCCTCAGCCAGCGTCAGAAGGCCGGGAATCCGCTGGCGATCCGCTGCCTGATGCGCGATGTGACGCAGCAGAAGCAGCGCGAACACCGTCTGGCCCTGCAACTGGTGGTGAGCCAGATCGTTGGCGAAAACGCATCCTCCGATGTCGCCGCAATGCGCATTCTTGAAGCCTTGTGCGTCTCTCAGGGCTGGGATATGGCCGTCAAGTGGGGGGTCAACGCGGAAGAAAAGCGGCTCGAATTCGGTTCCGCCTGGGCCGCGCCTGGCCGCCGCGCCGAGACTTTCATCCAGGACAGCATGGGGCTCACCCTTCCCATCGGCATCGACCTTGCCGGCCGCGCCTGGCAGGAAGGACGCCCGGTCTGGTTCTCTGACCTGGCCTCAGTGCCGGCTACCCCGCGTGTTCAGGCCGCTTTGCGCAACGAGATGGTCTCCGGATGGGCGGTTCCGGTCCGCGAAGGCAACAAGGTGCTGGCGGTTCTGGAATTCTACTGTCATTTCGGACTGCGCGAAGACCGCGAAGCCCTGGCCGCCGTAGAAACTGTCGCTGCCTCGCTGGGACAGATGCTGGCGCGGTCCCACGAACGCGGCCGGGCGGAGGAGCTTTACCGGCAGCAGGAGATCCTGCTCGACTCGGTTGCCGACGGCATTTGCGGCGTGGACCGCAAGGGGCACATCAGCTTTGCCAATCCCGCTGCTGCGCGTTTGCTCGGTGCCGACGCCACCAGCCTGACCGGCAAGCCAGTCCACGAAGTGCTCCACGGCGCGGCCCCTCCCAATCGCGTGTGCAGCGAAGAGTGCCCGCTCCGCCGAGCCAGCGGCCGCTCGAAAGCTGCTGCCGGCGAGGACACGATCTTTCGCGGCGACGGCACTTCGTTCCCTGCTGAATACGTTCTCACTCCCATTGCCGATCAGGGCCGGTTCTCGGGCTCCGTCCTCAGCTTCCGCGACATCAGCCAGCGCTACGCACTCGACCGGCTGAAAGACGAGTTCATCTCCACGGTCAGCCACGAACTGCGCACCCCGCTCACCTCCATTCGCGGCGCTCTTGGACTGCTCTCCTCGGGCATGCTCGGCCAGAATAACGACAAGTCGGCAAATCTTCTGCGCATTGCTCTCAACAACTCCGACCGCCTGGTCCGCCTCATCAACGACATCCTCGATCTGGAACGTATCCAGAGCGGGAAGGAGCCACTGGCCTTCAGGCCGGCACAGCTGGACCTTATCGTTCGCCAGGCCATTGACGGTATGGCTCCGGTGGCCGAAGCAGCGGGCGTGCAGCTGATTCACGACACAACCCAGGTAGAGATCGCCGCCGACGCCGACCGGCTGCTGCAGGTTCTCACCAATCTGTTGTCGAACGCGGTCAAGTTCTCTCCGCCCAATTCCACCATCTCGGTGATGCTGCGCCCCGGCTCAAGCGGCGTAACGCTTTCCGTCATCGACCAGGGGCGTGGTATTCCCGCCGACAAACTGGAGGCCATCTTCGGGCGATTCCAGCAGGTGGATGCCTCCGACTCCCGCCAGAAAGGCGGGAGTGGCCTGGGACTGGCCATCTGCCGCACCATCGTCAAGCAACACTCCGGACGCATCTGGGCCGAGCGCAATCCCGTCCGCGGTTCCACTTTCAGGGTTTTCCTGCCTTACCAGCCGGCCCCCATTGAGCCCACCAGAAACCTCTTCGACCATGAAGCAGGTCACGGGACTGTGCTGCTGGCGGATTCCGACCCCGCGTCCAGGCCGCACATCGCCGCGCTGCTTACCAGCCACGGCTACCGGGTTGTAGAGACGACCAGCGTGGAAGAGACTCTGGCCGCGGCCCACGAGAGCGTCGAAACCATCCTGCTGGACACCTCGCTTGACGGCATGAATGGCTGGGAGATTCTGCCCCTGCTGCGCCGCCTGCGCCCCGACGCACGGACCCCGATCGTTTTGCTCTGCGTGGATAAGCGCCAGGACCCGGCCTTGCTGCCTAAGGATGCGGAAGGATGGGTCTCGAACCGCTTGAGTGACGATGCCCTGCTGGGCGAACTCGCCCGCGTCCTGTGCGGACCCGGCGAAAATGCACGCATTCTGATTGTCGAAGACGATCTGGACCTGGCCCGCGTGATCGGCGATGTCTTCACCCGCGATGCCATCGAAGTAAAGCTGGCCCACAGCCTGCAGGAAACGCTGGACGCTTGTTTCTCGTTCCAGCCCCACTTGCTGGTGCTCGATATTGGTCTGCCCGACGGCGATGGCTTCAACGTCGTCGACTGGCTGCGCAAACATGAGAATCTTGCCCGGCTGCCCCTGGTGGTTTATTCCGGCCGCGATCTCTCCCCTGACGAATGCCGCAAGCTGACCCTCGGCCCCACGCAATTCCTCACCAAGGCACGGGTTCAGCCCCAGCAGCTTGAGGCGCTGGTTCTTACTATGCTGCGCAGTTCGCGGCACGCGGAAGAGATTGTACCGCCGGAATCGTCCCTGCAGAAACCCTGATTGGCCGCTTCAAAACCGGCGATTTGTTGCCAGATGAGTTGCCCAATCTACACCTTTGGTGGCACCCCCATCGACAGACCCGCCCGGACGGTCGACAATGACGATAGCAGCTCTGACAAAATACTGATCCGAGATTTCTGCGTTCGAGGTTTTCTTATTTATGTCTCACAGGATACTGATTATTGACGACGAAGACGATATTCGCGAAGTGGCGGCCCTCAGCCTGGAGACCGTCGCAGGTTGGCAGGTCTACGTGGCCAACTCCGGTGCGCAAGGCCTGGCGCGCGCTGCCGAGCACCAGCCCGACGCCATCCTGCTCGACGTGATGATGCCGGGCATGGACGGGCCGACTACCTTCCGCGAACTCCGCAAGAACCCAGCCACTGCGCGCATCCCCGTCCTGCTGCTGACGGCCAAGGTGCAGAGTTCGGATCAACGGCGCTTCGCCGACCTGGGTGTTGAAGGCATTCTCTTCAAGCCTTTTGACCCGCTGACGCTCTCTAACCAGATTTCGGACGCCCTGGGCTGGAGCTGATCTTCATGGCCGCCGACGCACAAACAGCGCTCTCCGCGGCCTTGGACCGGATGTGGCATGTTCACCTGCCGGAGTTGCTGGAACGCGTCGATATTCTTGAGGCTTCCGCGGAGGCCTTTGCCGCCGGTCCGCTCTCGGTGGATCGGCAGCAGGCTGCCATGGCCGCAGCCCACAAGCTGGCCGGTGTTCTGGGGACTTTTGGACTTACCACTGGGACGGTACTGGCCCGTGAACTTGAAATGATTTATTCCCGCCAAAACGAACCTGACGCTGACACTGCGGAGCGGCTCGCCACGATTGCCGCTGAGTTGCGCTCCCTGATCGAAAACCGCAATTAGGTGCTCAAAACGAGTTGTTCCCCATGGTGGTCCTAAAGGATGTTTACAGCCCGCGCCGCCAACAAAGCTACAGTGGCGAACGAGATAAGCGCCTGAACCATCATCAGCAGCTTCGCCCAGGACGACAAAACGGGAGAGTCTGTCGGAGAGAATGCGGTGCTGGTATTGAAAGCGAGAAACAAGTAATCCACAAACCCCGGACTCCAGGAATCTTCCTGCATGTCACGGCTTCTCTGCGGGCTCAGTGTCATCTGCGGAAACAGAAAGGCCCCATCGGTATGAACGCCGCGCACTTCACGAGCCTGGGGACCACCGGCATCGAGGCGCCAATACCAGGACGCGAACACCAGGATGTTCGTGATCCACAGCGCGGCTGCGGAGCGCAATAAATCTTGAGGCGATTCCTTATGCGAGGGCAATGCCGCAACCAGCAAGCCAAGTGACCAGACCATGTCAACCGTCACAATGGACGTCAACACATACCCCAGAATCTTGTTAAGGTGATCCAATCCCCGTTGCCGCGCCCATGCGGTAGGAATCCACAAGACGGCGACGAGAGTGATCAGCAGCCAATCAGGGCCGATCGACAGGGATTCTGGCAGAGCCAGGCGCAATCCACCCACCGCAAGCAGAGCGAGCATTGCAGGCCAGCGTGGTTCTAAGCGTTTCGGCGCGTTCGTCATGAAGGTTTCCATTCTGCCTATACGTTTACCAAAGCGAAAAATCGCGGTCGACCCATGAAATTGAGGCTGATCAGACTGACCTTTATTGAACCATAATGCGGCGCTTCAGCGGCCTGCGATCTCGAACCTGGTGGTTTGTCTCGAACGGTTCCGCATCCCCGTTTTGAAGGTGGGTATAAGTCTGAGAGACGCTAAATGTTCGGGTTGGCGGACAAACCGGCCGGAACACGAACATGGCCCAAAGAATGTGCTTGACCCTGGAATGCATTCCGGGGTTGATACTTGTCGTATGAGTGCTGGGGAGAGCCCAAAACGAAGCCTTCGTGCTGGCACCCTCAGCGGCGCGGCGGGTGTAAGCACAGATACCCTGAGGCACTACGAGAGGCTTGGTCTGCTCCAGAAGCCTCCCAGAACCCAGGGCGGCTATCGTGCCTACCCGCCCGAATCGCTAGACCGGGTTCTTCTCATTCGCAATGCGCTGGATTGTGGATTCACATTGAAGGAACTGGCAACCGTTTTGCGGGTGAGAGACGGAGGCGGTTCCCCATGTCGAGACGTCGCGTCACTTGCCCGCGAGAAAGTGAACCAATTAAGCGCCCAAATTGCACAACTTGTCCGCCTTAGAGATTCCCTGAAGCGCACCGTGGACGAGTGGGACCGTCGTCTGGAGAAAACACCAAAGCATGACCGAGCACACCTTCTGGAATCGCTGTCTTGCACAGAGACACAACACGCTGACAACTCAGATGGAGGAGAAGATGAAAATACTAGTATTAGCCGCGTCTCTCGCACTTCCGGCTTTGGCCTGCGGTCAAAGCGCAACATCGTGCCCAATGCACAAACAGCAAGGGGTGTCTGACGACCATGCTATGGGGGTTGACACCCGGGGAGACCACGCGATGGGCTTCTCACATGAGGCGTCCGCCCACCATTTCTTGCTCCTTACAGATGGTGGCGCAATAGAGGTGGGCGCGAAAGATCAGGACGACAAGGTCACTCGGGACGAGATACGAATGCATTTGTCCCACATCGCGCAGATGTTCACGGATGGCAACTTCCAAGTGCCGATGTTCATTCATGACACTTTGCCGCCAGGGGTCCCCGTGATGGAATCCAAGCGAAGCGCAATAACCTACACATTTGAGCCGACGCCGACGGGCGGGCGAGTCCGCATTGCGACCGCTGACAAGGATGCGCTAGAGGCAATTCACCTGTTTCTCAGTTTCCAAATCGACGATCACCGAACGGGCGATTCGAAAGCTGTTGAGTCACCGCGCTAGACGTATGCATTCGCACATGCAAAGCTCATTTCTTTGCGAGTTGCCCCGTTGCGTCTAAGTCACCGGCAAACCAGAAGTAACATTTTTCGTAAACATTCCGCACGACGTGCCCGCACGCCCGGTCGGAACACCGCCTGTCCCTTTCCTTGGTTCCGCCGCGAAGCCTCTCCGCAACCATGGCGGAAGCCCGTGCGGAGTTGACGAAGTCCGAATTCGAAATGCGCGCTGGTGGTGAGTCGATCCCAGGAGAGAATCGCGTAGCTCGTTGCACGCGTTCCGAGTGATCCGATCGATTGCGGCCCATTGAGATTTGAGGTTTCCCACCCATTTCACGATGAAACTGTGAAATGGATGGGGTACCCACATTTGCTGCTTGGAGAGATCACTTGAGGTCGAAGCGATCCAGGTTCATTACCTTGCTCCAGGCGGCCGCGAAGTCCTCAACGAACTCCTTCTCTCCGTCGCTGCTCGCGTAGACTTCAGCGAGAGCGCGCAGCTGCGAGTTCGACCCGAAGACGAGATCGACTACCGTGCCTGTCCACTTGTGCGCACCGGTTGCCCGGTCGTGGCCTTCCAGCAAGCCTCCGGGGGCGGTTGACTTCTGCCACTTCGTGCTCATGTCGAGAAGATTCACGAAGAAATCATTGGTCAACGTTCCAGGACGCTTGGTGAAAGCGCCGTTTTCAGACTGCCCGAAGTTTGCGCCCAGCGCGCGCAGGCCGCCGATGAGAACCGTCATCTCGGGAGCGGTCAACGTGAGCAGGTTCGCCTTGTCGACCAGCAGTTCCGCCGCCGCTGCCTCGAATCCCTTGCGGGTGTAGTTGCGGAATCCATCGGCGAGCGGCTCCAGCGGTGCAAACGAATGCGCATCGGTCTGCTCCTGCGAGGCGTCGGTGCGGCCCGGCGCGAAGGGCACCTTTACCGCGTGGCCAGCCTTCTTTGCAGCTTCCTCGACGGCTGCTGTGCCGCCCAGAACAATCAGGTCGGCCAGCGAGACTTTCTTCTTTCCGTTGGCGTCATTGAATTCCTTCTGGATGGTTTCGAGCTTCGCAAGGACCTTGGCTAGTTCGGCAGGCTGGTTGGCCTCCCAATCCTTTTGAGGAGCAAGGCGAATGCGCGCGCCGTTGGCTCCGCCGCGCTTGTCGCTGCCGCGGAAGCTCGATGCGGATGCCCAGGCGGTTGTGACCAACTGGGAGATGGAGAGTCCGGAGGCGAGGATCTTGGCCTTTAGAGCGGCAATATCCTTCTCGCCGATCAGCTCATGATCGACAGCGGGAACCGGATCCTGCCAGATCAGGTGCTCCTTGGGAACCAGGGGCCCGAGATAGCGCACGACGGGGCCCATATCGCGGTGCGTCAGCTTGAACCAGGCCCTGGAGAAGGCGTCCGCGAACTCGTCAGGATGCTCGAGGAAGCGCCGCGAAATCTTCTCGTAGCTCGGATCGACTTTCAGGGCGAGATCCGTGGTCAGCATTGTGGGGGCGTGGCGCTTCGATGCGTCGTGAGCATCGGGCACGGTACCCGCCGCGGATGCATCCTTGGGCTTCCATTGGAAAGCACCGGCCGGGCTCTTGGTGAGTTCCCATTCATACTTGAACAGGTTTTCGAAGAAGTTGTTGTCCCACTTCACCGGGTTGGTCGTCCATGCGCCTTCAAGGCCGCTGCTGATGGTATTGACGCCTTTGCCATCGCCAAAGCTGTTGCTCCAGCCCAACCCCTGTTCTTCGATGCCGGCGCCCTCAGGTTCGCGGCCCACGTACTTGTTAGGATCGGCAGCGCCGTGGGTTTTGCCGAAGGTGTGTCCGCCGGCGATGAGGGCAACAGTCTCCTCGTCGTTCATGGCCATGCGCGCGAAGGTCTCGCGAATATCGCGTACCGCGGCGGCTGGATCCGGCTTGCCATTGGGTCCTTCCGGATTCACGTAAATCAGGCCCATCTGCAC
>Ga0182013_10008886_pt1 | contig 10709 bp, 9 predicted proteins | sample 612S2MmetaG_FD_120487 | JGI IMG/M metagenome (GOLD analysis project Ga0182013, IMG submission 120487) | Permafrost microbial communities from Stordalen Mire, Sweden - 612S2M metaG | ecosystem: Environmental > Terrestrial > Soil > Wetlands > Permafrost | place: Sweden: Stordalen | collected...
GCTCAGTGACGGCGACACTCGTACCCATCACACCGAGATGAATGAGCCTCCCCTCCTCGAGACCGGAGATGACCTCGAGGTTCCAACCTGTCTCGGCCTTCGTCCATGCCTGGAATGCCGCCGCGTTGCGGGCGTCGCGCATGGCAGAGGTGGCCACCACGCGAATCTGGTCCGCCCCATGCAACTGCACTGCGCGCTGAAACCGTTTGAGCGCCATGAGCGTAGCCGCCATCGCCTCCGGCGAAATCATTCCAGACTCGAAGACGCTCGCGCCCAGCCGCGTCACCTCGCGATCCTCGTGCAGGGTCTTCAACTGGTGCGCCACAACCTTGGCAATCTTCAATCTGCAGGAGTTGGAACCAATATCGATAGCGGCAAAAGTAGGCATAGGGTCTTAATGCGCTCCGTCGGCTGAAGTTGAACTCTCAGGCCAACATACACCGCGAGGCCGGGTGGATGTGAAACTTGCCACACGCCTTCAATGCCGATCGGCAACAACCTTAGCGGGTCGCGGCTCCCAAACCCGCCAATGAGTCGACGTTCTAGTTCCCCACGCTCGCACCTGCCGCACCGCTGCAAACCGCCACAGCAACCCCTGCTGCTATCCTTATACTGATTGCTTTTTTCTCGATGACAAGCCAGACATACTCCCTCGATTATCCGCAGAAATCGCACTCCACGCTCGCTATATGGGCGCTTCTGGTGGCGATCTTCGCCGCCGTGCAACTTGCCTCGCTCTTTACGCCGCCACTGCTGGACGACGTGGACGCCAGCCATGCCCAGGCCGCGCAGCACATGGCCGAGAGCGGCGACTGGGTCACGCTCAAGGTCAACGGCGTCCGCTACCTGGAGAAGCCGCCGCTGCCCTACTGGCTTGACGCAGCACTCTATCGCGTCTTCGGCCAGAACGCCTTTGCCACCCACCTGCCCAATGCGCTAGCACTGCTGGGCTGTGCCTGGCTTGGTTGGCTCTGGGCCCGCCGCGCCTGGGGAACCCGCGCCGGATTTTATGCCGCACTCGGCGTGCTCACCTCCGTCGGGCCGTTTCTCTTTACACGCTTTGCCATTCCCGAGGCACTGCTCAGCTTTCTGCTGCTCTTTGCTCTTTACTGCCTGCTCACCGGCTTCGAGTCCACCGGGCCTTATCGTTTTTACGGGATGTGGGCGGCGCTGGCGCTGGCCGTACTGACCAAGGGCCTCATCGCGCCCATCTTCTTTGCCGCCGCGGCCATTCCGCTGCTGATTTTGAGCGGCTACTGGCGGCGCTGGCGAGATCTGGTGCCGTTCACCGGTCTTTTGCTCTTCCTGGCCATCGCCGCACCCTGGCACATTCTGGCCGGACTGGCCAACCCCGACCAGGGCCACCCCTTCGGCAATCACCCCACCCCCGGCAACGTCCACGGCTTCTGGTACTTCTACTTTCTCAACGAGCACGTTTTCCGCTTCACCGGTGGGCGTTTCCCGCACGACTACAACCGGCTGCCTTTTGCCGCCTACTGGCTGCTGCATCTGGTCTGGCTCTTTCCCTGGAGCCTGTTTCTCCCAGCCCTTGTGGCCGTTGCCTGGAAGACCCGCCGCCAATGGATGCAGTACGTGCGCGGCGGCGTCGGTCAGGCGCTGGAGCTCTCTCTTGACCGCTCCACACGCGGCGAGATGGCTAGCACCGTTGCCCACCTGAAATTTCGTGCGCGCACAATCTGGCTACTAAGCCTCTTTGCGGGCTTCATCCTGTTCTTCTTCTCTCTCTCGACCAACCAGGAATACTACACGTTTCCCGCCTGGGCGCCGCTGATCATCCTGATTGCCGGTGTGCTGGCCGGAATCGAAGAGAGTCGCGACTCGGACGACATTCTCGCCAGCGGTCGGCCGCTGCTCCCGATGATTTGGTTGACCGGCGCGCAAGCTGTCTTCGCCGTGGTCGGTGTGTTGGCTGCCGCAACCCTGGGCTGGGGGCTGTGGGAGTCACGCCATCTGCCCTTCGTCTCCGACATCGGCACCCTACTGGCGCACCGCGGCGTCGGCGACTATACGCTTTCGATGTCCCACCTCTTCGACCTCACCGGTCCTTCGTTTGCCGCGCTTCGTCTGCCTGCGGCGCTGGCCGCCGTTACTCTGCTGGTGGGTCCAGCTGTCGGTTGGATCTTGCGTCTCAAGAGAAAGCACGTTGCCGCCACCGTCTCGGTTGCCCTCACCTCGGCCTTCTTCCTCGTAGCCGCGCATATCGCCTTTGCCCGCTTTGAGCCCATGCTCAGTTCAAAGCAGTTGGCTGACACCATGATCCAGAAAGGCTCGCCCGCCGACTCATTCATCATCTTCGGCGACCAGTCCGACGGCTCCTCCATCGTCTTTTACACGCACAGCTTCTTTCACGGCAAACCGGCTTTGCTGGTGGGCGAGGCTTGTTCGCCTCACGGAGAGGGCTCGTCCATGCTGTGGGGATCCTGTTACCCCGACGCGCCAAAGATCTTCGTCAGCGAAGACCAGCTCAGCAAAATCTGGGGCACGGGCGAACGCAAGTGGCTCCTGGCCCAGGACATCAACCAGTCAAAGGCCGAGCAGTTGCTGGCTGGCCGCCTCTATCCCGTCCAATCGATCGCCGACAAGGCCTTGTGGACCGACCGGCCGCTCCCGCAAATGGGATTGGACCGTGCGGTATCGGCGCGTACCATGGCTGGCGTGCATCCATGAGCACAGACGTATTGGTTGTGGGAGCAGGTTATGCGGGCGCCATCCTGGCCGAGCGGCTGGCCAGCGCCGGACGCGAAGTTCTGGTCATCGACCGGCGCGACCACATCGCGGGCAATGCCTACGACCACACGGACAGCCACGGCATCCTGGTGCACAAATACGGGCCGCACCTCTTTCACACCAACTCCGACGCGGTCTTTGAATACCTTTCGCGGTTTACCGATTGGCACCCCTACGAACACCGCGTTCTGGTCTCGCTTGACGGCAAGTTCTATCCGCTGCCCATCAATCAGGACACGATCAACCAGCTCTACGGACTGAATCTGGACGAGGCCGGGGTCGAGCAATTCCTCGCTGGGGTCCGCGAACACCGCGACCCAGTGCTGACCAGTGAAGATGTGGTGCTGAACGCCGTAGGGCGCGAACTCTGCGATAAGATCTTTCGCGGCTACACGCGCAAACAGTGGAGCCTGGAGCTGGCCGATCTCAGCCCCAACGTGCTGGCCCGCATCCCCACGCGCACCAACCGTGACGGCCGCTACTTTACCGACAAGCATCAGGCCATGCCCACCGAGGGCTACACGCGCATCTTCGAGCGGCTTCTCACGCATCCCAGAATTCGCGTCGAAACCGGCGTGGATTTCGCTACCGTCCGCGAGCGCATCCAGCCGCGATTCACCGTCTTCACCGGGCGCATCGACGAATACTTCGGCTTCCGGCTGGGGCGGCTACCATATCGCTCAATCCGCTTCGAACACGAGCACTTGCCCTTAGTCCCCCAGTTTCAGCCCGTGGCCACCGTGAACTACCCAAACGATCACGTCTATACCCGGATCACCGAGTTCAAGCACATCACCGGGCAGCAGCACGCGGGAACGTCGATTGTGAAGGAGTTTCCAGGCGACGAAGGCGAGCCGTGCTACCCGGTGCCGCGTCCTGCGAATCTGGATTTCTACCACCGTTACGAGGAGTTGGCGCAGAGCGAGCCGAATGTGGTCTTTGTTGGGCGACTCGCTCAATACCGCTACTACAACATGGATCAGGTTGCTGCGGCCGCGCTGAAGATCGCCGCCAAGATCACCGGCGACTGACTGCCCCTGTCGCACAGCGCCGGGTGCAGAAAGTTACACGCCCACTCACCCCTTCGCAGATGAACTGGGCTTGAGAGGTTGCACCGCAGCAATCGGCAGATGAATCGTGCCGCCCTTTTCGAGGATGAAAATCCTGCCGTGCCAATGCAGCTTGTTGCTGGCATAACTAGCCACCCACAAGAAGAATCCCAGCAGATCGCGCAGCGGATATAGAAACGAAAGAGTTACCGAGGGTCTGCTGCGAATCACCAGCCCGCCCACAACAATCGACTGCACAATCTTGAGCAGCAGCGTAAAGAGCAGCAGCGACGCACCCCAGCCCATCAGGTGAAGCGGGATCGACGCCAGAAATGCGAGCAAGCCGAAGGGAACAGAGAAGGTCAGCACCGTGCCCAGATGCCCCATCGGTCGCGAGAAGCGCGTACTGCGCATCCAGCTCAACTGGTGTTCAATCGTCTTCTTGAAGCCGCATTTCAAAATCAGGTGATCGATGACGTGGTGGGAAAGCGCGACCGTTTCACCCGACTCGGCAACCAGAAAACCGAGCATGTAGTCGTCAGCCGCATAGTTGCCCAGCCGCTCAAAGCCGCCAAAGGCCCGAAGCGACGACTTCCGCACCGCCGTTGACGGCCCCAACGCAAAGCGCACGCCCTCCAGCATCTCGGCCACCAGCACGCCCGAAGTCATCTCCACTGACATACCCAGCGCCTCTAACTGCTCACCGAAGCCGCCGTCAATCGGATTGCCGCGATAGACACATGTCGCCGCGCCCACCGTCGGACTCTCGAACGGCGCCACCATCTCGCGCAGATATTCAGGGCGCACCGGCACATCTGCGTCGGCGATCACCAGAATGTCGTATTGCGCCGCTTCAACCATCAGGTGATTCGAGTAGCAGCGCGCGTTCATCCACGGCGGCTCGCCGGAGTTGAGAATGCTCACCGGAATGTGGGGGTAGTGGGCAGAGAGATCGCGCGCCACAGCCAGCCCCGCATCGTCAGCGCGACGAGCGCAAAACACTAACTCATATTCCGGATAGTCGAGATTGAAATAACCCTCCAGGCACTCTTTCAAGTAGGGTGGTGAGCCATGGATGGGTTTGAGGATGCTTACCGGAGGAGTAAAGTCAGAAATCCGCCGTCTTCGCCGCTGCCGGGCCGCGAGATACTTGCAGGCTGCAACGATGGTCATGACGGTAAAAACTGTAGAGGTTATGATTCCCAATATACTTAAAAACAACAGAATATATGCCACGACGACGGCTCCTTTGGCCGCATTGAGAAACCGCTAAAATGCTGTGGCAACTCTATCGGATTCAGGGTCCTCTGTCCAGTCAATCATGGCCGTCTTCTCCCCAGTTCTGAGGCGACCAAACGCATGCGGCCGGGCGCCCATCGCCATAGTAGAATCTATGCTGCGTATATACCACTTTCTGGCTCCCCCTTGGTTCTTACAACGCTTGGAATTCGTCCAATACTATTGGGGATAGCCGGATGAATATAGGCATTTCGAGGCTGGCAACGCTTTCATGATATCTGGCCACACAGTATCTATCGCTCTAGGCGCAATTGCTGTCTTCGGAACTGCGACCTCGACCATTTATAGCCTGATGGTCGCTGTCGCCGTCGTGCGCTTTCGCCGTCGTGTGGCCAATGACAACGCCCCCGCCTTCCGGCCCGGAGTGAGCGTGCTGAAGCCCTTGCATGGCGATGAACCGGGTCTGGAAGAGAACCTCACCAGCTTTTTTGAGCAGGATTACCCAGAGTTTGAAATTCTGTTTTGCGCACGGCACAACTCCGATGCCGGCCTGCGGGTGGCTCGCCGTGTTGCCGAGCGCTTTCCGCATGTGAAGACGCGCATTCTTACCTGCGACGAGCCGCCCTGGCCAAATGCGCGCACCTACTCGCTGGAGATCATGCGCCGCAAGGCTCGCTATTCCATTCTGGTAACCTCTGACAGCGATGTGCGCGTTGGGCCGGGTTACCTTACTTCCGTGGTCGAGCCGCTCAGCGACCCAAAGGTGGGCATGGTCACCTGCCTCTACCGCGGTGTCACTCGGCAGGGACTCTGGGCGCAACTGGAGGCCATGGGAATGTCTATCGAGATGACCTCAGGCGTTCTGGTAGCCGAAATGCTCGAAGGAATGAAGTTCGCTCTCGGCCCCACAATGGTCATGCGCCAGAGCACCGTGGAGAAGATCGGCGGATTCGAGAAGGTCGCCGAATACTATGCGGACGACTTTATGCTCGGCAAGTGGACCGCAAAGGCCGGAGAAACGGTCGTGCTCTCCTCCTACATCATCGAGCACCATGTCGTGAACGCATCCTTCAAAGAGAGCGTCGTGCATCAGCAGGGCTGGGCCACCAGCACACGTTTTTCGCGGCCCCTCGGGCATCTCGGCGAAGTAATGACCTACGCGATTCCCTTTGGCCTGCTGGGAGTTGCCGCTCTGGGCACCACACATCACCTGGCTCTGGGCATCGGGCTGTTGGCTGTCACCGTCCTCGACCGGGTGCTGCTCTGTCTGTTGGTGGCCAGTAGCGTAGTTGACGACAGAGCCGCCTTCCGCAAAGCATGGCTCTATCCGCTGCGTGACCTCATGGGATTCTGTTTCTGGGTGAGAAGTTACTTCGGCTCATACCGTCTGCGCTATCGCGGCGATCCCTACAAGTTGCTCTCGCAAGGGAAGCTGCGCAAGCTGACGGAAGAACCTGAAGAAACAATACTGGCCCGATAAGCGTCTTACGGCTTGCGGCCGGCTGCGGAGGATTTTGCTACTGCGGTCTGCCTGCGCATGGGCACAATCGCCCCGACCGGGCCGGGCGCATTCTGCTGAAAGCGCGCCAGCATCTCCGTTCGCACATACTCGACAAAGCTCTGCATCTGGCGGTTCATCTCTTCCATGCGCTCGCGCATCTGCAGGATGATGGCGATGCCGGCGATGTTCACGCCCAGGTCGCGCGCCAGATTCAGAATGAACTCCAGCCGCTCCAGATCCTCGTCGGTGTAGAGGCGCGTGTTGCCCTCGGTGCGCGACGGCTTCAGCAAACCCTCGCGCTCATAGAGGCGCAGGGTCTGCGGGTGAATCTCGTACATCTCGGCCACCGCCGAGATCATATACGCGCCTTTTGACTTGCGTTTTGCGGCCATTGTCTTTCTCGAATCAGATTACCTTAACCATTCGCCAAGTGCTTCTGAATCTGCCAAAAGGGCTACATCTTATCGAACAGCGCAACACGTGGGTCCTGGTTGTTCAGCTTGGCCAGCTCGCGCATAATCTCGCGGCTGCGCTCGTCTGCCAGCGTGGGCACCACCACCTCGACAGTTACAATCTCGTCGCCGCGCTGCCCTGGGCGCTGCGCGCTCTCTACGCCCCGCTCTCTCATGCGCAGCTTTTGCCCGCTCTGCGTGCCGGGAGGAATCTTCAACTGCGCTCGGCCGTCGATAGTGGGCACGTCCACCTTAGCTCCCAAAGAGGCCTCCGGCACAGTCACCGGAACAGTCAAATGAATATCGTCGCCCACTCGCGTGAAAACGGGGTGCGTCCCGGTGCGCACGATGAGGAAGAGGTCGCCGGCCGCGCCGCCGTTCAGTCCGGCGTTGCCCTTGCCTTGCAGCCGAATGCGCTGCCCGTCGCGAGTTCCGGGCTTGATGCGAAACTCGACCTGTTCAGTGCGGCTGACCACGCCCTCGCCGTGGCAAGTCGCGCAGTCGTTCGATGTACGTCCAGTACCATCGCACCGCGGGCAGGAAATATTGAACTTCATGCGCCCGCCCATCTGCGTCACTTGGCCTGTGCCGTTGCACTCAGGACACTGCGTTGGCCCGCCGGTGTGCGCCTGCCCGTGGCAGGTGGGGCAAGTCTCCTGGCGATGCACCTCGAGGCGCGCTTGGCCGCCGCGGATGGCCGACCAGAAATCCACCGTGGCCTGATATTCAAGGTCGCTGCCCGCCTGCGGCCCGTGAGGACGCTGCGGCTGTTGCGCTCCGGAGAACATTCCGGAAAAAATGTCCTTGAAACTGCCCCACGACGCCGAACCCGCGCCTGCCTGCTGGCCCGGATGCTGCCCCGGCCCGCTCTGGAAGCCGGAGAAATCGAAGCCGCCAAAGTCCACCGGGGTGCCTTGCCCGGCGCCCGATTGCCGCGCATAGGCCTCGGCCTGCGCCGGGTCGATCTGGTCAGAGTAGAAGCCCACCTGGTCATAGACCTTGCGCTTCTTCTCGTCGCTCAGCACATCGTTGGCCTCGGAGATCTCTTTGAACTTCTCCTCGGCCCGCTTGTCGCCAGGGTTGACGTCCGGGTGATAGCGCCGCGCCGCCTTGCGAAAGGCCTTGCGAATCTCTTCCGAGGTGGCTGTCTTCTTCACCCCAAGCGTGCCGTAATAGTCTTTGTTCTGGGTTGTGGGCATGGTCTGTTTTGACTCGTTTCCTCGTAACACACTATTACATCTGTTTCATCATCTGGGTATCTCAGGCCTCGCTGCTGATACCTGGAACGCCAAAAGATTCAATCGCAATCCAATCACGCGTTCGCCCTTTGCACCGTATTCTCAGTCATGCCGTGCGGCGAGCGCGGTCGAATCCCCTCGTGAATTGCACTTTCTTCTGCATCCGAAGCAGACCCCAGGTCGAAATCCATCTGCAAGCGCATCCAGAACTCCGGCGACATGTTGAAGTACCGAGCCAGCCGCAGCGCCGTATCTGCCGTAATTCCTCGCCGTTCCCGCACGATCTCGGAGATCCGCGTCACCGGCACGCGCAGCTCTATCGCCAGCGCATTGGACGAAAGCCCCAGCGGCTTCATGAACTCTTCGCGAAGCATCTCGCCCGGATGCAGAGTCCGCATCCGCGCGCCCTCTCCCAGCTCCGCACCCTCAAGCGCCGCCTCAGTGGTAGTCGACAATTTTGACTTCGTAGGCATTTCCATCCCTCCACTCAAAACAAATCCGCCACTGGCGATTGATACACAAACTCCATTGCCCCACCCGGTCGCCCTGCAACGACTCCAGACGATTGGCGGGCGACTGAAAGAGCTCTTCTACTTTGGAGACCCGATGAATCTGCCGCAATTTGCGAAACGCAACCCGCTCAAACGCCGCATAACGCCTGCTGTGGCGATAGTGGAAGACCTGTTCTGTATCTGCGTCGGCAAACGAGCGAATCATACTTAACGCTTATCGTAACACGGTAAACGGAAAGCTTCAACCCAGACCTTCCGCCTTCATGTCGCAGGCACTGCATACGAGATCGGCCGGACAATGATCAAACTCGAGCTATGAGCCGAGCCGCTGGCACCCGACTCCCCTTCTCTTTCGGCCCTTTCCACGCTCTCGCAGATGGGCGGCGAAAGCGATGATCCCCAACCTTTATACTGAGGTGTTTGCAGAATTGCGAGCAGCGGGCCGGGAAACGGCGCGTAGCAAAGTTGGGTGACCACAGCGGCAACTCTTCATCGCTGGGGACAAAAGGAGTGAGCATTGGCTCAGGCGGAGATTGGCATCATCGGCGGCAGCGGGCTTTACTCGATGCCTGGTTTCACAAACGTGAGTGAGGAGAAGATGGAGACGCCCTTTGGCGAGCCTTCTGACAGTTTCGTATTGGGCGAGTTGGAAGGGCGCAAAGTGGCCTTTCTGGCGCGGCATGGGCGCGGGCATCGCATCCTGCCCTCGGAGCTGAACTTCAGGGCGAACATTTACGCCTTCAAGAAACTCGGCGTCGAGCGCATCCTTTCCGTCTCGGCCGTCGGCTCGCTCAAGGAAGAGCACAAGCCCACTGACTTCGTGATGCCCGATCAGTTCATCGACCGGACATCTCGCCGCATCTCAACCTTTTTCGGCGAAGGGATCGTCGGCCACGTGGCCTTTGGCGATCCGGTCTGCGCGACGGTAGCCGAGGCGGCAGCGGAAGCCTGCGCGACAGTTGGCGTTGTAGGCAAGCTGGGCGGGACATATGTATGCATGGAAGGCCCGCAGTTCTCCACAAAGGCGGAGTCGAAGCTCTACCGCAGTTGGGGCGCGGATGTGATCGGAATGACCAACCTGCAAGAGGCAAAGCTGGCCCGCGAGGCGGAGATCTGTTACGCCACCGTGGCCATGATTACCGACTACGATTGTTGGCGCGAAGGACACGACGCCGTGACCATTGAGGAGATTGTGGGCGTGCTCCACAAGAACGCCGAGAACGCCGCCCGCGTGGTCAAAGCCGCCGTCGCCGCCATGCCCACCGAGCGCAAATGCGCCTGCGCATCGGCAGCAAAATATGCCATTCTGACTCAGCCGGATGCAATTCCCGCAGCCGCAAAGGAAAAGCTGAAATTGCTCTTTGGAAAGTATCTTGGGCAATAGCGCGTTAGCGAGGCCAAGCCGCAAGCGAGTTAACCAATGTCTCTGGCGGCTTGTCCTTGTACCAAAAATATGCGATCCGAGGTCCCGGTTTTTGGACCTCGGATCGCACAAATTCAATGCACAAATAACGCAGTCTGAGATCTAGGGAACTTCTGAATAAGTCGCAATTTTGAAAGGGCACAGCTTTAGCCGTACCACAAAAGCGCAAGATCAACGAGGGCTTTACAGGCTGCGGAAAAACTCGATTGGCGCATTGCTTTTGACGTTTTGTAACAAAGCCAACCAGAATAGAGTTTTTCCGCAACCTGTTTAGCCCCTGAGGGAATGCTTGCTAGGCAATAAGACTTACGCAGTGGTTTCCTAGTTAGCGCGTTCAAGTTAGAGAGGATCATCTATGTCAATTACCGTAGTAGGCAGCGTTGCGTACGACACGATTGAGACACCGGCGGGAAAACGGGAGCGGTGCCTGGGCGGCGCTGCGACTTACTTCTCGCTCGCCGCGAGTTACTTTACCAATGTTAGAGTCATCGCCGTCGTAGGCGAGGACTTTGGCAAGAGACAAGAGTCTGTCTTTCAGACGCACAAC
>Ga0182013_10008888_pt1 | contig 10708 bp, 7 predicted proteins | sample 612S2MmetaG_FD_120487 | JGI IMG/M metagenome (GOLD analysis project Ga0182013, IMG submission 120487) | Permafrost microbial communities from Stordalen Mire, Sweden - 612S2M metaG | ecosystem: Environmental > Terrestrial > Soil > Wetlands > Permafrost | place: Sweden: Stordalen | collected...
ATGGTCAGGCGATACTCCGGAAATACGGGGCTGTATTATTTTACTATTCGATATGTAGGCAAGGAGCTTGCCTCATTTAAGTCAGGGATCGGTAAGTTAGGGATCGGCCGCACCGTACTCACCGGTCATCGCCTGCCGCAGCAGCTCGTTATATTTAATAAGCCGGCTCCAGGCCGCCGCATCATCCTGATGCACCTTCCAGAACTGCTCCTGCTCGTCACGTTGGGCGCGCAACATCTCGATGCTGAAATCCATCAGTATATACCAACTCCACCAGGTTTCCGCGACCTGGGCCAGGCTTGCATCCGGTTCAGGACGGAAATCCTCGGCGGCAAGGGCCTCGATCAACCTAGCCTCCTCGGCCAACCCAAGGTGGCTCAAGTGGGTGAACAGGCTATCCGTGTCAAGGGTTTTTGCCTCGGCAGCGAAACTATGCAGCGCATCTCTTATCTTTGCGTAGGCCGGCGGCAGGGCAACCCGCGCAAACGCCTCCTCCACATCATGGATCAGCGCCGGATGGCTCAACAGCATCGCCAGCATCAACCGCCCGCGCTTGCTCTGCGCCCCCGCACCATCCGGCGGGGTGGTATCGCGCACAAACGGCACCGGCTTCTTCGGCGCCCCCGGCTTATTCCCCCGGCGCTCGGCAAAAAACCGTTCCAGCAGCATGGAGCGATACTCCGCGGCCAGATTCTTGTCCGGAATCCGGTTCGCCACCTCAATCAACCGCTGCCGGAACGCCGCCCGCGCCTCCGGTGTGGTCCGCGCGCCGCCCTCGGCCAGCATGTCGTACAGCGCAGCCGAAATCGGCTTAGCACTATCCAACCGCGCCTTGAACGCCGCCGGCCCCTCCCGCTTGATCAGACTATCCGGGTCATCCTTCTCCGGTAAATTCAAGAATTTCAATGACCTATCCGGCGCCAGTGCCGTCAGCGCCAAATCCACCGTCTTCAACGCCGCCCGCCGGCCCGCCGCATCGCCGTCAAAACATATCACCGGCTCCGGGCTCAGCCGCCAGATCTCTGCCAGATGCTCCTCGGTCAGCGCCGTCCCCAGCGGCGCCACCGCCCCGCCAAACCCGCCCTGCGCCAGGGCGATCACATCCATATAGCCCTCAACGACAATCAGCGCCGCACCCTTGCGCACCGCGTCCCGCGCCAAATTCAGCCCGTACAGCGAACGCCGCTTGGAGAACACCGCCGTCTCCGGCCCATTCACGTACTTGGGCTGGCCATCGCCCATAATCCGCCCGCCAAAGCTGATCAGGCTGCCCCGCCGGTCGGTAATCGGGAACATCACCCGCGAGAAGAACATATCCACCGGGCCATGGTCGCCCTGCTTCATCAACCCGGCCTCAATCAGCTGCTCCGGTTTTATCCCCTGCCCGCGCAACGCCGCCGCCAGCACGCCCCGCCCCTCGCCCGACCAGCCCAGGCCGAATTTGCGTATGGTCTCATCGCTCAAGCCACGCCCGCGCAGGTAATCCAGCGCCGGCTTCCCCTGCGGCTCATACAAAAACTTCTGGAAAACCTTTCCCGCCGCCTCCAGCACCTCGGAAATACTGGCCCGCCGCTGCTCGGCCGCCGCCGCCTGCGGGCTCGGCTTGGGCACTTCCAGCCCAGCCTCCTGCGCCAGGCTCTCCACCGCCTCCATGAAGCCAGCGCCCGTGGATTTCATCACAAACGTGATGACATCCCCATGCTCGCCGCAGCCAAAACAATGGAAATGGTCGTCATATACATAGAAAGACGGCGTTTTCTCGCCATGGAACGGGCAGCACCCCTTGGTCTCCCGCCCAGAGCGCGTGAGTTTCACGGTACGCCCAATCACCCCGGCAATCGGCACCCGCGCCCGCAGCTCATCGAGAAAATTGGCGGGCAGCGCCATGCGTTAGGCCAACGCAGCCTTAACGGCGGCGGAAACCACGCCCATATCCAGCGCCGCGCCATGCTTTGCCTTCAGCGCGCCAATCACCTTGCCCATATCCTTGGCACTGCTCGCCCCGGTCTCGGCAATGGCGGTGGTAATCGCATCCATCAGAGCCTCGCCACCCAGCGTCTGCGGCAAAAATTCTTCAATAACAGCAATCTCCGCCTCTTCCTTCGCGGCCAGCTCCTCGCGCCCACCCTGGCGGTACAGCACCACCGAATCCCGGCGGGACTTAATCATCGAGCGCATCATCGCAAAAATCTCGTCATCCGGCACCTCTGTCACGCCCTTTGGCCGCGCGGCAATATCGGTATCCTTCAGCTTGGCCTGAATCAGCCGCAACGCCGAGGTCCGGTCCGCATCGCGCGCCAGCATGGACTTTTTCACAGCGGCCGTAATATCTTCACGCAAACTCATCTTCGCCCCCTCGGAAATAATTTCCAGCCCATCCAAAACACATTGAAGCCGGACAAAAAATCCGGTAGCAGATTTCCATGTCAATTTCCATCGCAGACCTCATCGACCTTCTGGGCGGCGCGGATGCCGCCGCCACTCTAACAGGCGTCTCGCCGGATGCCATCCGTAAATGGCGCACCTCCGGCGCCATCCCGTCCCGCCATTGGCCGGCCATCTGCACCGCCACGGGCCTTAACATGGACGACCTACCCCGCACCGCCGTGGAAAGCGACACCCCGCCCGGCGCCACCGCCGCCCTGGTGCTGGCTGACGGCACCGTCTTCTGGGGCCGTGGCTTCGGCGCGCACGGCATCAGCGCCCCCTCCGAGATCTGCTTCAACACCGGCATGACCGGCTATCAGGAAACCCTGACAGACCCCTCCTACGCCGGGCAGATCATCACCTTCACCTTCCCCCACATCGGCAACGTCGGCGCCAACGAGGAAGACTGCGAAGCCGCCCAGGTCTTCGCCCGTGGCCTGGTGGTCAAGGAGGACACTACCGCCCCCTCCAACTACCGCGCCACGTCCGATCTCGACACCTGGCTGAAACGCATGAACATCCCCGGCATCGCGGGCGTTGACACGCGCGCCATCACCTTGCGCATCCGCGACCTCGGCGCCCCCTCCGCCGTGCTCGCCTACCCCGCTGACGGCAAGTTCGACATCGCCGCCCTCGCCGCCACCGCCGCCGCCTGGAGCGGCCTCAACGGCCTGGACCTCGCCGCAGAAGTCTCCTGCCTGCAATCCTACGAATGGACCGGCGGCACCTGGAGCTGGGAACACGGTTTCGCCACCCCCGAACCCATCAAAACCGTCGTCGCGGTCGACTACGGCGCCAAGCGCAACATCCTGCGCTCGCTCGCCTCCGCCGGCTGCCGCGTCATCGTCGTCCCCGCCTCCTCCACCGCCGAGGACATCCTGCGCCACGAGCCGGACGGCGTCTTCCTCTCCAACGGCCCCGGCGACCCCGCCGCCACCGCCACCTACGCCGTCCCCGCCATCCAGGGCGTCATGTCCGCCGGCGTGCCCATCTTCGGCATTTGCCTGGGGCACCAACTGCTCGCCACGGCACTGGGTGGCAAAACCTACAAACTGGACCGCGGGCATCGCGGCGCCAACCAGCCGGTAAAGGATTTGGTCACCGGCAAGGTGGAAATCACCTCACAGAACCACGGCTTCGCGGTCGACGAAAAATCCCTCCCCGCCGGCGTGGAAGTCACCCACACCTCCCTGTTCGACGGCTCCAACGAAGGCATTGCCTGCAAAAGCAAAAAGGTGTTCTCGGTGCAATACCACCCGGAAGCGTCTCCGGGGCCGAGTGATTCTGGGTATTTGTTTAAGCGTTTTGTGGACATGTTGGCCTAATGCCTATCACGCCGTCATTGCGAGGCCGCAAAGCGGCCGTGGCAATCCATCTTTCTTCCCACAAAGAAGAAGATGGATTGCTTCGCTACGCTCGCAATGACGCAATGAAACCACCTTCGCGCTCGAATGCACCGAAACTACCTAACAACGCGGTACACTAAAACGATGGCACCGAATAATTTCCCAGAGCTTAGCAATATTGAGAGCACCCTCCTTGTTAAGTTTGTTGAATTTGCCGACAAACACGAGCTGACACGTGTAGATGCTAGCAGCATCCACACCAGCGCAAAGGAGTTTGGAATACGCCCCATCTTTCTGAGAGCAACATTTGAAAAATTGTGCCAAAAAGGAATTCTTTCTTTAACGACCGTGCGCAACTACGACAGCGACGACGATTCATATTACGAGATCAACCCAGAATATGCAGATGAAATTGATTCTTACGTCAATTTTATGATTACAGAGCCAATTACTACATCTTTGCCTGGAGATGTTCCCGCATCAGACCGTTTTGTTTCTATCGGAGACAATCAGCCAGAAGTCTCTCAGGCAATAGAAGCCTTGGACGAATTGTCAGCAGCTATTCGTCATCCCCGCGATACGAATGTCTCTTTGACCGCCGATCCTGACGACCGAATAATACTGTCAAAAGAAATTGATGCCATTAAAGAGCTTATCGGCCAACGACGCATACATATTTCCGCGTTATGGGACTCAACCAAAAGCAATTCTACGCTCAAATGGCTTATGGAACAGAGTATTAGCGGTGTTGTTCGAGAATTGGCTGTGAAGGCGTTTAATCATTTAGATACTTTGATCCATTTCTTGTGCTCTCTTTGATTAATCTAACTAGCAAACCAACGGGGGACCGGGGCATCAGGCCCCGGCGGGTGCAGGGCAGAGCCCTGCAACTTAAATAGGAATTCTAAAATGCCCAAACGCACCGACATAAAATCCATCATGATCATCGGCGCCGGCCCGATTGTCATCGGCCAGGCCTGCGAGTTCGACTATTCCGGCGCGCAGGCGTGCAAGGCGCTGCGTGAGGAAGGCTACCGGGTCATCCTGGTCAATTCCAACCCCGCGACCATCATGACCGACCCGTCCCTCGCGGACGCCACCTACATCGAGCCGATCACGCCCGAGATGGTGGAAAAAATCATCATCCGTGAACGCCCGGACGCGCTGCTCCCCACCATGGGCGGCCAGACCGCGCTCAACACCGCCATGACCCTCGCCAAATCCGGCGTGCTGGAGCGCCTCGGCGTCGAACTCATCGGCGCAAAGGCGGACGTCATCGACCGCGCCGAGGACCGCCTCAAATTCCGTGACGCCATGGCGGAAATCGGCATCGCCGGCCCCAAATCCGCCATCGCCCACAACCGCGAGGAAGCCGCCGCGGCCCTGGAATTCGTCGGCCTCCCCGCCGTCATCCGCCCCTCCTTCACCCTCGGCGGCACCGGCGGCGGCATCGCCTACAACCGCGAAGAATTCTACGAAATCTGCGACAGCGGCATCGACGCCTCCCCCACCAATGAAGTCCTCGTGGAAGAATCCGTCCTCGGCTGGAAAGAATACGAGATGGAAGTGGTCCGCGATTGCGCCGACAACTGCATCATCGTCTGCTCCATCGAGAACATCGACCCCATGGGCGTGCACACCGGCGACAGCGTCACCGTCGCCCCGGCGTTGACGCTGACTGACAAAGAATACCAGATCATGCGCGACGCCTCCATCGCCTGCCTGCGCCGCATCGGCGTCGACACCGGCGGCTCCAACGTGCAGTTCGGCATCAACCCGGAAGACGGGCGCATGGTCGTCATCGAAATGAATCCGCGCGTCTCGCGTTCCTCCGCTCTGGCCTCCAAGGCCACCGGCTTCCCCATCGCCAAAATCGCCGCCAAACTCGCGGTCGGCTACACGCTGGACGAGCTGAAAAACGACATCACCCAGGGCACGCCAGCCAGCTTCGAGCCCGTCATCGACTACGTCGTCATCAAAATCCCCCGCTTCACCTTCGAGAAATTTCCCGGCACCCCGGCCCTTCTCTCCACCTCCATGAAATCCGTCGGCGAGGCCATGGCCATCGGCCGCAATTTCGCGGAAGCCCTGCAAAAAGGCCTGCGCAGCCTGGAAACCGGCCTCTCCGGCCTCGACGAAATTTCTGCTCCGGGTGACGGCACGCCCGATGCCTACCGCGCCGCCCTCTCAACCCCGCGCCCCGACCGTCTGCTGATGGCGGCGCAAGCCCTGCGCGCCGGCCTCACAGTTGAAGAAATCCACGCTGCCTGCAAATACGACCCCTGGTACCTCAACCAGATGCAGATCATCATCGACGCCGAAAACGAGGTGAAGAAAAACGGCCTGCCGCGCGACCCCCAGGGCCTGCGTAAGCTCAAAGCCCTTGGCTTCGCCGACAAGCGCCTGGCCGAACTCTCCGGCCAGAAGGAAGCCACCGTCACCGCCAACCGGCTCAAACTCGGCGTCACCCCGGTGTACAAGCGCATCGACACCTCCGGCGGTGAATTCTCCTCCCAGGCCGCCTACATGTACGGCACGTATGAGGGCTCCTTCGGCACCCCCATCTGCGAATCCGCCCCCACCGCGCGCAACAAAATCATCATTTTAGGCGGCGGCCCCAACCGCATCGGCCAGGGCATCGAGTTCGACTATTGCTGCGTCCACGCCGCCTACGCCCTGCGTGAGGCCGGCTACGAGACCATCATGGTCAACTGCAACCCGGAGACCGTCTCCACCGACTACGACACCTCCGACCGCCTGTATTTCGAACCACTGTTCGCCGAGGATGTAATCTCCCTCATCCGCACCGAACAACAAAACGGCACGCTGCTCGGCTGCATCGTGCAATACGGCGGCCAAACGCCGCTCAAACTCTCCCAGGCGCTGGAGGAAGCCGGCATCCCCATCCTCGGCACCACGGCTGACGCCATCGACATCGCCGAAGACCGTGAGCGTTTCGCCGTGCTCCTGCAAAAACTCGGCCTGCGCCAGCCGGAAAACGGCATCGCCCGCTCCGCCGAGCAGGCCGAGGCCATCGCCGACCGCATCGGCTACCCCATCATCATCCGCCCCTCCTACGTGCTGGGCGGCCGCGCCATGGAAATCGTCTATGACCGCAACGGCCTCGCCCGCTACATGCGCGAAGTCGTGCGCGCCTCCGCTGAAAACCCGGTCCTCATCGACCGCTACCTCAACGAGGCCTCCGAGGTTGACGTCGACTGTATCTGCGACGGCGAGACCGTCTACGTCGCCGGCGTCATGGAACACATCGAGGAAGCCGGCATCCATTCCGGCGACAGCGCCTGCTCCATCCCGCCCTACTCGCTCTCCCCCGCCATCGTCGCGGAACTGCGGGCGGAAACGGTCGCCATGGCCAAGGCGCTCAACGTCGTCGGCCTGATGAATGTGCAATACGCCATCCAGAACGACCTTATCTACGTGCTGGAAGTGAACCCGCGCGCCTCGCGCACCGTACCCTTCGTCGCCAAAGCCACCGGCGTGGACGTCGCCAAAATCGGTGCCCGCATCATGGCCGGCGAAAAACTGAGCAGCTTCAAACTCGACGACTCGGTCGCCCTGCGCCACGTCGCCGTGAAGGAAGCCGTGTTCCCCTTCGCCCGCTTCCCGAATGTGGACACGCTGCTGGGGCCAGAGATGAAATCCACCGGCGAGGTCATGGGCCTGGACACCAACTTCGCCCGCGCCTTCGCCAAAGCCCAAATGGGTGCGGGCGTCATCCTACCGCTCAAGGGCACCGCTTTCCTCTCGGTCAAGGAGTCGGACAAAGCCGCCATCGTCCCCATCGCCCGCCGCCTGTCCGAACTCGGCTTCTCCATCATGGCCACCTCAGGCACCGCCCGGCGCATCGCCGCCGCGGGCATCCCAGTAAAGCGCGTCAACAAGGTGCTGGAGGGCCGCCCGCACTGCGTGGACTCCATCCGCTCGGGCGAAATCCAGCTCGTCATCAACACCGCCCACGGTGCCCAATCGGTGACTGACAGTTTCGACATCCGCCGCTCGGCCCTCACCCACGGTGTGCCAAATTTCACCACCATCGCCGCCGCGCGGGCCACGGCGCACGCCATTGCCGCCCTAATTTCAGGCAGTCTTGAAGTTGCGCCACTTCAGTCGTACTTTCCCTAGCCTTTCCAAATCGTCGCTGGCGCCCTCACCGGTTCCGGCGGCGTTTCCATTTAACCCCAACCCCATCGGGGCGCCCCGCGCGCTTTGAGGAGACGCAGTGCAGAAATTTCCTATGACCGCCCCCGGCCTTGCCGCCCTTGAAGAAGAGCTGCGCCACCTCAAAGGCTCGGAACGCTCCGCCATCATCCGCGCCATCGCGGAAGCCCGTAGCCATGGCGATCTCTCGGAAAACGCCGAATACCACGCCGCGCGCGAACGCCAGTCCTTCGTCGAAGGCCGCATCGCCGAGCTTGAGGAAATCACCTCCGCCGCCGAGGTCATCGACCCCGCCTCCCTCTCGGGCGACACCGTGATGTTCGGCGCCAGCGTGCTCATCGTGGACGAGGATTCCGAAAAGGAGTTCTGCTACCAGATCGTCGGCACCCACGAGGCCGACGTGCGCAAAGCCCGCCTGTCCATTACCTCGCCCCTGGCCAAAGCCCTCATCGCCAAGCGTGTGGGGGACACCGTCTCCGTCCCCGCCCCCGGCGGTGACCGCTCCTACGAAATCCTCAAAATCACCTACGGCTAATACACACATGATCACCCTCCAGGACGTGCAGGACGCCGCCAAGCGGATCGAGGGCGCCGTACTGCGCTCCCCCTTCCTGCGCGCGGACGGCCTCTCCCGCCTCACCGGCGCGGAAATCTACCTCAAATACGACCACCTCCAGGCCACCGGCGCCTTCAAGGAGCGCGGTGCCGCCAACCGTATCGCCTTGCTCACCGAGGCCGAACGTAAAGCCGGCGTCATCGCCATGTCGGCGGGCAACCACGCCCAGGCCGTCGCGCGCCACGCCAAGCTCGCAGGCATCAAAGCCACCATCGTCATGCCGGTGCACACGCCTTCCACCAAGGTTACCCGCACTGCCTCCTGGGGCGCGAAAGTGGTGCTCTACGGCGAAACCCTGGCCGAAACCGCTGCCCACGCGCATGAACTCGCCGACAAAGACGGTCTGTTCTTCCTCCACCCCTATGACGACCCCGCCGTCATCGCCGGCCAGGGTACCATGGCGCTGGAAATGCTGCAGGACGTGCCGGACCTTGACGTGCTGATCGCCGCCACCGGCGGCGGCGGCCTGCTCGCCGGCTGCACCGTGGTCGCCCGCGCGCTGCGCCCGGAACTCGAAGTGCTCGGCGTCGAGGTCGAAAACTATTCCGCCTTCGCCCAGACCCTTTCCGGCAAGGAAATTAAAGTCGGCGGCCCCACGGTCGCCGAGGGCATCGCCGTGCGCGACATCGGCCAGAACCCGCTGGAAATTTTCCGCAACCAGCACATCGAAGTGGTAGTCGTCTCCGAGCATGAGGTGGAACGCGCCGTCGCCATGCTGGTGGAAAGCGCCAAACAGGTCACCGAAGGTGCCGGCGCCGCCGCCCTCGCCGCCGTGCTCGCCTACCCCGAGCGCTTCCGCGGCAAAAAAGTCGGCGTCACCATCTCCGGCGCAAATATCGACTCGCGCATCCTCGCCAACACCCTCATGCGCAACCTGCTGCGTGACGGCCGCCTGCTGCGCGTGGTGGTGGAAATGCCCGACCGCCCCGGCATGCTGGCCGAAGTCGCCTCCCGCATCGGCGCGCTGGGCGGCAACATCATCGAGGTTTCGCATCACCGCCTGTTCTCCAGCCCCTCGGTGCAGGACGCCCAGCTGGAAGTGATGATCGAAGCCCGCGACGCCATGCACGGCGCCGCCATCGAAGCCTCCCTCGCCGAAGTCTTCACACTCCGCCGCATCTAACACCTACCCCGCCCCTGTAACCCAAAGGACCGGCTGGATGACATTGTGGCGGCCCCGGCGAGAAGACATCCCGGCGCTGCTCGGCATCGCCCTGCTGCCGCTGTTCATCGCCCTGCCGCAACTCCTGGGCCTGGTTCACGCCATCCCCTGGTTCTACGCCGGCGATCTGGTACAAAACCTTCGCCCCGGCTGGCTCGCCGGCCACCACTATCTCGACCCCAACGCCGGCCTCACCGTCCAGTCGCTCGGCGGGCTGGTTGCCCGGGACTGGCTGCACGGCACCATCCCCTGGTGGAACCCCTATTCCGGCATCGGCCTGCCGCTCGCCGCCGAGTTCCAGCCCGCGGCGTTTTTCCCGCCCACCCTGCTCCTGGCATTGCCCAGCGGCGTCATCTGGCGCCACCTCCTGCTGCAAATCCTCGCCGGCTGGGGCTTTTACGCCTGGTTGCGCCAACTCCGCCTCGGCTGTTTGGCCGCATTCGCCGGCGGCCTGCTATTCGCGCAAAACGGCACACTCAGCTGGTTCGCCGACGCCCCCATCGCCCCCCTGGCATTTTTCCCCTGGGTGCTGCTGGGCGTCGAATGGGCCATCGCCAAAGCAGTGCGCGGCGAGCCCGCCGGCTGGCAACCCTTCGCCATCGCCCTGACCCTCATGCTCCTGGCCGGCTTCCCAGAGACCGCCTATATCTGCGGCTTGTTCGCCCTCGCCTGGGCGGTCGTGCGGGCCACGCAATACAACCCCGCCCAACGCCACGGCATCGCCGCACGGCTGCTCCTGGGCGGCGGCACCGCGCTGGCCCTGACCGCCCCTCAGCTTCTCACCTTCGCCCAGTTCCTCTCAATCGCGGTCATCGGCGGCCATGCCGATACTTTCGCCTACCGGACTTCAACTCCCCTCGCCGGCCTGTCCAGCCTGCTCGCTCCCTACGCCTACGGGACATACCGCGCCTACTCACCGGCCGGGTGGACCCCCCTGGACATCGCCTGGCAGGGCATCGGCGGCTATATCGACACGGC
>Ga0182013_10008895_pt1 | contig 10702 bp, 8 predicted proteins | sample 612S2MmetaG_FD_120487 | JGI IMG/M metagenome (GOLD analysis project Ga0182013, IMG submission 120487) | Permafrost microbial communities from Stordalen Mire, Sweden - 612S2M metaG | ecosystem: Environmental > Terrestrial > Soil > Wetlands > Permafrost | place: Sweden: Stordalen | collected...
AATTCGAGCGCTGGTCGATCGCGCCGACCAGGCGCATCGTCGAAGGCGTGCGTGCGAAAGCGCCCGATGCCAAGATCATCGGTTTTCCCCGCGGCGCCGGCGCGCTGCTGCCGGCCTATGTCGGTGCGACCGGCGTCGATGCCGTCAGCATCGACTGGGCGGCCGAGACGTCATTGATCCGCGAGCGGGTGCAGAACCGCGTCGCCGTTCAGGGCAATCTCGATCCGCTGGTGCTGATCGCGGGTGGCGCTGCACTGGACCGCGCCATCGACGATGTCCTGGCGAATTTCGCCGGTGGCCGGCTGATCTTCAACCTCGGCCACGGCATCCAGCCGGAAACCCCGATCGCGCATGTCGAGCAGATGATCAAGCGGGTGCGGGCGTATCGGGGGTGATACCCGCTTTCGCGCTATGACCGCATCGACCCATCACACCGGGCGGCTGCGTTCGATGATGCCGGCGGCACCCCTGTCCAGCAGTTCGAGCCCGACGGCACGTCCGAGTTCGCGCGGCCGGTCGGCGGGGCCGACGCGCGAAACCTCGATCAACGCACCACCGGCCAGATCCAGCACCGACGCGGTCAGCGACATCTGCGCGCCATCGATGGTTGAGAAGCCCGCGATCGGCGAGTTGCAATGACCGTTCAGAACCCACAGCACCTCGCGCTCGGCATCGGCGCTTCTGTGCGCGGCGGGGTCATCGATGCCAGAAAGAATCCGCCGCGTCTGCCAATCGTGGGCGGCGCACTCCACCGCGACAATCCCCTGCCCGACCGCCGGCAGCATTTCCCGCGCCGGGAATTCATAGGCAATGCGACCGGCCAGACCGACGCGTTCAAGCCCGGAGCGCGCCATGATCAGGGCGTCGGCCGGACCGACCTCGCCGCCATCCGGCAGCCGCTGCATTTGCAGGCCGTCGAGCTTGCGGACGCGGGTATCGGCGGCACCCCGATAGTGAATAACCTCGATGTCCGGAAACAGACGCCGCGCATAGGCCGCGCGCCGCACCGCGTTGGTGCCGACCTTGAATCCCCTGCCGCGCGAGCGCCTGACATCGTCGATCGAAATTCCGGCGCGCAGCACCAGCACATCGCCGGGCGGATCGCGCGACAGCGTCGCGCCGATCACGAGCCCGGGCGTATCCTCATTGCCGGGCATATCCTTGAGCGAATGCATCGCGGCGTGCAATTGGCCCGACAGGACGGCACGGCGGATTTCGGCAACGAACGCGCCGCCCTTGCCGCCGTGCTGCAACAGCTTGCCGCTCTGGTCCTGGTCGCCTGTCGTTTCAAACTTGACGACCTCGACCTCGACATCGGGCGCGATCGCGGTCAGGCGGCGGGCAATTTCCTCGGTCTGGGCAAGCGCCATGACGCTCTTGCGCGTGCCGATGCGAATTCGAATTGCCACCACTCACGCTCCATGCGACGCCGCGCAGAAAACCCCCGGCTGATTGCGACCGGAAGATAAAGCCAGCCGGGACCGGAATGCAAACCTGTGCCTGCGAGACGTTACCTCGCATCCTCCAGGATCATGTCCGAGGCTTTTTCCGCGATCATGATGGTGGGCGCATTGGTATTGCCCGACATCAGGTCCGGCATGACCGAGGCGTCGACCACGCGCAGGCCCTCGATGCCGCGAACGCGAAGCCGCTGATCGACCACCGCCAGCGGGTCATTGCCCATCCGGCACGTCGATGTCGGATGATAGACTGTGCTGCCGGTCTGGCGGCAGAACGCCAAGATATCCTCGTCGCTCGTCACCTTGGATCCCGGAAGGATCTCGTCGACCGCATAGGGCTTGAGCGCCGGCGCAGCCAGAATCCGGCGCAGGATCTTGAAGCCCTCGATGAAGGCCGTGCGGTCGGTTTCGGTCGCCAGATAGTTGATGCGGATCTCCGGCGGCACCGCCGGATCGGCGCTCTTGATGCGCAGCGAGCCGCGGCTCTCCGGCCGCAACTGGCAGACCGACGCGGAGAATGCGGAAAACGAATGCAGCTTCTCGCCCATCCTGTCGGTTGAGAACGGCAGGAAGTGAATCTGGATATCGGGTGTCGCCAGACGCGGATTGGTCTTGAAGAACGCGCCCGAGGTGCCCGCCGCGATCGTCAGCGGCCCCTTGCGGAATGCCGCGTATCGCGCGCCGGCCATCACCCGGCGAACCGGATGATTGAGGATATCGTTGAGGGTGACGGGCTGCGAGCACCGCGTCACCAGCCGGACCTGCAGGTGATCCTGCAGATCGTTGCCGACGCCGGGCGCGTCGAGCACGATGTCGATGCCGTGTTGCTTCAAAAGCTCCGCCGGGCCGACGCCGGAAAGCTGCAGCAATTGCGGCGAATTATACGCCCCGCTCGAGACCAGAATTTCCTTGCGCGCCCGCGCGGTCCGCAGCGCCCCGCTTTGCCGGTATTCGACCGCCCGCGCGCGCCGGCCATCGAACAGGATGCGCTGCGCCAGCGCGGAAGTCTCGACGTCCAGATTGCTCCGGTTTTTGGCAGGCCGCAGATAGGAATAGGCCGTGCTGGCGCGCCGGCCGCGTTGCGTCGTGGTCTGGAAAAATCCGGCGCCTTCCTGGCTGGCGCCGTTGAAGTCGGGATTTGTCGGAATACCCGTCTGCGCGGCAGCCACGACAAAAGCTTCCGACAGCGGATCAGCATGCCGCCAGTCCGACACCGGCAGCGGGCCGCCGGCGCCATGATATTTATCGGCGCCGCGCTGTTGATTTTCGGCCTTCCTGAAATAGGGCAGCACGTCGTCATAGCCCCAGCCGGCGTTGCCGCGCTGGCGCCAGCGATCGTAATCCTCGTGCTGGCCGCGCACATACAAGAGGCCGTTGATCGAACTCGATCCGCCCAACACCTTGCCGCGCGGCTGAAACACGGTTCGCCCGTCCAGTCCCGGCTCCGGTTCGGTCTGGTACATCCAGTTGACGGTTTTTTCCTTGAACAGCTTGCCATAACCGAGCGGCACGTGGATCCAGAGATTGGTATCCTTGGGGCCGGCTTCGAGCAGCAGCACCGAATTCCTACCGTCCGCGCTCAGCCGATTGGCGAGCACGCATCCGGCCGATCCCGCACCGACGATGACGTAGTCGAATTCCAACGCTTCGGACGAGCGATTACTTGCCGCGTGCGAGGGAGCTGTACTGTTCATGTTTCATATTTTTTGGGGCACGGACCGGGCGATGAAAGAAAGGTTCGAAATCAATTCGAACCTTCCAGCTCCATCGGCTGCAGACCCAGCCGACGAAACAGATTCATGTCCTTGTCGTTTTCCGGATTGGCCGCGGTCAACAACGTATCGCCGACGAAGATCGAATTGGCGCCGGCAAAGAAACACAGCGCCTGCATTTCATCGCTCATGGCGGTGCGGCCGGCCGAGAGGCGCACCACGGATTCCGGCATCATGATTCGCGCCAGCGCAACGGTGCGCACGAAATCGATCGGTTCGATCGGCGTCGCATTCGCAAGCGGTGTGCCTTCGATCGGGATCAGCATGTTGATCGGGACGCTTTCGGGATGTTCGGGAAGATTGGCCAGGATCGTCAACATCTCGATGCGGTCGCTCGCCTGTTCGCCCATTCCGACGATGCCGCCGCAGCAGACTTTCATGCCGGCTGCGCGGACGTTTTCGAGGGTCAGGAGCCGATCGGCGAAGCTGCGGGTGGTGATGATTTCTTTATAGTAGCGCTCCGACGTATCGATATTGTGGTTGTAGTAGTCGAGGCCGGCGTGGCTCAGCTGTTCGGATTGCGCGCGATCGAGCATGCCGAGCGTCATGCAGGTTTCCATTCCCAGCGCCTTGACGCCCTTCACCATCGCAACCACGGCGTCCATATCCCGCGGCTTCGGGTTGCGCCATGCCGCGCCCATGCAATAGCGGGTGGCGCCGGCGTCGCGCGCCTTGCGCGCCTCGGCGAGGACGCGTTCGACTTCCATGAGCTTGGACGCGGTCAGGCCCGATTCGTAGTGCATGGATTGGCTGCAATATCCGCAATCCTCCGGACAACCGCCGGTCTTGATGCTCAAAAGACGGCTCAGTTGAACCCGGTTCGGATCGAAGCTTTGGCGATGCACGGTCTGCGCCTTGAACAGCAGATCGTTGAACGGCATCTCGTACAACGCCGTCGCCTCGGCGTCAGTCCAAATCTTTCTGGACTCCAGAGTCTTGCCTGACTCCAGAGTCTTTCCGGAATCCGGGGTCTCAAGATGGTCGAGGCCGATCGCCGATGAGTTCTCCGGATAAGTTGCCGCCAACGTCATAATCGCTCCATGCCTTCAGCTATTCCCGCCCACAGCTGTGACACATTCCGGGTCTGACGACAACGAATGGCTGACCTGTTTGATTTCAAGAGGTTATGCGGGTTTTGGCCGCGGGAGAGAGCTGTCAGCTTTCCCCACACCACTCAATCTGCAATATTTTTCTGCGGTCGTCACATACGCCGCCACGACCGCAAAGGCGTTCGTGGCTGGCTCGCGAGCTTCCCGTTGATAATGCGTTAAAAGATACTGACAATCAAATGCCGCAGTTGTGGCCTTGCTAGGATACGCAGAACGCGATCCCAATCGGTGGCTGGGCTGAGCAAGATTTGCGGGGTCCACCTTCGGCGTGTTCTCTTCGCTGTCGGCCAACGGCTTCGTGTCATTTTCGGCATGACGTTTGGATGTCAAAGACGACGCACTAGTTTGATAAGTTTATCTGCAGAAATTTTGGGAGGAAAGAAATGAGGTTAGCTGGAATCGCATTAACGCTCTCTATCCTGGCGCTTGCGACACAGTCTCAAGCGGCTGACATGCAACTGCCCGAAATCAAGACCCAGCCAAATCCGCAGGCTGTGCTCGATGAACATCTCGATGCCTTGAACCAATGCGACTGGAATAGATTGCTCGCCCAGTATCCGGACGATGCGCAGATTCATGTTCCTAACGGCACAGTAATCACGGGTCGCAAGGCTATTGGAGACTTGTTCGCCGGATTTTGCAAGGATTCGAAAGACGGCGGCTTGAAAGGAATTAACTTCAAGGTGGTGCAGAGCACGCTGATTGGAAACACGTTTGCGACGCATTGGATGGCTACCGCACCGTTCTTGGTCGAACCATACAATGGCTCGGATGCTTACATCACCAAGGACGGTCTTATGCAGGCGATGGTGACAACGTTCGATGGCGCCGCATTGAAACTCAAGAAATGACTTTGATTGAGTTCACCAAGCGCTTTCGAGAGGATGTGCCAAGGCGCGACTGGACCGCACCGTAAGCGGTTCTTTCGCGCTGTCATCCGGTCTGCAACCAGCTCTTCGTCGGCGAGCAAGCGCTGATCGCACAACGTCATCATGCCGGGCTCATCAAGCGCGATAAGTCGGCGACCTTGTCCAGGCGCCATACTTCTTCAATAATGACGTTGGTATTCCAGGCGGTTCCGCTGAGCCGCGAACAGTCACGCAGCTTCGCTTCGATATCGCGGTCGGAAAGCGGATCGGCGAGGCTGCCTCTCGCGTCCATCACGGTCTCGCTGAGTATTTCTCCGGATGCCAACAGGATGTTGACACGCGCCGCGCCGTCCCGAAGGGAAACATCAAGCTGTGCCCTCACCTTCTGACGCAGCGCCACGACGTCGGGCCGAAATACCATCGCTGCGGAAAATTCCGGTACCCCCGCCGCGCCGAGCAACAACCCGCAGGCGACGCAATGATGAATGCTGACCCGCGCATCACGCTCGTTGCGAACCGGACGATCGCCACGGGCGAGCGCGAGCGCCGAACCCTGTACCGTGACGGATGCAATCTCGTCGAGACGCTGATCGAGCCTCGCCCGCAGCTTGAAGCAGGCGTCGATAACAGCATGAAAGACGATGCCCGCGGGGTAGGGCTTGTAGGTGTTCTTCGCGATTTCCCAGCTCGCGCCAAGGCCACCAACCAGACGCCCGAGATCGGGCTCGTCTCCCATGGCGCGCGCCCAGCCGAGCGGCCCTTCGATCGCGCGCGCCGAGGCCGAATAGCTCTCGGCGGCCAGCAACGCTGCGAACAGACCGTTGCGCGCGGCGTTGCCGACACTGACATTCTTGGCCGCGGTGGGCAGATTCTCGACAATGCCGGACGACTGGCTGGCGGCTAGCCCGATCGCGTTCTTGATGCCGTCGGCCGACAACCCGAGCAGCTTTGCGCAGGCGGCCGCGGCGCCGAACACCCCGCAGGTCGAAGTGATGTGCCAGCCCCGGGCGTAATGGGCCGGTGAAACCGCATTGCCGATCCGGCACTCCACTTCCACCCCGAGAATGAAGGCCATCAGGACGTCGCGGCCGGAAAACCCCCGCGCCTGCGCCAGCGCCAGAACAGGTGCTGCGACCGGGGCGGTCGGATGGATGATCGTTTCCAGATGGGTATCGTCGAAATCGAGCAGATTGGCCGAAATCGCATTGACGAAGGCAGCGACCAACGCATCAAACCGCTCCGGCCTTCCAATGATGGCCGATGTCGCCGCACCGCTGAAGGGAGACAACATCCGCAGCGCGGACGTGACCGCCGGATCGCAGGCAGAACCGAGCGCGGTGGCGAAGAAGTTCAGAATCGAGCGCTTCGCTTCGTGACTTTGCGCCGCGACATCCAGCCATGTGGCGGCGGCAACGAAATCCCCGAGAATCGCGCCGGCCGCCTGCCCGTCATCCTGTCGCACTGAGCGAATTCCCCGACTTGCTGTTTTTCAAATCCTATTCTGGCGGAACCGACCGTGTCGACATCAAATCTTATTCTTGACAGATTAACTGACAATCTGGACATTTGCCGGAAGTGTCCCGCGCCGAAAGCGTCCCGGGAACCTTTTGCCGCGACAAACAACAAAAAGCGCCCGCCGCAAGCAGCGCGACAGGGAGAGAATCAATGGCGGAAAAGACCATCGGCTTTGTTGGCATCGGACGCATGGGCGGACCAATGGCCGGGCGACTGCTCGACGCCGGCCATACGTTGTGCGTTTACGACACGCAGGCTGAGGCGACCAAAGCGCTGGTTGCGCGGGGTGCCCGTCTTGCAAAATCGCCGGCCGAGGTCGCTTCCGCCGCAGATATCGTCCTGATGAGCCTGCCGACCCCGGATATCGTCAAAGCCGTCGCGCTGGGACCCGATGGAATCATTGCCGGAAGCCGCGCCAGCATCGTGATCGATTTATCCACCAGCGGACCCGGCGCGGCCAAGCTGGTCGCCGAAGGGTTCAAGTCCCGGAAGCTGACGCTGGTCGATGCTCCGGTCAGCGGCGGCGTCAAGGGCGCAGTGAACGGCACGCTCGCGGTGATGGTTTCCTGCCCGAAAGCAACTTACGAGACCGTCGAGCCGATCCTGAAACATTTCGGAAAGCTGTTTTATTGCGGCGACAAGCCGGGTACCGCGCAGACCGCGAAACTCGCCAATAATCTGATGGCGGCGGCGGCGCTGGTGATCACGTCCGAAGCGGTGGCGATGGGCGTCAAGGGTGGCGTCGACGCCAGGGTGCTGATCGACATCATCAATGCCAGCAGCGGGCGTAACAGCGCATCGGAGGACAAGTTCCCCCGCGCGGTGCTTACCGGCACCTTCGATTTCGGCTTCACCACCGGCCTTTCCTACAAGGATGTGCGGCTTTGCGTCGATGAGGCCGAGGCCATGGGTGTTCCGATGGTCTGCGGTTCGGTGGTCCGACAGATGCTTGCGATTACCAATGCCAAATTCGGCCCTTCATCCGACTTCACCTCGATCGCGAAAGTCCTTGAGGAATGGGCCGGGGTGGAAATGCGCGGCTAGATTCACGCGCCAATCAAGCAAGGGGCGATTGCAATGACGATCGGGTCGATCGGACCAGGCGAGGCGTCTTTGGCGCGACAGTTGGCGCGCGCAGCGCTTGCGGTCGATCTCGGGCGTTTCGATGCGGATGTCATCGCCAAGGCGAAAATCTGCCTGCTGGATTTCCTTTCCTGTGCGTTCGAGGCAAAGGACCACCCCTGGAGCCGTCAGGCGATCGCAATCGCGCGCGCCGTCGAAGGCGGCGCAACCATCATCGGGACCAGCAAGCTCGCGACACCAGGCGATGCGGCCTTCGCCAATGCGACGCTTGGCCACGGCCTGGTACGCGAGGATATGCACGCCGCCAGCATCTGCCACCATGGTGTTGTGATCTGGCCCACGCTGCTCGCATTGTCGGAGCGAACGAAACTGTCCGGCGCAACATTTCTGACCGCAGCGATCGTCGGCTATGAGGCCGGCGCACAGATTGGCGCCGCGCTTTTTACCGCAGATCTGGCGCGGCTCTACCGTCCAACCGGACTCGTAACTCCGCTCGGCGCCGCGCTCGCGGGCAGCCACGCCCTCGGTCTCACCGAAGATGCCGCGACCAGCGCGGTTTCCATCGCCGCCAATACATCCTCGGGCCTGAACGAATGGCCTCGCACGGGCGGCTCCGAAATGTATTTCCATCCGGGTTTTGCGGCGCGTAACGCGATAGCGGCGATTGAGCTTGCGGAAGCCGGTGCCGTTGCCTCCGAAACGATCCTCGAAGGCGAAGCCGGACTGTTCGCTGCCTTTTCCCGACAGCCCGCACCCGCCGGCATCCGATTGTTTGCCGGCCGTCAGCCGGAAATCATGGCCGTCTACAACAAGCCGGCCCCAGCCTGCAATTTTGCGCAAACCTCCGCGCAAGCAGCATTGCTGCTCGCGCGCCAACTCGGAAACTCAGAGGACATCGAGACCGTCTCGATACGCGTCCCCGAGGCAGCGGCCCGCTATCCCGGCTGCGATTCCAGGGGACCGTTCCGGAATGCGTTGCAGGCCAAGATGAGCATTCCTTTCAGCGTCGCCGCCGTGCTCGCGCGCGGTGCGCTCGAAGAAGACAACTACGCGCAGATCGACGATCCGGAAACGCTTCGGCTGGTCGACCGGACCGATCTGCGAAGCGAGCCCGGTTTCACCGCCGCATTCCCGGCGAACCAGGGCGCCGAGATCGTCATTGGCCTGCGCAACGGAGCGACCGTGCGTCAGCGCCTCGACAATGTCATCGCCGCAACGCCGGAGGAAATCCGGGTCCGCTTCCGGCAAGCTGCCGGCGGCCTGATCGGCGACGGCCGCGCAAAGCGCCTGGAACAGCTTGTCGACGATTGCGCATCGCTCGCCGACAGCCGCGCGATCGCGGGTCTCTGCCGGCTCTACTCGACAGGCGACGCGATCGGCACGACCGGCAGCGCCGAACGGAAATGGGGGGGGCAATGACCGGATCGGGAGCCACCGGCAATACGCAACGATACCCCATCGCTGCGCGAGGCCGCCGGTGACGCAGGCGCTGGAAGGCTTTTTACAAGCATTGACCGCCGGGCTTTTGATCGGCGCCATCTACGGCTTGATGTGCGTCGGGCTCGGGTTGATCTTCGGCGTCATGCGCGTCATCAACTTCGCCCATGGCGATTTCATGATGCTTGGCATGTATGCGGCGTTCTATCTTTTCACCGCGCTCGGGATTCAGACCACGTTCGGAAACGCCGTCGGGCCGTTCGTCGCCATCCTGCTGGCCGGTCCGGTGCTCGCCGTCTTCGGCTACGCGGTCCATCTTGCCTTGATCTCGCGCGTATCGGGCACCCGCTCGTCCTCGCTTGAGGGAGACGGCCATTATGCCCAGCTTATTCTGACGCTGGGGATCGCACTGATCCTGCAGAACGGCGGCTTGATCGTGTTCGGTTCGGTGCTTGCCTCGATCCGCACACCGTTGTCGAGTTCAGCCTGGGAACTTGGCCCGTATTTCGACGTCAGCGTCTTCATCAACAAGGCGCGCGGCATCGACGCCATCGTTTCATTCGTCACCATGGCGCTGCTGACGTTGCTGATCACCCGGTCGCGGGTCGGAAAATCACTTCGCGCGGCGGCGGACAATCCCACCGCGGCAACCTATATGGGAATCGACGTCGATCGCGCGCATCGCGTTGCTTTCGCGCTTGGCACCGGCATTACCGCGATTGCCGGCGGCCTCTTGGCCACCAACTATCCCTTTCATCCCTTTGTCGGCGTCGAATACGTCATCGTCATGTATGCCGGTGTCGTGCTCGGCGGCATGGGCAGCATCATCGGCGCTTTCTGGGGCGGCATGACCATCGGCCTCGTGCAGCAGATGTCGACCCTGGTGCTGCCGACCCAGTTGCAGAACGCGGCGATCTTCGTGGTCTTTCTCCTGATCATCTTCTTCCGCCCGCAGGGTTTCTTCGGGCGAATGGTCGAGAGGACCTGACGATGCCCGGACTGCGTTCGCTGCTCCCGGTTATCGTCTTCACCTTGCTTTATGCGGCGCTGTCGCTCAGCGTCAGCAATTCATACTATCAGCTGGTGTTGACGCTGGTTCCGGTCTGGGCGGTGTTCGGCCTGTCCTGGAATCTGCTCAGCGGATACACCGGACTGATCTCCTTCGGTCACGCCGCCTTCTTCGGCATCGGCGCCTATGCGGTCGCGCTTGGCCAGATCTACTTCGATTTGTCGCCATGGATCCTGATTCCGGTCGCCGCGATGCTCGGCGGACTAGCCGGACTGCTGATCGGCTTTCCGACGTTCCGGTTGCAGGGACATTACTTCGCACTGGCGATGCTCGCCTACCCGCTCGCCATCCTCTACGTGTTTGAGTGGCTCGGCTTTCAGGAAATCACGCTGCCGATCAAGCGCGACAATCCGATTGCCTATATGCAATTCGGCGACCCCCGCATCTA
>Ga0182013_10008897_pt1 | contig 10698 bp, 7 predicted proteins | sample 612S2MmetaG_FD_120487 | JGI IMG/M metagenome (GOLD analysis project Ga0182013, IMG submission 120487) | Permafrost microbial communities from Stordalen Mire, Sweden - 612S2M metaG | ecosystem: Environmental > Terrestrial > Soil > Wetlands > Permafrost | place: Sweden: Stordalen | collected...
CTCGCCGGCGCGCACGATGTACCGCTCATGGCGCAGCCGGTAGCGGATTAACTCGGCCACGGTCAATATCTGCAGCCCATGTTCTTTGCAGAACGGGATGAGGTCGGGAATGCGGGCCATCTCGCCGTCGTCGCGCATGATCTCGCAGATCACGCCTGAGGGATTGAGCCCGGCGAGCCGCGCCAAGTCAACTGAAGCCTCAGTCTGCCCCGCGCGCACCAGCACCCCGCCCCTGCGCGCCCTGAGCGGAAAGACGTGGCCCGGCCGGGCCAAATCGGAGTAGGTCGTACTGGCGTCGATGGCGATGCGAATGGTGTGCGCACGGTCGGCGGCCGATATGCCCGTCGTTACACCCTCGCGCGCCTCGATGGTCTCGGTAAACGCGGTGCCGAAGCGCGAGGAATTGTGCTGCGTCATGGGGAAGAGGCGCAGATGGTCGGCGCGCTCCTCGGTCAGCGTCAGGCAGATGAGTCCCCGGCCGAAGCGAGCCATAAAGTTGATGGCCTCGGGGGTGACAAACTCGGCGGCCAGCGTCAGGTCGCCCTCGTTTTCACGGTCCTCGTCGTCCACCACAACCACCATGCGGCCGGCGCGGATCTCACCCACGGCGCCGGGAACGTCGGTGAATGGAGGTTCGATGGTGCGAGGGGTGTTGGGCATAGCTGCCCTCCCATTCTCGCCCATGGCGCAGGCAAACGGCAAAATCGCCTCCTTGAGTACCAGTGGTACAGATTCCAAATTGTCTTGCTTTCAGATAGACCAGCGCGTTCGATTGGCGAAAGGGTGCGCGTTGCCGCTGGTGAGCGTAACGTCATTATTGATTTGGCATGGAAAGATTGCATCTTCTTAACTTTGTCATCCTGAGCAGCTTGACTCGCTTGCGCAAGTTGCGCCGCCAATGAATCAGCCAACTCGCTAACTTGCCATTCCTGTGCACCAGGGGCCATTTGTTGCCAAAACCTCTCATCTCTCTCGCCCAATTCATCAGGAGCGAAGCGAAGCGGAGTCGAAAGCCTGCCCTGAGCGAAGCCGAAGGGGATCTGCGTTTGCTCTTCGATGGCCGGCAATAAACCAATTCCACTTGCATTCAGACAATGAGCCGATCCCCCCATCTCGCAGCTGCCCCCGACCTTCACCAGCTCCCCCGGTGACTCGCATCACACTCCGATCCTCCCAAATCCTGAATAATCAAGAGGAATGGCCAGCTGACCGCGTCCATGCGGGCCCGCTCCAGTGCCGGCATCCTGCCCCCTGAAATTCGCGGGGCAAGATTGCCGATAGCCCTTGGTCCAATCGGAGTCCTGCCGTATGTACAAGATCGTTGAAGCCTGCAGCGTCGGCCTCAATATCAAGCAGTTCGTCATCGAGGCGCCGCGCATCGCGCGCAAGCAGCGGCCGGGGCAGTTCCTCATCCTGCGCCTGCATGACAAGGGCGAGCGCATCCCGCTCACCATCAAATCCTCCGATCCCGTGACAGGCACGGTCACCATCGCCGTGCAGGGCGTGGGTAAGACCACATCCCTGCTCAACAGCCTTGAGGCGGGCGACTCCATTCTGGATATCGTCGGCCCGCTCGGCCGCCCATCTGAGATCGAAAACTACGGCACAGCGGTCATCCTGGCCGGCAGTGTGGGCACGGCCATGGCGCTACCCACCTCGAACGCCCTCAAGCAGGCCGGCAACCATGTAATCTTCATCGAGGGCGCGCGCTCCGCCGAGATGGTGGTCTTTGAAGACGAAGTCCGCCAGTCGAGCACCGAGGCCTACGTAATGACCGACGACGGCACCTACGGCGAGCACGGCCTGGTGACCAAAAAGCTCAACGAATTGCTCGCCGCCGGCCGCAAAATCGACTTTGTCCTCGCCGTGGGCCCGGTGCCCATGATGCGCGCCGTGGCCCGGATCACCGCCCCGCTGGGCATCAAGACCATGGTCAGCCTCAACTCCATCATGGTGGACGGCACCGGCATGTGCGGCGGCTGCCGGGTTCTCCTGGGCGACAAGAGCAAATTCGCCTGCGTCGACGGCCCGGAGTTCGACGCCTCGCTGGTCAACTTCGAGGTGCTCATGCAACGCAACGCCATGTATCGCAACCACGAGTGCCAGTCGCTCAAGCACTTCGAGTCGCACAAGGACGAGGAAGTGGCCGGGCTTCGCGAGGAACTGGCTGCAGGGGAGGCCAATCATGCCTGAGACCAGACCAATACCCCGCTCCGCACTGAATGTCCTCCCGCTCAAAGAGCGTATGAAAATCATTCGCCGCCACATGCCTGAGCTGGACCCGCAGATCCGCAGCCGCAACTTCGCCGAGGTGAATCTGGGCTTGCCCGCGGCCGACGCCTTGGCCGAGGCCACGCGCTGCATTTCATGCGCCAAGCCCGGCTGCGTCGTCGATTGCCCGGTGGGCGTCAAGATCAAAGAGGTCGTGGCCTTCATCTATGCCGGAGAGTATCTGGCCGCCGCCGCCAAGCTGCGCGAAGACAATGCCCTGCCCGCCATCACCGGCCGCGTCTGCCCGCAAGAACACCAGTGCGAGGGAGGCTGCGTCCTCGGCAAGAAGGGCGCGCCCGTTGCCATCGGCAACCTGGAGCGCTTTGTCGCCGACTTTGAGCGCGCCAGCGGCCAGCTTGGCCTGCCCGCCATCGCCCCGCCTACGGGCAAGAGCGTGGCCATCGTCGGCAGCGGCCCCGCCGGGCTCTCGGCCGCGGGCGATCTCGTCCAGAAAGGCCATCGCGTGCGCGTCTTCGAGGCGCTGCACGAGCTGGGCGGCGTGCTCGTCTACGGCATTCCGGAGTTCCGCCTGCCCAAGGCCATCGTCAAGGAAGAGGTAGACAACCTGCGCCGCATGGGCGTCGAGTTCGAGACCAACGTCGTCGTCGGCAAGAGCGTCACCATCGACGAGCTGATGCGCGACGAAAGCTACGACGCGGTCTTCGTGGCCACTGGCGCGGGGCTGCCGGTCTTCCTAGGCGTCCCAGGCGAGCACTTCAACGGCGTCTACTCAGCCAACGAGTTCCTCACCCGCGTCAACCTGATGCGCGCCTACAATGCCGCCGAGTACGATCAGCCGGTCTACGACTGCCGCGACCGCGACGTGATTGTGGTGGGCGGCGGTAACACCGCAATGGACGCCGTTCGTACCGCCCGCCGCCTCGGCGCCCGCACCGCGACGCTGGTCTATCGCCGCAGCGAGGCCGAGATGCCGGCCCGCGCCGAAGAGGTCAAGCACGCCCGTGAGGAGGGCATCGAGTTCCGCATGTTGACCAACCCCATCGAGTTCCTGGGCGACGAGAAGGGCTGGCTCACCGGCGCGCGCTGCGTGCGCATGGAGCTGGGCGAGCCGGACGCAAGCGGCCGCCGCCGCCCGGTCGCGATCGCTGGCTCGGAGTACACGCTGCCCGCGAGCGTGGCCATCATCGGCGTCGGCACCACCGCCAATCCCCTCATCCAGAGCACCACGCCCGACCTCAAGACCAACAAGTGGAATTACATCGTGGCCGATGAGCAGTCGATGCGCACCAGCAAGCCCGGCGTCTTTGCCGGCGGCGACATCGTCACCGGCGGCGCAACGGTGATCCTGGCCATGGGCGCGGGCCGCAAGGCCGCCGCGTCGATTAACGAGTTTTTGACTAGTGGTGCATGGTAGTGAGGAGTAGAGAGTAAGTATTCTCAGGCGGGTGGCGCAGGTCCCATAAGTCATGAATGTGGGTGCCCAGGTCCGGATTTTCGGACCCGGAAAACTGACGCGCTAGACAGTCTCATTCCAAATCAACCCACTCGTAGCCGTCTAATTGGATGCAGCTTGGTGGAGAGGCTTCGCCGTTTCGCGCTCAACAACTTCCTTCGCCCGGAACCTCGCAATTCGTTCAATTAATTCCACGGGGATTGGCTTGGAGAGGGAAAAGCGAACGGTGCCCTTGTGGCTCAGTTCGTATGGTTTCAGCTCGTTCCCGAAGGCCGCGATCAGCGACCCGGTACAAGGGTAGAGCGAAAAGTGCTTCTTCCACGCGCCAAAATAGAGAACCACCTCGTCGCGAACTTTATACGCAGGCATCTTGTATGAGATCGTTTCCTCGGCTCCGGGCACCGTCCTGCGGATTATGGTTCGCAAGTGCTCAAGTATTGGTTGCACCGCTTCGGGTTGCGAGGCGATGTACTCATCCACGGAATTCACGTCAGTCTTCGGCATGACTAGACCATCCCTTCTAGCTGAGCATAGCCGGGCGTGTGGCGCAACCTAAATTCTACAGATTGTGAACTCTCTCACCAATGCGTGCCCCATGAATTCAGCGTTTTTTGCGGAAGGGGTGGGAGACCAAAAACCTCGACCACCGTTTTTCCTTCACCAGCCGAGTAGGCGCGGCGGTGATGCGAAACATATCTGAACAATGGAGGGGAGTTGACGCGGAAGGCCTCCGAGAAATTGCTTTGAAGTTGGGGCAAACAATGGATCTTTGGTCCCGGAGGCGGCCCGGCCGAGCATGTCCGTGGCTTTGGGATGGAATCGGATGTAAAACAGATCGCGAGCGGAAGTGAATGGAGGAATATTGGTTCGCAGCTAAAATGCAAAACGCAAATTCCGGATTAGGATTATTATGCAGGTGCGGATTCTTACCTGAAAGGGGTGACGCTATGCAGCTTCGAACGGTGTTTTTAGGGAGGTTAATCGGGATTTACTGCATTTTTTGCTCGATCCTGATGGCAGTTCTCAGTCAGTTTACTCTCGATGGGGTGATGTTCTTGCTCTCGATCTCAATGGCGATGTTTGTAACGGGGGTCTTTACACTGATCCTGGGGCTGGCCATAATCCTCGGGCACAATTACTGGTCGGGCGGGGCGCTTAGGGTGATTGTGACGCTGGTGGGATGGGTGGCGGCTCTCAAAGCAGTGATAATCCTCTTCCTGCCAACCGGAATGCAAACCGCTTACGTCAATGGATTTCGCCTCGCGGAGAATCTGTATCTGTACTCGGCCGTCATGTTTGTACTTGGCGCATACCTCACTTGGGCAGGGTTCCGGGCAAAGCCGGAGTAGCGCCACGCATTGATCTCCGGGATCTTCCGCACGGTGGCAAGGTCAAGGCAAGCTCAGACCAAGAGATGCGCCCAGGCATTCGAGATTCTGCTTTCCGCAATAGAATTCAGCGGCTTTGCTTACCACATTTCGATCGAGATGAAACTTCAGAATCTCGCGTATGCCGATTTCGATTTGAGATGTATCCATCGTCGTGACACAAAGCCCAAGCTTGAACCTTTCTAGCATGGCTTGTGTGCTGCTTTCTTCCGGACAGTGAACGAAGATTGGCTTTGCCGCCATTAGATAGGTGCTCATCTTGGTCGGCTGGCTGGTCTCGCGAAACACGCGGTGACGCGGATTGAACGAGTACATGGAATATAGGAATTTGCACTGCTGGAGTCGACGCACAACTTCCGGCTCGGCGACATCGCCGGCGTTTTCGACCATCTCAGGAAACTCCCGCCCTGCGGCGGTCATTGCCGGAGATATGCCGAAGTTGAAGAGACGGAAGCGGATGCCGTCCGCTTGACTTATGCTTCGAAGAGCGTTCAAAAAGGCGAACACCTCCGGCGCGCTGTAGGCGCTCCCCACGTGGCCGATGGCTACTACTGATTCATCCACATCCTCCACCGGCGGCAAATTCAGCTCTTGGATGTAGCGGAAGACCACCCCTGAATTGATTCCGAATCGGTTGCTATAGTATGTGCGCATTGCGTCACAGACCACATCGACGGTATCGGCTCGCGTGAGTAGTGCGCGGGTGCAGCGATCAATAAACGGGGCGAAGATGCGGTAGCGCTTTGACTTGTGCGCCAGGCCGGCCGGATCGTCGTGCACCGATACATGAAGGCGCTTGACCCCTGCGTCGCGCAGTCTCGTCCCAACCAATAGGCCTTCATTCATCGCATTCACCCAAGCAATATCCGGAGACCAGTCGAGGATTGTCTTCACATGGCCGTCGATCCTGGCATCGCTCTGCGCAACGAACAGCCGGATGCTGGCCATTCCGTCTGTCATGAGAGGCCCCCCAAAAATCGACGGCCCGAGTCTAGTTGTGTCCGCAAGACTACTGGTGGAGTTCGAAAGATAGAACCACCGCACTTCCGCGCCCTGCAAGTAGGGAAGAAGGCTGCGGAAGATCACCCCTCCGCCCCCAGCGTTCGGATTGAATGGGGTAAATAGAGCAATTCTTACATTAGCCATCGGGTCTCCACTCCCGCTCAAGCCATACGAACGGGGCTGTAGGGCTCGAAAAAGGAAAAAGGAAAACTCTGACTAGCTGGGTATCTCGGCCCGTGTCATCCAAGATGAATATATCTCATGGAAGATGTCGCTTAATGACTTGGTAATGTCCCAGCCTGGGTAATGGGCTTTCATTTTGCGCAGGTCGCTGATGTAGCAGATGTGATCTCCAGACCGGTTCTGATCGAGATACTCATAGACCATCCTCTTGCCTGAGAGCACCTCGATCCTGCTGAAAGCTTCCAGGATGGAGCAACTGTTGTCGCGGCCTCCCCCCAGGTTGTAGACCTCTCCGGCACGGGGAGCGTCGATAAAGGCGGCGATAAAGCGCGCCACGTCGAAGGAGTGAATGTTATCTCGGACCTGCTTGCCCTTGTATCCGAAGACACTGTACTTCGTTTCTGTGACATTGCACTTGATCAAGTAGCTGAGAAATCCATGCAACTTTACGCCAGAGTGGCTCGGGCCTGTCAGGCAGCCTCCACGCAAAGCGCACGTGGGCTGACCAAAATAGCGTCCGTATTCCTGCACCATGATATCGGCCGCGACCTTGGATGCCCCAAAGATGGAATGCTTGGATTGATCGATGCGGAAACTCTCGGAAATCCCAGTGAAAAAGGCCTCATCCGCATATTCCCAGCGAGTCTCAAGCTCCACCAGGGGCAATTCATTCGGTGCATCGCCGTAAACCTTGTTGGTCGTCATCGCCACGAATGGAGACTCCGGAACGGCCTGGCGTGCAGCCTCAAGCAGATTCAGAGTACCAACGGCGTTGGTGTCGAAGTCTGCGAACGGGATGGAGGCAGCCAGATCGTGGCTGGGCTGTGCCGCCGCATGCACGATTGCATCCGGCTTTACCTGCCGAAGCAGATCGACCATTGCTTGCCTGTCGCAAATGTCGAGTTCGTAGTGATGAAAACCCTTAATCGATTCGGCCAACCGGCGTTGGTTCCAGCGAGTGTCACCCTTGGGACCGAAGAAGATTGCACGCTGATTGTTGTCGATTCCGTGGATCTCCCATCCCCTCTCGGCAAAGTAGAGGCAAACTTCCGAACCAATCAAGCCTGATGATCCAGTTACGAGCAGACTCTTCAACCGGAATCTCCTATTTGGGCGCAGATTCACAACGATTTTATCGCTCCAGGGACAGATTGCGAGACCAAAGTATCGTTGGCGTCGAAAAACCAGGCGTTACTTGGCGGATGCTGAGCAATTTGGCGGGTGCCTCATCCTTCACAGGTCGTGCAGCGGCATGGGCTCAATTCCCGTTTTTCCGGCCCCCCGCCTTCACGCATCCAGGCGAAACGTGCGAAGTAATCTTCGAATCGGAGAATCGAATACTTGGAGTTCTGCTCAATGGGTTCTGGAGTAGTGCTCGATGACTTGTTGTATATGCACTTTCACCTACCGAAGCAAGGCAGGCGCTACCGCGCGTGCAACGGTCTCGTAGGTGAGCAGGGGTATGCCTTGCTGAATGCCGAGCGGCTTGAGGATCGCCTCTGAAACCCTGAAGGGCAGAAAGCTGAGGGCCCGATCCGGATGATGCCTTCATAGCCCTCGTATTCGGCGTTCAGGCTCCTGCCGACTGTTGGAGTGATCTCGCGGAAGATCTGCGGCGAGACGTGGTCCGAGCTCATTTCGAACACAGCCTTAAGGTGGATACCAGGTGAGAAGGCCCGCCGTGCTGGCGTGACACGTAGATCGGATCGACTCAACCCCGCATGCGAGCCACTTTAGACGCAAATGAAGGAAAAAGAAAGCTGGAGCCACTTGCACAATTCCATAGGAATTGCAAGAAGAGTCAGGGCACGACTTTAGTCGTGCCGGAAGTTCAGTAAAATGATGATGGGCTTTAGCCCCTGCCTCTTTTATTTTCATCTATTTGCAATTCCGCAGCGGCTAAAGCCGGAGTCCAAATGGGGCCATTGGCGGTACGACTGAAGTCGTGCCCTGACGCATATCGCAGCCTGAAAGTAATTTTGCAAGTGGCTCGCTGGATCGGAGATTTGCGGGACAACCGTTTTCATGGTGCTTCAATGCTTGGGATTGCGCAGGTGAATCCTTGATGTATCGATGATGCTTCGGAAGGACCGCGCAGGAAACGACCAGGAAAGAAGGAAATCGAACATTGGCAATCGTCTTTGCTGTCCAGATTGCCAATTCGGCACTATTTTCAGGTGGAAAACCAGATCGGAGATTTGATAGACTCCAATCTCAAGCCTGTGTTCGTCGCCGATCCTCTTCCCCTGGCCGGATTGTGGAGTGAACAGATGCCTATCAAGTTGAATGTCAACAACGTTGTCGCGACGGTAGACGTGCCGCCGGATACGCCCCTGTTGTGGGTGCTACGCGACATTTTGAATCTCAAGGGCGCCAAGTACGGGTGTGGAATGGGGGTTTGCGGCGCATGCACCGTGCTGGTGGGCGGCCAGGCGGTGCGATCCTGCATGACTCATGTGGGCGCCATTGGCAGTCAGCCAATCACCACCATTGAAGGGCTCTCGCCGGATGGCCTGCACCCTGTGCAGGTGGCCTGGGAGGCGCTCGATGTACCGCAGTGCGGATACTGCCAGGCCGGGCAGATCATGTCTGCCACCGCCCTGCTGGCGCGCACGCCCCATCCCACCGACGCGGATATCGATGCAGCCATGAGCGGCAACCTGTGCCGCTGCGGGACATATACGCGAATCCGTGAAGCCATTCACGAAGCAGCCGAAGCGGGCGCCGCTGCCCACACCAAGTGAAAGGAGGCCGTACGATGCACATGAATCGCAGATCGTTTCTGAAGTTGACGGCCCTCGCGGGCGGCGGCCTCGCCCTGGATCTTTACCGCTCGCCGCTCGGCTCCGCTCAAGGACCGGGAGCGCCGCCCGACCTTACGCCGCAGGCCTTCATCCACATTGCTCCGGATGGCGTGGTGACTATCATGGCGCGGGCCTCGGAGTCCGGCCAGGGCATGCGCAACATGCTGCCCATGCTGATAGCCGAGGAACTGGATGTCGACTGGAAGGATGTTCGCGTCGAGCAGGCCGAGCTGAACGAGAAGATTTACGGTCGTCAATTCTCTGGCGGCTCCGCGAACACGCCGCAGGGTTGGGAGCCAATGCGTCGCGTGGGTGCGGCGGGACGCCAGTTGCTCATCACCGCAGCTTCGCAAACTTGGAGCGTGTCTGCAGATGAGTGCACTACACAATCCGGCCGTGTGATTCACACAGCTTCGGGGCGCTCCGCAGGTTATGGAGAGCTTGTCGCCAAAGCCGCAACGCTACCGGCGCCCGCGCTCAGCAGCGTCAAGTTGAAAGACCCCAAGGACTACCGCATCATCGGCCACTCTCAGCCCGGCGTTGACACTCATGGCATCGTCACCGGCAAGCCGTTGTTCGGCATCGATGTAGTCGTGCCGGGGATGTTGTACGCATCAATTGAGAAGGCGCCTGTCTTTGCCGGCAAGGTGAAAAGCGCAAATATTGATCAGATCAAAAAGCTGCCTGGCGTGCGCCACGTGCTGGTCATCGATGGCGGCATCACCCCCGCTGCCTTTACGCCGTGGGAGCCGGGCATGGAACCGGGCATCGCTATCGTGGCCGACACCTGGTGGCAGGCGCAGCAAGCTCGCAAACAGCTCAAGGTTGACTGGGATCTTGGCCCCGCGACTGCGCAAAGTTCCGATGGCTTCAGGAAGCGGGCAGAGGAACTTCTTAAAGTCCCGCCCGCAAATAAGCTGCGGGAGTATGGCGAAGTGGACGCGGCGCTCAAGGCCTCGGCCAAGGTGGTCGAAGCAACGTATGAGTATCCGTTCATAGCCCACGTCACGATGGAGCCGCAGGGCGCGACCGCACACTGGAAAAACGGCAAGCTGGAGATGTGGTCCACTAGCACGCTTCCGGGCGACGGCCGCTCGCTGGTTGCCAAAACGCTCGGTATTCAGGAGACGGATATAACCACGCACATGGTTCGCTCCGGAGGCAGCTTTGGCCGCCGGCTCCAGAACGATTACCTGGTGGAGGCCGCCTGGATCTCCAAGCAGACGGGTGCGCCGGTCAAGCTGCTCTGGTCGCGCGAAGACGACATTGCACACGACCCCTTCCGCCCCGGCGGAACAGTTGGCCTGAAGGGCGGCCTTGATGCGCAGGGCAAGCTCACTGCCTGGCGGCATCACTTTGTCACCTATGGCGATGAAAAGCACGCGACCTCCGGCGGCGGCATCGGACGGGATTCGTATCCTGCCGGTTTTCCACCGGCTTACGCGCTTTACACCTCAATGCAGCCGCTCATGCTGCGCACAGGTGCATTGCGCGCGCCTGGCGACAACGCCTATTGCTGGGTGGCGCAGTCGTTCCTTGACGAGTTGGCCTATGCCGCCGGACGCGATCCGCTAGAGTTCCAGCTCGAATTGCTCAGCAATAAGCAGGCTCCATGGACCTCGGGCGAACACGACGC
>Ga0182013_10008898_pt1 | contig 10698 bp, 2 predicted proteins | sample 612S2MmetaG_FD_120487 | JGI IMG/M metagenome (GOLD analysis project Ga0182013, IMG submission 120487) | Permafrost microbial communities from Stordalen Mire, Sweden - 612S2M metaG | ecosystem: Environmental > Terrestrial > Soil > Wetlands > Permafrost | place: Sweden: Stordalen | collected...
CACGCCTCCATCGCGGCGCCGAACAGCGGCAGCTCCGATGCGATCCTGTTCGCCGAAGTCGTCAATGCGGCGGGCACGGCCGTGGCCTCCTATGCCGGCGACACGGGCATCAGCATCAACACGATCATCGCGGGTCTGTCGGGCAGCACTACGGTGCTCGGCTCCGATGCGAATCTCGCCAAACTGTTCGCGGCCGATGGCGCGGGCGACAGCATCCAGTTCGCGGTGCTCGGCGGGCAGTACACCGGAACGCCCAGCGTCACGAACTTCGATAAGGCGGGCGTCGCGCAGTTCCTCACCACCACCTACCAGAACGGCACCACCTCGCTCTCCGCGGCCACCACGGCGACGCTGACGAAGATGGCGGGCCTCAATACCGACGTTGCCGCGATCAACAGCAACAGCGGCGGCGCCAACTCCATCGAGGGAACGAATCCGGCGACCTCGGGCGTGTGGGACATCACCAATACCGGGGGCATCGCCTACTGGGATGGCGGCGGCATTTCCAACGCCAACACGACGGGCACCACGGCGAATCTGTACTACATGACGGGCGGCGGCGCGGTTGCTTCGAAGACGACCAATGTTCTGGAAGCCACCGCCACCTTATCCGCCAGCGGTCTGACGCTGACCGGCGGCTCACCGCCCCCCGTACCGCTCCCGGCCGCCGTGTGGCTGTTCGGCAGCGGTCTGCTGGGTCTGGCGGGCGTCGCGCGCCGCAAGTCCAAGGCCTGAACGCAGCTCGCATCCCCGTAATTGCCTATTTTTCTCAAGGAGTCTCTTTCATGGTTCGCAACATCAAAGTAGCCGCGGCTGTCGCCTCGGTGCTGGCCTCGGGCGCCGCCATGGCCCAGGTTCAGCCCACGCCGGCCCAGGCCGCCGCGCCGACCGTCGGCCTCTATGTGTCCGGTTCCTCGGCCGCCAAGAACGCCATCCTCGGCGCTCTCGAAACCAGCTCGAAGTTCTGCAACGGCACCTACTCACTGTTCAGCAGCACCGGCGATACGAATTTCTTTGCGGTCTCCTGCGCCCCGCTGGCCGCCACGGGCCTTCCCAGCGCCAACGGCTCCAACATCTTCACGATCTGGTATCGCGACGAAGGCGGCTCGGTCACGGGCGCTTTGCCCCTGGTCAGCGGCTCGCAGATCAATCAGCTCTCCCTCGCCGGTGCAACCGGTTCGGCCGGCAGCTACACCGTCGCGGTGGGCGGTTCCAGCGGCACGAACGGCATCGATGACTCCTTCTCCAGCGGCGTGTTCAAGGCGCCGGTCCAGATGGGCATCACGGACGTCGAGCCGGGCGCTCTCGTCGGCGCGAACTATCCGTCCGCCTACAAGTCCTCGGTGTACGGCCATGCCACGGCCTCGCAGCTCGCGAATCTCACCCAGACGCCGATCTTCGATCAGGTGTTCGGCGTGTTCGTGAACACCAACAGCAGCGCCTTCAGCCCGGCCGAGAAGTTGGATCAGGGTACGGCCACGGCCTCTCTCTATCTGTCGCGCCAGACGATTGGGGCGATCCTGCAGGGCAACCAGGCCAACTGGAACGACGTTCCGGACACCAGCGGCAATGCCGTGACCACGGCCAGCCTGGGGATCACCATCGTGAACCGCGAACAGGGTTCGGGCAGCCGCACGGCGACGGATATCTTCTTCACGGGCGACCATTGCACCACCCCGGGGCAGACCGCGATTGCGGAGTCCACGGGCGGCACGGCGGACTACTTCTCCACGGGCAACGTGCTCGCGGCGGCCAACACCATCCCGGGTGCGATCACCTACGCGTCGATCGACAACGCGGGCAGCAGCAGCTACCCCAACCTGACGCTGGTTGCGGTGGACGGCGTGCAGCCGTCGAACCTGAATGCGGCGGCGGGCGCCTACGGCGCATGGTTCGAAGCGACGGTGACCACGGGCGCGAACTTCAGCACCCTGACGGCGGACCAACAGGGTCTGGTCAACGGCTTGATCACGGCGTTCGAGACCGAAGCGACGCTCCCGGGCGCCGCGGACATTCTGGCGAACCCGAACTACAACACGCCGGCCTACCCGGTCTCCGGAACGGGCGTGACCATCACGGGCCATACGGTGTACATCAATCCGTTCTCGCGCCTCGGCAACAGCTGCAACGATCCGGTGAACTTCCTCTAGAAGGGGGTACCGACCGGCACGCAAAAAAAGCCATACGCAAACGGAATTTGCGACATACGCTGGCCTCCCATAGGGGAGGCCAGTTTTTTTTGCCCTGAATAAAAACCGACACATTGGCGCGATACGATGGCTGAATGCCGATTGGATTCGCATTTGCTCGACGCCCCGCCATCGCGCTTGTCATAATTCTGTTGGCGTACCTGCCGGGCATGACCGTCGACGCCGACGAGGCGGACGCATCCAAAGCCGAGCAGCATTTCGACGTCATGGAATACCGCGTGATCGGCAACACCGTGTTGACCAACCGCGACATAGAAAGAGTGCTCTATCCGCTGCTGGGGACGAACAAGACCCTGACCGACGTCGAAGGCGCGCGGACCGTCCTGGAGTCCTTCTATCACGATCACGGCTTCGGCACCGTCTTCGTCGATATCCCGCCGCAGAAGGTGGAGGGCGGCGTGGTGCGCCTGCGGGTGACCGAAGGGCGCGTCGAGAAGGAGCAGATCAGCGGAGCCCATTATTTTCCCGAGCGCGATGTGATAGCGGCATTGCCCGCCGCGACGCCCGGGAAGGTCCTGCAGCTCTCGAAGCTCCAGGACGAACTGCAGGCGGTGAATGCCGCGACACCGGACCGCTCGGTGGTGCCGGTGCTCAAGGCGGGCTCCGCTCCGGGAACGGTGGATCTCGCGCTGCAGGTTCACGACACCCTGCCCTTGCACGGAAGCCTGGAGTTCAACAATCAGGCCTCGCTCGATACGCGCCCGCTGCGCGCGATCGCGAGCATGAGCTATGGCGACCTGTTCGGGCGCCTCGACAGCCTGTCGCTGCAGTACCAGACCACTCCCCAGCAATTCGACCAGGTTCGCGTGTTCGCCGCGAACTACGTGTTCCATCCGCTGGATTCGGGCCTGCAGCCGTCCATCGAATACATCAACTCGAACAGCAACGTGGCCGCCGTAGGGACGCTGGGTGTGCTCGGCATCGGCGAGATCACGGGGCTGCGGCTTGCCTATCCATTCCTGGCCAATGCGGCATCGAATCAGTCGGTGACCTTCGGCGTCGATTACAAGCACTTTCGCAACACCATCAACCAGAGCGCGACCACGGCCGAAGATACGCCGATCAGCTACTTGAATCTGTCCTTTGCCTATGCCGGCCTGTGGCGCTCCGATTGGCGTACGACCACCTTCAGTCTGACCGCCAATGCGGGTCCGCGAGACCTGGTGAACAACGAGGCGTCCTTCGAGAACGACCGGGCAGAGGGAAGGGCCAACTACTTCTATCTGCGCGGCGACCTGGATTTCGAATTCAAGCTGCCGGCGGGCTTTCGCCTGAAGCTGCGCGCGGCGGGGCAGGCGGCGGCCGAACCGCTCATCACCAACGAAGACTTTTCCATTGCCGGCATCGACGGCGTGCGCGGCTACCTCGAATCCGAGGTGCTCGGGGACCGGGGCATCAAGGAATCCTTCCAAGTGACCTCCCCGGGCTGGCATGCGCACGAGCGCGTGATCGGCGATGCGTATGTATTCGCCGACGCGGGTCGCACCTGGAACCTCGCTGTTCTGGGATGCCAGCCCACCGGGACCGGCCTGAACCTGCACAGCTATGGCGGCGGCTTCGACATCTTACCGGGGCAGAAGGTCACGGGAGAGCTGACCTGGGCCAAGGTGCTCGACTCGGCGACCGACCTGCACTCCATGGCCTTCGACGGCTGTGCGGCCTCCGGTCCGGCCACTCTGGCGGGGCAATCGCGCGTGCTCTTCATGCTTCGCGGGACGTTCTAGCCGGCCGCTTGAGAACTTTCTGATCTATTGCGGCCGGGCGTTTGCCACGGCCTTGTAATCTGCCCCCGGTAGAGTCGCTGCAATGCGAAGTCGACACGTACGCTCGGGCGCGGGAGGATTATTCCTAGGCCTCATGGTCTCCGCCGCCGTCCCGTGGAGCGCAAGCTCCCGGGCGGGAACTCAACTGCCCGTGCCCTGCCTCGCGGGCAGCTGCGGAACGAATGCCTCGCAGTTCGCCACCACGGGAGCGGCCACGGCGGTCCAGTCGGGCAAGTCGCTGACCGTCAATCAGACCACCAACACGGCCACGCTCAACTGGTCTTCCTTCAACATCAGCTCCGACGGCAAGGTCGTGTTCACTCAGCCGTCGAGCACGTCGATTGCACTCAACCGGATCTTCGATACGAATCCGAGCGCCATCTACGGCACGCTCACGGCCAACGGCCAGATCTATCTCATCAATGGCAACGGCATCCTGTTCGGACCCGGCGCCACCGTCAACGTGGGCGGCCTGCTGGCGTCGACGCTCAATCTTACCGATGCGACCTTCGCGGCCGGCATTCTCGAGCCTGGCCTCACGGGAAAGCCGGCTCTGGTGCCGTTTGTGGACTCATCCGGCAACGTGATCTCGCAGTCGGTCGAGGTCGATGCCGGGGCGACCTTGACCGCCGCCAGTCAGGGCCGCCTGATGCTGGCGGCGCCCAATGTCTCGAATGCCGGGAGCCTGAACGCACCCGATGGGCAGGTCATCCTGGCGGCGGGTCAACAGGTGTACCTGCAGGCGAGCACCGATTCGAATCTGCGCGGGTTGATCGTCGAGGTGGACGGCGGCGGCACCGCCGCGAACCAGCTGACCGGCGTCATCTCGGCGCCGCGCGGCAATATCACGCTCACCGGACTCATGGTGAACCAGGACGGGCGCGTGTCCGCAACCACCAGCGTGGCCGCCAACGGGTCCATCGTCCTTCAGGCGGCCGACACGCTGGACTACCAGGGCTCAGGCACGGTCTTCGAGGCCTCGCGCGGCGGTACGCTCGAGCTCGGGCCGGGAAGCATCACCGAAGTGTTGCCGGAGCTCACTGACACGGCCACGGCCGTTGCGGCGCAAACCCAGCTGCAGTCCTCGATAACGCTCACCGGACAGCAGGTGTTCATGAACGATGCCGTGATTGCGGCGCCCAGCGGGCTGCTCAACGTCACGGCTGCCGCCGATCCTGCCCAGGGTGTCTCGGGCACAGGCAACCCCAATGCGCAGATCCGCATCGATGCCGGCACGACCATCGATCTCGCCGGCAGCCAGGCGCAATTACCCATGGATGCCAACCTGCTCACCGTTCAGCTTCGATCCAACGAATTGGCGGACGATCCCACCCAGCGCGGCGGCGCATTGCAATCCACGCCGACGAACACGGTGACGGTCACGGTGGACATGCGCGCCGACAAAGGCGCAGGTTCCCCGATCGCCGATCTGCAATCGGCCATTGCGGCCGTGGGACAGAACATCGCCCAGCGCACCGAGAAGGGCGGGACTGCCAGCTTCGAGTCCGAAGGCGACGTGGTCTTGAGTTCGGGGGCCAGGGTCAACGTGTCGGGCGGCGCCACCACCTACGAAGGCGGCACTATCCAGACGAGCTATCTGCTGGGAGCCAACGGCCAACTCTACAACATCGGGACCGCGAATCCCTTGCTGACTTACAAGGGCGTCGTGAACCCAACGTTCACGCAGACCTACGACAAGTGGGGAATTCAGGAGGTCATCCCGACTCCCGGCCTCAGTCAGTACGAATCTGCCTACGTGCAGGGGGCCTCGGCGGGCACCATCCAATTCGCGGCACCCAGCCTGTGGTTGGCCGGCAACCTTGCAGCGACCGCCGTGAGCGGTCTCTATCAGCGCAGCGCGCCGCCCCAGGGCGGCACGCTCATCATCGGCGCACCGACGCTGGGCCTCGTTTCAACCAACAACCAGCAGATCGACTATCTGGCGCCGAGCGTGGTCTTCGCCAAGTCGCTCACCGACATCGTGATCGCGGACGGCTCGCCTTTGCCGGTCCAGGAATTGCAGCTGCCCATTTCGTTCCTCACCTCGGACGGATTCACGAATACCGCGATCTACAGCAACACCAGCATCGCGCTGCCCGCGGGTTTGCCGCTGCAGCTCAACCCGGGTGCCTTGCTCTCGCTGGTGGCGCCGCGCATCGACGTGGACTCGAGCGTCGCCAGTCTCGATGGAACCCTCTTGTTCGAGAACGTGCTCACCTCGGCGAGCCCGGCATCCTCGTACGCGCCGGGCCCGGGCCTCATTCGTCCCGGAATCGGAATCGGCGACGGCGTTACCCTCGATGTGAGCGGCCAATGGACCAACGATGCCACCTTGGGAAGCGGCGTCGGCACCGCGCCCACGTACGTGAACGGCGGCAAGATCGGGTTGCTGCTCACGACGCCGGGCAGCGAGCTCGTGCTCGGCGACGGCGTTGGCCTGAAGGCCAATGGCGGCGCCTGGCTGCAATCGGGAGGCGCGGTTTCCTATGGATCGGGCGGCGCCATCACACTGGACGCGAGCCCTTCGACCGCGGCCCTTCAATTCGGCCAGGACACCGTCGTGCAGGGATTCGGCGCGGGCACCGCCCAGGGCGGAACCTTCACCCTGTACGCGACGCGAATCTCTGTGTCGCAGGGGAACGGCGCGTCGTGGACGCAGGCGCAGGTGGTGGATGATCTCGGCAACACGATGGGTCCGGTGCTCGACCTGTTCGCACCGCTGTTCACGAATTACGGATTTTCCTCGATCGACTTGACCGCCACCGGGGCATCCGCCGGCACGGCGACGGCCGATGTGCTCACCGTGGCATCCGGCACGTCGATCAATGCCCAGACGAGCACCCTGCAGCTCGGCGCCAATTACCCGAACATCCCGACGGGCGGGACCGTGGCGGCCTTCACCACACCCACGCTGCTGCCGCTGTACGAGCGGCCCGCTGCCAGCGTCTCGCTCAACGTCATCCGCGAGACCGACGATGCGGTGGCTTTGGGCAGCGCGAACTACGGTCTGCTCGACGTGCAGGCCGGATCCTCGATCATCGCCGACCCGGGCGGAGCCATTTCCCTCACCGGCGAGGGCGGTGTGGCCATCGGCGGAACTCTGCGGGCTCCCGGCGGAGCGATCACGGTCTTCATTCCCTCGCCCGAGGACATCAACTCGGACAACGCGGACGTCACGGATCCGGGGTACCAGCCCACCCTGGGGATCGACCTCGCGGCCACGGCGGTGCTGGACGTCGGCGGCGCCACGATCATGAAGCCGAACGCTCAAGGGCTGCTCACCGGCACCATGCTGCCGGGCGGCTCGGTGAAGCTGATCGCCGATCGCGGCACGATCACCACCGAAGCCGGATCGACCATCGATTTCTCCGGAACCAGCGCCTTGCTGGATGTGCCGAACGGGGCCGTCGCCGGCTCGACCGCGCGCGAGGTCCTCGCCAGCGCCGGCGGCTCGTTGAGCGTGAGCTCGGTCGAGTCGATTTCCTTGCTGGGCAATTTCAATGGCGCGGCCGGCGCAGGCAGCGGCGGAACCGCGGCCGCAGGCTCCTTGACCGTCGACATGACTCGAGCCGGCACCGTGCTCCTTGGACCGGGACAGCCGTTGCCCGCCGCCCCGCTCGAGGTCGAGTTGCTCGGGAGTACGGCGGGCCTGGCCGCCAGTCCTGCGGACGCCGACGTGGCGCTGTTGGGCGCGCGGCAAATCGGCAACTCCGGGATCGACTCGCTCTCGCTGCAGGCGGATGGCAACGTCTTGATCGATTCCAGCCTGTCGCTCGCCCGTCAGTTGATCATCAACTCACCGAGCATCAGCGCCCCGGTGACGGCCACGCTGTCGGCGCCCTTCGTCGAGCTCGGCAACTCGGCCACGAGCGGCGGTCCCGCCGTGGTTCCTTCGCCCTCCGGCGGCAACGGCAATCTGACCGTGTCCGCCCAGCAAATGGTTCTGCAGGGCAATTTCGCCCTGCAAGGCACTTCCCAGGTGACGCTGTCGAGCGCGGGCGATGTCCAACTCCAAGGCACGTCGTCCACCAATGCAACGGGCCCTGCGACCGGATCCGTGGTCACCAACGGGAGTCTCGACATCGATGCGCTGCGGGTGTATCCGGACACCTACACCGCATTTTCCATCGCGTCTCTGCCGGGCAACGGTGCGACGGTCTCGGTTGGCGCCACGGGCGCATCTCCGGGATCGCCGCTGTCGGCCGATGGAGCCCTCGCGGTCAGCGCCGACAACATCTCGGTGACCGGGACGCTGCTGGCGCCGTTCGGCAGCATCGATCTCACGGCATACAACGCCCTCACCCTCGCCAAGGGAAGCCTCGTCTCGGTGAGCGGAGCCGGCCTCGCGGTGCCGTTTGGTCAGACGCAGCTGAACCAGGGCGAGTGGGTCTACGGAACGCCCAATGGCGTGCTCAACCCGATCACCGGCGTGCCGGCCAAGCAAATCTCACTGTCCGCTCCCAATGTCGTGGTGCAGAAGGGAGCGACGGCCGACATCCAGGGCGGCGGCGACCTCTATGCCTATGAATGGGTGCCGGGCACCGGGGGCAGCTACGACAACCTCAATGCCGTGTGCTGCGCGTCGGCGGGCAACGTGGCACTCTCCAGCTACCCGAATCTGTACGCCATCCTGCCCGCGGCTCGCGGTCAGGCAGGCCCGTATGACCCACAGGAGTCGGGGACTTCAGTCCCGGGACAGACCATCTACCTGAGCGGCGGCGCGGGTGTTGCCGCGGGCTACTACGCGCTCTTGCCGCCGCGCTACGGGCTCGAGCCGGGAGCCCTGCTCATTCAACTCGAGCCCGGATTCACCAGCGTCACCGGCGGACAAATCGGCGCCCTCGCCAATGGCACGCCGGTGATCGGCGGCTTCTTGTCGGTCGGTACCACCGGTCTCAATACCGGAGGACTTGCCCAGTACGAGGGTGTGGCGGTGTATCCGTCCGGGTATGCCAAGGAGCTCGCGAACTACACCATCAGCGATGCGTCCTCGTATTTCGCCGCGCTGGCCACCGCGGCCGGCACGGGTCCCGTCGCCGAGCCCGCGGATGCCGGGACATTCACGCTCTCCGTCACGCCGTCGACGATCAACACGCTATCGCTTGCGGGCAGCGTGCTCACCGCGGCGGCCAGCGGCGGCCGTGGGGCGCAGGTCAACATCAGCGCTCCCGATCTCGAGATCACGGGTTCCGGCGGCTCGATCGCATCGGGATCCATCACGGTGCCCGGCAGCGTGCTGCAGAGCTGGAATGCCAGTTCGCTCACCTTGGGCGGCGTGTCGACGACGCTGCCCAATGCGGCCGGCAGCACGACGTCCACCGGCGCCGCGAGCACCTCGACGCTGCCATCCGATATCGCGGTGGCGGCCAACAATGTGACCGTCGACTCGGGTGTGCAGCTGTCCGCCGATCAGATCGAGCTGGTGGCCCTGCAATCGATCGATGTACAGGCCGGCGCATCCTTGATGTCGACCTCCGGCAAGAGCGGCACCGCTCTCAAGACCTTGCCGTCTCAGCAGACCGTGTACCTGACCAACACACCGTATTCTACCGTCACGGACGCAGCCGCGAATGAATTGCCGGCGCCCGCCTTGCTGGCGGTCTCCGATTTGGGGTTGCCGGTCGCGAGCCGCTCCGCGTTGAACGGCTCGCCGGGCGCCACCATAGACGTGGCGCAGGGCGCGACCCTGGCTTCCGGCGGCGCGCTCTCGATCGATGCTCCGGGTCAGGTGACCCTGGCCGGCACGCTGAACGGCAAGGGCGCCAGCTGGTCGCTGAGCTCGGGCAGCATCGCCTTCGTGGGCTCGGCCGCCTCCACCGATACCTTGAATATCGATGCCACGCTGCTGTCGTCCCTGCAGCAGGCCGGCGCGCTGCGCCTCGCGAGCGAGGGCTACATCGACATCGACACCCCCCTGTCCTTGGGCGTCGGTGCCGCGGGTGCGGCCCCCACGTTGAGTTCGCTCACTCTCATCGGCAATGCGATCAACAACAACGCGAGCGGTAACTCCGTATTGGGCGCGGCGAGCGTGACCCTGGGGGGCAACATGACACCGACGAGCGCAGCGCCGGCGCCCACGGCGGCCACCGCGGGCAGCGGTGACCTGTCCGTCGTGGCCAACACCCTGACGGTTGGACCGGGCGAGCTGTCCGTCAATGGCTTCGCCCAGACCACGGTCCAAGTGGCGGGCGCCCTCGAAGGCACGGGCGCAAGCTACTTGAATGTGGGCGGCAACCTCGCCATCAATGCGGTCGAGCTGACGGCGGCGCCGGTCACCACCGATTTGGTGTACAAATTGGTGAACAACGTTGAGGTCCTGCAGGCCTACACCACCGCGCCCGGTACGACCATTGCGACGACCGGCACTCTCGCCATCGGCGCGCCTACCTCGCTCCGTGCCGGAACCACCCTGCCGACGCTGGTGGGGGGGAGCCTCACACTCGACGCCGGAAGCATCGAGGACGCGGGAGTGATCGCCACGCCGTCCGGCGTGGTCGAGCTGAACTCGTCCGGCACTCTGCACCTCGCCTCGACCGCGTCGATCAGCGCCGCGGGCACGGCGCTTCAGGCCGTCAATCAGACGGCCTACTCGCCGGGCGGCCTGGTGCAACTCACCGCGGCCGGCAACATGAGCTTGGATGCCGGATCCTCGATCAGCGTGGCGGGCAGTGCCAAGGCGCCCGCGGGAACGCTCAGCCTCAACGATCAGGGCGCTACCCTGACGC